>Ga0310342_100001585_pt1 | contig 14184 bp, 31 predicted proteins | sample S15DNA20500_MG_FD_206155 | JGI IMG/M metagenome (GOLD analysis project Ga0310342, IMG submission 206155) | Marine microbial communities from station ALOHA, North Pacific Subtropical Gyre - S1503-DNA-20-500_MG | ecosystem: Environmental > Aquatic > Marine > Oceanic | place: Pacific Ocean: North... | reverse complement strand
TCCATTAAAATTAAAAAAGAGTATGTATTTCCAGACCAGCGACAGGCAAATGATGAAAGCAGCTGAAAGGTATGTTAAAAGTTTTGAAGGTAGAAAACTTGAGATACCTCTTTTTAGCGAAATGCCATTACAAGCAGACGGTAAGCTTACTGATAAAAAAGGCAACCTAAACGAGGCTCAGAAGGAATACATAGTTAGACGTATCCATGACTTCGCTAGGATTGAAGCAAGGTATGAACTATTAACCTTATTAGCCAATACTGGGACTTTCACTGCTAATATATACGGTGGTTCAACTATGACAATAGCATCGGGTGGTTTTAAAAATTTCATTCACAGTAAAAGTGATAAATATATTAGGAATAATCTTTTAAAAAAGAGAGATGGCAGCTACGCTATTTTCTTTAAGGACAAGTCTCCAGTAAAAACACGAAAAGACTTTCATAAGTGGTTAACTGAAAAAGGTATTATTGATACATATATTCAGAATGAACTTGATTACAACCCAGAGTTTAGTGATTCAATTAAAAAGCTTGGTGCTAATGGAATCAGGTTTATGTCTCAACTTAAGAAACTCTTAAAAGCAAATCCTGATGCAAGGGATGAATCAATAAAGGATTTAGCTAAGAGATATGGAGTTACAGATAAAGTTCTGCAAGCTGGAGGTTGGCTAATGCAGAAGTCAGAGCGTATAAATAGGTTAGATGCTTTTACAACCCATGCTTTGCAAGCAAGAGAACGCTATGGTCAGTATGCTAAAGATATATCAATGGCTGATTCATATCTTTTTGATATGGGTCTACGTGGTATAGAAACCACGCAGTTTTTATATCATAGCGCTTTTAGACCTGCATTCATGAGAACAGCAACTGGTAAAGTTCTAACTAGATTTAAGCTGTTTGCCTTTCAATCAGTACGAACTCGAAAAGAATTCTACAAGCAAGCTAAATGGTACGGGTATAAAGAAGGAACGCCAGCCTATGAGAGATTTAAAGACTTGTTTGTAATAGATATGTTCACAATGGCATTAGGTGCTGCATTTGCATATTCTCTTTTCGACACTGCATTGCCACCGCCTTGGGATTGGATGCAGGAAACATCTGAATGGTTATTTGGTGATAAACAGCAAAGGGATAGTGCTTTTTTCGGTACGTATCCACGGCCTATAGCACCATTACAAATTATAACACCGCCAATAGCAAGAGTACCTCAAGCTATGGTAGAATTATTAAGTGGTGACTATGAGAGGTTCGCTGATTATACTATTCACACTCTCTATCCCTTTGGGCGCATTGTTAGACAAGTTGATAAAACATTTAATGAACCATATGGTACTACTTTTGGTAGGGGGATGAGACAGTTCACAAGGTTGCCCGTAGATAAGCTGATATATAAAATAAAAAAAGCTGAGAAAGAAGAAAGACGAGTTAAAAAAATAAAAAGGATGCTAGGAGAATGATTACATCTGGTAAGGATAAGTTAGGAAAACTTCAGTCAACCTGTACCTGCATCAAGGAGGGGGTTGACTTGCAAAAAGAATTTAAGGAAGTCTTAGATGCTCATCCGTTTGCTAATATGTGGTCTGATGCAGCTAAAAGTCTTATTGCTTTGGAATTATTTACAGTTGTTGAGAAAGATTGTTGTAAAAGTTAAGGGGCGACCTACGGCATTTCACCGACAATTTTAGTTTGTGCTTGGAGGAATTGTTTTATGTCGACTTCCTCTGGCATTAACCGCCCCTTATTATAATTTAATTTAGCTTATACTCCTCACGTACCATTCTTATAGGATCATATTCAACCCATGCACCCGTTACTGGATGTTTCATATCACAGGTTTCATGCAGCTCATATTTATCATAGGCTTCCTTTACCAGCCATGCTATTTCGTTTAATTGATCCTTATCCTGCATACCCATTACTACCTCAGCTGCTTTATTGCATGCTTTATCAAGCTCTGGGTCTTTATATAGTCTAGTATCGTTAACTTTTCTGAATATCATAATATTATTCTTCAGGTAAATCATCATCCCTTATTGTTCTGCTGGGGGTAAACAGCCACCAGCCGTTGCCATTTTTTTTAAATAACCTCTCACGATCTTCTCTCCATTGAGGGTCTCTAGGTGCATTTTTTTTATATTGCCAACCTGTCTTCCATTCTTTCCAATCATCTTTTCTTCTATGTGGCATTTTATAATTTATTGCTGGGAGCCTTTGGGTGTTTTCCAAGGAGGTAGCCAAATTAGCTGACTAGAGAATGGAGTAACAAATAAGTCAGCTTTTTTATACATTAGAACTCCCAGCAATTATAGTCTACAAGTTAGACATATTTTTTGGTGGATTTAGATAAAATTTACTTCCTAAAGCTATCCATACTAAATCTACAGTAAGTCGCTTTACGTTTCCTTCTTTAGATAATTCCACCCATCGTTGTACTGTCCTATTTAATTCATCAGCTAAAAGGTCTATTGCGCCAGCAGTAGTTTGCATTCCTGCGTCTTTAAAAGCCTTCTTAAGTTTCGTTTTTTGAATCATGTCGCTTCCTATATTCTGATTTTTTAATTGTTTTACAGGGCTTCTTGCCTTTTATCATTTCGTTCCTATGCCATAAAGGTTGTTTAACAAACCAATCCCAATCTGTCATCATTCCATCAGCTTCTTCGTACAAATCGTCTCCCATATTTTACCTTAGAGCAACAGAGGAACGCCACATACCGTTAACATTCCCCTGCACTCATGCCAACACCTACTAAATGACTCGGCATAGTGCCGTTTTCATAAAGATAGGTATTCACCGCTAACCTTATTCACCGACTACCAGTTTCACGAATTCGTCAAATGGTAATACAATCAATAAAGGCTGTCGGTCTTCTTTCAAGATTTGGGCATCTACGGCATCCAGATTAGGCTTCAAGTAATCTGCTATTGCCTTTCGTCCCTTTACTTGAAATCTCCAATGTCTTTCATCAATTATTGCAACAACATCAACCTCTTCATGCCACCCCAGTGATCTTCCATCTGATCCCCATGCTCTTTTAGATTCGATGTTGCTATCTTTGAATTGATTGACTACTAGTCTTTCAATTCTGTTCCCCTTTGCTTTCTCTCTGCTGCTCATGGAAGAAACTTCTTCCATATCGATACACCAGCAAACATTTCAAAAGCAAATATTCCAATGCTTATATGTATATGATCGCCCTTTTCGGTTCCATAAGTAATACAAATAGGAATTATTCCTAGTAACACGGATCGTATTCCTTTTACAGTTTCTTCATTTATTACTGTCTTTCTGAATATTGGTATCTTCCATATCCTTAAATCGAAGTCGTCCATCCTTTTCCTTTTCTGCAATTTTTTTATTATTAGGAAACTTCATAATAGTTTCAATACAAGGTCTTCCATCTTTGGTGATAATCATATCACCACTTATACCTTCTATATCGTAATCATGAATTATTACTTGAGTATTAGAAGCTAGTACACTTTTAACCGTACCGCCTTCTATTTCAATAAATACAGTTTCCATTCCGAGGTCTCCTGTTATATCTAAAGAAAGGGGAGAGAATTTCAGAGAATATTCGTTATCTCCCCCTTCTAATCATTTTACTTATCATTGGTTTTCAAATACAGTATTTGACGTAATCTGTTCAAACTGAAATGTATCATAGTTAAACACGCAGGAAATTATGAAATCTGATTCATCTCTAGAAGCTAAAGATTTAATTGTTCTTCGTTGGGACAATCTTTCCCCTACGATTCCAATAACTTTATCAGATTTTTGTTCAATTACTGAATTTCCCTTAGCACTATGAACACCCAATAGGTTGTCTGATGCGGATTTGGAAATATGGCTAATGCCAATTATAATAATCTTCATGCTTTGAGCCAGTTGCTTTAGCTCATTGATTATTTTCTCCATTTTCTGCATTGGATCGTTACAGAAACGTACTTTGATTGCATCTATAGTATCAATGACTAATATCTTCGCTTGCGATTCGTGCATTATATCTTCAATGGTATCTATGTCAGGAGCAAGGGTCATAAGTTTTATATGAGTAGTAGAATCAACCATATTTTTGATTTCATCTTCTGTCCCATTCTTACATATATCCCATATCTCATCCTTACTTTTATTTAATGCAATTTGGTTTAATCTTCGTTGCATTAAATCCTGATTTACTTCCAGAGACATAAACAATATATTCATGTGTGACAGACTTACGCACAGATTTTGTACCCAAGCAGTTTTTCCAAGCTTAGTGTCACCCATAACTATAGCAAGCTCACCTTCAAAGAATCTATAATTATCTTTCATATTATAAATATCCTTCAAGTTGAAGCTACTTTCGTTTATATCACGTTTGGCTAATGCAATTAAGCTCTTAACCGCATTCTCAGATGTAACAATTTCAAGTCCATAGTTTTTGTGTCTGAAATATTTACATTTAGGATCGCAATATTGATCCATGTATACATCCTGACAACTATAGCTATAGCCTTTATCATAAACACTATTTACCACGCTCTTAAGGTCACTATCTTCATATGATACTGCCCATGCATTGCTCATAGCATAAGCACCTATTCTGGTTACTCCTGCTCTTTTCCATGCGCTGTTCATACGTAATAACATATTATGTCTGTGGCCTTCTTTTTCACCAGCATTGTACATTTTCTGAACACAGGTAACATTTCCAGTAGTTTGACCAGTTTTGTCCCCATCTCTGGTTAATACTGTTTTTGTTTTTGGTAGCACAATATTATCTGACCATATAGGATCGACCTCTGGTAGTGGTAATGGTTTATAATCTTCTCTTCTAAAAGTTGCTGCTAATGTGCAAATTTCAGCGTAGGTCATACCCTTTAACTCATCTAGCATAAGTGGAGTTTTGTATAACTCGCTTTTGCTATTATATGAATAACCAACCCTCATCAGCCTTCCTCTATCATAGATTGCATCTATGTCAGCATCAAATTGACTTTTCATAGTCTCTTTTACGATACTAGGAAGATCGGGATTTATTGGGAATCCATATATTTCGGGTATTTCTACATGAAACCCAGTGCCGCTAAACCATACACGTATCCAGTTATTCTCGACACCTCTTGTATTGAGGTCTTCTACAAAATATCTGGTATAGTTAAGGATACTGTCACCCATGTTTTTACCTTTATCAATATCAAAGGTAATTTTATCAAGGCTGTAGTTTCCTTTATATGATCTTATAGAACCATTGTTATCAAAATGGTCTAAAGCAGTGTTGTCTAATACAAATAGGCTTCTATATAATTCCGTTTCAGGTACTATATAACCACTTAGCAACTCTGGATTTATCACTTTTCCTCTGTTGGATACTGACCCAACAGCTAATTCAATATACTTCTCCGTAGTATCCATGTGCGTTCCTTACTGTGGGTTTTTTTGATTTCTACTTTGTCAACATCAATAGCCTCAAGTCCGTCACCAGACTTAAGTATCCTCCAGATTCTGCTATAGGTACTGGGATTATGTTTCACATCCCAATACCTAATACCCCACTCTGGTAACTCTTTCTCAAAATGATGAGAACTGATTTCATTGTTACCATACTGCAACCTTCCATGTAAGAACTCTAAAATTATCTTCTTAGCGGAAGGCTTTCTCATAATGCAAACTTTTCATCATCTGATTTATCATCCGCTGGTGGAAAGTCTAGGTCACTGTCAAGCTTTGGAGACACATTTGGATCAAAATCTTTCACGTGTCCTTCTTCTACAGCTGCAAAGAATCTTACAAGAAAGTTTTCTTGCCCTTCTTCAACTCTTCCAGCCTGTTGCCAATCTTTCCAATCAATTTTACCAGTGGTCTTTAATCCTCTAGCATAACTTAATCTCAGGAATTTTCTACCAACAAGATCATCTATTGTCTGTTGGGACAATTCGCATTCATCATTGAATAATTTATCAACTTTTTCAAAACCACAAGCTCTAAGTAATAAATTTATTTTGAATGAACTGCCATAGCCTACAATTTCATTGCGACTATTTCTTTTCCAATTTCCACCTACATAGAATTTAGGATAGAAATCCCTTCCGACATTTAATTCTAAATTTAATCCAATATCATCAGAATATTGCATCCAAGGAAGTTTTTCATCGTACAGTACATTCAATACTTTGCGAATTATAACTTCATTTATAACAACACCGTTTTTATTGTTATTAGAATTAGGCTTATCATTGGGTGTATTTTTTCCAAATGGTAATGGCATTTTTATTTCTCCTTAACGCTCTTACGTTTTTTAATCAAATCATCAATACGGTTGATTTGTTCAGCTGCATCTTTTTCGCTAGGTACTTTTTTTGCAAATACCTTCAGCTTCTTACGCTCATCTTGCGTAATGAGCCTATTGTTGCCGAGTCTATCCAGTTTAACTCCTTGATTTACTGTCATTTCACCGTTCTTAGGTACAGTACCGTCTAGCCTTGTTTCTGGCCTATAGTCCAATGCTTTGATGTCTTCACCAAACCAAAGTTCTATTCCCCAACCAGTTGCCATAGACACTGCTTTTGCAACACACCTTCTAATAGTATTTTCTATTTGTGGTGCATCTGGAACAGTTACGCATTCATTTCTGAATCCTCTAACTGCAAGATACTCATTATGCTGAACTGGATCACCATTTTCATCTTCATAATGCAATATGATGTTAACTATAACACCTCTTTCGCATGTTAGGTATGGAACTATGTTTCCTTTACTAGTTTGATAGGTAACTACTTCATACCTTGCATGAGGACATACATCTTTTAGCCTGTCCCATGCTACTGCCCAAGATAGATAGTCAAATCTATCCTTCTTTTCAACAAAGTCTTCGTAACTAATATCTCGAAGAATGTGATATGGATGCCTTGGGGTATCATCCATTCCCGTGAATTTGTTCATAATCTCTCCTTTTTGATATAAGAACTTAACACAAAATTTATCGTTATTATAGAACCCTATCTATAACAATACCTAAAGATAGGGGAGTGGAACGAAAGGAGACCGATATGTCACCATAGCCATATACGAGTCTAAAAACCCACTCCCCTATATAATTGACTAGGCATTTTACGTGACAGGCCTCTAGTCAAATTTTACAGGGGATTGTTTACGCAAGATTGGAAAGCCATCCGACATATATCCAACTCTTTGAACCAGTTGGGCTTACAATACGTATTCAATCCCCTGCTTAATACCTTCAGCAAGCTAACTTACATCGGATCAAGTGATGTAAGGGTAGTCGATCATTCTACACAGATATTAAGATTTCCTAAAGACTACTATACCAACCGCTGTTGTACGAACACCAAGGGTTTTATTATCTTCATTGGTATGATTGAAATATCTTACCGCAGCTGATAGTCTTGTATAATCCTTTTTACTAAGTTTGCCACAAGCAGCATACTGTCCATAAGTAACATCATCAAGAAAGGTATGCTTTCTTCCATGCAATCCTTGCCGTGTTTTCTTTGGAGGTACTATGCCTTCTTTTATGATAACTTTTCGTTGTAAATCCATTTGAACTCCTTTAACTATTACCTGTTATCCAGTTTTGTCCATGATGCTTCATATCATTTGTAATGATCTTAGTAGCATATAGCAACGCTCTGCGTTTATACTCACTTGCCTTACCAAATTGTGTACCAGCCATCCAATCTTTATAGTTTTTCTGGTGGTCATAATATTCGGTTACAGAATTGTAAGCATCCCATAGTGTTTTACCATTATTTCCTCTTCCTGAGGAATAATTTTGCATCAGTTGTTCAAACACTGGTGTTGCCATATCTTTTCTGTAAATGCCAAGTTCAGTATCGGACTTTGCACCTCTATGTGCAAGAAATGGTATTACATGTTCAAAATATACTTCGGCTTCACTTTGATTAAATAACCGATCATACATTTTATTCATATAGCCTACAGCTTTTTGCACATTCCCAGCACTTTCTTCAATTCTGTCCCTTAGATCAATCACACGCTGCTTAATAGAAGCTGTGTGTCTTAGGGAATATTCAAAAGTACTGTTTTTCTTGTCGTCTAGGGCAAGATTTAATGTATTGTTGCATACTACCCTAACCAATGTATCTCTGAAACAATTTCCAGATGATCCATCATGTGAGGTATACAATAATACATATCTATGGATAGCATCGTCTCCTACAGTATATTCTTCTGGAGCCTTTGCTAATATCCATACTTTTCTACCGTCTTTAATAGAACCAGCTGTCTCTAGGGTAAAACCCCAATCCAGCATAGGTTGAAACGGTTCAAAAGCATCTGCATTTTGCAATACAGTATATCGTTCACCAACATTACCTAGTATCTCTTTACTATCACTTCTTATAGTGACATAATGTCCAGTGAACTTTCCTTCTTGCTTATCAAACCAAGTTCCTTTGTCCATTATAACGTAAGTTGGTCTTTTAACCACTTCCCAATTTAAAGAAGCCTTTAAAATAGCTTCTTCAATACTGGGAGGGTTCTCTAATGGCGTACCAATTCCATGCCAAGGTGTATCCCCGACATACATCATGGTATCAACATAATCAGGCATCTTCTACCATCCTTTCATACATAATTTCATCTATTTTTAGATCAATCCAAGTATCATCTACTTCATCGCTATAAAATTTACAAGACTCACAGTATACGTGGGCCTCTACGACCTTATAGGTTCTATAGTCATCCTTGTAATATTCATCTGGTTGCTCTACTAATGTTTGCTTATCACACTTAGGACATTTCTTCATATTAAAAAGAAGGGAGTCCTAAAGTTGATCATAATGAAGCATTATTTAACCATACGTTATACACTTCTTCATCTGTTGATCCTTGGTATTGTTTTTCGTATTTTTGATAATTTTCTATAATTTCTAGGAATATATCCTTCTCTAACCCAGTTGCTGTCCTTGCAGCTGGGTCGTACATATTCCATTTACCATATCTTCTTACACTTTCAAATGCAATGAAATGGTCTTTGCTTATAATTGGTTTATCAATATCACTTAGGGTCTTTGCACCCATTATAATCCTTTCTCACGTCAGGTAATCTTCCATGAATAGTTCATAGCACCATTGTGAATGTTGTCCTTGAAATTCAAAGAGCTGTTCATCGGTCATCTCTTTATCATCGTATCTGGCAGAATCAATATATACATCACAAAAATCTGGATAGTCTTGAGGATCAATTCCTGACCATGACACATCTGAGATTTTATCTGTATCATATTGGAATTCTCCAGTAGATGCAATATCTTTTATTTTTTCAATGAGGTCAATAACTCTTCCTCCGTTTCAAGTTGTTCTAACCTATGGTATTCTTCAGCATCAATGTTAGATATTTCCACATCTCTCATATACTTTAGCTTTGGAAGATTATTATAGTCAAAGCCTTGGCTTTTACCATATCTATCAAGCCATTCTTCAGCATAAGCTTTTATTTTACCCATCTTTAATAGCTATCCCATTTCCCACTATACTATAGTGTGGATGATTTTCTAAGAAACTGCAATCTTTTTTATGATCCGACATGATCTTATAAGCTTGCACTGGTGTATATTGAAATCTTTTCTGAAGATATTCAAATAGTTCTTCACCGTCTATTTCAACAGTTGTTTTCCTTGGTCTAAATGTTTTTAGAGTTTCGACTACTTCATTACTTCTAAAACCATCATCACCTATCACTATATCAACAACTTCCCTTATCTCTTCCAAGGTAAATCTGTTTGTACTTTTTTTAAACTTCATTACCTTCCTTTCCAGCTGCCATCATCTGGATCATTTAATTCTTCACCATCTATATGCGTATATGTAATTTTTGCATACTTAGTAGGCCCAGTATTCATCCACTCAGGATCACCATTTTGATCATACTTAGTACCTGCTAATTTCTCTACAGCATATACTATCCTTGAATGATTTGAATTCATAGCTACAGTACCTGTTTCTCTAACCATATTTTCAAGGCAAGTTGTTATTTTTGGTAGATATTTAATAATTATCTGCGCCATTTGTAACCCTGCCTTTGTTTCGATCCAATTCATTTATAACCCTTTCATTTCTGAAGATATTTCTTCATTAATATCCTTAATGCTTACTTCGTCCTTACTAAGAATAGTATCATTATCCGCTTGTAGCCTTCTGTACTCTAGCTGAACTTTTTTTATTATTTTTTGTAAAGCTACAATCGCAGTTAAGAGTCCAATCTCTTTTCCTTGCAAAGAAGCTATCGTTATTAAATTTCCATTTATCGTTTTTAAGTTTTTAGCCTTCATATTACCCTTTCAGTTATAATAAAGGCTATGGAGTTTAGGTGAGGGTAGGCGCATGCGTACCATCCTGCGCTAGTTCTCTCTAGATCATAGCCTTTATATTTATAAGCGGAAGAACTTATAAAATTCTTAGTCGGTTATTAATGTAAGTTAACTTCGACAAAATTACATTACTTGCTCTGTCTGAATTTACATACATAGCCATCATTCTTCCGCAGTCCTTGAGTTCTACTTTACTCATCTTTCTAATGGTATTGAATGGATCATATCTTACTTCAACTCTCTTAACACATGGAGCATCCTTTGATACGAGTTGTAGATATAATCCCATCCATCTACCATGCCACCTATCGGTACTTGATGATAATTTCATAAGCATCGAAATGGTTCATACCTTCAAGAATTTTCATTATCTCTGAAGCAGAGACAGCTTTCACTTCTTGAATAATTGCGCCCTCCATAAGCACAGTTACATGGTACTTTTTGTTATTTGCAAGTAAATCGTAACTTTTACGAACACCTTTGTTCGCTAATTGCAGAACACCGTTTGCTGCCCAGACCATATAGCCTATGCTTTTACCGATTGCTCCCATTACGTTAACCTTGCTTGCGATATTAAGACTCATCTTTGTCTCCTTTTATCTTGTTAATGTATTCCATCTTTGGATTGGGTTTTATAGCTGGAGCGACATTTTTATCATCGTCAGTTGCTTTAGATATAGCTTCCTTAATCTTTTCACCCATTTCCATGATAGCATTCATGTACTTTGATTCATCGCCATCAGGGATAATTAATTGACTTGCACGATACAGCTCTCTTAGACCTGATAAGCACAATCTTAATTGTCCGACAGTTATTGTCGCATTTACCTTGGTTTCATCTTTCCAACCTTGGCCTCTGTATTTCGATAGCATTGTTTCATTCATTTGAATCTCCTACAGAAGAGGGAGAAGGATACGTAGCAGTTTCAAGCCAATCAGCTATTTCCTCGAAAGTACGTAGTTCATCATCGTTCATTGACATTACTATCCCAGCAAACTCTTCTCTGTCTTGTAATTTTCTTGGCATTTCTTTGTTCGTAGAGAACCATGTGTCCTGTATTCTCACTTGTTCGTCAATCTCGTCATTTTCATATCCAAGCACATGACAGGCTACACCTAATGCACAATAAGAATAATTACCGTGATAATCACTTTGGCATAAATATCCTACACCTTGATTATAATGTGATTTTCTCAATGCACTGATCCAGTTTGACCTAAATGGTTCAGGCAATGAAAATTCATCCTCATAATCAGAAGGTGGTCTATAACTACCATCTTCCATTATTTGTTTTCCTTTTTTGTTTTGATTTTATACACAGCTGATGTACCGCATTCTTTACAAACATGAAGCAATCTGTTTTCTTTATGTGGTAGCTGCACTTTACCACATTCGCATTGATACGTAAATGTATTGCCAAATCTCTTTAAAACGTAATTTAGCCATACAGAGCATATTTCTTTTGAGATGAGGTCTATATCGTCTTTACGCCATAAAAGCCGTCTATGCCTATTTAAGACCTCTTTAACGGCCTCTATTAGGTAGTCCGCCTCTATCTCAAGTCTGCTGCGGTCTTTTGTTCTTTTGATTTCCTCTTTTTTACCCATTCCTATCCTTTCTGCGGTCTTTCCAATCCATGAACTCTTTTATTAATACGAGAATCCACGTTAAGCATACACCGATAATTATTAGCAATAGAACAATCCATATTAATGCACCAGTTACTGTTATCAAACATTGTATCATTGTATTTCCTTTCTGGGCGAAGCCCTAAAAAAAGGGGAGGGGAGAATCCCCACCCCTTTAAGGTTACGCTGGCGTGACCTCAAGTATAGGCAATATTAAGAACTGCATAACATTACTCTTAGTGCCAACTTCCTTTGGATATGTCATATGAAGATCATGTTGAGCTAAAACTTGCTCTACCGCTTTATAATCATCATCGTTTGCACACCCTTTATAATCAAAGTACACATTGTCACCTTCGGTGACTTCGCTTTCCTTGATGTTTTCAAAATTCCACTTACCACGTTTATCCTGTGTGGATCGTGAGAACCAATATGGACGGTTTACTATCCGTTGATTTAATTCACCTGAAAAAGCCATAATTGACTTCCTTTCCTTGAATGGGTTAACATTAGATACGTCATGTATCACAGAAGAGGGAGCAGTAGTTTACTTATTTCTTCCTGTGTGTCAAGTAGGTAAACATTTCCCCTTGAAAGTTGCTTTGCGCTCTTAAAACAATCCTCAGCAAGCTCTTTTTGATCTTTGCTGTATGTTCCTAAGAGGTTTAACCTGTAGTTTTTAACGGGTTCCGTCATCTCAAACATTATGTTCCTTCGGACTTTATCATTCTTTGCCTTTTTCATAATTTGCGTCAGGTAATTCTTGTAATATGGTTTTTTGAATACCTTAGACGTTCCGACCTGTTGTATTTCAACTAAATACATTTTTTGTATCCTTCCAATTTAATAGGGTGATCAAACCTCGCTTAACTGTCGCACACGACAATATTAACGGATGGAGGTTTTGCCGTAAACACATCACCCTAAATTAATAAAGAATATTGAGGATCAGGCAGGAATCGTAAGCGAAGGGACGCTAATCCCAACCTGCATTATCAGTACACCAATGGAAACTTTACGTTTCTTTTAAACCAATAATTCATGCCGATGGACGAGATTACTCAAGCATTCGCTCATTGTTTTCTCTTGTGCATGGTATTATGCACACCAAAATGAATGTCCTTACAGGCATTTCCATACCTGTTAATTCAGACTCACTGACCCCCAAAAACTAAATAAGAGGGAGTTTTTTGTTTGAAAACGCTCATGGCACGCTTTTTGTAGCATTTATAGGCTTTTTTGTCAAGCGTGCCTTACAATATAAGGTTTTTTGTCTTTTATTTTTCATTTTCTAAGAAAAAAGGGAGAACCTGCGTACAGATTCCCCCTTTAGGGTACTATCCCCTGATTGAGCCGTTGGCTCTGAGATGGTTATACACTTCATGGAAGGGTCTATCAGAATTGTTACACTCTGTAAGAACTTCCTTTGCTTCAGAACCATTTGAGGTACGATGACAGACATTACCCCTGTCATCTACTATGAGATAAAATATTTCCCCAAAAGGCTCAACGATTGAAGTTATGACCTCGGTTAGTAATTGATATGGCATAATAAGCCCTTTCTTTTAAAAAAAAGGGAGCATAAAGCCCCCTTATTTCATAAGCGAAGACGCTCATCGTGAGTGAAAGGGTTACGTAAACGCAAAGAACGAATATTCTTCCATAAACTCTCTATTTTGAGAGATAATTGAACCAAAGGTCTATCTCTTATGTCTAAATAGACAGTTTTAAGATACTTTAAAGCACTTTTTTTGTCCTCTACCTCTACTTCGAGACGATTTACGTTACTTCTTAGATTTTCAATCTCACGTGCTAAGTAAACAGGGTGTCTGTTAAACTCATCTGCTATTTTTAATAATCGCTTTTCATCAATAGTTTTGATGTAAGCTTTTATTTCTTCGGTAGTCCAATCAAGATCAAAGCTATAATCAGTTATATCTAACATATTTACCTCAAATTAGGGTTAAAGTTACGAAGCACCATGCTTCAGAAAAAAGGGAGCCTTTTTAAAAGTATTGATTAAGCTGTTACATTGCTCGAGCAAGTGGTCATTTTGTACGTATCTATGATCACTTAATCAATCGACTTAGCCGTAAGATAGAGAGTTTTAAGGTAAACCCTCTATTTAAGGGTGGCTATGTAATACCGCCACCCTTAAATGTTTATTTACGATTGAAGAACTTCCAAGATTGGTCACAATGTTTGAGTTCTTCAAGTGGTG
>Ga0310342_100001583_pt1 | contig 14190 bp, 11 predicted proteins | sample S15DNA20500_MG_FD_206155 | JGI IMG/M metagenome (GOLD analysis project Ga0310342, IMG submission 206155) | Marine microbial communities from station ALOHA, North Pacific Subtropical Gyre - S1503-DNA-20-500_MG | ecosystem: Environmental > Aquatic > Marine > Oceanic | place: Pacific Ocean: North... | reverse complement strand
AACAGGCCTCCGCTCGTGGGGGGTCAAGCGACGCCGGAATCTCATTAGCACCAAGTGTTTCTACCGTGCCGCGGTGGACAATCCAGACATGATCTCGCTCATCAACTTCAACGCCGATGGCCGACCCCAACAACCAGTGGTTCGGCAATGGTCTAGGCCAAAAGGGATCCACCTCAAACATGGGAGCTTGTTTACCTTGAGCTTCCGCAACAGCAACCTCGTCCACGATCGATTGACCCACGCCAAGCGCCACGATCGTTAACACTCCGGCCGCGGCAAAAACGAGACGGCTATTACGGCCACGATTGCGCATCGTCATCTTCCTCCTCAATTAAAAGACTCCATGTGAGAGCGTGCCATTGAACGCGACCGAATCGCAAGCAAAAATGCTTTCGTTGAAGTTCTGCAATCAAGTGACGGACTGACAGCATCGTTAACTTTGAGTGGAACATACTATTGTGGGCAGTTCTGCAGGCCTCCCGTATTGCACGATGGGGGCCATCTCAGCCACTTCCAAAACATGCACTTTGACGGACCGCCCCCTTGTCCCTAACATGGGCGGAGCACATTCTTTGCTCTTGGAGTTACCATGCGAAACATTTGGTTTTTTCAGATCGGCCTACTCTGCATCACCGCTACTCTCATCGGCTGTAGCAATGACCTGTCTGAACCACCCGTATCAGACGAGTTAGATGAGGCAAGCCCCTCGCGGACTGCACCCCCGCCCTATTGGGTCTACGTCACCAACGAAGGGTCCGGCGACGTAACGTTTATTGCGGGTGATACTCATGAAGTCACAGCGACACTCCCGCTCGGTAAGCGTCCACGTGGAATCAAAGCGAGTCCAGATGGACAGCAACTGTTCGTCGCTCTGAGCGGCTCCCCTCCCGCACCACCAGGAATTGACGAGAGCACACTACCACCACCGGACAGAACCGCAGATGGAATCGGCGTCGTGGACGTTACAACGGGGCAGGTGAACAGAATTATCAAGGGAGGCACGGACCCTGAGCAAGTCGCTTTAAATCGTGACGGTTCGCGTCTCTACGTTGCCAATGAGGACATGGGAACCGCGAGCGTCGTTGATATCGAGACCGGGGAAATCCTGGCGGTACTTGAAGTCGGCGATGAGCCTGAGGGCGTCACTACCAGTCCAGATGGCGGCGTCGTTTACGTCACATCGGAAGAACATAATCAAGTCTCCGTTATCGACGTCGAGAGCAGTCAAGTCATTAAACAGTTCGAGGTGGGACCGCGACCACGTGCATCGGCATTTTCTCCTGACGGCACCCGCGCTTACGTCACCGCGGAGAATGGTGGCTCAGTATCTGTTGTCGACACTTCAAGCCATACAGTCCTTACTACTATTGACGTACCAGGGGACCCTTCGAGACCGATGGGCGTTGCGGTCTCTCCCGACGGCGCCTTGCTGTATGTTGCGACGGGAAGAGGCGGAACGGTCGTGGCTCTGGATGCGACTACTGGCTCTGCGGTCAACTCCGCCACTGTCGGGACACGCCCGTGGGGAATCGCTTTGAGCCCCGATGGTTCACGTTTGTACACTGCCAATGGACCTTCGAACGATGTTTCTGTGGTTGACACAGCAACCATGGAAGTCCTAGAGACCATAGCCGTAGGCGAACGGCCGTGGGGCGTCGCAGTAGTCGAACAGAGATAGCGACTGCCAGACCTGTTCCGGGAGATCCGAACGGCACACTAACCGGTCAAAGTCTGAGCTACTCATCAGGTAGAGCAAAAACAAAAATGCCGTTCGCGCCCACCGGACGGCGTTTCTCAGGTGTCAACTGAATCGGAATTGAAGAAGTCCAACTGCCGCCGCCACCTCCTACGGGCACAGCAAGATACTGCTTTCCTTCGACCGCATAGGTAATGGGATAGCCCTGGACAGAGGTTGGCAAACGTGTCTGCCACAAAACCTCCCCATCGAAAGCATCATAGACGTATAGGTGGCGGTCCCAATCACCCGCAACCGCCAACCCTCCACCGGTAGTCAGGGCGGCCGTGTTGATCGGCGTTCGAACTCGATGGCGCCAGAGCACTTCACCGGTTCGTACACTCATGGCTAAAAACTCACCAAGATGTTCCGGACTGTCCGGATGCACGTGGTTAGTTCTGCGCACCGGACCCGTTCCCCCACCACCCGGCCGTTTCTCGACCGGACCAAATACCGCAGTCTCGCAATTCAATGTGACAGGGATATAAAACGCTTCCGTCTCGGGGTGATACGACATCGCGCGCCAACTCTTGAAACCAGAAGTACTTGGACACCAAAATATCTCTTCGCCAATTTTCGGAATCATGTCCTCGCGATAGGTCACCCGGCCAGTCGATGGCTCAATGTCGACGAGTGTTTGGTAGCCAAGATCGTGAGCGGCCTTGAAGCGTCCGGTCTCGGCATCCAAGTCCCATAACACACCGATCTTGCCCATACTAAATACTGACCTCTCTCCATCGAGGTCGACGAGAATACGCTCAAAGACTTCGTCCATATCATGGGTCTCACCAGGAAGATGCTGGTAATACCACTTCAGTGCTCCAGTGTCCGGGTCAAGAGCCAACGTCGAGTTCGTATAAAGCGCGTCTCCATCTGTTCCCCTAACGGCTCGCGCCCACGGTTTCGCCTGTGCTGTTCCGAAAAAGATGGTTCGGCTTCGATGGTCATAACTCCCTGGAATCCACGCATCACCGCCAGCTCGAAACATTACCGGCAGGTCGCCCCAACTGTCGCCACCGGGTTCTCCGGGACGTGCAATCGTCGAAGTTCGCCATATCTCACGGCCTGACTCAGCATCCAAGGCAACGATATAGCAGGTGTCGTCACGGTACTGGCCACAACCAGTTAGACCAGACACGATACGACCATCTGCCACAATTGACCCACTTGAGTACTGATATCCCACCCCACCACCGACATCAGTGGACCATACTTCTTCGCCCGAGCGCGCATCAATAGCCACAATATGAGCATCACTAGTGTTCAGATATATCTTGTCGTGATAGATCGCAATATTTCGATGCATCCGTCCTGGACCGGGGCCACCCACACTTCGATGCTCTGACTGCTCGCCCCGACGATACTCCCAAATTAAGTCTCCCGTAGCCGCGTCAAGGGCTTGCACGATGGCGCCAGGATTTGCCAGGTACATAACGCCGTCATAAATCAAAGGCGTTGTCTGTTGTGAACCTTCCGCCAGTCCCCAACTCCATGCAAGCTGCAGTTTTTCAGCATTCTCAGTGTTAATTTCATCAAGCGGGCTATAGCCCCAACCATCCAATGTCCGTCGCCAGTTCAGCCAGTCCGCTGGGTCTGGCTCTTGCAGCATAGCGTCGGTGACGAGGCGAAACCTTCCGTCCTGAGCACCCAGCGACGACATTCCCACGAACACAGCCAACGCGACACAAACGGCAACCATTAAACGAGTCTGCATGACATCTCTCCCAATCTGGCCGTCCCTAAATCACGGAAATAAATCGTGACGATGTCCGGCACATATCACTTACGACGTCTAAGACTTTCCATAATAAAAACAACTAGTGGCACCCCTAAACGATTCAGCTCAAAAACCAGCGCACTTTCTCTGCCAGACACTATCACTCTAGACGACGAATACGATGCGCTTCGCTATCTCCGACGAGCAACCGCCCGTCGGAGTCCACAAACACACCGTGCGGCCTATTCATCTTGCACAGAAGCGGGTCCGGTTCAGGTCCATCTCCACGCTGTCCGGTGCCAAGTACCGTGCTTATGACACCCGTATCAAGATCGACGCGTCGAATGACGTGGTTCTCAGTATCCGCCACATAAAGCTGCCGCTTGTCGTACGCCAATCCTTTTGGTCCCGCAAGGGTCGCTTGCACCGCGGCCTCACCGTCACCGGAATAACCCTGTTCACCTGTACCCGCCACATGGTGAATTGTTTGGGTCTCAAGATCAATCCGATAGATTGCATTCCCCTCACGAAGTGCCAAGAACAACGAGCCTTCCGGGTCCAACGCCATCGCCCGTGGTCCATTGAGAGGCGTACCTTCAAGCGGCGCCCCATCCGGTGTTGGGCCACGTTCACCCGTCCCACCAAAGGTTCTGATTACACCCGTGGCAACATCGACATGCCGGATTCGATGGTTGCCAATGTCACAAATTAACAGGTCCCCTGTTGAAGTAAACACGATGCTGTGGGGACGGCGAAGCTGAGCGGCCCTGGCCGGGCCGCCGTCGCCACTAAACCCCTCGGCGCCAGTGCCCGCCACCGTCGAAATGATGCCTGTTGTTGCCGCTACCTTCCGAACTACATGGCTGTCGCGCTCCACGATGTAGAGGTCACCATTTGGGTGAAATTGGATTTCATGGGGCATATTCAGTGAGGCAGCTGTCGCCAACCCTCCGTCGCCCTGATAGCCTCTGGACCCGTTGCCCGCTACCACCGTCGTGGCGCCGGACACCAAGTCAACTCGGCGAATCATCTGATTGTCGAGGTCACAGAAATAAAGTGCTCCATCGGGTCCAATTACGACGCCGTAAGGATTATTCACCTCCTGATCGGAATAGCCTGGCTGTCCAGACCCGATAATAGTCGAGACGGTTGTCTGTCCTTCCGCAGGCAACGTAACACTCGCTGCAACTAACGCCGTCCACAGCAGGACATTGATGCTGTTCTCATGAAACATTAGGTCACCGTATTCCTTCAGTTGCCCTGACTCGCCAGTAGCGGCCGGAAGTTATCTCGCCACGCTGGCCACTCCGCGGTACATGGCGTGAACTCTATCCACAGCCCGAACCTGCAAGACACACCAAATACATCTGTCTGGTTGCCTCGGTCAGGCCTCTAGTGTAGTCTCTCGCTGTAACTATAAGACTTACTGCAACGTAGCACTGCCGAGGTGGGAATATGAAACTCTTTAGGGTGATCGTAGCTTCGTTTCTGGTCCTAGGCGTCGTGGGGTTGGCCCATGCGCAAGGGCCCTCCGACGAACCGATCGGGACTCTCGCCCAGCTAATGCGCGGCATCATGTTTCCAAATTCCAACAAACTGTTCGACCTCCAGTCGCAAGAACCTGGCACCGAGCTCCCGGAGATGAGTCCCGAGGTCTCCGACGCCGTGTCCGCTGTCATGGGACGAGCGTCTTCTCGCTTTTCTGGAGTCTACCGCGGCTGGCCGGACGTCGAGGGCGCTGCGGTAGCCCTCGCGGACAGCGCCAAGCTCGCAATGATAGAAGGCCGCCTGTGCGAAAATGGCGTGGCGGCGCCGGTCGACCAAGCGGACTACATTGAAGGTGCCCGGCTCCTCGAGGAATCAGCCGTCACGGTGCTCGAGGCAGCGCGCAACCAAGACTACGACGCCGCCTCTTTCGCGGTCAATTTCATCGTCGAATCGTGTTCGCATTGCCACAGGACCTACCGCGACGGTCCCGACAGCAGACAGGAACCGCGCTGCCAATAAACTCGGCCCGCCGAACATCAATGGTTTTCTGGAGATAGCAAGGAATGTCCTTCCGGTTTGCATTCGAGTGGCTCAGCGAAACATCAAACAGCATCGCGCTGCGCGAGGCGTTCAACGTCTATCCGTGGTTATTAACCTCGCACGTCATTAGCACCTCGTGGTTCGCCGGACTCATCCTCATGATGGACCTTCGCCTCGCAGGTATCGGCAATCTCAGCACACCATTGGTGCAAATACAGAAGCGCCTCTTCCCGTGGCAAATGACGACCATGGCGATTAGTTTCGTGACAGGGGGCTTATTGTTTTATGGCGATCCGATGCGCTTCTATCCAAACTTTTGGTTCTGGCTAAAGATGCTACTTATGTTGCTTGCGGCCGTGAACGCAGTCGCATTTCACATGACCATTTATAAAGAAGCCCTCGAAAAACTCGAAGCCAAGTTGACTGATGCCCGATCGTGGGTCTCTTGGGATTTTTCTGGTGTAGTACCGTACAAAGCGAGGGTGGCTGGTTTCGTTGGCGCTGTGCTCTGGGCAGCCGTCATTATCTCTGGACGCATGATTGCCTACAGTGCACTCGTCCCACAATGGTGGCTTGACCTTGGCCTTGATTAGGATGTGACCTCATGGATTTATTGCCATTTTTCCAGTGGATGGGGGGAATCCCCCTTAGCCAGTATGTTCTGAGTCACACTTGGGCAGCGCCAATCGTGCAGGTAATTCACCTCGTCGCCGTCGCCGTCTTTGTTGGATCACTGGCGATCGTAGACATGCGGTTGCTGGGCCGCGGACTCACAAGTAGGCCCTTAGCTGATCTCGCACGTGACGCGCAGCCGTGGCTGATCGGCGGATTTCTTGTTCTCTTGATCACAGGCCTCCCATCTCTCACCTCTACTGCGTTAAAGCAGTACTACAGCCCATTTTTCTGGTGGAAAGCGGAAGCCATGCTTTTCGGCATCATCTTTACGTTTACCGTACGTCGTAGGGCGATTCTGACGGACGAAGCTCAACTGGGTCTATACTGGCCCAAGATTGTCGGCCTAGTGTCTCTTGGAATCTGGACGAGTGTCGCGATCGGCGCACGGTTGATCGGGCTGATGGGTTAAACGACTTGTAGTCCCGCTTCCGATATAGTCTCCAACTGTTCATGAAAGCCACTATCGCACTCCTCCCTGGTGACGGTATCGGTCCAGAAGTTGTGGCCGCAGCGGAACTCGTCCTTACGACCATCGCGAAACGCTACGACCACTCCTTTACACTCACGAGCTATTTAATCGGTGGCGTCGCGCTTCGCGCAGGCGAACCGGCGCTCCCGGACAACACCAGAGACGCCTGTGTTGCGGCAGACGCTGTTTTGTTGGGTGCAGTCGGAGACCCAGAGTTCGACCAAGCGCCTGGCAACAGGCGGCCTGAATCAGCGCTGCTGCAATTGCGGAAAGAGTTGGGCGTCTTTGCCAACCTTCGCCCAGCCAAAGTCTGGCCTGGTCTTGAAGAAGGAAGTTCTCTCAAATCTGAACTCATCACAGGCCTCGACCTCCTCATTATCAGAGAACTCACAGGCGGGTTGTACTACGCAGAACCAAGAGGTCGGTCAGACGACGGTCTGACCGCCTTCAATACAATGCAGTATTCCCGATATGAAATTGAACGTATTGCCAGGATTGCATTCGAAAGTGCCCGTCGACGTAAGGGCCTCGTTACGTCGGTCGACAAAGCCAATGTTCTAGAAGTTTCGAGATTTTGGCGAGAAGTTGTGATCGACGTCGCTACGGAGTACCCGGACGTCACGTTAGAGCATCAACTGGTTGATTCCTGCGCTTTACTTTTGGTGACCCATCCCCAGAAATTTGATGTGCTGCTCGCCGGGAATTTGTTCGGAGACATCCTCTCAGACGAAGCCGGAGCGGTAGTTGGCTCGTTGGGCTTACTTCCGTCTGCCAGCGTCGGAGGTAAAGGTGGGTTATTTGAACCAGTACACGGCTCAGCTCCTGATATCGCAGGGCAAGATCGAGCTAATCCTGTTGCAACGATCGCGTCGGCCGCAATGCTACTGCGTCACGCGCTTGAACTCAACGACGAGGCTGACGCCATTGAAATCGCAATCGGTCAGACGCTTGCCGCTGGACTGCGCACTGCCGACCTTACCCAGACAACAGCCGCCGTGTCCTGCTCACAAATGACCCAAGCTATTCTCGACCGACTGCCATCGTGAAGGCTGGTGCTACTGCACCACCGCACTCACAAGCGGTATTATCGAACTAGTCTAGGAGCGCGTCCCGAGGAGAAACGCTATGCGACAGATCGCCAAAACGTTGACCTTGACCAGCTTCGCGTTGCTCGCTGGCAGTATCGCTGCTGGTCCGGTCGACGCACAACCAACTCAGCCACCGACCGACCGTCCCCTGAGCCATGGTTACAGTCGACCGGCTCGCAGTCCACATTCCAGTCGGTCAGCAGTCATAAGCCCCAACGGAATGGTGGCGGCAAGCCAACCCCTTGCAGCTCAAGTTGGCCTCGACATCCTGAAAGCAGGCGGCAACGCCATCGATGCCGCAGTAGCGGTAAACGCGATGCTGGGTTTGGTCGAACCCAATATGAACGGCATCGGTGGTGACCTCTTTGCCATAGTGTGGAGTGCCGAGGATGAGCGCCTCTACGGTTTGAACGCGACAGGTCGCGCACCCTATGCGATCAACCGAGACGTGTTTTCTCGTCAAGGTCTGACGGAAGTCCCTTCCGATGGACCACTGACCTGGACAGTTCCCGGTGCCGTGGACGGCTGGAACGAATTGCTGCAGCGGTTCGGTACCATGACCTTCTCGGAATTACTGAGTCCAGCAATCTCCTACGCTCGAAGCGGTTTTCCCGTGAGCGAGATTATCCAGCGTCAGTGGCGAGGAGCCGCTAACGCGTTGGCACGCTGGCCAGACTCAGCCAGCACCTATCTGCCCAATGGACGTCCACCCGAAGTAGGTGAACTCTTCAAGAATCCTTCTCTAGCGACAACCTATGAAGCTATCGCACTTGGCGGCCGTGACGCCTTCTATCGCGGTGACATTGCCAGAAGAATCGTTTCATTCAGTGAAGCAAACGGCGGCTACTTCACAATGGCGGACTTTGAAGACCACTCCTCCGAGTGGGTGGAACCTGTCACAACCAGTTACCGGGGCTATGACGTGTGGGAGCTACCGCCTAACAGTCAGGGAATCATCGCTTTAATGATGTTGAACATTCTTGAAGGCTTTGACATTGCGACCATGGGTCACAACACTGCCGACACGCTCCATCTCATCACGGAAGCCAAGAAGCTCGCATTTGCGGATCGCGACACGTTTGTCAGTGACCCGAACGCAAATTTGCTGCCGATTACTGAACTGATCTCAAAATCATATGGTGCCGCGAGGCGGAATTTAATTGACCCGAATCAAGCGAGCGCCGCGTCTCAGGGAAACCCTTACGAGCATAGCGAGACGGTGTATCTCACGGTCGTCGATAAAGACCGCAACGCTATTTCGCTTATCGAAAGTATTTTCGGGAATTTCGGATCCAGAATCGTCCCAAGCGATCTCGGCTTCGCGCTTCAAAATCGAGCCAGTGGATTCTCCCTTGAAGAAGGCCATCTTAATAGCCTTGAACCTCACAAGCGGTCGCTCCACACCAACATGCCGGGCTTTCTCACACAAAACGGACAACCGATAATGCCGTTCGGCGTCATGGGGGGGCATATGCAACCCCAAGGTCACGTTCAAGTTTTACTCAACATGATCGACTTCGGAATGAATGTCCAAGAAGCTGGTGACGCCGCACGCGTTCGCCACGGCACCGTTCTCTCAGTTGAACCAGGAATCTCAGACGAAGTGATTACTGAATTGGAGCGACGTGGACATACGGTTGAGCGAGCAGGTGGAGGGGGAATGGGTGGATACCAAGCCATCCAAATAGATCCGGATACCGGCATGCTGCACGGTGGAACCGACCCGAGAAAAGACGGTCAGGCAGTCGGATATTGACAAACTTGAGAACAACAATCATTCATCAGTCCCCGTCGGCCCTCAATAGAAGTGACCTCAACCCTGAGGACATCGTTACGGCCATAGCCAGTTCCCTGGAACCATCTCGGCCGCCTACGACGTAGATGTATAACTCTCCGTTATCATGTGGTAATTATTATCACCACATATTAAAATTCCTGTCTTACGTTTCATGAACCTCTCCGAATTGCAGGTCTTTCTAACCGTCGCCAACGAACGCAGCTTCTCTCGAGCAGCAGTAAAATTGCACAAAACCCAACCAGCGATTAGTCAGGCCGTCAGACGGCTCGAAGACAGCCTCAACGAGCGACTGTTCGACCGGTCATCGAAAGGTGGTCAATTAACTGAAGCTGGCACAGTGTTGTTGGACTATGCAAACCGATTCGAACGCCTCAGTCTCGAAGCCCGAGGGGCTATGCAGGAGCTTCAAGACCTACGGCGCGGACGTGTGTTAATCGGAGCAAATGAAGCCGCCGCGCACATCGTACTACCAGTCATTAAGCAATTTCGAGCCGCACACCCACAGGCGCAAGTTGAGGTCAGTCGGCAACCTGCGCGACAAATCGCCGAAGAAGTCTTGAATCGAACCCTGGACTTCGGCGTTCTTACTTTTTCACCACCTGAGCGTGGTCTCGTCGGGGTCACGCTGGGCGAGGACGAGCTTGTCATGCTGGTCAATCCTGAACACCCATTTGCCGAACGTGCAACTGTCACGATGGAAGAATTTCGACAGGAAACAGTAATCGCTCATAATGACCCGTCGCCGGCGCGTGAGCGGGTTTTACGACTTTACGAAGAACGCCACACTCCCATCAATATTCAGATCGCCCTTCCGAGTCTCGATGGCATCAAACGTGCGGTTGAAATGGGTCTTGGTGTCGCACTACTTCCCAAACGATGCGCTCGATCCGAGTTGGCAAGCCAGCGACTTCGGGCGGTCAGAGTTCCTGGTCTTGAACTACCGCGTCAGGTCCAATTAATTTATCGTCGATCTGGAGAAATGTCTCACGCCGCCCAAGCGTTTTTGGCGGAAGCCAAGGTGCTCTCGAGCCATGTCCAAAACGAATCGGTCCGACCCGGCGAAACTAGTCACCCCAAACCGTAAGTAACTAGAGCGCGACCAGTTCTCGTATGGCGGCCTCGATGTCTGAAACTTGCGGCAAGATTTCATCTTCAAGTATCGGACTGTAGGCACAAAAAGAATCTTGCGCACCCAAACGACGAACCGGTGCATCCAGCGATGAAAATAGCTCGTCGGCAACTCGTGCCGCAATCTCAGCCCCATAGCCCCAACTCACCCAATCCTCATAGACAATGAGTACGCGACTCGTTTTCTCGACAGAACGTCTTATGGTGGACCAGTCATAAGGACTCAAGCACCGTAGGTCTAAGACCTCGACCGACATGCCATTCTGCTGGGACACACGCTCTGCAGCCTGCATCGAACGGACAACGGTTGAACCGTAGGTCACCACTGTCAGGTCGCTTCCTTCCCGTACCACACTAGCTGAACCGAAGGGGACCATATAGTCAGGTCCTGGATACATAGCCCGATTATGAACCTGTCGGTATAAATGTTTTGGCTCAAGAAACAACACGGGATCGTCACTGCGTATGGCTGTTCTCAGCAGACCATTTGCATCAAGAGCATTGGATGGCATCACTACGCGGAGGCCCGGGATGTGACTAAATACCACTTCGCCGGACTGGCTGTGATACACGCCACCGCCTCGCAGATAGCCTCCGGATGGGGCACGAATTACAACCGGACACGTGTAATGGCCTTTAGACCGCCATCGCATATTCGACAATTCATTACGAATCTGCATCATGGCGGGCCAGATGTAATCAAAAAATTGAATTTCGACTATCGGCTTCAACCCACGCATCGCAAGCCCAATGGCTCGCCCTATGATGCCCGCCTCAGCAATCGGCGTATTCCATACCCTGTCGCTACCGTAGGCCCTCTGGAGTCCCGCTGTCGCCTTGAAGACCCCTCCCTTTCCTCTAAGATCTTCCAGGAGATCATCCTGGCTTAAATCAGCGACATCCTCACCAAAACAAATGACGCGCTCGTCACGCCCCAATTCGTCAGCAAGACATCGATTAATCAACTCAATCATTGTTTGAGGATCGCCTGTAGCCTGAGCCGGGTGGCTAAAATCAGATCCGGTCGGATCAATGTCGGAATATACGGCCGTCAACACGCTGCCTGGGCTCGGGGGCTCCGCACTCACTGCAACTGCCGCCGCCTTTGACACCTCGTCCTCAACTTGCTGCTCCAGTTCCGCTAATGCTGTCTCCTCAACAAATTGTTCAGTGACCAGATATTCACGGAATCTCGGCAACGGATCACGTGCGAGATCTGCCTCAAGTTCTGAGCTTCTCCGATACACTCGGTCGTCATCAGAATTCGAGTGAGGATGTAAGCGCATTACGCGGGCATGAACCAATGCCGGTCCGACGCCTGAGCGACAATAATTCGCCGCTTCTGATAACGCTTTATAACTTGCAACCGGGTCAGTTCCGTCACATCTCCGCACGAGAAGGTGTGGAAAATTCTCGACAAGCCTCGAAATATCACCGCCAGGAGTCTGTGCCTCAACTGGTACACTAATCGCATAGCCGTTGTCTTCGATCACGAACAGCACGGGCAGTTCACCCAGCGAGACAGCACTAACCGCTTCCCAGAACTCGCCCTCACTAGTCGAACCTTCGCCGGAAAGTACACAGGTAATCTCGGACGGTTCATGATCTAATCGGTTGTCAAGAGCTACTGCGGGATGACGGGTGAAGTATGTGGTTGCCTCGGCACATCCCACGCCGTGAAGAAAATGCATCCCTGTACTGGACGACCGTGACGCAATATGAAGACGTGAACTGCCCCAGTGATTCGGCATCTGCCGCCCACCAGAAAAGGGCGCTTTCCCAGCACCCACCGCCTCAAGTAACACTTCTTCCGCCGTCATCCCCAGCATCAGACAAAGCGCTTGGTCTCGGTAGTACGGGTAAACCCAGTCCACGCCCGGCTTCAGCACGAGCCCAGCCGCCGCAAGCAGGGCCTCGTGCCCCGCACAACTTAATTGAAAGTAGGTTTTCTGCTGGCGCTTCAGCGAACGCTGTCGCTCATCAACCTTCCGCGAAAGAAACATGCCTCTATACAACCTGGTGAGATTGACAACACTAACCTCGGCCGACTGCTCTGTTTGCGACGTCATACCAACACCCTCCAACCCTGAAGCATTGGGGCACGTCTACACGAGCGTCGACGCCGAGAGCGCCACATACACCGTACGACCCGTAACGACCTATCTACTAGCATGGCCAATCGACTACAGAACACCGAATCCTCTCCAAACCCGAGTAGATTATCAGATGAGGGCGGCGTTGATCATGCACTAACTGAAGCATTTATTCTCCACCACATTGTGCGCCTCAAGCGATCCGTGGATTATCCACATGTCGTCCGACTATCACTCCTAGCGCTTTATGGACGGCAGTGATAGCATCGCGACTGGGTTGGGCTATTTCAGGGTCTTTCAAGCCTCATGAGCTGATTCTCGTGGCTCGGCGAGCAACTAGAGATGTCGTCGAACGTAAGGCATCCAGCCTAATCAGCAAATAGGAGGAGGGGCATCATGCGGGACCGGAAGCGGCGTACTGGCTTGATTCGGTCTCTTCGTGGCTTGGTTGTCGTTGGCCTCAGCCTGTGGAGCACTCAGACCATCGCACAAGAATCTGAAAATCCTTTTACTGGCCGGGTCGACATTCGGATGGGCCAAGGCCAATTCGAATCCAGATGTAGCACCTGCCACGGTCTCGAGGCTACAGGAAATCCAGAAGGCGGTGGCCCCGATCTAACAACGGGCCGCTTCAGAACAGCGAATAGTGACAGTGGTGTGTTCCGCGTGATTCGAGACGGCATTCGAGGAACCGCCATGATCGGGATCAACCCCGACGCGTCAGACCAGGTCGTTTGGCAAATCGTGAGTTACCTGAAATCACGGAGCCCCTCACTCGTGGCGGGAGACCTTCCCGGCTCGCCCGTGACCGGCCAACAGTTGTTCGCTGGTAAAGGGGACTGTAATCGCTGTCACATAGTCAACGGCACCGGCGGTCGCCTGGGACCGGATCTATCTCACATCGCCGACCGTCGAGAGCTCTCGGAACTACGGACTGACCTGACGAATCCAAATGCTGAGGTCGACCCACGGTGGTGGACCCTGATCGTGACTCACAACAATGGTGCCGTCATTCGGGGCCTCCGCATGCACGAAGATTCGTTCTCACTCCGTCTGATGGATCCGGAGGAAAACCTTCGGTCGTTTGCTAAGTCACAGCTTGGTGGGCTTGAACGCGACAAGCGTTCAACTATGCCCAGTTACGCCCAATCACTAACCACTCAAGAACAAGACGACCTAGCCGCGTATCTCTTGACTCTTCGGAGGGAGCAATGACCATGACCCGAGGCACTGTTCTTCTCGCCCTAGCGATCTCTGTGAACCTGATACACGCGCAGGAACCAATCACTCTGGAAGATGGCGCCCCACTCTTTTCTCCCGTAACCTGGGAGCGTCTCGTCAACGCTGCCGACGAACCCCACAACTGGCTAATGTATTCGGGAACATTCGACAGTCAACGCTTTAGCCGCCTGAACCAGATCAACACCGAGAATGTAGCGACACTTGAACTAAAATGGAC
>Ga0310342_100001581_pt1 | contig 14205 bp, 10 predicted proteins | sample S15DNA20500_MG_FD_206155 | JGI IMG/M metagenome (GOLD analysis project Ga0310342, IMG submission 206155) | Marine microbial communities from station ALOHA, North Pacific Subtropical Gyre - S1503-DNA-20-500_MG | ecosystem: Environmental > Aquatic > Marine > Oceanic | place: Pacific Ocean: North... | reverse complement strand
GGGCGGCGCATGGTGCTCGAGGCTGCGAAGTCCGGGCGCATCTCCCCCGGAGACACCCTCATCGAACCGACGAGCGGGAACACCGGCATCGGGATGGCCATGGCGGCGGCGACCCTGGGTTACCGCATGGTCATCACGATGCCCGAGAAGATGAGCCGCGAGAAGCAGGTCATCCTCGAGGCGCTCGGTGCCGAGATCGTTCGCACGCCTACCGAGGCCGCGTGGGACGCGCCGGAGAGTCACATCGGCGTCGCCAACCAGCTGAAGGGGATCCTCGCCGACGCGCACATCCTCGACCAGTACTCCAACCCCGACAACCCGGACGCCCACGCCGACGGGACGGCGCGGGAGATCCTCGAGCAGACCGGCGGCGCGCTCGACTACATGGTGATGACCGCCGGCACGGGGGGTACGCTCACCGGGGTCGCCCGAGTCCTCAAGGAAGCGGTCCCCGACGTCAAGATCGTCGGCGTGGACCCCGTCGGCTCGATCCTCGCCGGCCCCGCGGAGATCGGCGCCTACAAGGTCGAGGGCATCGGCTACGACTTCATCCCCGACGTGCTCGACCGAGACTTGGTCGACGAGTGGATCAAGAGCGAGGACGGCCCCTCTTTCCGCATGGCGCGCCGCCTCATCCGGCAAGAGGGTCTGCTCGTCGGAGGCAGCTCCGGCTCCGCAATGTGGGCCGCGCTGGAGCTCGCCAAGCGCGAGGGGCCCGGCAAGCGCATCGTCACGATCCTCCCTGACTCGGTCCGGAACTACATGACGAAGTTCCTCGACGAGGCGTGGATGAAGGAGAACGGGTTCGCCGAGGCGAGCTGGGAGTCCACAGACCTCGGCAGCCTCCTCTTGCGCATGCCGAAGCGTGAGCTCCTCTCGGCTCAGAGCGCCGACACCGTCGAGGTCGCCGTCGACTGCATGAAGGAGAAGGGCATCAGCCAACTCCCTGTCCTCGACGACGGCCGTCTGGTGGGAATCATCACCGAGCACGACCTGCTCGGGAAGCTCGTCGAGGCGCGCGCGACGCTCTCGAGCACCGTCGCGGAGGTGATGTTCCGAACGGTCAACACGCTCCACCGCGACCAGGACGCGGGGTGCTTGCTTGAGGTCTTCTCGCGTAACGAGATAGGGCTGGTCGTTGACGACGAAGGCGCCTTGGCCGGCCTCATCACCAAGATGGATCTGGTCGATTTCCTCGCGACGAAGCCTGCCTGACGCGTGCGTTGGAGGCGTCGTTCAGGCCGGCTTGAGCCGCTCGAGCGCCTGCACGCAGCCAACGATCGTCACGACGCCCGTGACTGTGGTCAGCATTCCTGAGTTCACTATGGAGAACGCGCTCAGGAGGAGGAGCGCCCAGATCCAGGCCTTGCTCATCTCCCAGGCCCGCCAACTGGCGTAGAGCGTGAGGAGTTGAAAGACGAAGAGGGACATAAGGAGGAGAAGCCCCGCGCCGGCGATCAGACCGCCAAACAAGTAATGCAACCCCCCCTCCAACATCGCGAGCGAGATGCCAATCCCGGCGACTCCGCCCACGCTCAAGATGCAAAACAAGGCCATGCAGGAGGTGATCGCCGACAGGATGATTCCCACGCTGAGGGTCGTCGGGCGTTCAATGGTCTGTTCTGTGGTCATGGGTCCCCTTGGTTGCCTTGCAGGTGGTTTCACCAGGCTCGCCCCCATTACGCGGTCGGCGTCTATTTATTCTCCTGGTATGGAGAACGCAGCTGTGGCCCTCCCCTAGCTGTCGTGGTCTCCGCTTGATCCCCTGGTGGGTTCGGGTGGGGGGTGAGTACCCTCCCACCTCACCATGAAGGCCGCTCTTCTTGTCTCCAGGCTCATCGACGCCCTGAATCGTCGCCTCGCTCGCGTCATGGGCTGGGCGCTCTTGGGGATGGTGCTCGTGGGCGCCTACAACGCGATCGCACGTTCCCTCGAGAAGGAGCTCGGACTGGAGCTCTCCTCCAACGCCTACATCGAGGCGCAGTGGTATCTCTTCAGCCTCGTCTTCCTCCTGGGCGCGCCCTACGCGCTGCGCGCAAACGCCCATGTGCGTGTCGACGTGCTCTACGGAGAGCACTCCCAGCGCGGGAAAGCTTGGACGGACCTCGTCGGCAGCGTGCTCTTCCTGATCCCCTTCTGTCTCTTCGCCATCTGGATCAGCTGGGACTTCGTCGCGAACTCGATCGCCGTCAATGAGCAGTCGCCTGATCCGGGCGGCCTCCCCCGCTGGCCGCTCAAGCTCGTCGTGCCCATCGCGTTCGGCTTGCTGGGCCTGCAGGGACTCTCCGAGGCCGTGAAGCGCGCCGCGTTCCTGCGCGGGATGACCCCAGAAGAGGTCGACCTGGAAGAACCACCTTTCGTCCAGCGTGACGGGGAGGGCGTGTCATGACCGTTGACCTCCTCGGCCCGCTGATGTTCGCGGTCGTCTTCCTCTTGATCTTCCTCGGCTACCCGGTCGCCTTCTCCCTGGGCGGCGCCGCGCTCACGTTCGCCGTGATCGGGACACAAGGGGGCTACTTCGACTGGGATTACATGGCGCTCTTTCCCGAGCGTGTGTTCGGCGTCATGTCGAATCAGGTCCTGCTCGCCGTGCCCTTCTTCATCTTCATGGGCACGATGTTGGAGCGATCGCGCCTCGCGGAAGACCTGCTCCGGACGATCGGTCTCCTCTTCGGTCCGGTGCGTGGAGGCCTCGCCTTCGCCGTCGTCTTCGTCGGCGCGCTCCTCGCTGCGGCCACTGGTGTCGTCGGCGCCTCCGTCGTCGCTATGGGGTTGATCTCCTTGCCGATCATGCGTCGCTACGGGTACTCCGCTCCCCTCGCGACCGGCACGATCGCAGCGAGCGGAACCCTCGGACAGATCATCCCACCCTCCATCGTGCTCGTCGTCCTCGGCGACCAGCTCGGCGTCAGCGTCGGAAAACTCTTCCTCGGCGCGCTGACGCCTGGCATCGGGCTCGCTCTCCTCTTCGCCGTTTACCTCGCTGTGCTCGCTCGCTTCCGCCCGAAGCTTGCTCCGGCGCTCCCGCGCGAAGAGCGCGAAGCTGTGAAGAACTTGGGTAGACAGGTCCTCCTCGTCCTCCTCCCGCCGCTCTTCCTCATCCTCGTCGTCTTGGGCAGCATCTTCGCAGGCGTCGCCACCCCGACAGAGGCCGGGGCGCTTGGCGCGGTCGGCGCCATGCTCCTCGCCAAGCTCCACGGCCGCCTCTCGCGTCTGACCCTCGACGAGACCATGCACGAGACGCTCCGCCTCACCTGCATGGTCGTCTTCCTCCTGATCGGATCGACCGCCTTCGCCCTCGTCTTCCGCGGCCTGAACGGCGACCTGTGGATCGAGACCCTGCTCACGAATCTCCCCGGCGGCCTCGTCGGCTTCTTGGTGGTGGCCAACCTCGCGATCTTCGTGTTGGGCTTCTTCATCGACTTCTTCGAGATCGCGTTCATCCTCCTGCCGCTGCTCACCCCCGCCGCGCGCGCCCTCGGGATCGACGGCGACGACATGATCTGGTTCGGCGTAATGATCGCGATGAACCTCCAGACCTCCTTCCTCACGCCCCCCTTTGGTTTCAGCCTCTTCTACCTGCGCGGAGTAACCCCCAAGGAGATCCCGACGACCGCGATCTACCGGGGCGTCGTTCCGTTCATCGTGATCCAGCTCGGCGCCCTCGCGGTCGTCGCGGCGTTCCCCGAGGTCGTGACCTATCTGCTTTGAGCCAGCGGATATGCTCTCCCCATGAAAACTCTCTTCGCACTTACACCCCTCTGTCTCTTCTCCTTCGTCGCCGCGTGCACCTTCAACCTCGTTAAGGGTTCGGGGAATGTGGTGGAGGAGCTGCGCGAGGTGGCCAGCTTCGACTCGATCGAAGTGGGTGGCTCCATCGATGTCCACCTCACCCAGGGCGAGGCGCAGCCCGTCATGATCAAGGCGGAAGACAATCTTCTTCCGCTCTTGGTGACAAGAGTGAAGGGCTCAGTCCTCCACGTCGAATCCTCGGGCTCCTACTCCACCGAGCTCGGGATCGACATCTTCGTCACCACCCCGGAGATCCGCTCCATCATCGCCAGCGGAAGCTCCGACGTCTTGAGCAAGGGGCGCATCGAGTCTGAAGACCTCGTAATACAGACTTCCGGCTCGTCCGAAGTCGAGTGCGCTGTCGTTGCCCGGAGCCTCAACCTGCGATCGGACGGCTCATCGAACATCGTCGTCTCTGGGACCACGGATGCCCTGAAGTTGTCCTCATCCGGGTCGTCGGCCGTCAACGCTTTCGAACTCTTGGCGGTCGACGCGGAGGTCCAGACCTCTGGGTCTTCCGACGCCTTGGTAAACGCCAAGAACCTGGAGGCCCGCGCTTCCGGCTCGAGCGACATCCGTTACCGGGGCCTCCCAGAGAAGCTCAACACCAGCGACTCCGGGTCCGCCTCCATCGGTCCGGAGGGCAGTTGACCGGAGCCGCCGCCAACTCCATGGAGCGCGCGCTCTTCGCGGGCGTCGTCGGTCTATTGCTCTTCTCGGGTTGCGCTCACGAAGAGCCACCCAAGAAGAACGTCGTCCTCGTCGTCATCGACACCGTGCGCGTCGACCGCACCTCGCTCTACGGACACGAGCGGACGACCACGCCGGCCATCGACGCGTGGGCGCAGCGTGGCACGACCTTCGAACGCGCCAACTCGGCGTCCTCCTGGACGGTGCCTTCGATGGGGATGCTCCTGACCGGTCGTTATCGGTGCGGGAGCGGCAAGACCATCTCGGACAGCCAGCGCCTGCTCAGCCAGGTCCTCGAAGGAGCCGGATATCGAACGATCGGGATCGTGGCGAACCCTGTCCTCAACCACCTCCAGGGCTTCGACGTTGGATACGAGCAGTACGACCTCACAGAGGGTGACTTCGAGACCGAGCTGGTCGAGCGGCGCTGGGGTTGGCCCGGGAGCATCGTCGTCGACAAGGGGATCCGCTGGATGCGGGAGCTCCGCGATGACCGCCCCTTCATGCTCTACCTCCACCTGATGGACCCACACTATCCCTACTCGCCCGTCGAGGGGATCCCGTTCACGTGGCAGAAAGATCTCTCACCGGCGAAGCGCGCGAGCTTCGAAGCGAACCTCGCGCCACAGCACGCTGGCGCCATCACCACGAAGCTCTACAAGAACATGGAGCGCATGCTCGCTGCATACGACGCGGAGATCCTCGAGGTTGACCAAGAGCTCGCCCGGCTCTTCGCCTACCTCGATGAGAGCGGCCTCAGCGAGAACACGGTGGTCGTCCTGACCAGCGACCACGGTGAGGGTCTCTGGGAGCACTCCTCGGCGGATGGTTGGGTGAACGAGGCCAGCTTCTCCCAGAGCATCGTGCCCGAGCTCTACCGGGGGCACGGCGAGCAGCTCTACGAAGAGCTCATCCACGTCCCCCTCGCTTTCGTCGGTCCCGGAGTACCGACTGGCGTCCGAGAGAGGCGCGTGGTGAGCCTCGTCGACGTCGTGCCAACGCTCCTCTCTCTCTTGGACGTCGCCTCCCCCACCGAGCTTCATGGGATGCCCTTGTTCGGAGACGAGGCCCTCGCCGAGCGCACTGAGGTCTTCTCTCGCTGCGCGCGCGGAACCTCGATCACGGTCGACGGTCGCTGGAAGCTCCTCCTCCCGGAGGATCACGTGGCGGAGCGTGGAGGTTTGACGGCCCTCTACGACCTGAGCGTCGATCCGGGGGAAGACCACCCCATCGACGACCCCGAACGGAGCCGAGAGCTCGCCGCGCAGATCTCGGCCTGGAAAGCACGGTACTCGGAGGTCGCGGAGGAGATGCCCATCGAGAAGCAACGAGAGCTCCTTCGGCAGATGGGGTACTTGGGCCTCGCGAACGAGCTCGACGAGAACACGACACCGGAAGAGGTGCGAGAGCTGTTGAAGGCCGGGCGCGCTCGCCGCGAAGCGCGGCGGACCCGGACGCAAGACGGGCAGAGAGATGCAGAGCAAGACGACTAGGACTCCGGACGCTGCGCTCTCTAGCGCCCTCGCCTTGGCGTGCGCCCTCTCTGTGTTCGCCTGCGGAGGCGAGGTCGAGCCTCGCAAGAACGTCGTCTTGATCGTGGTCGACACGATGCGCGCGAGTCGCACCTCGCTCCATGGTTATGAGCGGGCGACGACGCCCAGGATCGCAGAGTGGGCGCAGGGTGGCGCGGTCTTCGAGCATGTTCAGGCGCCCTCCTCCTGGACCATCCCCTCGATGACCATGCTCCTCACGGGCCGCTACAGGGTCGGCGGGGGGAGAGCGCTCGTGAGAGACGGCCGCGCCCTCAGCTCGACGCTCTCTGAGAAGGGGTACCGGACGATCGGAATAGTCGCCAACCCCGTGTTGAATGACTTCCAGGGGTTCACGGGGGGGTACGAGAGTTACGACCTCATCCAGGGAAAAGAAGACGACACCGACCCCCTCCACATCGGTTCGTGGACGACCGGGGTCGTGGTGGAGAAGGCCTTGCGTTGGCTGCGCGAGGAGCGCGACGAGCGCCCCTTCCTGCTCTACCTACACCTGATGGACCCGCACCACCCCTACGAACCTGACAGCCCCGACGCCTTCGATTGGAGAGCCGCGAAGACCCCTGAGAGGCGGGCGAGCTATGACGCCCGCTTCGCGTTGACAGAGCGCGGCCCGATCAACGATCAAGAGTTCCACACCGTGGAGCGGCTCCAGGCTGCCTACGACGCAGAGATCCTGCAGGTCGACCATGGGCTTGGGGTCCTCTTCGACTACCTGGATGAGAGCGGGCTGACGGAGAGCTCGTTCGTGGTGCTGACGAGTGATCACGGTGAGGGTCTGTGGCAGCGGCCCTCCGGGGACGGCTGGGTGAACACGGGCCGCCACGAGAACCAGCTCTTCCCCGAGCTCTATCGGGGACACGGTGAGCAGCTCTTTGACGAGCTGCTCTGGGTCCCGCTGGTGATCCGGGGGCCCGGGGTCCCGGCGGGGCGCCGGGACACACGACAGGTCAGCCTGATCGACGTCGCTCCGACGATCTTCGCCCTCCTCGACCTTCCCCCGCCAGAGGGGTTCCAGGGAGAGCCCCTCTTCGGCGACGAGAGCTTGGGCGCCCGTGACGTGCTCTTCTCTGTCTGCAGCCGCGGGACCTCGATCACTGAGGGCGGGCGCTGGAAGCTCCACCTCCCGTCTTCCCGCATCCAAGACCGCGGCGCCCGTCCCGTTTTGTTCGACCTCAAATCAGACCCCCTCGAGCAAACACCCCTCGAAGACCCCGCGCGCGAGGCGCGGTTGAGCGCGAAGATCACGGCCTGGATCGACCTCAACAGGGAGGACGCTGAGGAGCTCTCTTTGGAGGAGCAGCGTCAGCTCCTCTTGCAGATGGGCTACCTCGGGCTCGCCGAAGACCTCGACGAGGACATGACCACCGAGGAGATGCAGCGCGCGATGAAGGCCGAGCGAGAGCGACGCAAAGCGGAGGCCAGCGACGACGAGTAAGGGTCGTCTCCCCGCTCGGCCTCAGGGGGTGAATAAAATAGAGGCGGCGCTCGCTCGGGTCAGGACCAAGCGAAGCGCGCGTAGGCGAGCTCGCCCGTGGCGAACCAGTCGAAGGAGCTCGCCCGGTACCTCTTCCAAGCCTCGTAGATGCGTGAGTAGGTCGCGTCGGCCGCGGCCTCCTCCTCGATCAGTTCGGTGGAGGCGTCGCGTGAGGCGTTGAGGATCTCGTCGGAGAAGGGGCGCAGTTGGACGCCCTCAGCGAGGAGCTCCTTGAGCGCGGTGGGGTTCTTCGCGTCGTAGCGCTCCTGCATCGTGGCGGCCGCGTCCCTCCCTGCTGCCTGCAGGATCTCCTGATATGAGGCGGGCAGGCCGTCCCAGGCGTCGCGGTTGATGAGGAAGGAGAGCGAGGGGCCCGGCTCCCACCAGCCGGGGTAGTAGTAGTTCTTCGCGACCTCGTGGAACCCGAGCTTCTGGTCGTCGTAGGGGCCGACCCACTCCGTGGCGTCGATCGCACCACGCTCGAGGGCCTGATAAATGTCTCCACCGGCCAGCACTTGGACCGAGACGCCGAGGCGGTCCATCACCTTCCCGCCGAGGCCGGGGATGCGCATCTTGAGTCCCTTCAGATCCTCTGCCGTCGAGATCGGATCGCGGAACCAGCCGCCCATCTGGACGCCGGTGTTTCCCGCGGGGAAAGAGACGATGCCGAAGTCCGAATAGAGCTCCTGGACGAACTCCAGGCCGCCGCCCTCCTGGAGCCAAGCGTTCTGTTGCCGCGGCGTGAAGCCGAAGGGCACGCAGGTGTCGAAGGCGAGCGCAGGGTTCTTCCCGATGTAGTAGTAGCTCGCGGTCTGACCGATCTCGGCGGAGCCCTTCTGCACGGCGTCCATCACTTGCAGGCCAGGGACTAGTTCGCCCGCCTCATAGACACGGATGTTGAAGGCACCCCCGGTCATGGCGGCGACGCGCTCGCTCAAGACCTCGCCCGCTCCGTAGATGGTGTCGAGAGAGCTCGGGAAGCTCGAGGCGAGGCGCCAGTTCACCCGCTTCGTCGTGTGGATAGCGGGCCCAGTCTCGGTGGCGCTCTCGCGCGAGGTCATCGCCGCGGCGCCGACCAGCCCGCTCGCGGTGCCCGCGACAGCGCCGGTCAAGAACGCCCTGCGGCCTGATGTGTTGGCGCTCTTTTCGTCGGAGGTCTCACCCATCTGGGCCTCAGCCTACGAGCGCAGCGCTCGCGCTCAAACCGTTGTGCCCAGGTGCTTGTCGAGGAAGGCGCGTGTGTGTGCCCAGACCTCCTCGAAGGCGGGGTCGCTCTCGGTCATCGGGTGTTTGATCCCGAAGGTGTGGCCCGCCCCTTCGACGGAGAGGAGCGTCGCCCCTTCTCCCCGCGCGGTGGCGAGGATGTCGAGCGACTCGTACTCGACCGCCTCGTCTCCTGTGCCGTGGACGAGGAGGGTGGGCGAGCTCAGGCGCCCTGCGGCCCCCGGGATGTCAAAGCGCTCCGCGTTGGCCTCGTAGTCGTGGAGCCCATCGAGCCGAACCTTGAAGACCTGTCCCGTGCGTGCGTTGGCGATCTCCAGGTGGCCCTCTTCTCGCCAGCGCGCGATGGTCTCTTCGTCGATGCGCACTGCGTGGGGAATGGCTGCCCAGGAGATGACGCAGGCGAGATCCTCGACCTCCGCAGCGTGGATGAGCGCCTCCCCCCCGCCGCGGGAGTGTCCGAGGATCGCGGCCCGCTCGGGATCGACGCCTTCGAAGGCGCCTGCCCGCACCTCGGCGCGCACGCGCTCGATGTCTTCGAGGTCCTTGGAGTAAGTGCTGCGCTCGAAGGCCTCGACCTCAGTGAAGCTCTCGAGGTCCTCACCGATCCCGCTGCCGGAGGTGTTGAAGAAGACGCTCGCGTAACCCGCCTCGGCCAGGCGCGCGCCGAGCTCGGGGAAGAAGCCCCAGTTCATGAAGCCCTTGAAGCCGTGGACGACGATCACGTGGGGGTAGCGCTTGTCCTCCCCCGCGTCCCCCGGCGCGTCCACGCGTCCACGAATCAAGCGGGCGGGATCGTCCGGGTGCGTGAGGATGAAGGGTCTCGAGGTGTGGGCTTGGTTCGTCATCTAGAGCGATCAGGCGCCGTCTTTCGATCTCTGTGTAAAGATTTCCCAGAGTCGCCAGCCCACAAACAGAAGCATTAGCGCGCCCAATGAGCTCCATACCAGTGGCGGCGATGCACGCTGCTCGTCGCCGAACAAACCCCACGGAGCTAGAACAAAGAACGTCCCTGCAACCGTAAGACCCAAGAGCGACCACCCAATCTCCGCCGCCCTCGGGAGTCCTTTGAAAATCATCCAAAAGGCGACAAGGCCTATCACCTTTCGCGTTATCGAGTTGAGGCCTCCTCTTTGGTGCAGAGAGACGGCCCAAACAAGCATTGCCACGCCGGAGAGGAGAAAGGCCGCGCTCTTGAGTAAGCGCCTCCCAGGGCTTGAGTCCTGCTGTTTTGGCTCCTCTTCTTCTGGCTCTGCAGCCCATGACGGGTCCGCGGAGCTCGATGTGGACGCCCACGGCCAATCCACCTCACAGCCGAGGTGACTGAATCCGGCTCGCTCCGCATCCATGGTCCTCTCGCGGACGAGCTTGGTCGCATCGCCTTGCTCCGCATCGTCTGCTTTGCGGGAGACCGGGACCGGCTCTCCGTAGACGACGCAGACCCGGGCGAAGGGCTTGGGGATCGTGAAGTGGTCCCAGCTGTCAGCGTGCCAGGCCCGGTCACAGGCGAAGCCTAGGGGGACGATCTCCCTCCCCGTGGCGCGCGCCATGAAGGCGAGGCCGGGGTTCATCGTGTGCCTCGGGCCGCGCGGACCGTCGGGGGTGATGAAGAGCACGGCGCCCTCGTCGAGGACCTTGAGCATCTTGCGTAGGGCGCGCGCGCCGCCGCGGCTCGAGGAGCCTCGGATCACGTGGTATCCGTTGGCCTCGAGGAGCTTCTCCGAGACGTCGCCGTCGCCCGAGGGTGAGACCAAGACGTGCCAGCCGCGGTGGGCGTGGATCGGGAGCGCGAGGATCATCCGCCCGTGCCACATGGAGAGGAAGCAGCCGGGGCCCGCCTTAGCGGGCCCATCGAGGGTCTCCTGGCCCAGGAATTCGACACGCCAGGTGCGGGCGAGGAGCGACAGCGCCGCTCGCCCGAGCCAGCCCGCGGTCCCTCTCCCGAAGGAGCGAACCCAGCGCTTACGCCATCTCTTTACCGCGCCCAAGGCGAGAGCGTCCGTCAGGGGCTCACGATGAGAGGACGTCATCCCCGGCGCCGTCGTTGTTGACGCCGTCGGGGCCGGGGCTCCAGAGGCGATATCCCGCGCCCTCTGTTTGGGTGGCGTACTGGAACGGATTGCCCCACCCATCCAGGGGCAGGCTGTTGGATCTGAGGAAACCCCTCGGATAGGTCTGGGTGGGGGTCAAGAGGTCCGTCAGGGCGCCGGGGAAGCCGCCCTTCTCGCTCTTGTAGATGACGAGGCCCAGCTTCACCTGTTGCAGGGTGAGCTGCGTCTCCTGTCTCACCGCGATCTCAGCGCCGGCGCTCGGATCCTCGACGGCTGGCGAGGAGGGGGTCGGCTCCGCGCCGACCGAGGCGCCTTCGTCCCCGCCAAGGAAGCTCGATTGGATCGAGAACACGCCCGCGGTTAAGACGCCTGCCAAGGCGATGCCGGTCTCGAAGCCGACAGGAGCGCGCTTCAAGGTGTAGGTCCCGCTCTCCCCGGCACGACTCCAGACGTTGGTCGCGCTGAAGTACTGGGTGATGGTCTCTGTCTCCGGCAGGGCGTCGATGTCAACGGGCATGGCTGTGGCGTCAGCAATCAACGGAAGGAACGCCGTCACCGTGTCGTATATCCCGCCGACGACCGCGGGCCAATCGAGGTGTCCGAAGTAGTTCACACCGGCCGGGCAGGGCGCGCCGTTCTCTGCGAGCGGGTGGAGCGTCCCCTCCTCATCGTCGGCCTTCAGGAGTCGGCGAACCTCGCGCTTCACGTAGGAGGGGGAGATCCCGAATACTGCCCGGTCGGGGAGGATGGCGACCGTGAACGCGGGGCTCATGACCCCCATGGAACCCAGCGCTGCGATCGGGCCCGTTGGGTCTGTGGGCGTGCCGAGGCTGCCTGTTTGCTTCAGGCTGAAGACAGGAATCTTTCGGTATGGCCGGTCTTGCACCTCGACGAACTCCGCTCCTTGGGTCTTCAGAAACTCGGCGAGCTTCGTCCACGCCGCCTCGTAAGCAGCGGAGTCCTCGAGCTTGGTGATCGCGTGGAAGCGGGGGATGGTCGCGCCGCTGATCGGGAGCATGTAGAACGCGACGCCTTCACCCAGCGGAGCCAAGAGCTCTTCGAGGCTGGCCCCGACGGCATATTCGAGCTCTATCGCGATGGTTTCGGCCGGGATGTCGATGAGCTCCGCGATGAGTTCGTGCCCTGTCCGGGTGACCGCTTCGGTGTCCAGCGTCGTGGCCCACACCCCCACGGCCTCGGGATTGACGAGGCTCAAGAAGTCATCGGAGAGGGGGGCGGTGCTCTCGGTCGCCGTCTGCCCCATGTCCATGGTCTCGAAGACATACTCGCCATCCACGATGCGGCAGCTCCCGTGCTTCTCGGAAGCGCCCATGGGAAGGACCCCGCCAAACATGAGCTCGACGACGGAGAAGACGAGGTCCTTCATCGGCAGGCCGGCTTCGGCTGCGGCCAGCGCATACCAGGGGTCGCCGATGAGGTTGTGGTGATATGTCATGTAAAGGGTGCCGCCCTCTTCCTTCATCGCCGCGGTGCCGTTGGCCCAGTGGTCCGTGCTGGCGAGGTTCTCACCTCCCCTGAGTCGGGCAAGGAGACTGGGAGCTCCGGCTTCGCCAAAGCCTGCCGCGACATAACTCCCCCACTTCGCCACCCATAGACCATGGAGGCTGTCTCCAGGGGCGATCTCGTAGTCCTTCACGTTCAGCGTTCCAGCCGGAGTCTCGTGAAGGGTCTCAACAGCCTCCCCCAAGCCGAGCTCGGTCGTCAGCTCGCTGTTCTCGCTCGCCCACGTGGCAAGGAGCGCCATGGCGGCTTGGGCATGCTCCGGCGTCTTGAACTCCACCACGCCCATGGCTTCGTGTTCGAAGAGGAGCGCCATCATCTCGTTGAAGCCCCCCACTCCAAACTCAGGCGCCGCTTCGAACTCGTCCAAGCCTGTGACGCTCAGGGAGTAGGCGGTTGTCGCCTTGATGGAGTCCTCGAAAGAGCCCTCCTCGTCCTCCCCGGCGGGAAGGAACGGGATGCCACCAAGGAGGTCGGGCACATCCCCCATGAGGGCGGTGATCTCTGGATCCTCGTACAGACGCCACAGGCCGACAGTCTCTACCGCAGCGATCGCCCCCTGCGCATCGGGCACGGAGATGTAGAGGTCAGCGTCTGTGGGGTGTAGGTGGGCGTGGTCGCCGGGGACGACGAGGAGGGTGAGGATGGAGAGGAGCATCGTGTGGGATCCGGGTTCTATGGGTTGTTGTGCGGGATTGACCGGCCGTCGAGCGTCTAGAGCCCAGCGAACTTACGCAGGTCCTGTTCGTGCTTGACGATGAGCTTCTCTATGGACTTCAGGGTCGAGGTGACGCTCTCCCCGCTCTTGAATTTCTGCTTCAGCTCGAAGTGTTTGGCCTTCAAACCCTCGACGTCGCTGTTGACCAGGAACGCAACTACGAGGCCGCGCTCGTAGAGGAGTTTGACGCTGTCGTCGATGCGGTCGACGCTGACCTCGTCTGTGAAGATCTTTTTGATCGGGCGCAGGCCGCCCTTGTTGATGAGGTTCTCGCTCGCCCACTCACGGATCCAGTCGGGGTTTCCTCCCCGCTTGATCGTGCTGTCGACCAGCCACCGCTCGGCGTAGCAACATATCCCGTCGCGGAACCAGTCCGGCAGCCGCTTCTCTTTGTAGAAGTCATCCAGGTTGAACTTCGTGGGGTCCTTCTTGGCCTTCTCCATCACCTTGGGGCTCGGGTCGAGCTGTTCGAGGATGGCGATCGCGGCTGCGTATCGAACAGAGAACGGACCGAAGGAGTTTCCTTTGTCACTCGAGTCGTCCCAATACCCAACACCTGCGCCCATGTGTACGCCGAGCGTGGGGTCGATCCAAATCTCCGCCATGAACGCGTGGTGGACCGACGACTTCCCGGTGAGTTCAACCTGCGGCCGGCCCTTGACCTCGTTGCCGGCAGCGAAAGACCCGTACTGATTCGAGTCGCGCAAGAGCGCGACGTTGACAGTCGTCGACGGCGCTGCACCCAAGACGCGCTTCACCTCGCGAACCGCAACGTGCATCTCTCCGAGAGCCTTCTCTGCCAGCTCGCGGTCGCAGGTCGTGTGTAGCAGGAAGACTGCGTCAGGGATCTGCCACCAGCTGGAGAACTTGGCGTGATACGCGTTGGCCTTTTCGGTATCGAGCCAGTCGTCGCCACACTTCCACAGCCCCGCCGTGATCTTCTCCGCCTCGTCCGGGTGTACCCACTCGGTGTCCTGCCGGAGCCAGCCCGCGAGGATCTTCTCCCTGGTCTCCTTGTCTACCCACCTCCCCTCTTCATCCTTGATCAGGCCCTTCTCCAAGAAGGGGAGGTCTTGGGCGGGGACCCATTCGTCACCAAATTTGACGAGGCCCTTCTCCTTGGCCATCCGCTCCTCTTCCTCTGCCTTGAACTTCTCCAGCTTCCTCTCGCTGGTGTACCACTTGCCG
>Ga0310342_100001579_pt1 | contig 14208 bp, 7 predicted proteins | sample S15DNA20500_MG_FD_206155 | JGI IMG/M metagenome (GOLD analysis project Ga0310342, IMG submission 206155) | Marine microbial communities from station ALOHA, North Pacific Subtropical Gyre - S1503-DNA-20-500_MG | ecosystem: Environmental > Aquatic > Marine > Oceanic | place: Pacific Ocean: North... | reverse complement strand
ACCGATTGCTCCCGAACCGATTGCTCCCGAACCGTTTGCTCCCGAACCGTTTGCTCCCGAACCGTTTGCTCCCGAACCGTTTGCTCCCGAACCGTTTGCTCCCGAACCGTTTGCTTCCGAGTCGGTCGCTCCCGAACCGTTTGCTTCCGAGCCGATCGCTCCCGAACCGATTGCTCCCGAACCGATTGCTCCCGAACCGATTGCTCCCGAACCGATTGCTCCCGAACCGATTGCTTCCGAACCGATTGCTCCCGAACCGATTGCTCCCGAACCGATTGCTCCCGAACCGATTGCTTCTGAGCCGATCGCTCCCGAACCGTTTGCTCCCGAGTTGGCTGCTCCCGAGTTGGCTGCTCCCGAGTTGGCTGCTCCCGAGTTGGCTGCTCCCGAGTTGGCTGCTCCCGAACCGATTGCTCCTGTGCCGTTTACTCCGGAGCCCTCAGACGACAAGCCGTCAGACGACAAGCCGGCAGACGACAAGCCGGCAGACGACAAGCCGTCAGACGACAAGTCGGCAGACGACAAGTCGGCAGACGACGACTTCAACTTTGATGATTTTATGTCCTAGGTGTCACCGACCGAGCCATCGGGCCACCTGAGCGTGCCACGGGTGCGAGCAAAAGGTCGGGCCGGACGCTTGGCAGCGGCCTTTTCGTCGATGTCGATTCCCAGGCCCGGTCCCTTCGGCAGCGACGCGAAGCCGTCCTTGTAATCGATCGTCACGCCACCGTAGAGATCCTCTTCCCAACCCGCGTACTTGCGGGCCTGGTTGAATTCGTGGATCACGCAGTTGGTCGAACAGGCGTTGACATGCAGGCCGGCCAGCGTCATCACCGGGCTTTGGGCATTGTGCAGCGCGACGTCGATGAAGTTCGATTCGGCCATCGCCGTCAGCTTCTTGCACTCGGTGATCCCCCCGGCGTGGATCACGTCCGGGTTGATATAGCTGATGTAGTGCTTGTTGATCATCTCCTGCAGCCCGAACTTGGTGAACTGGCTCTCGCCCTGGCACAGCGGCACCTTCACCTTGTCGGAGAGCCACTTCATCTTGCCCAGGTCGGAGGTCAGCATCGGCTCCTCGATGAAGAACGGCCGGATCTCCTCGACGGCGGTGCAGAACTCGAGAGCCATCTCGGGTTTGAACTGCGTGTGGCAGTCGTAGAGGATGTCGAAATCGTCTCCGCCGGCATCGCGCATCGACTTCAGCCTCGCGATCTCGGACTTCAGGTCCCAGGGCTGCTTGATGACGCCGTTGCGGGCGAGGCTGGGCCCGGTCTTGACGGCACCGAAGCCCTGTTGCTTGGCCGAACGGACCGCGTCGGCCGAACCGCCATGAATGTAGAGACGCATGCGGTCCTTGGCGGCTCCGCCGAGCAACTGGTAGATGGGGGCGTCGAGCACCTTGCCGGCGATGTCCCACAGGGCGATGTCAACGGCGCTGACGGCGCTGTTGAGGATCGGGCCGCCCCGCCAGCGGGGCCAGCGGTACATCGCCTGCCAATGCTTCTCGATCTGCATCGGATTCTTGCCGACGATGTAACGTTCGTGTTCTTGGATGGCCGCGATCATCGTGGCGGCGCGGCCGCGAATTCCGCCTTCGCCCACCCCGGTGACTCCGGCGTTGGTGTAGAGCTTGACGAAGATGTAGTTCATCGACCCGGTCCAGACCGGGATGACCTTCAGCTTGGTCACCTTGAGATTGGCAGGGATCTTGGCATGAAGTTCGGGGGAAAACAGCGAGTGAGTTCCCAGCGACGCGGCTGCTCCGGCTCCGAGGCCGGACTTCAGAAAGGTACGACGGTCCATGGTGGTCTCCGGTTTGAGGTGAGACGGCCGATCTTGGCGGTGTGATGCTACACCGCGTTCCCGGCGTTTTGCACGCGGGTCGGCCATTCAGCAACCCGGTTGAGGCCGGGGCCGGAAAGAAGAGCAGCAGTACCGGAGGCGGGACTCGAACCCGCACGAGGTTTACCCTCACTGGATTTTGAATCCAGCGCGTCTGCCAATTCCGCCACTCCGGCTTGAGTGGTCCACCAAGCTAGTCGACGCACCGGTGGGTTTCAATGAGCCGGAAACGGCAGCCGGGGGGCTTCAGCTGTCACGCAGTTCGCGGCGAAGAACCTTGCCGAGGAAGTTACGCGGCAGATCGCCGTCGAGGACTTCGATGTCACGGGGCCGCTTGTGACGAGACAGTCGGTCGGCGAGGAAACCCTGCAACACTCGCTCGTCGAAGTTGGCTCCGGGAACCAGCGACAGGAACGCCTTGACGCGTTCGCCGCGAACCGGGTCGGGCACTCCCACCACCGCCGCGTCGGCCACCACCGGGTGCTCTCGCAGTGCCTCCTCGACCTCCACCGGGTAGACGTTGAAACCGCTGGTGATGATCAGGTCCTTGAGCCGGTCGACGATCGTGAAGAACCCGTCCTCATCGCAGCTGGCGATGTCGCCGGTGGCCAGCCAGCCGTCGACCAGCACCTCGTCGGTCGCCGGATGGTCGTCCAGGTACCCGGCCATCACCTGCGGGCCGCGGACCAGCAATTGGCCGACTTCCCCGGTCGGCAGGACCCGCGAACGGTCCTCGATGTCGACCACCCGCGCCAGGGTGTCGGGCAGTGGCAGCCCGATGGTGCCGGGGCGGGCGGTTCCGTCAAGCGGTCCGGCGTGAGTGACCGGGCCGGCCTCGGAGAGCCCGTAGCCTTCCACGACCACCGCTCCGCTGTGCTCTGAGAACTCGGCGGCCACGTCGGCCGGCAAACCCGCTCCGCCGCTGATGCACATCTCGAGTCCCCGCACCGCGTTGCCACGGCCCTCGCGGAGCCTGTCGTTGAGTGCCACCAGCATCGCGGGGACTGCCGGGAAGATGGTGGGGCGATAACGAGCGAACAGGTCGAGCACCTTGCCGACCTGGAAGCGGTGGTGCATCACGATCGTGGCCTGCATCGCGGTGCCGGCCAGGGCGCAGGTCGTCAGCCCGTAGCTGTGGAAGAAAGGCAGCACCGCCAGCAGGGTGTCCTCTGCGGTTCGCCGCCCCGCCCAGTGGTACAACTGCCAGGCGTTGGCGACCAGGTTGCCATGGGTCAATACCACCGATCGAGGAACGCCGGTCGTTCCACCCGTCGGCAGGATCAATGCCGGTCGACCCGGTTCGAAACCCTGGCCGGGGTCGAGACCGCGGTCGAAGCCAACTGCGGCCCCGACCGCGGTGCCCGACGCGTGACTCCGGCTGGCTGCGGGAGACAGCGGGTCATCCCAATCCAACCAGCGAGTGGGCCCCGACGGGCGACCGAGGCGGAATTTCAGCAACCGTGCCAGCGCGTAGCCGACCCCCTGCAGCCGGCTCAGTCGATTCTGCATCGAGACGGCCAGAACAGTGTCGGGAGCCGATTCGTCTACGGGGACCAGTCCGGCCAGGACGTCGAGGGTCACCAGCAGGCGGGAACGGGTGGACGCCAACAACCGGCCGACTTCCCCGGGCACCATCAAGGGGCTGGCCGCCACCACGGTCGCGCCGGCCAGCCAGGCCCCGTTGAGTGCCACCAGGTACTCGGGCATGTTCGGCAACAACAACGCCACCCGGTGTCCGGGACGGACTCCCAACGCGGTGAAACGGGTCGCAGCAGCCTGCGAACGGCTCCACAAATCCGAGTACGTCCAACTTTCCCCCAGGTGCCAGCAGGCCACCCGTTCGGGCGACTCCTCGGCCGCTCGCTTCAACAGGCACCACGCCGCACGTGCTGGATAGCCCAGGTGAGTCGGGACATTTTTGGGATAATGATCACGCCACGGTGCGGTCTCGACCGCGGGGACACTTCCACATGAGGCTTCGGAAATCGAGTCCGGATTGGTGCTGGTGACGCCCATGCCACAGCCTCCCGATGGCCCACGATTGAAGCGTTAAAGTCCCCTCGTCGTGATTCTCAGGGTGCCGCCGACCGTCTTGACGGTCGGCGATCCGTCCACTCGAACCCTAGCGCGCCACCGGACCGTGGCAACCGTTGATCGGCAGTGGCGACTGTTGGTCGGAACCGCATCGTGTTGCTAAGACATGCACACACAGGGGGTTGCGTGATCCGAGCAGATTCTGTGGTGAGACGGTCAGGAGCGACGGGTCATGTCGAACAGCTGAGTCGCCTGAGGGCCCAGGAACCCTTCGAATCGGCTCGGTTCTCCGGTTGCCGGATCGACCACCTCGCCCCGTTCAGCCAGTTCGAAGTACGCGTAGGTCCACGGCATCGATCCTGTCTGTCCCGACTCGGTGATCTCCACGTCGACCACCACGGCCTCGGTTGCCGTCTGTCTCAGCCGAGATCCCACCGCCCCCTCGATCTCGGACTTCATCGGCACACCCGCGGCCTGCAATGCGGAGACGGTCTTCTCGATGGTGGCCAGAGGTTCGACGCCGTGTGCATTGATGAGGCCGGTGAAGTGATTCACCGCATAACCGTGCACGAGAACCCAGGCGGCGTACTGGGAGACCTCGGATATGGACTCGACATCGGATCGCCTGGGAGCCGGCCAGGGGCGTTCGAGGAACCAGGCGGCGAGTGTCTCGAGAAGCGCCGAGTGGTGCTCGGTCGAGTCGATGCGGGCGAGCCGACCGAGCAGGTCGATCGCCAGGGGAGGGCGGTGATGGTCGAGGCTGTGGGAGAGGTGCCTTCGAGACGACTCGTCCAGTTTCCACGCCTGCAGTTCCGAGACGAACAACTTGGGCAGGGGTCGGTGATCGGGCGATTCGTCGACGGGTGGTTCGAGATGGATCGCCTGCAGGTGTTTGCCCGGGAAGTGGTAGCAGGCGGCCGGTCGGTACCCGAGAGCCTCGAATGGGCGCGAGATCGACGAGAGTCCCGCGGTCGGTTGCTGCCAGGCGATCGAGCGGAAGGCGATGTGGTCGTTGAGGAACGTGGCACCGGCCGAGGCGACCACCTGTTCGTAGTCGCGGACGTAGGTCACCCGGGACCGGTAGGCGTCCCAGAGGCGGTCAAACAGTTGTTGAAGAAACTCGACACTCGTCATGGAAGCTCCCTGGTGCGGTTCACGGCCGCTGCTATTCGACGTCCACGTACTGGGGCAACTCGACCCGATCGATTTCCATCACCTGCCGTTCGCTGTCCAACTGGGCATGATCCTCAAGTGGTTCGACCACCAATCGGACCGGCCGCCCGATCGTGCGGCGGCGTCCGGGTTGGGCCTTCCCGTCGAGAATTGCCCAGTGCCCGACGAGGATCTCGCGGTGGGGCAGTCGCCCCGACTCGACCCGATCGATGCGGTAGTGGTGATAGACAAGGGCTCGCCGATAAGGGGCGATCTGGGTGGGAGTGGGGACCGGTGAGGTCTCGACACAGCGGGCTCGGACCACCGCCCGCCGACCCGGCTTGCGTTTCTTCAGTACGACCGAGGCGGCGTTCCACAGCGAGGCGGCCTGGTTGTCAGAGACGATCGAGCCGGAGACGGTTACGAGCGAGATCCGAGCTTCGACTGGTTGACGAGTGCTGCTGTCGTTGCCCAGCCAGAGCCGGCTCCGCGGTGACAGCTTCAGCCGATCCAGTGGCAACGGATGGTCTCGGCCTGGTCGTCCGTTCCGGCGAACCGAAACGCCCTGCTTGCCGAGAGTGACGACCAGGTGGGTGGCCTTGTCGGGTTCGAGTGTGGTGAGAACCACCGAGCCGGCTGACGGGTCCGGTCCGGTGACCAGGACGAGTTGGAAGTCGCCTTCATCCGGTCGACGGTTCACCACCAGGGCCAGCCGTTCCGGCGTGGCCGAGGGATTGCCGGTCGATGAGGACTCGATCGCCAACACGGTTCCGGCCCGGTTCGACCTGGTCGGTGTCAGGGTCAGCAGCATCGAGAGGCTCAGCGTGTGCCGTGTGTTCCAGTGGCCGGCCAGCCCCGCGTCGGCCGGTTCGGTTGCCGCGGTGCCCCGGGAGAGCCTGAGTTCGAAGAACCGACCCGGGCGGACTCGACCGGCCTGCTTGACCCGGCAGGTCGTTCCCCTCGGCGGGTCGCCGGCCGGAATTGTCAACGGCTTGCGGGTGTCGCGGAAGGCCCACAACAGGTTGTCGGTTTCCGGGGGCCAGGCCCGTTGTCCAGACGCGGTGGGTTCAACCGGGGCCAGGACATCTGCCGGGACCCGGCTGGTCGGCCCTGAGCCGATCCAGGCATCGGGGAAGAAGTCGGGGAGGGTGTTCTTGGAGACACGTGCCGCGGCTTCAATTCGGCGAAAGTCTTTGCTGAACCGTGCCAGGTAGACCTCCACCTGGGGGCCACCCCCGGAAATGACGTTGATCGGTCCCTTGCGGCTGTAGGGGCCGGTCAGCACCAGGTACCGCACGTGGTTGCTCCACCGGGGATGGAACATCTCGCCCCCCGGGCCGGCGTTGGCAGCCTTGGTCTTGAGTGACCCTGATCCAGCGCCGACGATCCGGTCGACGGCGACTTGCCATTTCGGGCCGTTTGCGGGGGTCGAGAGGCGGAGGTGGCGGTGCGGTCCGTCGAAGACCCATGCCAGGTGGCTGTCGTCGGGAGCCAGCGAGGCCCAGCAGCCCTTGCCCAGGTGAGTCAGTGAGGGTGAGTCGAGTCGAGCCAGGCCACCGTTGGGCCATGGGAAAACACCGGCGGCAAATCGACCGTCGCGTGAGAGCTGGAAGTTGTCGGGGCTGACCCGGGTCTTGGACCAGACGGGTCGGGAAACCGACGGATTGTCCAGACGCACCCGGACCAGGTTGCGGTAGAAGTAGCTGCCGGCACGCCCCAGCCGCTGTCCGATGACGACCCAGTCGGTCTTCTCGGACGGATCACGCCAGGTGCACAGTGCGGCTCCCCGGGTGAGAGCCCGGGGACGGTTGCTTCCCCAGTCGAGAACCATCACCCGGCCACGGGGGCGGTCGGTGTAGACGATCTGGCGACCGTCGGGTGAGAGCAGTGGGCGGGCGTAGTTGGCCGGTTCCGGCAGCAACTTGCGTTCACCTCGACCGTCGAGGCTGTCGTAGCCCATCAACACCAGCTCGGTTCCCTGGGCCTGGACGTCCTGGGCTCCTCGGCTGGTGTCCTGGACCCAGACGATCCGTGTCGGGGCTCGGGTGAATCGGGCCAGTCGGTCGGCAGACGCGTCCTGGGCGTCGATCGGCAGCGGGGCGACCAGCATCCAGCCCATGACGACCATCCACCCACCGCCGCAGGGCGTCTTGCAGTCGGCAGGCCAGGTCGTTGACACGTCGCATCTCCGGGAATCGGCCACATCCCAATTCTCGGCCCTGTGGTCACTCACGTCCAACGCAAACCAGTTCGCGGTCGGTCCGGATCAGCAGGCGGTTGCCGGTGATGGCCGGGGTGGCCAGGGTGCGTCCCCCGAGCCGATTGAGAGCCAGACGCCGGTAGCGGAGGCCGGGGGCCAGCACGTGCGTGGTGCCGGTTTCGTTGATGGCCAGGATGTGACCGCCCACCAGCAGGGGGGAAGCCGAGAAGTGTCCGCCGAGGCGGCGCCGCCAGCGGAGGCTGCCGTTGCGGGCGTCCAGGCAACTGGCGATTCCCGCGTCGTTGACCAGGTACAGGGCATCGTCGACCTGCAGGGGAGTGGGGTTGAGCGGTATCGCCTTGGCGTGCTGCCAGGCCACGTGCGTCGCGGTCACGTCACCACTGCCACCGGTGCGGATTGCCAGCAGGCGGGGATTGTCGTAGCCGGTGCAGACGTAGATCAGCCCGCTGCCGGGTGGTCCGGCCACCGGACGAGGAACGACTGAGTATCCCGTGTAGCGGACCCACCACAACTCGCGGCCGGTGGCAGGGTCGTACGAGACGACCCGGTCGCCCCCGGCGCTGATCACCTGTCGGCGGTCGCCGGTGTCCAGGACCATCGGAGTCGAGTAGGAGTGACGACCGTTGGCTCGGGGCTTGCGCCAACGGGGCCGGCCGGTGCGGCGGTCGAGCGCGACGACGAACTGGGGCGAGGTGACACCCGAGCGACGCAGGCGGTCGTAGAAGGGACGGGTGAAACCGTCGCAACTGACGATCAGCAACTCGCCGACGACGACCGGTGAAGCGGCCGGTCCATGGTGATGGTAGTACGGGAGATTCGTCGACCATGCCACCTGGCCGTCGACGCTCACGCGGGCGGTTCCGTGAGTGCCGAAGTGGACGTAGATCGATCCGTCGGCGACGACCGGAGTCGGCGTGGCGTGTGTGTTCTTCGGGTGGATCTTGCCCGGATCGCCGACCTGGAACACCCGGTGGGTTTTGAGGACCTTGCCGGTGAGTCGGTCCAACTGCAGCAACTGCAACGAGCGGTTGCGGTCGTTGGAGACCGTCATCCAGATCGAGTTGCCGGCGACGACCGGTGAGGACCAGCCGCGTCCCGGCAGAGGTGTCCGCCAGAGGATGTTCAGCCGGTCGTTCCAACGGAGCGGGATACGGCTGGTCGTTGGGGCGTGCGCGGCACCACGAGGGCCAAGGAACTCGGGCCAATCCGTGGTCGGGCCCGACGGCGGCCCGGCCAACACGGGGCCACCGACGGTCAACAGACAGGCAAACGCCGCAATCGCCACCTCACGCCGTCGGCTGGTCTTGATCATCAACGCACCTGGTTCCTTCCTGTTGCCATTTTCGGTCCACCCAGGTGCCGACGTCGACCCGGCATCGGGCTTTTCGCAGAGAGTTACCAGGGATGGGGGCGGGCTGGTACAGGATCAGTCTGGGCGAAACGGACAAGCTGAGTGGACTCTGAGGGCTGTGGAGTCCGAAAACAGACAATGGGGCTTTAGGGCGATCGTTCCCGGGTGCGCCGGAGCGGTCATACAGGGGGAGAATCCGGCTTCGAGGGCCTTGCAGGCAACAGGTTGACCATGCCGACGCATCCCGGTAACCTATCGGTAGACACGCATATGTGCAGGAGGCACGGTGCGTGTTCCCGCCTGTTGGCCCTCCCCCCATTATTCACGGAATTCCCAGTGATGGTGCGCCCGTCGGTCGGTGTTCTGCTGGCAGCATTGATTTTTGCCGGGGTGGGGGTTCCATCGGACGAGGTATCGGCTGCCGATCCGTTGAACGTGCGGGTGGACCGGTTGGTGACCGAGAGTCCCTTGGGGCTGGTGTCGGGTTCGAGCAGTGACGGCGAGTTTCTGCGGCGGATGTATCTGGTGGTCGTCGGGCGGATTCCCTCGATCGGGGAAATCCGTGCTTTCCTTGACGACAAGTCACCCACGAAGCGGACGACGGTTGTCGATCGTCTGCTGGGGACGCGGGCCTACGTGCGACGGATGACCAACGTGCTGGACGTGATGCTCTCGGAGCGTCGCGGCGACGGCGAGGTGAAGCGCGGCGAGTGGGAAGCGTTCCTGAAGAAGTCGATTGAAACGAACAAGCCCTGGAACGTGCTGGCTTCCGAGATACTCGGGGCCGACGCGGTTGATGCGAAGCAGCGTGGTCCGGCCAAGTTCCTGATGGACCGCAGTGTCGAGGTGAACCAGATGACCCGCGAGGTCGGCCGGATGTTCTTCGGCGTCGACCTGCAGTGTGCCCAGTGCCACAATCACCCGCTGATCGACGATTACCTGCAGAAGGACTACTACGGCATCTACGCATTCCTGAACCGCACCTACCTGTTCAAGCCCGACAAGAAGAAGCCGGGTGTGCTGGCCGAGCGGCCCAGTGGTGGCGTGGCGTTCAAGTCGGTCTTCACCGGTGACGCGGGTGTCTCGCGGCCGCGGTTGCTCGGCGAGCGTCAACTCGACGAGCCGACCATCGAGGCGGGCAAGGAATACAAGGTCAAGCCCGACAAGAAGAAGAAGAACCTGCGTCCGGTGCCGACCTACAATCGCCGCGAACGGTTGGCCAAGCAGGTTCTTGACGGGAAGAACCGGTTCTTCGCCCGCAACATGGCCAACCGCCTGTGGGCGTTGGTGATGGGCCGTGGACTGGTCGAACCGCTCGACCTGCACCACAGCGACAACCCGCCCTCGCACCCCGAACTGCTCGAACTGCTCACCGACGAGTTCATCGCGACGAAATACGACGTCCGTGGATTTCTCCGCGAACTGGTGCTGAGCCGCACCTTTGCACGCGGCTCGGTCCTGCCGGCGGACCTGGTGGCCCGATCGGCCAGTGCCGGTCAGTTGCTGGGCTCGGTCGTCGAGGCCGACAAGACACTGGTGGCCGAGCTGGCCTCGGCGGACAAGCGGGTCGAGGTGGCTGTTGCCGCGGAGTTGAAGGTCAGTGAACCGGTGACGGCGTTGGCCAAGACGCTGAAGCCGGCCAACGACAAGGTGGCCGCGGAGAAGAAGAAGCACGACCCGGCGGCCAAGGCGCTGGCCGACGCCACCAAGAAGCTGCAGGACAAGCAGAAGGTCGGTGTGCCGCTGGTCGAGAGTGCTCGCCAGGGCGTCGCGGCCGCGAAGTTGCTGGCCGGTGACAAGGAACTCGCCGGGATCATTGCCAAGCTCGACGCCCGAGCCAAGGCGATCGCTTTGGAAATGGCAGCCCTGGCCAAGGATCATTCCGCCAAGCAGGCGGCGGCGGCGGCAACCGGCAAGGCATTGAAGGCTGCCGAGGTGGTGCGGGATGCTGCGGTCAAGAAACACGCCGAGGCGGTGAAGTTGGCCGAGGCAAAGGCCTGGGAGACCGACCAGTTGCGGACCGCCCGGCGGGCCATCAACACCAGGCTGACGTCGACCCGTCGTCGCAAGGGGACGCTCGAGGTGCTGGCCGGCTACGCGGCCAGGCAGAAGGCCACCGACGAGGCCCGTGCGGCTCGGGCGACTGCCGAGAAGGCCCTGTCGCCGGTGGCGGCCGAATACACCAAGGTCGAGGGAGTTCTGGTGGCGGCGAAGAAGGAACTGGCCACTGCCGAGACCGACCGGAACAAGACGGCCACCGTGCTGGCGGCCACTCAGAAAAAACTGGCGAAGTTGCCCGCGGTCACCCAGGCGGTGGCCACTGCGGCACGGCAGGCTGCGGCGGCGCTGAAGACTCTCGGTGACGACAAGGAACTGGCCGGAATCACCAAGACGCTCGAGAGGCGTTCCAACGGGTTGAATCGTGAACTGGCCGGTGCCAGGAAGAACCTGCCCGGCCAGCAGTCGGCCGCGACGGCCGCTGTCAAGCGGACCGAGACGGCCCGAGGGGCCCTCGACAAGGTGACCGCCGATCATGCCCGGATTTCCAAGCAGAGGGCTCCGCTACTGGCCGCTGCCGGGGCCGCGCGGGTGAAATCCGAATCGGCCGAAGGGGCGCTCGACGAGACGCTCGGGAAGCTCTCCAAGTCGTGGTCCGAACAGTTCGCCATCGGCACCGTCGGCCCGCTCTCGCCGGAACAACTCGGCTGGAGCCTGCTCGAGGCCACCGGCCAGGTCGGTCGGCAGCGTCAGAGCGTCGTGGCCGAACTCGACAAGAAGAGTCCACTGAAGCCCGAGGAGAAGAAGGACGCGAAGAAGATCGCCGCCCGCAGGCTTCAGGTCGAACAGACCACCTACGACAAGCTCAAGAGCAACGTCGGCAACATCATTTCGCTGTACGGGGCCGGTTCGGGGCAGCCTCAGAACGAGTTCTTCGCCACGATCGACCAAGCCTTGTTCATGGCCAACGGTGGGCCGCTCAAGGGCTGGTTGGCACCCGGCGGTGGCAACTTGACCGAGCGGCTCGGTAAGATGACCGACGAGAAGAAGCTGGTGGAGGAGCTCTACCTGAGTGTCCTGACCCGGCTTCCGACAGACGGGGAAGTGGCCGACGTGGCGGCTTACCTCAAACAGCGACCGAAGGAGAAACGGGCGGCATTGATCCAGGAGATCGTCTGGGCGTTGCTGACCTCGGCGGAATTCCGCTTCAATCACTAGGACTGACTCGAAACGACATGTCTTGGTCGGATGGGCCGATCGAGACGGAAACCAACCACTTGAATCCTCGAAGGAATGACGATTCTGCAATCGGCGGACAGGACAGGCAGGACGCCTTGTTGAAGTCGATTGTCGTCAAGAACGGGAGAACGACCGATGAAACGCATTCACGCTTGTGGCAGTGACGAACACCAGATCGCTCGACGACAGTTCCTGGGAGGTGTTGCCGGTGGTGCGGTCGGTGGCCTGGGTGTGCTGGCCGCCTCGCCCGCAGCCAAGCAGTTGGAGAAGACCCAGCAGCGAGTGGTCTGCATTTACATGTCGGGTGGTCTGAGCCAGTTGGAGAGCTGGGACCCGAAACCCAAGACCAACACCGGCGGCCCGTTCCGGGCGATTCCGACCTCCGTTCCGGGTATCCACATCTCCGAGCTGTTGTCCGGGACGGCCAAGCACATGGACAAGCTGGCGCTGGTCCGCGGGATCAACACCCGTAACGGTGACCACGGCAAGGGCAACTACCACATGCAGCATGGTCGGCAGCAGATGCCGGGCGTGTCGTTGCCGAACCTGGGAGCCGTCTGTGCCAAGGCACTGGAGGATCCGACCAACCCGATGCCGGGCCACATCCGTATCGGCGGTGGCGGCCGCGGCAACGATTCGGCCTACCTCGGACCCCGCTACGCCAGCATCGGAGCCAACGGCAAGCCGCCGGCCAACTCCGAACGTCCCAAGGAGCTCAGCGAGGCCGCCGACGAACTGCGGAACCGTTTTCGCCGCAAGGTCAACGACCGGTTCGCCCTGCGTCGTCGTACGGCCGAGACCGAAGCCTACACCTACAGCTACGAACGGGCGTTGCAGTTGATGGAGCGTCGCGATGTCTTCGACGTCTCGAAGGAGCCGGCGAAAATGAAGGAGCTGTACGGGGGAGAATCGTTCGGGCAGCGGTGCCTGACGGCCCGCCGGCTGCTCGAGAACGGCGCCACGTTCGTCAAGCTTGATCACTCCAACTACGACACCCACAACGAGAACTTCAACTTCCACCTCGAACAGGTGCCGGAGTTCGACAAGGGGTTCGCGGCACTGGTCGGCGACCTGGCCGATCGTGGAATGCTCGATTCGACGATGATCGTGGTGATGTCGGAGTTCGGTCGCACGCCGAACATCAACAAGTACTACGGCCGCGACCACTGGGGCACTGCCTGGAGCATCTGCATAGGTGGTGGCAAGATTGCCCGCGGAGCGGTTGTCGGCAAGACCAACGAGAATGGGACCAAGGTGATTGACCGCGAAGTCAGTTTCCCGCACCTGTTCCACACCTACCTGGCCGGTGTCGGGCTGGACTCTCACGAGCCATTCGATGTCGGTGGACGTCCGGTGCCGATGGCGGACCCGGCGTTCGGTCCGATTGACGAACTGATTGCCTGATTGATCCGACGAACCCGATCGTGGGTTCACGGGCCAAGCGACAACGCAGGGGCGAGGCCCGATCAAAGGTCTCGCCCCTTTTTTGACTCGCGAAATCTGCACCCTCCAAGGATGTCTTCGACATGGCCGCGACCAAGGCAGATCCTAAGAAGGTTCACATTGCCCATCAGTGGAAGCATGGCAGCCCCCTGATCGCCTGCTGCTTTTCCCCCGACGGCAAGTACGTGTTCACCAGCGGTCAGGACTACGCCCTGCAGCGTTGGGAGATTCCGTCGGGAAAGAAGGTCGAGTGGAAGGCGCACGACAGTTGGGTGCGCGACATCGTGTTCCTGCACGATGGCAAGACGATGATCACTGCCGGCTGTGACGACAAGCTGATCTTCTGGGACGCGTTGGCCGAAAAGCCCAAGGCCATTCGAACCATCGTGGCCCACAAGGGCTGGATTCGCAGTCTCTCTGTCGCCGCCGACGGCAAGACCTTCGCCTCCGGCGGCAACGACCGGCTGGTCAAACTGTGGGACGCCACCAACGGCAAGCTGATCCGTTCCTTCAGCGGCCACAAGCTGGATGTCTACAGCACCTTCCTGCACCCCAACGGCAAGATGTTGTACTCGGGCGACCAGGGCGGCGAGATCCGCGAGTGGAAGATTGCCGACGGAAAGTTCCAGCGGAAGTTCCACGGCGGCGAGGTGCTGTTGACCAACAACACCCAGGGGGTCCGTTACGGCGGTGTCCGCGGCTTGGCCGTCAGCCCGGACAACAAGTACCTGGCCGCGTGCGGACTGCACAAGGCGACCAATCCGCTGGGTGCGGTCAACGAGCCGATCGCGCTGCTGTTCGACATGAAGACCAACAAGAAGGTCCGATCCCAGCCCGGCAGCGGCATCAAGGGAATCGCCTGGCAGCTGTCGTGGCTCAACGACGGTTCGCTGGCAGTGGCCTCCGGTGGCAGCGGCGGTGGATT
>Ga0310342_100001578_pt1 | contig 14210 bp, 5 predicted proteins | sample S15DNA20500_MG_FD_206155 | JGI IMG/M metagenome (GOLD analysis project Ga0310342, IMG submission 206155) | Marine microbial communities from station ALOHA, North Pacific Subtropical Gyre - S1503-DNA-20-500_MG | ecosystem: Environmental > Aquatic > Marine > Oceanic | place: Pacific Ocean: North... | reverse complement strand
CACCGTCTGAGAATGGGGAAGCTGTAGAGGAATCAACAGGACTAACAGTAATGGCAAAGTAGCCGCTACTTTCAGTTAGCGATGAAATAGTCCAAATTACAAACTGAGACGGGTCAGTTAGATTGGTGATCTTTATAAGACCCTTAATGGTTGAAGTTGAATCATCAATCGTTCGCATGAAGGATTGAATATCTGAACCATCTAAATCTGAATCATCAATGTATATAACAGTAGCGGTATTCTGTGTACCGTTATTTACTTTTAAACGTCCAGCAGTAGGATCGCTATCGGCAGTGTTGGTAGAAAAATCATACTTAAAGGTAGCTCCCCCAAAACTTCCAGTTGCTCCAGTTGCTCCGGTAGCTCCAGTAGGCCCAGTAGGACATACTTGCCAAACTGCATTACCAGAGGAATCCCTTGTTAGTACATAATCTGTAATTGTACCGGATGAAGCTGTAATAGCATCTACAGCCGCTTGCTGTGTTGTAGCCCCTGTTCCCCCATAGGCAATAGCTACAGCGTCACCTTCCCAAGCTCCAGTACCGACAGTTCCAACAGCAGTAATTTGTGTTTGTGAAGCATCTACACTTAGACTATGTGCAACACCCTCTCCGGTAGTAGCACCCGTCGAAGTAATACCAGTGCCTCCAGTAACAGTGCCAACATAGTTACCTGTAGTATCTGTACCAAGAGTAACCGAATCAGGTTGGATTGTAGCTGTTCCTGTAACTGCTCCTGAACCGTCAAAGGCTGCTGAAGTCCATACCACATCTCCGGTCATACCTACGGTTCGACCCGTAGCAAGCGTAGTGGCAGTATCAGCATTACCGGTGACATCTCCGGTTACAGCACCAGTATGAACACCGGCTGAATTACCAGTAAGATTTCCAGTTACATTTCCTGTGACATCACCAGTAACATCACCAGTAACATCTCCTGTCAGATCTCCAGTGACATCTCCTGTCAGATCTCCAGTGACATCTCCAGTGACATCTCCGGTTACATCCCCAGTGACATCTCCTGTCAGATCTCCGGTTACATCTCCAGTAATATCCGCAGCGATACTCCCATCCTCCAGCAGTGTGGCTTTCTTATCATCCTGCTCCTGAGTGAGATAGATCTGCTGTAACTGGGCGTTGTCCAGATCAGCCTCGGTGACAACTGAGCTATCTATAAAATCAACATAACGATTATCAATATCAGAGTTACGCTTTAGTTCCACCTGATATACAACGCCATCAGCCAGAGTAGCTGTTACAAAGGTAAGGTCGCCACCATCAGCTATATTGTAGTCAGTATTAAAGGTAAGGGCTGAAATCGAGTCAGCAGCCAGCGCTGCCTTAAAGGTAGCCAGAGAATCCCCCGCCCCTGAGATGCGAACCTCTACGTGGCTCTTCTTTAAATATGGAAATACAATAGTACTTCCTGAGATTACCTCAGTGGTAGCCGTTCCTGTTACTGCTGTGTAGACTATGGTAGCCATTTACTGTTCCCTCCTATATTTATTTCTTCTTGTTAGGTACGTCAAGTATTCCCTTTATAGCACCTTGTTGTTTCTGCTGCTGTATCACCGGGTTAACATCATCAGGGTCAATGCCCATCGCTTTAAGTTTCTGCTCTTTAATAAACAGACGTTTAAACGCCAGCTTAGGCCAAAAAGTTGTAACCATACCTGAGTAACCTATATCCATTTTTTCAGAATTATCTAAATCTACAGGCTCTCCCCAAAGCTCTTTTCTAGCATCATTCCTAAAGGCTCTTATTTCTGCCGCGAGAATTTGTCTACAGTAACTTAACTCATTTGTAAACTTATTTGGCTCCTTGGAGAACGCTTTGTATTCTTTACTAGATGCTAAAGCTAACAAAAGAGTCTCAAGATCAACCTCGTGATCTAACCGTTTATCAGCTTGGACTGAATCGAAGAGTTTAACTAATTTTTTATAACCTTCAGTTTCTATATCCCATTCGGAAGGTATGTTTTCTTTCCATTCTTTTAATTTGGTAATCTTATGCCAATTAACTTTCCTGACGCTTATGTATTGTTGCTCAAAATCATTATAACTTTGACCCTGTGCTATTGGACAGCTTGCCCCACCGGGAGCTACAAAGGTTTTAGCAGCATTCTTTAGACTCCGCTCAACACGGTCTCCTCTTCTTAGCCGTAGCTCCTTACGATCTGTTATTGCCCCAGTCGGCGGCAGTATTACCTCAAGATTAGCAAATGCTCTAGCACTGTTTAGATTAGTATTTCCATCAATATTAGGATTTATACGGTTTGCTCCTGCGTGTAACGCAGCTAACTCTTGATAAACCGGAGATATCACAAATTGCTCAGTACGCTTAATTGGTGTGAGCATTTGTATGTATTTATTAGGGTAAGAGGGGTGTTTCTCTATTATGTACCCAAATATAGGATCACGTCTGGGTGGAGCCTTCCAAGGGAATAGGGTAGCTAGAAACTGCCTTTCCAAGAAAGGGAGTTCATTATTAAACTGGCGAGCCTTAGAATCAGCAGCTTCTCCAATCTGGGAAAGAGCCCGTACCTTTGTAAAGCTGAACATGGTATCATCTACAAACTTACTTAAAGCCTTGGTACGATCATCTTCATCCGTAAGATCGTGAAATAATAACCCAAGCTTAGTCACACCCTGCATATAGGTACTGTCTGTAAGTGATTCCGCAAAAGCCCCAATCATTGCAGAAGCGTACTGGTCAATCATCATAAGTGATTCAGGATCATTCTCAGCAAAATCTAGGTTTTCTTTAACATTTGCAGCTATTTTAAATGGAATGTTAAAAGGTTCCATCCTACTTAAATCATAATGAACTCCGTTTTCTGAAGTCCAAGTGTACTTCTTGAATCCCGCTGCTGCATGAACAGCCCTCTCCCGTGGATCCCTAGGGCCGCTACCTGTAAACCTACCCTTGGTAACTGCCATGTAAGCGAGACCAAGGACAGTCGCAGACATAACCTTTCTTCCTTTAGCGCTGTGGAATGCTTCAGGATTACTGGAAAGCATATCCGCCTGATTTCTATGAGTCCACTGAGCAATACCGGGGGCTCTATCGAAAGCAGACTTCATAATGTTCCATGGGACTGTTACAAAAGTAAACGGCCCCTTATAAAGTGGATTCTCCACTGCTTGTGTTGCAATGGCTTCAACCATTGTAGGGCCGGGTTCTTTTGGTACTGGGCCTATGACTCCTTCTGAAGCTTGCTGTTGTTGTGCTTCTTTAATATTCTTATAACGACGATTTTTATCGTGAGCTAAGTCTGTAGTAAAGGTAGAGCGCTGTGCTTTATCAAAGGATTCTTGAGCAACTTTAGCTCGCATTTCTCCACCTATAATCAGCTCTCCCGTATCTGGATCTTTTAAATCCCAGTTATTTTTAACGTGATCGTTGATAAAACCAGTTTTCTCTCCTTCAGCCCAAACACGATTAGCATACTTTTTATCTAGTATATCCAGAGCTTCAGCCCTCAGGGATGCTTCAGAAAATAAAGATCCATTTTCGCGAATCATACCTTGTCCAGCTTTTTGTACCCACTCACCAATCTGTTCTTCTGGCATATTCAGCATAACATGAGCATAAGCTGATAAGGTAGCGTGAGTATCAGCATTTATTACTGAGTATTTTAAAGCTTGATCGTTTGCTACTAAAAAGTTTAAGGGAGTTTTAACAACACGATAGATAGAATTATACATTTCTGCAGCTAGCTCGCCAGCTTTGCCTAACCCTTGCTTTCGTACCCATTCATAAGCTGCCTGCCCAACAGCATCATGCGCTGTTAACTTAGCTACTCCCCACATTGCTTCAGAATTATAGCCACCTTCAAGGTTTCCTGGCATTAATTCCCTAAATTTATGACCACCCAAAACTTGAGAAGCTTGGGAATTTTCAATAGATTTAGCTGCTTGACCTACATCATCCTTAGCTCTCTGTAGCTGAGATAACCTTAAATCATCCCCACTCATTGCGTGAGGAGCATCAGATGTTCGGATCATCATCCGTGCCATATCAAACATGATGCGAGCTTGGAACGTCATATTTTTAAGAGCTTTATATCTTACATAAGCTCTTTCAGCATCTTCAGGAGAAGCGTAGCCATCTATCTCTTTAAGGGTCTTAGCTTCCAAAGCATCAGGCTTAAGGAAAAGTTTAGGCGCAACTCCCTTATTACGCCCCCACCATTTTGGTGTGTAAGATCCTATATAACTTTCAAAATTTTGCAAAAAAGACATCATAACTCCTGATGTCGAGTTAACTACTTGAGTATCAAGACCACTCAACATAGCTGATATAGAGGCTTCTACTCCCGCACCTATAATATCTCTCTTTTGAACCTCTTTAAGAAGATTAATTTCTCTCATAGAAGCTTCAAAAGCAGTGCCTGAAAGCTGCTTGCCATCAGCTTTAACCTGCTGGATGACAGTCATAATGCGGCCTATTTCATCTTCTCCACCCAATCTTGCCTCCAGAATAGCATCAGCTACTTGAGCCATCTCATCATCAGAAAAAGGTTTTACACCGTGTACATCAGGAAGGTTGTGCCTAGTTAAGTATTTCCATTCCCTCAATGATCTCATTACTTGTGAGGATTGATGAGCGGCTTCAGATACTCCATGCAGTTCTGCAAATAAAGGCTCCAACTGTGTCAACAACTCCATTTTATCCTCTGAAGTCATCTTAGAGATATCCGAGAGATTGCCAGTTTTCTCAAGCATCTCATCGTGCCATTTGTGCAACCCTCCTAGTCTAGCAAACACATTATGCCGATAAGCCATTACTCTAGCTGAAAGAGAGACTAAATCATTGTGCTCCAAATCAGGTAAAGGCGTGTCTCCTACCTTTAGATTTGCTAAATTCTGGCCCTGTCTGAATGTAACTGCGTCTCCAGTTTTAAATAGATGTTCGACATCTTCTGCTCCCTTGTCGGCAGCTTTCGCAATCAGCTCCAAATCATTAAGAAGGGTTTTTTGAATATACTTTCTAGCAGTTGTCCCGCTCTCCGTTAGGCCTTTCCATCCATATAATCTAGCCAAGTGATCCTCATCAGATCTCTTTGGAAACTGCAGCTTAAAAATATCATCCCATACTGTAGCTACCCCCGCCATAACACTTCGGACTTCTGGGCTCATGTCCATGGTTTTAAAATTAATAAGCTGTCCTTCTTCAAATAAATCAAGAATATCAGCAGCATCTATCTCCCCCTTTTTTAGAGCATCAAAGGTTGATAATAATTTTTCTAAGCCTACTGGATTTCCAAGTTCATCCTTTGTAAAAAGCCTGTCCTTAAGAGCATCTAGTGTTACATCAGGATGTTTGGAGCGTACATTTGTTGCATCCGCTGCTATAACATTATCAGGAATGAAACCTAAGCCACCTTCGGAGGGCTTTAGAAATAGCGCATTATGCTGGGCTTCCATCAGGATATTATTGGTGCTATCGAAGTGAGGGCTAAGGTGCTCTAGCTCCATGCCAGCATTCTTCATCAATTTGTTTGACCACCTGAGGCGTAACTCCAGAAACTTTTCGTACATTTCTATCTGAAGTTCCAAGCGAGTATTTGGATCTGATTCCACGCGACGGGAAATCTGGATTATCTCGTCTCTAATCTTATTAGGATCTACACCCATATCATTCCAGAGCTGGATTTCTTCCATGTTTGCTTTAGTACTTTTACCTGCTGAATCTGGCATCTGACCCCTTAGAGCTCCTGCACCGTTGTTAATCCAGTCGTCAGCAATCGCTTCTCTATCCATGGAAATTACTTTCCCATCATCAGACAAAATAGCTAAAGAGTTTCTTTCCCACTCCATCTTACCACTGGATAGGGGAACATCCCGAACGGCTGGGCCAGCCAATGTGTCAGCAATCTGCTCCTCTAGTATTTTTATTTGTGGAGATTCAGGAGAATCTTTAATAAGTTTTTCTAGTTTAGTCTCCAGCTTTGAAACATCCTCCACAGGGAAGGTGACATTGAACATCTCTGCTTCACTCTGAGCTGTCACCAGAGCTCCCCTAGCTCTTGAGAGCCTCTTTTCTAAATCTTTCTTGTACTGCTTCTTAGTAGTTTTAGATGGAAAATCTTTCCGCTTGCCTAAACCCTTTAATTCATCTTCTAGTTTTTTTACACGAGCTTCCGCCTTGGTAATCCTAGCTTGTCCAGTAGGCTCAACTGGGGGAAGATCACTAGCAAGCTCCCCTAAGTCCTCCTCTAGAAGCTCTCTTGCAGTACGCCTTGGTTGTGCGACATCTGGCCCTAAAGTTTTAGAAGGATTAGGCCCAATCCAAGTAGAAGCATTGGCGTACCTCTTAGTTAAAAGTCTTTTCCCTGCTTCAAATTCTTTTCCAGTAAGAGCATAAGAATCATAAGCTGCCTCAAAATCTTTCCTCGCCTTGGTGACTGCCTTTTGTGCTTGTTTAAGGTGGCTAGGGTTTGCCTTAGCGAACTCAGCACTCAAATTTTCAAGAGCATCTTCAGCAACAATATACTCTGCTGTTTTTATTTTAACTTGGCGTTGCAAGTAAGCAAATTTAAGACCCTTCCACACTGTATTCGCAACACCACCCATGAGGACACCTTCAGCCATAGTAGCAAAGCGATAAGCAAACTGCTTTTCCAAAGTCATCTTATCTTTTTCCCAATCTTCGATTGGAACAGAACCCATGTCCTTAACCATGTCAGAAAATCCGGGCATCTTTTCGTCCCAGCCATACGTTTTGGCAGACTCTAAAATAGTACCAGTAAGATTAGGTTGCCTTGGATCCCAAGCTATAAAATCAGTCATACCTCCCAAGAAAGCTCCCTCAAGAAAAATAGCACTCCACTTGCGAGCCCGTGTCCCTGCATCTATCTTATCCTCTAGTACCCAAGGTTTCTCACCCTCCTTTAAACCCCGCTTCTTATGGAATCCTTGGATGCTCCTCTTAATAGCCGAATGTCCGGCCTTTACCTTGCCAAATCCGATTCCAAACTGTGCAAAATCTCTAATGATTGGCCCAAGAATTGTGTCTTGATCTCCAAAAGCATTAAGCCCCCAGTTATAAGATTTAGCCGGTGGCATACCTAAACCCGCATGAAGAGCGAAATCGTGAACTGACACAGCTAAGTTATTAGCTCCATTTAAAAGAGCTCTGCTAGTATCATAAGTACCGCTCATCATCCAAGGAGTAGCTTTATATGCTGCAGCTTCTTTCTGCCTTTCTTCTAAGCCCCTACCCAATACATCCTGCTCCTGCTGTGCCTGTAGTCTTGTTAACGACCATGCTTGCCTGTCTCTAAAGCTTTCAAGAGACATACGATCAAAGTCGCGAGGATCTTGAGGTGTATCTTCTTCAAAAGGCGACGGACTAGGTGTTGTAGGGGGTTCCATTATTATTGCTCTCCTGTAGCTTTCTTACGTTCCTCAACCGAAACTTTACCATCCTTGTTTATATCCCGCTTTGGATATACCTTAGCTTCCTCCTGTTGTCTTGCTAATTCTTCAAACTTACTCTCCTCTTTATGGGCTTTTGTACCTTCCTTTAAAGTGTAGCCTCCACCCTGAATCTCGCTAGGTACTCGTTCATGCCCCTGCCCTTCAGCACCCCCACTAACACGTTCTTGCCCCGCATGGAGCATCTTTACGTTGATTCCAAATATTGAAGGATCAATTACATTACCCAGATCTCGCCAATCCAGCTCCTCTTCTACGTCCGTATTCATCAGTTGCATATTTGAGAGACGCAGGGGCCATAATTTATTACCATGAAAAGCTTCTTTGCCAAGCCACGAGAGAAGTGGTGTAATTTTATGTCCTTTTCTTCCTGATATTACTGCATAATTTTCTAAAGATTTTGTAAAGTTTCTAATCATTCTCCAGTTAGGATCTATGTTTTCCTTTCTTGCGGATTGTATATCACGAGGTTGCCCGGACATATCAGGTCTTGGTTGATGTGCTCCACCTGAAAAATCTAAGCCTTGATCCCTGAACCTAAAGTCGTATAAACGCCTCTTTCCGGTATCATCTTTATAAGTTAACTTAGCGCGATCATCCCAAGGCTTATGGATTTCACCAGCAAGCGCAGCAGCGTTTACAAGTTCAGCGTGTTGAATTAAAACTTTAGCGAGGTTATCCATTTCTTCAGGAGTAGCTCCCGCCATACCTCTTCCCTGTAAAAGAGCGCCCTGTCTTTTTAATATTTCGTACTGCTTCTGAGGATCTAGACCCTCTTCAAGAAGAAACCCCTCTCCTTCTATCTCTCCAGTATTAGCATCAGTTTCTGGAGATCCCCGATTTACACCCATTATATTTGCTCCCTTATAGCTCACCATTCCTTGAGCAATTCTTTTAATGTTCTCTATTGAATTATCAATATCTACACTATAAGGAGAGTCTGCTGCGTATCCATACCTAGCTGGAAACTTATCTCTCATAAGTTCGTACTGACCTGTCAGAAACATATCTATATGTTCTCTAGCTGTATCCCTTGATTCAGAGTCTACACCGAATCTATCCAGAGAGTACCCTTCTATATCTGTCTTAATTTTACCATTCATGAAGAATGCCGCAGCACCACCCAAGGTCTTAAGACCCTGCTTCTCGGCATCTGAAAGACCACCAAGCTCTTCGGGTTGCGTCCACTTATACTCTCGTATCTTCTTAGCTAGCCAAAATTTAACGGGCCAATAATCTGCGCCACCTCTAGCGTCCCAGCCGGGATCAACAGTTTTCCAGTACTCGTCTACTTCATCTTCTCTTGCTTTATGCAAAAGATCTTTCTCCATAAGAGCAACATCTTTTCTATTTTCAGGGTTCCCCCTAAAGAGTAACGACAGCGGATCAGCCAACTTGGGATTTTTATAATTAAATAGTTCTGCCCCCTTCTCATGCTGCTCCTGCATACGTTGAGCTATAGATACATCTCTAGTGACAATTCTCCTGACAACTGGAGGGAACTCTGCGTCCTCTAAATCCGGCAAAAGGTCTAGTTTAATTTTGTTCTCCCAACCGGGCAATCCATTAAGAATTGTAGCTAACTCTGTTGGAGTCTTACCGTTAAGATCATGATATAGTTTTGTATATAAAGCTGTCTGAGTATTATAATCATTAGGGCTCCTAAAAAAGAGTACCCCCGTGTTATCTGCATCAGTCCCATCATTAGAATTTCTGTAGGAGATAGGCTTTCTATCCCATTTGGATGGATTCTGCTTATTCTGAAAAGGAAACTCATGCCAATTAACACCCAGTCTATCTACCTTACCTCTGTCTGGGTTCACTGAAAGAATTGATGAAGGATTTACATCTACAAAATAATCAGAATATCTATCCTTTTCTTTTTTATCTGAAGCCCTAATAAGATTTTTTAGTTCAAAACCCGAACCACTCCCCCTAGTAGAAAGATACAATGGGGATACTACGTCCAAGTTTTCATGCTGAAGAAACTGAGAAGCTTTTAACTCTAGCTGATTCTCCATTGCGCGGAGGCTATTGAAAGAGTCCCAGTGCCGAGACCCGTAAAAGCGGTGGTTAGCTCCACGTTTTATCTGACGGTGCTTGGCTTGCTGATCCCTAAACCACTGCAGTTCTTGGTGTACAGTTATATCAGAAGGGAAATGTTTCTGAATACTGGGCAATATAAAAGTTTGACTAAAATCCAGAGAAGTATCCTCTGTCTTATTAGGTGGTGGAATATCTGGAGTTGGATTTAATTCAGCCATTAGTGTCCCGGATTCTTTAATAGATCTTTATCGCCTCCCCTTGGATGATTCTGTGGGTATAATCCCGCAGCTTCCCGGTGCATCCTTATGACGCGCTCTTTGTAACCTCCCGGATAATCATTGGGATCTTTATTAATTTTATCAAAATCAGAGTCATAGCCCATTTGATGAAATTTATATAATAAACTCTCTTGAAACGTATGAAGAACATTTCCCTGTGGATCCTTAATATCAATCGGATTTTTAGACTTACTCCACAGAGGGCCATCTATTCTCTGTAGATCTGTCTTAACTTTCACCATGTCATAATTATGGATTCTCAACAACTGCTCTACCAACGGTATGTAGTCTGTCTCCATAAACCGCAAAGCTAACAGACTCATTGTATTATGAGCTTTGGTTCTCTGAAAGAGAGCTGTCAAAGGTATGCCCTTAAACTGAGGAGCAAACTCAGACATCAGGAATGGCCCTAAATCTGGTTGCAATGTCTGTAAACTTGATATTAAATTTCGTGTGTGTTTATTGGCAGTAGTTCCCTCATCAAACGTAAGTAAATCAGAAGCTGCTTCTGCCTTTGTATTTAGCATAGATACCAGTCTATTTTGAAACTCTTCCGATAGATTCCAGCCGGGAATCTTACCAAGCTCCCCTCTATTAAAAGTACCGCTGCCGAATACCTGACGCTGCCTAGCTTCTCCACCGTCTATCAACCACTTTAACATACCTTTTCTTGGCCCAGATGTGGCAAAGATTCTTCGGTAAACTTCGGCCACATTGGCTTCAGGTCGAGTTACTCTGGAGTCCTTGAAGTTAGTATTAAGCAGCCCCCTAACCTCATTAACGATTTCAAACAGATCTACCTCATAGTCAAATAGCTGATCCCCTCTGGCTTTTAAATCAGTTAAGTCTTGTGTATAACGAAGTACCCAAGAGTCATCCCACCCAATCTTACGTATAGGTACTTTATATTCTCCAGTTCTAGGATCTAGTTCTCTATGTTTTTTATCTGTTTTTAATTTAGCATGATCTTCAGTAGCTTTTAAAAAACCCTTCCAAACCTTGTTGGCAAACGCCGCCTTTTCACCAAGAAAGGCAGCTTTATTTTCCGCAGTCAACGTATCTCGGTTTGTTCGTTGGTTTCTAAGCTGTCTCTCAATTTCTGTAATAGCATCATTCATCGCTGGGAAATCCAAGCGTTGATCTGTCAGGTACTCAAACACATCACCATCAGGAGCATACAGAGGATGTGCACCTTCCTGCCCTCTTGGTAAAAGATGAATAACAGCGCCCTTTGAATCCAGTATCCCGCCTAGATCATGCTTCTCACCCAACCTGAGGCGCTCCATAAATATTCTAAAATGCTTGGCAGGATCCTCCATAAACTCCTTTAAACCGTTCTCACCCACCGCACCAACAACACCAGATTCGGGATTAGTCATATCCCTATTAACATACAAACCTTGAGCATTCCTAAGAAAATGAGCAGTAGCTAAGTTCTTTATCCAATTATGTGTTTTTGTCTTTGCTGCTGCAATTTTTGCAGCTTCTCCTTTTTCAGCAGCTTCAAGCAAAGAGTGGAGATTCTGGGTTAAATCTCCGTAAGGCTTGCCCATTTCTCCAGCATCCAATCGAGTTTTAGAGTTAGGCTCTTTAATAATTCTGAAATTATTTACTACTTCTATAGCTTTCCTAAGAGACTGGGCATAACCTAAAGAAGTCGAAGGCTTCACTACGTCGCCAAATACATGATTAACTACACTGTCATATAAAAACTTCTTTGTTTTCACCTGCGAACGCAGGGTATTATAAGGAGGTATGGGTTCCTTATATATAGTAACCTCGCCTTCTCTTTCAATTTCAGATACCCCTGTGCTAAACCAAAATACTCCATCAGCCCACTTATTGTTTTTCCAAAACTGCTGTAATCTCTGTGCAGTTAATTCTTCATTTTTAGAAGCTACTGCGTCTTTATAAAAATTATCCCAATGCTCCCCCTCCTTAGCAACAATAGCAGCCGCTACAGGCGCAAAGCCTAAATTACGAATAAAGTTACTGTCAGGAAGCTGCTCCATTCCTGCTGTAACTGCTTCACTCAATCGCGCATTCCTTGCTGCCTGAAAATCTGGAAACTGACCATCAGTTGCGAGCTGTGCTGTGATAAAATCCTCCATCCCTTCTCTTAACGAGGCTTTAAACTCAGGACTATTACCGTATAACTGCCCCATACGAATCATAATACCTTTTCTAACATAAGGATTCTCTCCATTATGGATTAAACCTTTCTTTTCCGCTTCTTTTAAAGCGTCGGCCCAGTTCTGACGGGTACTAAAAATCGTATCAGCTATAGAAGAACCCTGTTCTAAACCTTTCTTAGCCTTTGTATCTAATTCATCTTTAAAAAATCTTGAAAAGTTTGCTCCAAGTTTTTGAAGAGAAGCCCCGAGTTGAACTGAGGCATTTTGACCGCTAGGAGCTGCAGGAGTAGAAACACCTGCAACATTCACACCAGCTTGGGGGCTGATACTAGGCCTACCCCCAACTACTGAGTATAAATCAGGTGCTTTTACTCGTTTTCTTGAACCTATTGTTGGCATTATTAGTCCTCCGCTCCCCCTTTCCATCTTCTGTGAGCTTGATAATCACCAAGAGCTGATCCTGCAAAATCCATAGTTGCAGCAAGAGCACTTGGAAAGTTTACAGGAGCCTGTGTAGCAACCATTTGAGAATGAGTACTCAAGGCTACTTCGTCTAATGTACGGCCTAACTCAACATCTCTTAGCCGTTGCTCTTCTGTTAAAGCAAACATATAAGCCCCTTCCTGAGCTTCATACTCATCTGTAAGATACTCAATAGACATACCAGAGACTCCCCCTTCAATAGCAGAAAGTGCTGCTTGCGAAGAAGCCTTCGCTCCTGCTTTAGATACCTCAAACTTTTTGCGAGCAACTGCCTCACCTGTTTGTATGTTCTTGGCAACAAGAGCTGCTGATTTACGTTGACCCGCTTGACGCTGTAAATCAGCCAGATGATCCTGATAATTTTGACGGTCTTTAGCTTGTTGTTGCTGCCCTATGAATGTCGCTGCAGCTCCTATGCCAGATATAAGCATTGACATCTTCATCATTGCTGCCATCCCCATAACCGGTAAACAGGCTAACATCGGACTTAAATCAATCATCATCTTCCTTTCTCCTATAGAACTGCCTGAAGGTTCTTTTCTCAAAACCAAACTCAGGAATGTCTGCTATAAACTTAAACTTCAACCATTTCAACCATCTAATGTGTACAGTATTACGGGCATCCACGACATTATATAATAAATCATACTTCTCGAATAATTTTTGTACCCAAAACTCTGAGTTCCTAAGGAACGAAACCTTGTTCTTCTTAAACAAATCTTCCGACCCAAGGAACCATATCATTCCATAGCCTGTATCCTCCCCATTGGGAGAGGTTCCAAACAAAGCAAACGGTATGTCAGTCTCCAAATCTCTCACACTATAACATTCCCCATCTGAACAATTAAGACAACTTTGCAGAGCTGGCTCAGGTTCCAAACCCGTTAACGCATATATCTCCTGTCTGTCTGCCTCCCGTAACCTTGGAGCCAGTGACTCCGCATCTCCCTCCTTAGGGAGAGTAATTGTCGCATTCTCATAAATCCACTTATCAGACTTGTGTAAAACGGCTGTAGTAAGTCGCTTCATATTCCATTGTCAGCAACGAACACGGAAACGGTGTGTCGTTGGTTACTTGTATTGTGGTTGTGCTTCCCTTGGCTTTCACAGGAAACTTAAATACCCCGTCCTTCAACACCTGTTCCTGACCCAGAGTAAACCCTGCGGTATTCAGGCTCCTACTCTCGAACGGATAGGTACGCTCAGATCTACCCTCAGGTGTAACTCTGACTTTAAAGGAAGCGCTGTTATCGTAGGTAAGGTTCCCCTTACGAACCTGAAAGCGTCCTGAACCAGCGTTACCTTTAGTACCCTGCTCTGTTGAAACCTTCAGGTAGGGCTTGTTGAGTGTGTAATCGAAAGTGTACTGGTCACCCAACCATAGTTTTCTGGAAGTCAAATCCCCAGCTACAGTAACAGTATCGGTGTCTCCAGATTGAACTACCGTAAACCTAGTTCCCGACTCTTCAGTGCTACCATCAGCTCTGGTAGAGATGTCCACAGTTCCATAGGATATGTAGGGTAAAACTAAGGTTGTCTGCTGAGTATCTGAATCATAAGTAATTGTACAATCAGACTCCTGTACACGCCTATCCAGTAATGTTTTGTAAGTAGAATTAGAATCTGCATCTCCCTCCTTAAAGGACATCTTCTCCAAGAACAACCCGTTCGTCCTTAAGACAGTCAGGTAAAGATCTTTTTCTATAAAGTCCATGTTCTTAATAGTGCTACCAGCATCGAATACAAACTTAGACCACGAAGATTGGATCCTGTCCTTGCCCCTATAAAGATATCTATAAACATAAAAACCATTGGTTAACCCTGTG
>Ga0310342_100001577_pt1 | contig 14211 bp, 8 predicted proteins | sample S15DNA20500_MG_FD_206155 | JGI IMG/M metagenome (GOLD analysis project Ga0310342, IMG submission 206155) | Marine microbial communities from station ALOHA, North Pacific Subtropical Gyre - S1503-DNA-20-500_MG | ecosystem: Environmental > Aquatic > Marine > Oceanic | place: Pacific Ocean: North... | reverse complement strand
ATTTATAACTTTTATTAGAATGTACTTCTTTATGAAATTTAAGTGCTAATGTAAGTTTTTCTTCCAAAGTTAAAGATGAATTGGAAAAAGATTTATTTTTTTTATTTCCATCTCCATAAGTAACGCAAAATCCAATTTGTCCATTATATCCATTATATTTTCTTAAATATTTTGGTAATTTCATATCAGTAAAATATTTCCGTGTAGAATTACTGATCTTATCCTTAGAATCTTCTTTATGTTTTTTATTCCATAAAGGGTGGTTTTCTTTTGTCTGTTTTTCAGACATTTTTTTCAATGTTTCTTTTGAATGTTTTTTGCCCCAATTAGGATGTTTATCACCTTTTAATGAATTACTAATTTTTAATTTAGTTTCATCAGATAATTTATGCCCTAACCATGCTTTACTCATTCTTTCTCTTGTTTCTTTACATCTTTTACCACCACTGCCTCCAATTATTAAATTATATCCATTTGGAGCAATTGTATTATATAATAATTGAAATTTCTTTTCATATTCATCCAAGAATTCTGCATTACAAATAATAAGAGTTTCTAGAATAAAATTCTTATCCCCATATTTAAGAATAGCATTATTTAATGCTCGACAACCTTTATCTTTTCCACAGTTTTTTGCTTCACTTATATGTTTTCTCCATCTTCCTTTAGTTCCATATTTTCTTCCTTTACTATCAAATGATAGACATTGTCCAATATATTTTTTATTTGATGGACTTGTAGCACAGTAAATTTCACCTGTAATACTTTTATTTTTTTTCATTTAATACTTTTAATTATATTCAATTTTTTAAAACAATAAATAATAACAGTATCCTTCACCTTTACCTATATACCATACTGCGAGTATATAGAGTGTTGCTATTTCAGTCCCAAGGTTGAACTGACTTATCCACTCGTTGAAATGATTTCGATAATACAACATTTGACATTCGTTAAAATAAACGGTGCTGTCGGAGTTTGTTGTATTTCCTTGTAAAATGATTTACAAGTCAATGCTTCCCATGTTTCAATTTTCAATTCACATGATCACATTGATATCGCTCGGAAATGGAGTTACCCAAACTTGCGATAGTCTAGACTGTACATTAAGCAATAATATTTAATATTATCACCGACAAGTGACCCAGTCGTTAGCGATTACCAGATAAATCTGGTCACCGACGGTCTTGACCTATTTTGATTTGCCAACCAAAACACATCTTTGACCGTTTTCACTTATCTCGCCTTGAATATATATCATTCGCACATGAATTGTCATTCACGTTATATTTAACCACTTATTTAATATAAATATTAATATTAGATATATTAATTATTAATATTTTGAACATAATAAATAGTACGATTAAATACAGACTAACAGCAATCAACTATGTTAATTCATAGTTAAACTAATAAAAATTCTATAGTTTGGTGCGTTGCCACCCCAATTCTGTTTTTGGACAATTATTATAATATTTTGAATATTATAATTAAGTTTAGAGTTCTCACACTCTTCACAATTATTTATCCGCTTGTAAGCAAAATATGAAATTTCACTCGGAGGTTCTTTATAAGAAGGTCTTTCACTATCAATGACTGTAAAAGATGCTTCTCCACATTTTTGGCATACATATAAAGCTTCTGCATGAATTAAAGTTTTTTCACAATCACAATTATAACAATATGATTCATTATCATTATATTCGTATTTTCCAGAATAATTATCATCAATAATAGATAAATATTCATCTAGAAGGTCTGAACGATTAAATTTATTAGTTTGATTAACATATTTAGTCATATTTTGAGTATTCTTTTTAGGGCAATTAAAAAAATTAATTTTTTTTTTATTGTTAGCCTTATCTTTTTTTTGTTTATCATTTATTGATACCTTATTATAATATTTTGATATTAAATCAAGTGTATCAAGATAATATTCGACTTTATTTGCCCCTGTTTGAATATTACCGATTTCTTTCTCCAACTTATCAATCATTTCTTTAAGTTCAAATTTTTTATCGATGTGTTTATCGCTTAAAGTATGATTATTACTTTTAAACATTAATTCATATTGTTCTTTAAGTTTTAGAAGTTTATTTTGTTTTTGGGGAATAGAATCCTCTAATACTGTAAATTTATTCATGACTTCTTTATGTTTCCTATCAAGAGTAATAGAATTATGCCCCTTTCTTTTTTTGTCAGAGAATTTAAAAGAGTTTGACATTTTAAGAGTTACTAACTTGAATTATATTTTTTTTCTTAAGAAGGTAACGAGAATTAACTATATTAAAAAATAATTATATCGAAAACGCACTCGCATTTATTCATCGTCAGAATCATCTAAAATTGCTAATCCTTTAAATTCTACCTCGATATTATCCTTTTTTCTACCTCTTTTTAATCCTTCTGTTTGTTTACAGTCTGTTAATTTTAAAGTTTTATAATTCTCCTTATTAACATCAAATTGATCAATATGATAGTCTTGCCTTTTATAAAATCTTTGACGATATACACCTTGATTAACAAATATCGAAAATGTATCAGTAATATCAATTACAACTGGTAAAAATCCTGTATCTGCTCTTAAAATACGACCAACAACTTGTTCAACTTCTTTTCTAGGACAAGCCATTAATAATGTATTTAAGGTTGGAATATCTGTTCCTTCAGCAACTAAATTAAATGTTCCATAAATAATATCACATTTAGCAGATTCATCTAATTCCGCTTTTTTCATTCCACCCATATAATATCCAGTTGTTATAGGAACTTCTTCTCCATCAACTAATTTAGTATAGTTAAAACTATCAAAATTCTCCTTTAAATCTTTTAAATGTAATTTTCTTGATGATAATACTAATATTTGTCTTCCCCGTTCAGCAAATGTTTTCAATTGAAAACGAATTAACTTTAATCTTCTTTTACAAGAAATAATTAAATCTACCATTTTTGGAATATCATAAGCATCATTTCTACGTGTTCTACCATTATATCTTCGTAATTCACAAAATTTAGGATTAGTATAATTTATCATTTTTACTAAAACTTCCTTTCCTCGTTTTTTAATTAGTTGATTACCAATATAGCCAAGATGCCAGTAAAATACTTTTTCTAATTTATCATTACGAGTTGGTGTAGCACTTAAACCCAAGAAATACTTAGTAGCAACGATCGGCAAAGCCCTCGAAAATGTAGGTGCTCCGAGATGATGAGATTCATCAAATATACTAAAACCAAATTGATTAAAAAAACCTTTAGGAAAAACTCGATTCTCACTAACTAATGTTTGGAGCATCGCAATTACAATATCTTTATCTTCTGTATCTGATTTTTTTCCTTTTATAATTCCAACTCTAGCACCAGGGACAAATTGTTCAATACGTTCGATCCATTGTGTTAATAAAACAGATGTATGAACTATTATGAGTGTTTTCTGTGCTAATTTCGTCATTATATACAGTGCACAGAACGTTTTGCCCATCCCACATGGTATACTAATAATAGTTCCACCACCATATAGTTTATATTGAACTTCTTTTTTCTTAATTGTTTCAGTTTTAAGCATAAATTCAGAAAAAGGCATTTGAAGAATTTTTAATGCGTTATCAATAATTGGTTTTTGTATAGGTCGTGGTTCATATACACATTTTAAATTAATAGAATCTCCATCACAAATATTTATTTTTTCGGGTGGTCCAAAATTCTCAAGACCCCAATATCTTGGTAAGTATAACTTAGTTTTGCTTTCATAAAATACAGGAAAATCTTCTGCGAAATGGGCAAAATCTCTATGTACAACAGGTTTAACAGTTAATTGATTTCTAACAAATTGTAATTTTTTTTCAGAAAAATCAGATTTATTTAGAATATAGCCTTTTCTCGTCAAACTGGTTCCTTTTTTTGTAGATTTATCAATATATCCTAACATAATAAATATATAGCAAATGTTAGTTTAACTTATAATTTATAAGTTAAATTCTATTTTAATAAATATCAATTTAAATAATTTTCTTGGATTATATTATAAATATAAAGACTATGTTGAAACAAGTTGAATCTGTCGTACAAAACTCACTTTCATTTTTAGATAACCCATATGCAAAAAACATTATCAAAATGTTCCTTGTTCTCTATGCAGGACTTGCGGCACCAAGATTACCAGCTTTCCTTGCTGGTCTCTTTAACAATGCTTTATTCAGAATTGTTGTTCTTTTTCTTATTGCTTACTTAGGACTTAAAGATACTTCTATTGCTCTCCTTTCCGCAGTTGCTTTTACTCTTTCTATTATTTTCTTAAAGAAAGCTGAAACTACCAACTCTATTTACGGTGCTCTTCAATCTGCCGTTGATACTCCACAAGAATGGATCAATGATATTGTTGATGATACCCAAGATGTTCTTGATAATGCTCTTGATACCGTCCAAACTGGTCTTGGTTTAGATGGAAGCCAAATTGGTTCCGTTGTTGATGTTGCTAGAGGTGGTGTATCTGGAATTATTGATGGTGTCCAAAAAGGATTTAATGATGTTATTGATGGTGTTCAAGGTATTCTCCCAGGTGCATCCGCAGCTGAAGTTGCCTCTATTCCAACTGAATCCGCAGAATTATGGACTGAAGATGCTAATGCCCAAGAACAAGAACAAGAAGAAGTAGTTGAAGAATCACAAGGTACAATCAGTGGATACGAAGAATCTTCTTTCGGAGCTTCCCTTTAAATTAAATACTATTACAAATTATAGTTTAGTTTTTTACATTCAAATAAACAAAATATATATATTAGATATTAATATATATATAATGTTTCAATTGAAAGATAATGCTATTAGTTATCTAATACTAGTTATCATATGTATAATGTTAGCCTACTTATTAGGTGTTACAATTACTAGAGTTGTTGATAGAAGATTAAAACATTTAGAAATTAAACTTCCAAAACAAAATATAGTGGTTAAATACGAAGGATTTCAAGGAAATTATAGTAAACATAAAACAAAAGAAATGTCTGAAAAATTAATGAAAGAACAACCAAAACCACAAGAAAATTTAGGAACATATGATGATGTTGAAGATTTTTATGTAGCAGAACCATATTGGGAAAAAGATTCTGAAGAAAATTTCTTTAAAGGTATTGTTTATGATAATAAATCCCTTAAAAAAGAAATTGCTGAACCAATTCGTAAAGATGTAGTTCAAGAAAATTATTATAATGATACTGCTAATACTAATGGATTAGAACATTTTGGAAATATAAACCATAATCCACATGATCCAACAAGTGATATTAACGTATATACTCAATGGTTAAAAAATAACAAGAAAAATTATCATAGTTTACATAAAGTTCATGTCGAAAATTTATTTAAAGTTTCTAGAGGACATAAACTCTGTAAAAAAGATATCCCCGAATCTTTCAAAATTGTTAGAGAAGGCGAAGAAGATGTTTCAGAAGAAGAACAAGCACAAGAAAATACAACTAGTTGTGGATGTGGTATCTAAATATAAACCAGTCCCAAATAAATATACTTTTTTTTAAGACTTCAATTGTGGTGAGTAGAGTTCCTCCTATAAAGTAAATCCTAGTATAGAGGACATATCCCCTTTTCCTTCTTAGACTTCAATTGTGGTGAGTAGAGTTCCTCCTATAAAGTAAATCCTAGTATAGAGGACATATCCCCTTTTCCTTCTTAGAGAGTTCCTTGCGCGCTTGCTTCACACACCCACTTTAACAGCGACTCGTCTGGCGACATAACCTCCGTGGCAATCTGTAGTGATTCTGCAATAGCACGTTCGAGTTCTTCGTCTTCGCGACTGACAGGCACAACAGCAGTCTGTAGTGATTCCATCAGAGCACGTTCGAGTTCTTCGTCTTCGCGACTGACAGGCACAACAGCAGTCTGTAGTGATTCCATCAGAGCACGTTCGAGTTCTTCGTCTTCGCGACTGACAGGCCATAAAATTGCTTCTGCTCCGCCTAAAAGATATTTCCATTGTTCGCTGGTAATGTCATCCCTATGCACACCCTCGAAGTGATTGTTCGCATACGTAATAACAATCGTCTGACGACTTGTTTCTTCCGCATTTCCACGTATCCAATGTTGTCCACAGACAGCATCCAAAACATTGTGGCAATTCGTTTCTCCATTCGAGAATCGCTCAGCGAGAATAACATTCGTCCCAAAGCAATTTGTGATCGCACGCAGAACATTTGTGCTTTGCATCACATGGTCTACACGGTCATCGCCTTCAGTAAGCATATCTTTCAGTTGTGTCTCCGAAACTTGAATTCCTGGAATGCATACCTTGATTGCTCGCTCAAGACACGTCATTCTTTGTCGACCCACAATAGTAGAAATCATTTGTATAGCGTTCTTGATTGTCAATGAATTAGAAAGCTATATACTATGTAGATATAGATAATATCAATTTTAATTTATATTAAATAACTAAAAAATTTTTTAATAATTCTTTACCAAAATTTGTTTCTATTGATTCTGGATGGAATTGAATTCCATATATATCATGCTCTTTATGTTTTATACCCATAATAATATTATTAGATGTAGTTGAAATAATTTCAAGAACATTCGGTAATGTATCAGGATCACAAACTAATGAATGATATCTCATTGCACTAAATGGATTTGTAATATTATTAAATAATTTATTATTATTATGCGTCATATCTGAAGATTTTCCATGCATTATTTCACGACATACTTTTATTGTTCCGCCAAAATAATCATAAATACATTCATGACCTAGACATATTCCTAATATAGGAACTCTACCTTTACAAGTATCTAAAATTTCTTTAAACCCATCTGTATCTTTTGGAGATTTTGGACCAGGACCTAATATAATATGTGTATAATCTAATATCTTAGATATATCAATTGAATCATTCCTAATTACATCGATGTTATCAACAATTTCTGATAAATATTGGAAAATATTATAAGTAAAACTACAATAATTATCTATTAAAAGAACTCGTGTATTTGGTTTTATATCCTTTTTTAAATAAGTTAATTCAGCATTCATAATTGCTTTCTTGACACTATTCATTTTATGCATAGTTTCATAAAATTCCGATTTAGGATTAGAATCATAAACAATTCCACCACCTGCTTGTAAATAAACAGTACTATTTTTATATAATACAGTTCGTATTCCAATACACATATCTAAAGTTTTATCATAATTAATAAAACCAATTCCTCCTCCATAAAAATTTCTTCTTTCTGTTTCAACTTCGGTAATATTTTGCATAGCACAAATTTTTGGAGCACCACTTAAAGTTCCTGCTGGAAAAATTGCCCGTAATGCATCTAAACAATCATAATCTTTTTTTATTTGACCTGAAACTTTTGAACATATATGCATAACATTTGAAAAATACTTTACCTCTTTATATTCATCTATTGTAATTGTTCCTGGCTTACTAATTTTACCGATATCATTCCTTGCTAAATCAACTAACATAATGTGCTCTGATAACTCTTTTTTATCAGTTATTAAATCTTGTTCATTTATTAAATCTTCTTCTTCTGTAGCACCACGAGGTCTTGTACCAGCAATTGGACAAGTTGATACTTTACCATTATTGATTTTAACTAATAATTCTGGAGAAGCACCTATTATAAAAAAGTCATCGAATTTTAAAATAAATCTATATGGACATGTTTTACCAATTTCTGATAATTCATCAAAAATATCATATGGATGCGAAGAAGTATATTTGTACATTTTACGTGATGGAACTACTTGAATAAAATCACCCTTATGAATACGATTTTTTAATTTTTTTACAACTTTAATAAAATTTATTTTATCACTATTAGTTTGCCATTTATCAGAAATTGAAACTGTACTTAATTGTCTTTTCCATAAAATTTCTTGTTCTGTTTTAAGAAAAGTTTCTAATTCATTTATCAATTTAATTGTATTATCATAATTATCTGAAACATTTCCATTTAAATTACAGATAGCATATAATCTAGCAGTATTTGTTTTATTATTTATTTCAATAAATTTATCATATAAACATAAAATATTGATTGGAATACCTGTTGGATTATTATCATTTATTTCAACAGTTGGTTCAATATCTGATATATTTTCATAACCATAAGAACCAAGATATCCTCCTAGAAAAATAGGATATTCAATTTCTTGAAATTTATAAAATTTTTTATCAAACAGATTATTTCTTATTTCCTCACTAGGCTCATTATCTGTATTTAAAATACTCTTTGGCTCAAAACCAACAATTGTTATGTCATTTACAGTAAAATGACAAAAATAATCATAATTAATTATTTTCCGTAATTTATTATTAGTTTCATAATTAATTTGTTTTGAAACTAAAGTTACATAATTTTTATTGATAACATCTAAATTTATAATATCTAGCTTTTCAGGATAATATTTCATTCTATTACAATACACTTATAATAATACCTTTAAATGAATTAACTATTTAACTGAATATAAATGAATAGTGAAGCAAAATGAAAAATCCAGATACAAATATATTAAATGATCATAAAGAAATTTCTATTTGGAATTCAGATTATGTTAAGGAATTTCGAAAAACAGAAATTATTTATACAAAAACATTTTATAAATATTTAAATGGTACCATGCCAGATATACACATTTATTTTCAAGATAATACAATTATGTTATTATTTATATCAATATTTCGTAGTATAGGATTATTTTTTGGAATTAGTAATCCAATACTAGGTTTTTGTGTATTAATAGCAACACTCCTCGATACAAAAAATAAATTACTTTGTCTTTTTGCATTATATGGAATAATAATTGCAATAATTATTTGTTATTTACTTAAAATAGATAAAGAATTAATTTATAATGGTTTATACCCAAGCAATGGTTTATTACTGAGTTTATTTCTCTGTATAACCAGAGAAGATGATTTAGGAACAACTTATTTAAAACTATTCATTGTATTAATTCCATTAATATTTTTAGCAATTATATTATTCCAATCTTTATGTGAAATATGTGTAAAAAGATTACAAATATCACCATTAGTTCTATCGCCCACAATTATATTATGTTGTTGGGCAGGGTTAACACTCTATTCATCACATTTTACTACAACAATATCACCATCTTTAATAATACCACAACAAAGAAAAATAATAGATGTAAATATTCAAAAATTTTTCTTACAGATAGCAAAAGCTGTAGGTGGAGGTTGTTTTAGTTCAAATGTTTATTCAGCAATACCATTTACAGTAGGAGTTTTAGTAGCATCACCTATTTTAGCAATAACAACTTGGATAGGAGCATTTTTAGCAGTATTATTTCAATATTTAATGGGAATCCAACTATTAGAAACAGATCCACTATATTTTTTTATACCTTTAAATGGACTAATCACATTTCAAATTATTGCTGGAGCATTCTTTATACTAAATCGTCAATCTATAATATTTGGAATAGGTGGAGTATTTCTATCAAATATATTAACTTGTACATTGAGCGCACTGTTACACCCAATCGGAATACCATATGTAGCATTACCAGCTCAAATTATTGTAATGTTATTTTATTTAAATTTAAATACTTTTCATAATTTGATAAAAGTTGAATTAAATAATTTAACTGTTCCAGAAGATCACTTAAGAAGATACAATCTTTCATTAACAATAATGAAACGTCTTCATATTGTAAATACATTTTTTAAAAATAAGTCTTTATCTCCACAAAAATTGAACCAAATAGAAGAAACATTATTACCTATTTTGTTATGTTCTTATACAAAATTCGGATTGATTCATAAAATAAAAGAATTATTGGAATTGGGGGCTAATACTGATATTTCTGATTATGATGGAAGACGACCAATTCATATAGCATCTTCAGATGGAAATATTGAAATTGTTAAATTACTTACTCTCAAATATCATTGTAATATTAATGTGAAAGATAATTATGATAATACTCCATTATCTGATGCTCTGATTTATGGTCATTATGAAGTTGCTAAATTTTTACATAATTATGGTGGTAAAGTAATACTTTGTTCTGAAATATTAGCTTCGAAATTATGTTATTTAGTTTATAATAAAAAAAATGAAGAATTAAAAAACTGGTTAGATAATGGTGTATCACCAAATATTTTTGATTATGATAATAGAACTCCATTACATATTGCTAATAATATTGGAAATACCCAAGCAGCTGAAATATTAAGGAATTATAGAGCAGATGTTAATATGATAGATAGATGGGGAAGAGATACAAATAATGAATGTCTTCTTACACCCAATGTGAATAACGATTTAGATATAGAAATATTAGATGAAGAAAAAAAATTTGATATTAAATCTTATATTTATATACCATTTTCATTATTTAAACAAAATAAAAAACCAATCGAATCAATTAGTAATGAATTAATCGAATCTGTCATAATAGAATTGATAAAAGAAGGAGATAAACATATGAAAAAAGCTTTATTACCAAGTTTAATTTGTACTGTTATCTATCTAAATGATACTTATTTATTACAGAAAATTATTAACTCGGGAATTGAAATAAATAAAGGAGACTATGATAATAGAACTCCGTTACATATTGCTTGTGCTTGTGGAAACGAAGATATTGTTCGAATATTAATATGGAATGGTAGCAATATAAATATTAAAGATAGATTTGGATTTACTCCTTTATATGAAGCAGTTCAACATAATCATAAAAATATTATAAATATTTTACACGAAAAATCAGCAAATCTTGGATTAGATGAAGAACGAAGTGCTTCTATTTTATGTTGGTCAGCATATAATAATGATATTCAATTAATTGATCGTTTATATAAAAGTGGTATAAATATAGAATCCGCTGATTATGATGGTAGAAGATGTATAGATATTGCAAGAGATATTGAAAATAATAATCTTGTTACTTATTTAGAAAATTTAGATTCATCATAATTATGAGAAAATGATTGCCAGAAGCAAAAAATACTTAATCCAGTTAAAATATGCCAAAAATGATGAAGAGAAATTATCTTTTTCTTATCAATAATCCATACAATTTTTCCAATTATTAATACAATTAGCCCAATAAATAAATTCATATCAAAACTAAGAGAACCATCACTACCTGCATATATCATAAATACAATTGTTAATAAAATACATAAAGTAAATATAACATTCGCATATTTTACAATTTTATACTTTAAAAAGTAAACACTAACAATTAAGACTGGAATAATTATTGTTAGATAGTCAATCATTTTAGTTAAATCAAACCGATGTGTTATCTGACATAATAATAAAGTATAAACTGTTAAAAGCATTCCAATTTGATCTATTATTTTAAATGCTAGTATATGCCATCCATGCCAAAGACCAGTTCCTATACCTAAAATAATCACACTTACAACATATAAATTTTTTAAACTTTTGGAAACAGAATCTGGAGAAGTAGTAGTAAAAGCAATTATAATTGCAGATATAATGTAGGCAAAACAAGTGAACGTATTCCAAGGTTCGAAAATGTCAATTCCTAGAAATTTACATTTTTCAGTACTTTCACAGAATAATTCAGATGGATTAAATTTTGAGAGTAAATTTTTTTGAGATAAATCAGCAATATACATTATATTTTAATATATAATTCTATTTTAAATATTTTATCATTGCGTATTTAATGTAAATAACTATTAGTTTTTAATACTATTTATATAAAATGACTACGTTAACAAATCTCATTTTAAACAATCAACTTTCTAATTGTTCTGAAGAAATAATTATTAAATCGTTAGAAAAATTATTTCAAGAAGATGTAAGTGATACAGTCAAAAGTTCTCTCTTAACTGCTATAAATTTTACTAGAGATGATGACTATTCTTTATTAATAAGATATTTAATAAAAGTTTTAAAACAAATTTCGGAACAATGTCCTCTAAACTTTCCAGTTTATGACATTGTTGGCACTGGTGGCGATAAGAAAAATACATATAATATTTCAACACCCGCTTCAATTATATGTGCTGGAGCAGGAATTAAAATGTGTAAGCATGGCAATCGTTCAGCTACTTCTAATTCTGGAAGTGCTGATGTTTTAGAAGAATTAGGTGCTAATATTAATTTAAATTCTATTCAAATTCAAGAAGTTATGGAAAATAATAATTTCTGTTTTGTATTTGCTCCTCAATTCTATAAAAAAATGAAACATATTATGCCGGTTAGAAGAAGTCTTGATATTAAAACAATATTTAATTTTATCGGACCACTTATTAATCCTACAAATCCAAAAGGATTATTAATTGGGATATCTGATGTTAATAAAGCCGAAATAATTGCTAAATCATTGATTGTTATACCAGAAACAAATGTTATTTTAGTTCATAGTAATGGTATTGATAAAATATCTCCATATAAAGATACAAAATATTGGAAAATAAATAATAGAGAAATTAGAAGAGGTGTCATTAAACCTACTGATTTTGGATTAAATTATTCTGATTCTGAAGAATATTTTAAAGGAGGCTCGGGAGCATTTTCTAATGCTAGAAAAATTTTAGAAATTTTGATGAACTTAGAACAAGGACCTATAAAAGATTTTATATTAGTTCATTCAGCAACATTAGCTGTATTATCTAATACAGTTTCAACATTTCAAGAAGGAATAGAACTTATGAAAAAGAATATAGAAAATGGAGAAGCATTAAAGCAATTAAATAATTATATAAGAATGAGTAATAAATTTTCAAAAGATGGTTATCTTGATAGAATCATGAATAGAAAAAAAGTTGATTTATCAATTAAGATGCAATATTCACCAATTGATGAAATTGATAGCACATTTCAACCATTAAATTGTTATGAAATATTAAGTGGAAATAAAACTAAAATTATTGGTGAAATTAAAAGAAGTTCCCCTAGTGAAGGTTGTATTAATAGTAATATTAATATTAATGAAGTTGTAACTGATTATATTAATGGTAGTGTAGTTGGTATTTCTATACTTACTGAAAATGTTTGGTTTGATGGTTCTTTAGATGATATTAAATCTGTTAGAAAACAAATTGAAAATATCCCAAATAGACCGTTTATTTTAAGAAAAGACTTCATATTCGCAGATTATCAAATTGCTGAATCATATAATGCTGGTGCTGATACATTTTTATTAATTGCTGGATTAGAATTTCATATGATCGACCAAGGTAATGATTTAAAAGAATTAATAAAATTCGCACATTCTTTAGAAATGGAACCAATTGTTGAAGTTGCTAATATTGATGAATTAATTCGTTCAGTGAGTGCTGGTGCTAGAATTATTGGAATTAATAATAGAGATTTGAAAACATTTAATGTAACTTTAGAAACTACCGAACATGTAATGAATTACGTTCAAATGAACTATGAACAATTTAAACATGTCCAATTCATTTCATTAAGTGGTATTTTATCTAATAATGATATTAATCGTCTTAAAAAATGTAATGTTAATAATTTCTTGATAGGAACTGCTCTGATGAAATCTTCAAATAAAACTAAATTTTTAAAAGATCTAACTTTAATGAAAAATACATCAAAATTAGTAAAAATATGTGGAATTACGCAAAGGAATGAATTGATTTCAGTTTTATATGAAAATGTTGATATGATCGGATTAATGTTTTATAAACATTCAACTAGATTTATTTATTCTATTGAAAAAGCAAAAGAATTTGTCAAAATAATAAAGAAAAATAATTGTAGACCTGTTGGAATTTTTGTTATACAAGAATTTGAAGAAATTAAAAAAATTGTACTTGAAACAGGTATTGATTTAGTTCAATTATATGGATATCGAAATACAGATATTGTAGATAAATTACATGAATTAAATATTGAAGTTATTTGGACTATTAGCGTTCATAGTTATCAATATTTGAATAATAGTAAAAATATCATATGTCCAAAGAATTGTTATGCAATTTGCTTTGATAAAAAGAAGGGGCGAAATTTAGGAGGAAATGGCGAAGCATTAGAATGGAATAAAATTAATTACAACAATTTTAAAAATAAAAAAATTATTATGGCTGGTGGTATTACTCCTGATAATGTACATTTATTAAAATATAATAATAATATCATTGGTATTGATATTTCCAGTGGATCTGAATCATTTCAAATGGGAAAAACTAATGTTATTAAATTAAAGGATCATTATAA
>Ga0310342_100001575_pt1 | contig 14225 bp, 10 predicted proteins | sample S15DNA20500_MG_FD_206155 | JGI IMG/M metagenome (GOLD analysis project Ga0310342, IMG submission 206155) | Marine microbial communities from station ALOHA, North Pacific Subtropical Gyre - S1503-DNA-20-500_MG | ecosystem: Environmental > Aquatic > Marine > Oceanic | place: Pacific Ocean: North... | reverse complement strand
TCTGGGGCGCGTCGGTTGGCAGTGGCGACAAGTGGAGAGTTGATCCTGCCCGATCTGGCTGAGGTCACTTACGAATCCAGCCGGGTAAAGGGTGGCGACGAGCTCGAAATGGACGATGTCATGCTACGTGTCGTGCACGTGCCCGGCCACCGCCCGGAGCAAATCAACATCGCGGTGATCGATCGTAGTCGGGGCGACGACCCCTGGTGCCTGCTGAGTGCAGATTTCCTCTTGGTTGGCGATATAGCTCGACCCGACCTTGCGCAGGCTGGCGAGGAAGGTGCTGAGACGATCTTCAACGTTGCACTTCCCGCCGTCGCCGATCTGCCCGACTTTGTGGAGATATATCCTGGCCATGTGGCCGGTTCCACTTGAGGACGTGTCACCAGTGGCAAGGTTGCCACTACAGTTGGGTACGAGAGACGTTACAACCCAGCCTTGCAGTTTAATGATTGCGATTCATTTGTCGCCTACATGACAGATGGACAAGTCGTTCGCCCAGCGAATACAGACCATGTCATCGCCATCAACCAAGGTCGTGAACATCTTACGATGGATGAGCCGACAGCGCCGGTTCTGTCGCCAAGGAAGTTTGCCGAACTGGGCGGCGAGGGACATGTGGTTGTCGACACGAGGCCATCTGCGGCTTTCGGAAGAGGGCACATACCAGGTTCGTACAACATCCAGTCCAGCAGCCCCGAGTTTGAACAGCGCGTTGGCTGGGTAGTGCCAGCGGACCTTCCTGTCTTACTGGTGTCTGAAGATGAAGGTGAGTCACGCATGGCGCACCATAAGATGGTATTCGTGGGACTTGACCACCGCGTCAAAGGGGTCCTGTCTGGGGGTATGGCAGCTTGGAGCCAGGGTGGCATGCCCCATGCTACGTTACCCCAAATTAGCGTCCATGAACTTCACCGGCAGCTTCAGAACGCTGAAGGTATCCGCACCCTTGATGTGCGCGAACCTGATGAGTGGGCCGAGGGGCACATTGAAGGAGCCGACTCGATGAGCTTTAGGGTTCTCGCTGATCATCTCGAAGAGATTGGTATTGGGCCAGAGGACCGTGTTGCGGTTCTTTGCGCTGGTGGTATCCGATCGAGCATTGCCTGTAGCATCCTGCTGCGCAATGGGTACCGAAGGGCGTACAACGTGACTGGTGGGATGGGTGCGTGGACCGCGGCGAATTTACCGACTGGAACGTAGAAGAATGTCCATGACGGTGTTCCGTAGAGACAAAATGGCTGGGACGCAGGGATTCGAACCCCGATTCTACGGTCCAGAGCCGCATGTCCTGCCAATTGGACGACGTCCCAGCCAAAGCACAAAATTTTAGCAGGTACGAATAAACATCAAGTTCCTACCGGACGTGGTCATCATTTTCCTTTAGGTGAGGAGATGGCCCGAGTAAACCGAGGGAGGTAAGTCGCTGGAATTTCCTGGTACTTCTCGGCTACTTCCACAGTGCTTCTGCCTATGGGACACCCAAGACGGAATCGTTGCCTAGCTGCTAGCTCCCTCTACCGGGGCCGCTCCTCCTTCTTGCGCCGCTTTGACCTTCGAGAGATAGCGAATCATGCGATCGAGGCGCACCCGCGTGTTCTCTCGGCCCATCAGTTCGAGCACTTCGAAAATTCCCGGCGATGACGCGGTGCCAGTGACCGCAATGCGGCAAGGCTGTATGAGCTCGCTAGCTTCTAGCTCCAAGCCTTCGGCGAGTTGGCGGATCGTTACTTCAAGCTCCTCCTGGTTCCACGGATCAACCTGGGTTAATGCCTCGCGCAGCGCCTCCACAGGGCCAAGCAGATCCTTGCCGCTAATGTTTGCTTCTAGAGCCTCAGGCAAATATGGGAATGCCTCGGTGAGGAATGGGGCGATATTGTCGGCGAGCTCGTTGATAGTCCTTGAGCGCGACTGCCACAGGTCAATGAGAGCGAATATGTAGTCACGGCGCTCCATGTCGAGTTCTTCTTGCCAACAGCCTCGGTTATTCAGTGCATCGCGCACCGAGTTCATCAATTCACCCGCAGGCACTTCCGATATGTACTTACCATTGAGCCAGCCAAGTTTCTCTACGTCGAACTCGGCGTTAGACGAGTTGACGCGATCGAGACTGAACTCCTTGGTGAGCTCATGCAGCGTGAAAATTTCGCGATCGTCTCCCGGCGACCAACCAAGAAGAGCTAGGTAGTTGATTACTGCTCCGGGCAGATAGCCTTTGTCACGGAAATACGTCACCGAAGTTGCTCCGTGGCGTTTCGACAACCGCTTCTTATCGGGCCCGAGAATTAACGGTAGGTGTGCGAAGACTGGGACTTTGGCGTCGAGCGCCTCGTAAACAAGAATTTGCTTGGGAGTATTCGGCAGGTGATCGGCACCGCGGATCACGTGGGTTACACCCATCTCGATATCGTCGACCACGTTCGAAAGGTGATACGTCGGCTTCTCGTCGGATCGCAGTAGGGTGAAGTCCTCGAGGTTTTCGTTGCCGAAGCTGACTTCACCGTGAACTTGGTCGTCGACCACGGTTGTGCCTTTCTGTGGCACTTTGAAACGGACCACCTTGGGCGCTCCGGCATCAAGCATTGCCTGCACGTCCTCCGGGGACCGGTCCCGCCAAGTGCCGTCGTAACGCCAACCCTCTCCCTTTTCCAAGGCTTCCTGCCTTTTTGCCTCGATTTCCTCGGCGCTAAGGAAGCAATAGTAAGCGTTACCTGAGTTCATCAATAAAGAAACGTAGTCACGGTACAGGTCGGAACGCGTCGACTGGTAGATTGGGCCCTCATCCGCGTCGAGACCCAGCCACTTGAGAGCAGTAAAAATTCCTTGGGTTGACTCTTCGGACGAGCGGTCCTCGTCGGTATCTTCGATCCGGAGGATGAAGGTACCTTTGTTCTGGCGGGCGTACAGCCAGTTGAACAGCGCGGTACGAGCGCCCCCGACGTGAAGCTCGCCGGTGGGAGACGGCGCGAAGCGGACGCGCACTTCGGAGGACTTAGGCATGTCGAACCTCTTTCAAGTATAAAGACGTAGAAGCAAACTGCAGTGTGAGTGGAGGCCGAGAAAGGGGAATATGGGGCTCGCTTTGCCTCCCAGGCCATCCTGTTGGGCGATCCTCTTGGGATGGTAGCTTAGGCTTGGAAGCCTCGCCAGCTTGCCAGAGTGCCAAGGAGCCTGCTACTGGCCGCCAGGCCGGACAAACCCACAAACCTCACAGATTTCCGCTGTTCGCGTGGCGATCATGGCCACGACGGAGCTGCTAATAAGAACGGCGGCTAGAACGTAGCCAAAACCTAAGAGCCAACCGGCGAGCGCACTCCAAAACGCGAGCACTGCGAGCAAAACGGCGCCGAACGGACTGAAACGGTGGCGCCGGGCTGTCTGCCAGGAGTCGGCAGCGTCGCACTCTGGGCAACGGTGCCAATCAGGTGCAGCAATGCGGGTTTCGCTGGCCAGGCCGGCATTCATCTCCAAAAGGCCTCGGGGGCTTGCCACGTGGTGCAAGATTGAAGATTCATGGTGACTTTGCCAAAGCGAGTACGCCAGATCATGTGGCGGAGGGGGTGGGATTCGAACCCACGGCACCGGGGTTACCGATGCAACGGCTTAGCAGGCCGCCCTATTCGTCCACTCTAGCACCCCTCCACAGGCGGAGGGAGAAGGATTCGAACCTTCGGACCGCGTGAAACGATCAACGGTTTTCAAGACCGCCGCCTTAAGCCAGACTCGGCCATCCCTCCCGCGCTAGAATTGTACCTCGAAGGTCGGAGAATCGTTGATAAGAGGTAGAGAAAGGAACTTTTGCTATGCGCGTTGACCAATATAGCTGGTGCCTCGGTTGCCTTGTCGTGGGCCTGGTAGCGACGGGATGCTCAGCACCAGCTTCCAATACGGAAGAAGCTTTCCGGGCAATGGCGGTTACCTCGCTTGCCCAGATCGAGGGCGAGACGGAACTTGCTGGACTGCGTGACGAGGTCGAAGTGCTTCGTGATCGCTGGGGCGTCCCGCACATCTACGCCCACAACACCGACGACCTATTTTTTGCCCAGGGGTATATCGCAGCGCAGGACAGGCTGTGGCAGCTTGACATGTGGCGTCGTTGGTTGGAGGGGCGGACGGCTGAGATTTCCGGTCCCGAGCGCTTCGAGGCCGACCGCATGATGCGACTGCTGTCTTGGCGTGGTGGCCTGAGTGAAGAAGAGTTGGGCAGCTACCATCCGGAAACGGAACGTATTCTCGAAGCATTTGTTGGGGGGATCAACGCTTTTATCGAAGATAGCGCTGACAATCTCCCGGTGGAGTTCAAGCTCACTGGTCTTCGGCCGGAACGCTGGACGCTTGAGACGCCAACCTTACGATCGACCCTCAGCGGTGTCGGCGGAAACATCGCTTCTGATTTAAGGCTCGCACAGCGCGTCGCTTCAATGGGCCCCGAAGAAGCCAACCGAAGGGCAAACCCTGATCCTTTCTACGAACTCGTGGTTCCGGACGGGTTTGATCCAGCGATCATTACTGACGAAGTTTTGAGAGCCTTTTCAACCCGCGCCGGACGCGGGTTTACTGTCGAGCTCCTACCCGAATATCGACAGCCGGAGACAATTGCGAACGGCAGCCCGATTGTGAACACAATGTTGGCGGGGTTGCAATGGTCACCACCAATGCCTCCCGAACATCGTGATGAAATTGGCAGCAATAACTGGGTAGTAGCCGGGAGTCTGAGTGCCTCTGGATTGCCGATGTTGGCAAACGACCCTCACCGTCAGGTAACTAACCCATCGCTTCGTTACCTTGCCCACCTAGAGGCTCCGGGGTGGAGTGTTATCGGAGGTGGAGAGCCGGCCCTCCCTGGGATAGCGATTGGGCACAACCAGCACGTTGCTTGGGGCTTAACAATCGTTGGCACCGACCAAACCGACGTGTTCGTCGAACAGCTAGACCCCGATGACCCGTCACGCGTTCTTTATAGGGGGAAATTCGAACCCCTTCGAGTTGAGCGCGAAACAATAGCTGTCAAGGGCGAGGCGGCGCGCGAGGTCAATTTCGAGTTTAGTCGTAACGGTCCAATTGTCTACAAGGATATCGATCGAGGGGTTGCATACGCGGTCCGGTCGTTCGCGCAAGAGCCCGGCACTGCACCCTACCTTGGGTCCCTTCGTGCTGACCAGGTTAGTGATTGCATCGAGTTTCTTGATGCCATGTCTGCGTGGAAGCATCCGTCTGAGAATATGATCTGTGGAGATGTTGAAGGCAATATCTCATGGCGTGCGGCAGCGTTGACGCCTAACCGCACGGGGCCGACACCATGGTATGGACGGTTGCCGGTTCCAGGCACCGGCGAGTATGGATGGGATGGTTTTCGCGACGACCTCCCTGAGGAGCTCAATCCGGGGCGCGGTTGGATCGCGACCGCCAACCACAACATTCAACCACCTGGGTTTCACCCGCCAATCATGTTCAAAACGGCGCAACCTTCGGCACGTTATGAGCGCATAGCCGAAGTGCTATCAACGGGTGGGAGCTCTGACGGAAGATTCACAATCGAGGACTTTCAACGCTTGCAGCTTGATGCCTTTTCGGCTGCAGGTGCCGATGCTGTGTCATTTTTTGAAGGGTGGATCTCCGAAGATCCTGATATCGAATGGGCACGGCAACAGATTGCCGGGTGGGATGGAATCTTCGATCGATCGAGCACTGGTGCCGCCCTTTATCTCACATGGCGTCGCAATGTGGCGGTGACGGCTCGGATGGAAGGCACTGTGGTCGAAGATGGCCTGCGACGAACGCTTGCCGCTATGTCAGAACTTGAAAGCGATCGTTCACAGTGGCGTTGGGGGCGGCTCAACATTGCCACTTTCGGGCATCCGCTCTTAACGGTTTACGATCAGATCTCGGTTGAGAAGAGCGGGGGTGCCGGCACCGTTTATTCTAACGGTGCAACCTTTCGCGAAATTCTCGACATGGCTGATTGGGAAAAAGGAATATCAACGACATCACCAGGCCAGTCTGGCCAGCCGGGTAGTCCCCACTACGGTGATTTGATTGAGAGCTGGGCGGCGGGTGATTACTTTCCGCTTGCTTACGCCCGCACTGCAGTTGAGGAAGTCACGGTACATCGTCTCGTGTTGAAGCCTTTGGCCTCCGTGAGTCGCTAACGAAGAGCTGCACGGAGTCGAATTTCTCTGCCGTCACACTGGAGCCCAAAAAAATGAAGCGACTTGTTCTGGCGATGGTTTTTGTTCTTGTGGCTAGCCCCATGGCTTTTGCTACCTGGTCGGTTGTTGCCGTCAACGCTGCGACCGGTGAGGTTGTAGTTGCCTCAGCGACATGTGTTGCGCAGTCACGCTTTAGTGGTTTTCCTTCCCGAGACCTGATGGACATCCAGGCGATTATAGTACCGGGGAAGGGCGCCGCTGCGGCGCAAGCGGGCGTCGATAGCACTCGAGCAAACCAGCAACTGATCTTCGATGAGATTACTAAGGGAACCGATCCCGCTGAGATAATAGTGATGTTGGAACAGGACCCGAATATCGACTCTCGACAATTTGGCATTGTCGACATGAGCGGACGGACTGCGGGGCACTCGGGAGCTAGTAATAGTGCGGCTTCTCTCCACGCCACCGGGCGGATTGCCACTGAGCCAATCTATTACGCTGTTCAAGGCAACATCCTGGCTAGCAATCGCGTCGTCTACGACGCCGTCCATGCTTTAAGGACGACCGAAGGTAGTCTCACTGACCGCGTCATGGCAGCGATGGAAGCCGCCGATGCTAACGGTGGTGATAAACGCTGTACTTGCGAGTCGAATCCGTTGCCGGATGCTCCCTGTGACGGTAAGACGGCGCACGTTGCCTACATCCTTCGTGCCGACGCTACTGATTCATCCGGTGAGTCATTCAACGATGGTGACTACACGCTGTACATTAGCGTTACCGACGAGGACATTGCTTCAGATGAAAATGCGAACCCAGTGAAGACACTGCGCATTCGATATGACACTTGGAAGGCGCGAGAAGGGTTGCGCTGATGAGCGCAGCGGCACTATGAATAGGCTCGGTGCTAGCTGCTCAAATTACGTTAAAAAACAAAAAGGCGCTCGTGCTCCTCGGCAACAGCAAGGGCACGAGCGCTTTTAGCCGTGTGGCGCTTAGTTCGCGCTGATGTGTTTGATCTCGCTTATGACGAGGATTTTTGCACCGCCGCGTTCGGCGTATTCACCGGTGATCTCGACCGTGTGACTTGCGTGGGCTTTCAGATCGGCGTTAGGTGACTGCATCGAGGCGCTTGAGGCGAGCCAAATGAGTTGATCCGTGCCCTCTTCGAGTAGCGCCAGCGGAATGCCATTGTCAGCACATGTCTGGGCACAACCTCGATGGTCGCCACCGCGAGCACCCGACTTGATAAAGCATACGGAATCAATGACTTCACCACGGACCGTGACCTGCTGTGTAGCCAAGGATGGCATCGATACGGCGACCGCTAAAACGACCAATGCGATCGGCAAATAATAGGCTCGCTTCATAATTTAAACCTCCCAGTAAACGTCGGAGCCAACTTGTAGATGGAATACATTATTGGACGAGAACTGCCATGTTTCAACCGTTTGAAGATGGTTAGCGCAACAAATCCCAGAGCGATCGAATAACAAGCAGCGTAAACGGCTACCTGTGCTGAAACTGTGACGGCCTATTGGGTTCCAGGGCGCTTTAGTGGCCCGATTTGCTCAAGACCGTTCATATACGGGCGTAAAGCGTCCGGGATGGTCACGGTTCCGTTCGCCTCTTGGTAGTTCTCAAGCAATGCGACAATGGTGCGCCCGATGGCCAGTCCTGACCCATTGAGCGTGTGGACAAATCGCGGCTTCTTGCCTTCGCGTGGCCTGTAGCGGATCTTGGCTCGCCGCGCTTGAAAATCCTCGCAGTTGCTGCACGACGAAATTTCACGATAGCCCTGCTCAGAAGGAAGCCAGACTTCGACATCGTATGTTTTGGCAGCCGCGAATCCCAGGTCTCCGGTGCACAGGCTCACCACTTGATACGGCAGCTCAAGTCGCTGCAAGATACGCTCGGCGTCGACCACCAGAGTTTCGAGCGCTTGGTATGAAGTCTCAGGGGTTGTGTACCAGACGAGCTCGCACTTAGTGAACTGATGGACGCGGATTATGCCGCGTGTATCCTTGCCGTAAGAACCCGCTTCACGGCGAAAACATGGTGTGTAGGCGCAGTACCGAATTGGTAGTTCCTCCTCGCCAAGGATCTCACCGCGGTGAAGGTTGACCAACGGGACTTCGGAGGTCGGAATCAGATATAAAGAGTCCTTTTCGATAAAGAATGCCTCTTCGGCGAACTTGGGTAATTGGCCGGAACCCTCCATCGACTCTGGCAGCACAAGAAACGGTGTGAGCACCTCAAGGTAGCCGCCTTCGTCTCGCGCTAGATCGAGCATGAAGGCTGCAAGTGCCCGTTCGAGAATCGCACCGGCTCCGAACTGGGCAGGGAAACGCGCCCCTGAGACCTTGGCGGCACGCCCCGGATCCATAATACGAAGTGTCTCGCCCAGATCGACGTGGTCGAGTACCTTAAAATCAAAATTGCGCGGCTCGCCCCAGGTTCGCTCAACTATGTTCTCGGTTTCGTCACGGCCAACCGGAACGCTCTTGTGTGGCAAGTTGGGTAGCCCGAGGAGATCGGCCTGTATCCCCGCATGGAGGTCTTTGAGTTCAGCATCGATACCCTCGATCTCGAGGCCAAGCTCACCCATATCGGCGATGATGTCGTTGGCATTGCCGCCGGACTTCTTCATCTCGCCGATCTTTTTACCTGCTTCGTTTCGTTTCGCCTTGAGGGTATCGACTTGCTGGATCAGCGTGCGGCGAATCTCATCCCGATCGAGAAGATCATCGAGGTCGAAAGCAACGTTGCGGGTAGAAAGCCCAGCACGAGTTCTATCAGGATCTTTTCGAAGCTTGGGAAGGTCGTGCATCGAACTCACCGGGTCCGCAGGTGTCAGGAAGCCTTCTTTTCCTTCTTTTCTTTGGCCTTTTTGCTTTCAGTTTCTTTGTTCTTGGAGGCTGTTTCCCTCTTATCTTCCTTGTTGCTCTTCTTGTCTTCCTCGTTGCTCTTCTTGTCTTCCTCGTTGCTCTTCTTGTCTTCCTCGTTGCTCTTCTTGTCTTCCTCGTTGCTCTTCTTATTAGCGTAGTCGGTAACGTACCAACCGGTACCCTTGAAGCGAATTGCGGGGGGGCTGATTAGCCGTTTGACGGTTCCAGAACACTCCGGGCACCGTTTGCGCGGTTTGTCAGAGAACTTTTGGATGAGTTCGAAGCGGTGTTCACAACGTCGACACTGGTACTCGTAGATGGGCATTATTTAAGGTCTTAGAAGAATGCCGGTGGAATCGAAAGAATTCTGCGAGTGGCCGAAAGCCCATTATAACTCGACATCGGGCACAAGGCCCACAGCGTAGTGTCCAGGCAACGGTAATTACTAGACCATGGCAAGAGCCTATTCAAGGTTTTGCTTCCATCCAGTTGGCCCCCCAGCCAACTTCGACGACAAGAGGAACATCCAGCTCGATAGCATTTTCCATCTCCTCGCGCACCATGGTGACAGCCATCTCGACTTCATCTTCTGGGATTTCAAGGACAAGCTCATCGTGGACCTGGATAATCATTTCGGCCCCCGAACCCTCATCAGATAATCGCCGGTGCAGGTTCACCATGGCGCGTTTGATCATGTCAGCCGCTGTACCTTGCACCGGAGTGTTGACCGCGATGCGCTCTCCGAAGGATTGCACCGAACGCTGATGACTCTGCAACTCCGGTAAATAACGGATTCGCCCGAGCAGGGTTGTAACATAGCCGTCGACCTTTGCCTGCTCGATAGTTTTCTTGAGGAAGCTACGCACCTCAGCATAAACATCGAAATAGTTGTCTATGAAGGCGCTTGCCTCCTTGGTTGAAATACCGAACTCGCGGCCTAGACGCTGTGGACCCATCCCGTAAATGATGCCGAAGTTGATTACCTTGGCGCGATCACGTTGCTTCCCGTTGACCTCCTCGGGGGGAACTCTAAAAATCTCGGACGCTGTCGCCCGGTGTATGTCTCCTCCTTTTTGGAATGCCGCCTTAAGGTGTTGGTCGCCTGAGAGATGGGCCATAATGCGGAGCTCAATTTGCGAGTAGTCAGCGGTTAAAAGTACACATCCGTCGGCTGGGATAAACGCCCTGCGAATCTGCCGTCCGACCTCCGATCGAATAGGAATGTTTTGCAAGTTCGGATTGCTGCTGCTCAGCCGTCCTGTTGCGGCAACCGTTTGGTTGAAAGAAGCGTGCAGGCGCCCAGTCTTAGGGTTTACTAATGTCGGGAGGGAGTCGACATACGTTCCCTTTAGCTTAGCTAGCTCCCGGTACTCAATCACCTGGCTAGCGATTGGGTGGTCGGCAGCAAGTTTCTCGAGCACCTGCGCTTTGGTTGAGCGCGACCCGGTCTTGGCGGTCCGTCCACCGGAAGGTAGCCCAAGCTGATCGAAGAGCACCTCGGCGAGTTGCTTAGGCGAGTTTATGTTGAACTTGCCACCAGCAGCTTCATGAATCGCTGCACTGATGCCATCGAGTTGCTGCTGCAGTTCGACACCCATTTTGGCGAGATAACCGGAATCGATGCGCACACCAGTAAGTTCCATATCGGCAAGTACCTGCATGAGTGGCAATTCGACCTCGCGGTATAGTGCTGAGAGCTTGGTGGCCTCGAGTTCAGGCTCGAAGATCTTGCTGAGGCGCAAGGTGGTATCGGTGTCTTCGGCGGCATAGGTTGTTGCAACCTCGACAGGCACCTCATCGAAAGTGGCATTTTTAGCCGGGATGATTTCCTTAAACGGCGTCATCTTGACACCCAGATAATCGATCGCCAGCCCATCGAGGCCGTGCCCGGTACGTGTCGGATGCAACAGGTACGAGGCGATCATGGTGTCGAACCAGGGGGCGATGCCCGAGATTCCGTGGCGCTTTAATACGATGAGGTCGTACTTAAGATTTTGGCCGATCACCTTGACCGAGGCATCTGCTAGAACCGGGGCAAGCTCGTCAAGGGCATCCCTCAGCGGCATACTGTTTCCGGTGCCCAGAGTAGTGTGGGCGATAGGAAGGTAAGCGCCGTGGCCAGCCTGCCAACTCAACGCTATTCCAACGATCTCGGCTCGAACTGGCTGCTCGTGGGTCGTTTCCAGGTCCACTGAGAGCTGGCCTGCTGCCCGTGCTGCATCGAGAGCTGCGGCGAAATCGTCGGCGCTCCTAAGCGTTTCGTAGTCTACGTCTTTGATACCGCTTTCGGTGAACTCTTCTAGAATCGAGCGAAATTCGAGTTCGGCAAACAGCTCTCGAGCCAGGTGGCGGTCGGGATCCTGAGCGCGAAACGCGTCGAGGTCTAGTTCGAGCGGCAGATCCGTGTACACCGTGGCTAGCTCCTTGGACAGGCGGGCCATCTTGGCGTCGGCATTGAGCTTCTCGCCATACTTCATCTTGGTTATCTCGCTGGCGTGCTCTATCGCCTTCTCGATGGTGCCGTACTCTCGGAGGATCATTTTGGCGCCTTTCGCCCCAATGCCCTTGACGCCGGGGATATCGTCGACACTGTCTCCCATTAGTGCTAGCAAGTCGGGGATGCTCTCGGGCGGGACGCCGTATTTGTCCTCGACCCGGGCGCGGTCGTAAGTGACGCGGCCCTGCCGCTCGGCAAACATTGTTATGTCCTTGTCGACAAGCTGCAGAAGGTCCTTGTCTTCTGAGACGATGACAACTTCGATGCCCTTAGCCTGGGCTTTGCGGGCCAGTGTGCCGATGACGTCGTCGGCTTCGTATCCAGGGACCTCAAGTATTGGAATTCGTAACGCGGCGCAGACGCGGCGGACATAGGGAATTTGTTCAAGTAGGTCTTGGGGAGTTTCGTCTCGGGAAGCCTTGTAACCTGGGAAGGCTTTGTGGCGCACTGTTAGCCCCGGCGGATCGAACGCGGCAACGACGAAATCCGGCGTCTGCTCGCGCAGCAGCTTGCGGATCATGTTCGTGAAGCCCAGCGTGGCATTGGTCTTCAGCCCTTTCGACGTTAAAAGCTCCGGAATCGCGTAGAAAGCGCGGAAGATATGCCCGCTGGCGTCGATGAGGTAGAGACGCGACTTGCAAGGTTTGTTCACCCGCGCACGCTGTCAGGCGTAGCTTTCTGCGTCAAGCCACCGGCAAGCCTGAGAGCATCTGGAAGTGGGCGACACATGCGGGGGTTGTCCCGCTGACAGGTTTCTGGATTGGGGCTGGTGCAACGGCTTCCAAACAGGCAATATCTGGAAGCAATGACCACGCGTCCAAATATGCTTCGCACAAAAGGGCGGTTCCTTAGCCCCGTGCTTGTAGCTAGCCTGATGCTGCTCGTCGCCCAGCCGGTACTGGCATCCGAAGCCGAGGAGGGGACGGTCTGGCTGACCGGTGCTGTGTACGACAACAGCGGCCTGCCTCTCATAGGTGCCTTAATCGCTGTCTCCTTGCCGGGTAGTGAAAAGCTTGACGGGTTGACGGTTTCAAACACGAGTGGGCATTTCTCGATCAGTCTGAACCCCGGTATCTACACGTTGATGGCACAGAGCTTCGGTCACATCAGCGTGGTTGTTCCAGAGATCAGTGTGCCGCGCGCCCAGCCACTTCGAGTGCAATTGCGTTCGCAGCGACAGGTGGCCGCCTCGATGCTTTCGAACGAGACGCCGTTTGATATCGGTTACGCGTTGAGGCCTCAAGTTCGCGACATCCTCCGCCAGACTGAGCCGGCAGTTGCTAACGTAGATTCAACTCACAACGTTCCCTGGTCGACTTCGTCTGGCGAGCAGTCGATGTGGGCAAACGTCGGTGGCGAATTCAGCTTGTGGACAGCCCCGCCGCTGGACGGGACGTTCGAAGATAGCCGAACGGCGACAGATTTCGCTATGGGTAGTGTCGGAACGGGGCGTCAGGAGTGGGTCTTCCGCGGTCAGCTCGCGGACGGTGGTGCCGTGCGAGCACAAGGCGAAATGACCCGACTACTGAGTGACGCCCATGCATTGAGTGTCGGAGTGGGTTTTGCGGGGAAGGACCTCGCGGTAGAGGTAGATTCCGAACATGGACCCCGTAGCATGTGGGCCGGCAGTATCGCTGTTAAGGATTTGTGGCGTCTCGGTGAAGCAGTACAGGTTGGCTATGGCCTGCGCCTTGAGCACTATGACTACCTCGAAGATACCGCTTTGATGTCACCGCGATTGCAAGTCGCCTACGCGCCGGTGGAGTCAGTGACTTTGATAAGCGAGGTTTCGTACGATGCCGAGGCTCCAGGGCTTGCTGAGTTGCGCTTCCAGGTCGATCGACTCGCTGTTTCGTACATGGACGTGCTGTCAATCGACAACATTGTCCCGGAGCGCACCATGCACTACGAAATTGGCATTCAGACTGGTTTCGCGAACACGACATGGCGGGCCCGTGCCTACCATGATAAAGCTCGCGACGAACTCGTTGGTGTGTACTTTGCTAACGCCAACGGCTCTAGTGATTACTTCGTTTCCAATGTCGGAGATTCGGTAACACGAGGTTTTGAAGTCGACATTCGCCAGTCTTTTATGGGGAGTGTCTCTGCAATAGCCAAGTACACATATGGGCGCCGTGAAGGAGGGGCTGTACCGACCGATGTGATTGTCGATCGCGGCCTCCTGCCAGACACGGACAAAACTAAAGCGGCGATAGTCGGCGTCATCCATGAAGTTGCTGCGGGCGTTGAGACCGTTCTGGGAGGCTATGACACTCGGCTGAACGCTATTTATCACTGGAAAGCAGGCGTCCCCGTAGTTCGGGGTGGCACCCTCGGGAGCGTTTATGAGCGCCTCGACATGAACGTTCGTCAGCCACTTCCGTTTCGGGCCTTCTCAAGCGACTGGTCAGCGTTATTGCAGGTTCAGAATGTGCTCGGTCGGGCATACGAAGGCGTGTTCGACTTCCGCCTCGATAATACGCCGGTTCTTACTCGTTTGGTAAGCGGCGGTCTCGCGGTTCGTTTTTAAGCCGCGGGCATTCACCGCGCCATCATGATTTCTAGCTCCTTTGAGTGTATTTGGGGTGGTGCGTCCTGGGCATCGTCGATCCATATATTTAGACTACGAACCAAATATTTGGATCAAGAGTGGAGGTAGGTACCTCCGGTGGTTTAAATACGATGAGCAAGGGA
>Ga0310342_100001574_pt1 | contig 14228 bp, 11 predicted proteins | sample S15DNA20500_MG_FD_206155 | JGI IMG/M metagenome (GOLD analysis project Ga0310342, IMG submission 206155) | Marine microbial communities from station ALOHA, North Pacific Subtropical Gyre - S1503-DNA-20-500_MG | ecosystem: Environmental > Aquatic > Marine > Oceanic | place: Pacific Ocean: North... | reverse complement strand
TGCGACCTATGCGAGCTACGTGGAGAACACACCGATGGCGGGCGTGGGTGAGCCCGCCCACGTGGCGGGCCTGGCGCGCTTCCTGCTGGGTGCCGACTCGGCCTGGGTGACGGGGCAGGTCATCGCTGTGGACGGCGGCCACTCGCTGCGCCGCGGGCCGGATTTCGGACCCTTCGTGGCGCCCGCGCTGGGCCCGGAGGTAATGCGAGGCAAACTCCCCACCTAAGTGTCAGCGACGCGATCGCGGGATCGATGCCAAGCAGCAGGTGTCCTACCGTAGGCAGCCCCAGAACGGCCTCGCACGGCCTCCCCGCAGCCAGCGAAGACCCCCCCCAGCGGAGTCCGACCGGCGCCCCAACCCGACCCCGGCGCACCGGGACGTCACAGGAGAACCCCCCATGCCCGAAGCCGTCATCGTTGAAGCCCTGCGCACACCGATCGGGCGTGGCAAGCCCGTCAAGGGCGACCTCTCCGGCATCCACCCCGCTCACCTGCTGGCGGCCGTTCAACAGGGCGTCGTGGAAGGCGCTGGCGTGGACCCGGCGGAGATCGAGCAGGTGGTGGGCGGCTGCGTGACCCAAGCGGGTGAGCAGTCCAACAACCTGACCCGCGTGGCGTGGCTCTCGCGCAACAAGGGCTGGCAGACCGGGGGCACCACCATCGACACGCAGTGCGGCTCCGGCCAGCAGGCCAACCACATGATCTCGGCCTTCGTGCGAGCGGGTTGCATCGACGCCGGCGTCGCCTGTGGGATCGAGATGATGAGCCACGTGGGTCTGGGGGCCAACGTGATCAACGGCCCGGGCTTCTTCCAGCCCCCGGACTGGGCGTGGGACACCGCCCCCGACCAGTTCACCTCCGCGGAGCGCATCGCGAAGAACCGCGGGATCACGCGGGAAGACGTGGACGCCTTCGGCCTCTCCTCCCAGGAGAAAGCGCAGCGGGCCCGGGACGCCGGACACTTCGAGCGGGAAATCCTCAGTATCGATGCCCCGGTGCTAGGCGAAGACGGGCAGCCCACCGGCGAGACGCGAAAGGTCGAACGCGACCAGGGCATCCGGCCCTCCACTTCCGAAGGCCTCGCGAAGCTCAAGCCGGTGATGGAGGGTGGCATCCATACCGCGGGCAACTCCTCGCAGATCTCGGACGGCGCCGCCGCGGTGCTCTGGATGTCGCCGGAGAAGGCCCGCTCCCTGGGCCTGCGGCCGAGGGCGCGCGTCGTGGCAGACGTGGTGGTGGGCACCGACCCCTACTACCTGCTCGACGGTCCCATCGACGCCACCCGCGAAATCTTCAAGAAGAGCGGCATGACGAAGGACGACATCGACATCGTGGAGATCAACGAGGCCTTCGCGGCAGTGGTGCTCTCCTGGCAACGCGAGTTCGACTGGGACATGGACCGGGTCAACGTGAACGGCGGCGCCATCGCGCTGGGCCACCCGGTCGGCTGCACGGGATCGCGCCTGATCGTCACCGCCCTCCACGAACTCGAGCGACGCGACGCCAACACCGCCTTCATCACCATGTGCTGTGGGGCCGCGGTAGGCACGGGAACGATCATCGAACGCCTCTAGGAGGAACACCATGTCATCCCTCGACGGCAAAGTGGCCGCGATCACCGGTGCGGCCCACGGCCTGGGCCGGGGACATGCCCTGTATCTCGCCCAACAGGGCGCGCGCATCGTAGTCAACGATTTGGGAGCCGACGTCACGGGCTCCGGGGCAGACGAGAGCGCCGCCCAACAGGTGGTGGATGAGATCCGGGACGCCGGTGGTGAAGCGGTGGCCCACTACGGCGACGCGGCCGATTTCGGCGCTGCGCAGAGCATGGTGCACACGGCCGTGGAGAAGTTCGGAAGCCTCGACATCCTGATCCTGAACGCCGGCTTCACACGGGACGGGATCATCTACAACATGTCCGAGCAGGACTTCGACGATGTCGTCCGGGTGCACCTCAAGGGCCACTTTGCGGGTATGAAGTTCGCCTCCCTTTACTGGAGGGAAAAGGCCAAGCAGCAGGGCGGTCCGGTCTACGGCCGCATCATCGGCACCGCCTCGGAATCCGCGATCTTCATGGAACCCGGCCAGCCCAACTACGGCCCCGCCAAGGCGGGCATCATCAACCTCACCATGGGGACCGCCAAGCTCCTCCACAAGTACGGGGTAACCGCCAACGTCGTGATGCCGCGAGCGCGAACACGCCTCACCCTGCAAGGCCAGGGCGGCGCCATGTTCGAGAAGCCCGAGGAGGGCTTCGACCACTTCGACCCCGCCAACTCGACGCCCCTCTTCGCCTACCTCTGCAGCCCCGAAGCAAAGCGCATCACCGCCCAGCTCTTCATCGTCTGGGGCAAGCAGGTGATGGTGATGGCGCGTATGCAGCGGGGCGCGAATTTCGAGAGCGAACAACCCTGGACCCTCGACAGTCTCCAGCAAGAACTCGGACCCCATTTCGAGAAGCAGGAGCCCATCGCTGACGGCTTCCCGGTGATTCCGGGCTGAAGGCGGCCCCGCAGCACCGCAGCGAGAGCCCCCACGGGGCGCCGAAGCCGGGCGGAGCAAGCGACCGAAGAAAGCCCCAGCGCGGGCACCACTGCGAGGGTCAGCCGCTATAATCGCGCCCTTCCTGGCACCCGAGCGCCCGGCACCTTGGCCACGCCCGAGCCACCAGTCGACCCCCCCCGCAAACGGTGACCTTGGCAGAGCCGGACCCGAAGGAGGTCCGATAGCCGGGGCATCCAGATACGGAGCAACGTAGAGCGTGATGACGGTTTCGAACGTAAAGCTGAAGGCCTGGGTGGAGGAAGTCCGAGCACTCTGCGAGCCCGAAGGGGTGCATTGGTGCGACGGATCTGCCGCGGAATACGAAGATATGATTGGGCTGATGGTGAAGGGCGGAACCGCTCTGAAGCTCGACGAGGCCACCCGCCCCAACAGCTACCTGATCCGTTCCGACCCGGCCGATGTCGCCCGCGTGGAAGACCGCACCTACATCTGCTCGACACGTGAGGAGGAGGCCGGGCCCACCAATAATTGGCGCGACCCCAAGGAGATGCGGGAAACGCTCACGAAACTGTTCAGGGGCTGCATGCGTGGCCGCACCCTCTACGTGATCCCCTTCAGCATGGGCCCGGTGGGCTCCCCGATCGCACACATCGGCGTGCAACTCTCGGACTCCCCCTACGTGGTCGCCAGCATGCGGACCATGACCCGCATGGGAGGCCGTGTGCTGGAGACGCTGGGCGACGGCGACTTCGTGCCCTGTCTGCACTCGGTGGGCGCCCCGCTCGAGGCGGGTGCCACAGACGTGCCCTGGCCCTGCAACGGGGACAACAAGTACATCGTCCACTTCCCGGATACGCGCGAGATTTGGTCCTTCGGCTCGGGCTACGGTGGCAACGCCCTGCTCGGCAAGAAGTGCTTCGCGCTGCGCATCGCCTCGGCGATGGCCCGGGACGAGGGTTGGCTCGCCGAGCACATGCTGATCCTCAAACTCACCTCACCCGACGAGCGCGTCCACTACGTGGCCGCCGCCTTCCCGAGCGCCTGCGGGAAGACCAACCTGGCGATGATGGAGCCCGCACTGCCCGGTTGGAAGGTGGAGACCATCGGCGATGACATCGCCTGGATGAAGTTCGGCGACGATGGTCGGCTGCATGCCATCAACCCGGAAGCCGGATTCTTCGGCGTCGCTCCCGGCACCAGCATGAAGTCGAACCCCAACGCCATGCGCACGCTGAAGGAGAACTGCCTCTTTACCAATTGCGCGCTGACACCCGAGGGCGACGTCTGGTGGGAGGAGATGAGCGACGAGACTCCCGCAAAACTCATCGACTGGCGGGGGAACGACTGGACGCCGGATTCCGAAACCCCCGCCGCCCATCCCAATGCCCGTTTCACGGCGCCCGCCGCCCAGTGTCCGGTCATCGCGGACGAATGGGAAGATCCCCGCGGCGTGCCGATCAGCGCCATTCTTTTCGGAGGCCGGCGCGCGAGCGTGGTGCCGTTGGTCAACGAAGCCAGGGACTGGCGACACGGCACCTTCCTGGGGTCCGTGATGGGCAGCGAGAAGACCGCGGCAGCCGCCGGTGCTGTGGGCGCACTGCGTCGTGATCCCATGGCCATGCTGCCCTTCTGCGGATACAACATGGCCGACTACTGGGCGCACTGGCTCGCCACAGGCGAGCGGGAGGGCGCGGTACTGCCCCGCATCTACATGGTCAACTGGTTCCGCAAGAGCGAGGGCGGTGACTTCCTGTGGCCGGGCTTCGGGGACAATGGCCGCGTCCTGCAGTGGATCTTCGAACGCTGCGAGGGCGACGCCAAGGCCGTGGAGACCCCCATCGGCAACCTCCCCACACCCGGTGGCCTCGACACCCGTGGTCTGGATATCGATGCCGAGGATATGGCGGAACTCCTTCGCGTGGACGTGGCGGGCTGGCTCGACGAGTTGCCGGGCATCCGCGACTACTACGCGGAGTTCGGAGATCACGTGCCCACCGGCCTCCACGAGGAGTTGGCGGCGCTCGAGGAGCGGCTGCGCGCAGCATCCTGAGGCGATCCCCTCGGGCAGCGGGGGGCGCTCAACGCGCTCCCGGCGCGTCGAGGCTCCAGGGGCCTCGCCGGGTATCGCGCGCGAGGGAAGCTCGGAGCAATTCGAGGAAGGCTCGCCTCGCCATCGGCCGCGCGCCGAAACGCGCCACGTGGTCACTGGGAATCTGGCAGTCGAAGAGGTCGAAATCCCAGCGCGCGAGCTGCTCGACGAGTACCACGAGGGCTGCCTTCGAGGCGTCATTCCGCCTCGCGAACATGGACTCCGCGAAGAAGGCGCCACCCAGGGAGACCCCGTAGACCCCCCCCACCAGCGCTCCCTCCTCCCAAGCCTCCGCGGAGTGCGCAAAACCGAGTTCGTGGAGGCGCAGGTAGGCGCTCTGCATCTCCGCGGTGATCCAGGTCCCGTCCTGCTCCGGCCTCGGGGCCTCCGCACAGGCGCGCACGACCTCCGCGAAAGCGCTGTCCAAGCGCAGCGCATAGCGCCCGCGCCGCAGCGTCCGGCGCAAGCTCCGAGGCACGTGGAGTGCCGAGGGCACCAGCAGCGCACGCGGATCCGGGGAATGCCACAGGATGGGCTGCCCATCGGAGTACCAGGGGAAGATTCCGCACGCATAGGCGGTGAGCAGGCGCTGGGGCTCGAGATCACCGCCTACCGCGAGCAGGCCGCTGTCGTCGCTGTCCTCGGGGTCCGGGAAGAGGGGCTCGGCGCCCAAACGATAAACAGGCATGGGAGACTCGACTGTGTTGGCGCCGCGCGGCGAAAGGGACCGGCGTTCAGCGTCCCTGGAAACGCGGCGGGCGCTTGTCCATGAAGGCCTGCACGCCCTCCCGGTAGTCTTCGCTCTCGAAGCAGCGCCGGATCGATTGGGTAACGGCGTCCATGTCGCGCTCTGCCGCGGGAACCCCCAACTCCCGGACGATGCACTTCACGCTCGCCAAGGTGAGTGGGGCATTGTCCGCGATCCCCGAGGCGATCTCGCGCACCCGGGCTTCGAGGGATTCGGCGGGAATGATCTCGTTGAGCAGCCCGAAACCATGGGCCTCGTCGGCACTGAAGCGCCGGGCGGTGAAGAAAATCTCCTGCGCGCGGGAGGGACCCACCAGCCGGCAGAGCGTGTCGAGGCCGGACATCTGGTAACCGAGGCCCAAGCGGGCGGCAGGCACCGCGAACACCGATTCCGGGCTCGCATAACGGACGTCCGCGGTCAGCGCGAGGGCCACGCCTCCACCCACGCAGAAGCCGTGGATCATGGCGATCACCGGTTTTCCGATACCCCCCAGGGCCTCGAAGGCACGGCCGTTGAGACGGTCATAGTCGCCCGCGGCGTCGCCCGTGCGCGCGGCCCCGAACTGCGAAATATCGGCACCGGCTACGAAGGCCTGTTCTCCCGCACCCCGCAGCACCACCACGCGCACATCGGGGTCGGCATCCAATTCCGCGGCCAATTCCGGGATGCGCTGCCACATCTCCAGGGTCACGGCGTTGCGACGCTCGGGGTGGTCGAAGAGCATCCACGCAATGCGCGCATCCGCCGGATCCCGCTCCACGTAGACTCTGCCTGCCACGGGCGCGCAGTCTAGCCCGCCGGCCTCGTCGCGGCGCAGCGGCGATGGGTCCAAGCGCAAGGGCCCGCCCCCTGCCCTCGCATCGGGCACCCGCTTCGCTTGACAGAAAAATGACTCTGGGTCACCCTTCGCCTCGAATCCGGATGCGGTGGGCGCGCACGCGCCGGGCCCTGTCGAGGCGTTTCGTCGTCCCCCCTCACGCCCGAGATGGGTGGCGCGGGGGAGTCGCGCACCGTGTCTTTCGTGGGGTAGCTCTGCGCCTTCCCGGAGCGCCCCGCGGCAGCAGACGGGCGGGGAAGGCGCTCTCGGTGTATTCAGTCACGGCCTCGGGGGGACGAGCTTGGCGCTCTACGTTCACGGACTCGGACACGCGCATCCGGACAACGAGATCAGCAACCGCTTTCTCGAAGAGTTGGATATCGGAACCGACGACGAGTGGATCATGGAGCGGGTGGGGATCCGCAACCGGAGAAGCGTGCTTCCCCTCGACTACATCCGGGAGACCCGCAACCGCGACCTGCGGGCGTCCCGTGAAGCCGCCGAACTCGACAACGCGCAACTCACGGCACGTGCCGCCCGGCAGGCCATCGAGCGCGCCGGCATCGAGCCCACCGATATAGGGCTCGTGATCACCGGGAGCTCTGCGGCCGACGACCTGTGCCCCGCCAGCGCTTGCGGGGTGGCGCGCGAACTCGGGTTGGAGACCCCGGCCTTCGACGTCCAGTCCGCCTGTACGAGTTTCTACGTTCAGCTCTGGCTACTCTCGCAAATGCGGGAGGACGCCCTGCCCGACTACGTGCTGATCTCGGGCTGCGACACCCTCACCACCACCGTCGACTACACGGACCGGAATTCCGCGGTGCTCTGGGGCGATGGCGCGGCCGCAGCGGTAATCTCCCTGCGGCACCCGGCCTGCGCTCAGGTGCTGGGCAATACCCTGGAGAGCAGCCCGGCGGGCTACTCGAAGGTGCTCGTCCCGCGCCACGGGCACTTCAGCCAGGAAGGGCGCGCGGTCCAGATGTTCGGCATCAAGCGCATGAGTGCATGCGTGCGCGGACTTCACGAAACCTACGGAGACGCCGACCGAGATTTTCACTTCGTGGGCCATCAAGCAAACCTCCGCATGCTCGAATCGGTGCGCGCCCAGTGCGAGATCCCGACCGATCGCCACCACACCAACGCCGAGTGGTTCGGCAACACCGGCGCGGCCAGTGCCGCCTCGGTGATTTCCATGCTCTGGGACAAGTGGGACTCCCGGGACGACATTGCGGTGGCGGGTGTGGGAGGCGGGCTCAGTTGGTCGAGCTACCTGCTGCGCTTCGCGGGGAAGCCGTGAAATACGAGCAGTTTCGACAAAAAAACTCCTTTACAAACGAGGAGTTACTGGCTTTTTCCCACGCCGCGCTATTGGAGGACGCGCCGCCCGAATTCGCGGCGCGCCTGCCCACGCCGCCGATGCTGATGGTCGACCGCATCTTGGAGATCGAACGCAACGGACCCCGTGGCCGCATCGTCGCGGAGCGCGATGTGCGCCTCGACGACTGGTTCTTCCAGTGCCACTTCCTGGGAGATCCCGTGCAACCCGGCTGCCTGGGCGTCGACGGTGTCTGGCAGTTGCTGGGCTTCTTTTGCGCGTGGGCAGGAGGATTGGGGGCCGGTCGCGCTCTGGGTTGCGGCGAGGTGGAGTTTGCGGGACAGATCCGACCCCGCGACGTCTGTGTGCGCTACGAGATCACGGTGCGGCGCTACACGGAGATGGAGAAGTCCGGTGCCAGCATGGTGATCGGGGACGCCACGGTGCTGGTGGACGAAAGCGCCATCTACACCATTCAGCGTGCCCGCGTGGGCACCTTCCAGGGCATCTGCTATCCCGACTACCCGGCACCCTCCGAGAATTCCACCGGTGGCCGCAGCGACCGTTAGCTCGCCCGGAGCGCTCATGACTCCCGAAGAAATTCTCTCAGCCGTCCCCCAGCAGGAGCCCTTCCGCTTCATCGATGAGATTCACGAAATCGACGAGGAGCACATCGTCGCCTCCTACACCTTCCGGGAAGATCTCGATTTCTACCGGGGACACTTCCCAGGACGGCCCATCACGCCTGGCGTCATCCTGGTGGAAGCGATGGCGCAGGCGGGCGTGGTCGCCCTGGGCATCCACCTCCTCTCCCTGGAACTCGGCGATGACGCCGCCAAGTACATCACCCTCTTTACGGACGCTTCGGTGGAGTTCAGCGGCGTGGTTTCTCCAGGCACCCGTGTCGTAACCACCGGACGCAAGGTATTCTTCCGGCGCCTCAAGCTGCGTTCGAGCATCGAGATGCGCCTCGACGACGGCACGTTGGTCTGCTCCGGGGAACTCTCGGGGATGGGAGTCCCACGGTGAGCACTCGTGTGGTCGTGACAGGCCTGGGGACCGTGACCCCCAATGCGAATTCGGTGGACGACTTCGGGGCAGCCCTTCGCACGGGCCGCTCGGGAATCCGCGCCGACGAGGCCATGGCCGAACTCGGCTTCGCGAGCCGGGTCTCGGGAGTCCCCGAGGGGACCCGGGCAATCGCGGAGGCCCGTTTCCCAGAAGACCTGCTCCGGGTCATGAACCTCTCCCACCGCTATGCGGCGATTGCAGCGCTGGATGCTTGGAGCGATGCGGGCTTCGAGCCTCCCGGCCCCGATGCCGAACCGGACTGGGATACGGGAACGGTGCTGGGAACCGGGGTGGGGGGAATGGACACCACGGCAGAACGCGTGGTTCCCTTCACCGCGGAGAAGCGTGTACGGCGCCTAGGCAGCACCGCGGTCGAGCAGGTGATGGCCAGCGGCGTGTCCGCGCGGGTCTCGGGCCTGTTGGCTCTGGGCAACCAGGCCACCACGAACTCCAGCGCCTGCAGCACGGGTGCCGAGGCCGTGGCCATGGGAGCCGAGCGCATCCGCAACGGCCAGGCCTCGCGCATGCTGTGTGGCGGCTCCGAGGCCGCAAGCCCTTATATCTCGGCGGGTTTCGACGCCATGCGGGTTCTGTGCCGCCAGTTCAACGACGACCCGGAGGCCGCCTCGCGGCCCATGAGTGCCTCGGCGGCGGGCTTCGTGGTGGGTTCCGGGGCGGGCCTGTTGATGCTGGAGAGCCTCGAAAGCGCGCTCGAGCGCGGCGCCCGGATCCGCGGCGAGGTCCTGGGATACGCGCTCAACTGCGGGGGGCAACGCGGCGGCGGCTCCATGACCGCCCCGAACCCGCAGGGCGTGCGGCGCTGCGTGGGGGCCGCCCTCGCGGATGCCGACATCGGCCCCACGGACGTCGGGGCGATCAACGGTCATCTCACCGCGACCGGCGCGGATCCGCGCGAGGTAGCGGCCTGGGCGGATGCCCTCTCCGGGCGGCCAGGGGGGCTGCCTCCAATCACCTCCACGAAGTCGCTGATCGGACACGCCCTGGGGGCCGCCGGAGCCATCGAGTCGGTGGCCTGCTTACTGATGCTCGAGGGCGGCTTCGTCCACCCCTCGATAAACTGCCAGGACGTTCACCCCGATATAGAACCCTGGGCAGACTCCATCCCCCACGAAGTGCTCGAGGCGCCGGACCTCGACATCGTCATCAAATCCGGCTTCGGTTTCGGAGACGTCAACGTATGTCTGGTGTTCCGCAGGTGGGACCCGGACCGGGGCTAAACCAATCACGGGAGAGCAGCGGCATGGATTCACAGGAAGTTTTCGAAAGAGTCGTCAAGATCCTTACCCCCTACGTGAAGGACCAGGAGGCGCTCACCGGCGTCACGCTCAAGACCCACATTCTCGACGAACTCAAGGTGAACTCCGCGCGCCTGGTCGACGTGGTCCTCGAGTTCGAGGACGCCTTTGATATCGAGATCGCCGACGAGGACGTCGACCGCGTGGAGACCGTGGGCAACTCGGTCGAGTTGATCGTCTCGAAGCTGGGGTAGCGTGGGGAGTCCGACGCCGCCCTCGTTACAGCGCAGTGCCCCTCGTGGGATCTCCCTGCAGCGATTCACCGCGCGACTGTTCTCGCCGCTCAGCGTCTACGCGGTGGTGGCCTTCTTGTCCGGCTGGCTGAGGCTGCGCGTCGTAGGCGCGCGGGAGCTGCGTCGCCGCTACCGGGAAATCACCCGGCCCGGCGAGGGGCCTCTGCTGATCTGCGCCAACCATCTCACCTTGATCGATTCGGCGCTGATCGCCTGGGCGCTGGCACCGCCGGGCTGGTACCTGCGCCACTTCCGAACGCTTCCCTGGAACGTTCCGGAGCGCAGCAACTTCGCGTCGACGCCACTCCAACGGGTGCTCGCCTACATCTATAAGTGTCTTCCCATCGTGCGCGGTGGCGACCGCGGCGAGGTGGCCGAAACCCTCAGCCGGCTCACCCAATTAGTCGCCCGGGGCGAGGTGGGACTGCTCTTTCCAGAAGGCGGTCGCAGCCGCAGCGGCCGGGTGGAGCCCGAGCGTGCGGCCTGGGGGGTCGGCCGGGTGGTGAAGGCCGTTCCGGGCTGCCGAGTGCTCTGCGTCTACCTGCGCGGCGAACGCCAGCAAGGGTATTCCGCACTTCCCTTCCGCCGGGACCGGTTACACACGCGTCTATCGCTCATCGAACCCAAGACCCACTACCCGGGACTGCGGGGCTCCCGCGAGCTAGCCCGCCAGATCGCCGGTCGGTTGGCCGAGATGGAGCGCGAGCACTTCGATGCCCGGACCTGAGCGCGCAACCCCGAACGAGATCCGTTGCCTCGCAGTTCTGAATCGCGGCGAGGCGGCCATGCGTTGCATCCGCGCCGTCAAGGCCCTGCGCGCAGCCGAGGGGTCCTCGATGCGCTGCGTGGCCCTCTACACCGACGTGGACCGGGACGCCCCCTTCGTCCGACACGCCGACGCTGCCGTACGCCTCGAGGTCTCCTCGGGCACGGCGGTCTCCGCCTACCTCGACCACGAGGGACTGCTGGCGGCACTCGTGCACTCGGGGGCAGACGCCGTCTGGCCGGGCTGGGGCTTCGTGGCCGAGGACCCGGTCTTCGTGGATCGCGTGGAGGCTGCAGGGCTCCGCTTCCTGGGCCCCCCTGCCGAAGTCATGCGCGCGGTGGGGGACAAGATCGGGTCCAAACACGCCGCCGAGCGCTCTGACGTGCCGGTGATTCCGTGGAACGGGGGAGCCCTCGCGAACCTCGAGGAAGCCCGCGATGCCGCACAGAAAGTCGGCTATCCGTTGATCCTGAAGGCCAGCGCCGGGGGGGGCGGCCGGGGCATCCGGCAGGTGATGGATGCCGACGCGCTGGAGAGCGCCTTCGAGTCCGCGAGCAACGAAGCCCGCTCGGCTTTCGGCGACGACCGGCTCTTCCTCGAGCAACTGTTCTCCGGCGGCCGCCACGTAGAGGTGCAGATTGCCGCCGACACTCTCGGCAACGCCATTGCGTTGGGGTGCCGCGATTGCACGGTGCAACGCCGGCACCAGAAGGTCCTCGAGGAGGCGCCGCCGCCCGGCCTGTCCGCCGATTTGCTCGCGGAATTGGAAGCCTGTTCGGTGCGCCTCGCAGAAGCGGTGAACTACCGGGGCCTCGGCACCGTGGAGTTCCTGGTCAGCGACCAAGAATTCGCCTTTCTCGAGGTGAACCCGCGACTGCAGGTCGAACACGGCGTCACCGAGGAAATCACGGGCATCGACCTCGTGGAACTCCAGATCCGCATCGCCCGGGGTGAGGCCCTGCCCCCGCTGCCCCCCCAGCGGCCGCGCCACGCCATCGAGGCGCGCGTCTGTGCAGAGGATCCGGAGGCCGATTTCCTGCCGGCGCCGGGTCGCATCGTTCGCTTCGACCCGGCGCTGGGACCCGGCGTGCGCACCGACACCGGCGTGGCCGTGGACTCCGAGGTGCCACCCGACTTCGACTCGCTGATCGCCAAGGTGATCGCCACTGGCGCGACGCGCGAGGAAGCGCGGGCGCGGCTTTCGGCAGCGCTCGTGGAATCAGAGATCGTGGTGGAGCACGGCGCTACCAACAAGGGCTTCCTGATCCGGCTGGTCGCGAGCGACACCTTCCGCGACGTCGAGATGGACACGGGCTGGCTCGACGCCCACCCGGAGCTTCGGGAGGCCAGCCAGGAATTCGCGGTGGAGGCGCTGGTTGCAGCTGCCATCCTCGCCTACCAGTCGCGGCGCGAGCACGCGCTCCGCGACTTCTTCGGCGATCCCACCCGCCACACGCTCTCGGCGATCCCGGCCTCCGACGGACAACGCATCGACCTCAACCAGGGCGCGCACAGCTACTCGATCGAGGTCTTCGCGATCGGAGCCTGGCGCTACCGCCTGCACCTCGAGGGCCGCGTCGTCCAGGTGACGCTGCGCTCCCAGGGCGGCTGCCGCTCCACCCTCGACTGGGGGGATCGCTCTCTGCGTGTGCTGCACGACATTACGGAGCGGGGCTTGCGGGTGGAGGTGGAAGGACGCGCCACCCGCTTCGGGACAGAACTCGCGGGACAGGTTCGTGCCGGCACCCCCGCCATGGTGGTGGCGATCCGGGTCGATGCCGGGGAGCGCGTAGAAGTCGGGCAGCGCCTCGGAAGCCTCGAGGCCATGAAGATGGAAACCGGATTCGAGGCGCCCCTGGGTGGAGTGGTGAAGGCCGTCCACGTCCAGCCCGGACAGCAGGTGGCGGCCGGAGAACTCCTGCTCTCCATCGAACCCGACGGTGAAGAGCGGGCGATCCGAAGCGGCCGCCAGGTCGAACTCCCGCCCGAACGGGACCCGCTCGAGTTCTTCTTCGGTGCCAACTCCGAGACTCCGGACCTGCGCGCCGCAGACATGGCCCCCGCGGAGCTCCGCGCCGCCGCCGTGCGGACCGCGCGCGATGAGATTCAGCGCGTTCTGATGGGGTACGACGTGAACCCGGCCCGCGGCGAGCGATTGGCCGCCATCTTGGAGGCGCCACTGCCGGCTGGCCTCTCGGAACGTTTTCGAAGCGAGTTCGCGGAAATCCGCCATGAGCTGGGCCTCTTTGTCGATGTCGAGGAACTCTTCAGTCGCGCGCCGCAACCCACTCCCTCGGGAGAGCCGGGACCCTCCAATCACGCCCAACTCCGCGACGCCGTGCGGCGCATCGCCCAAGAGGGAGCAGAACTCTCCGAGCACTTCCGGGGCAGCCTCGAGCACGCCCTCGCCCACTATGGCGTGAGTTCCCTCGAACGATCCGAGGAACTCGAGCGCGTACTGCTCCGGGTACTCGCCTCACAGCTGGCACCGGAGCTCCGCCAGCGCCTCGTGGTGGGCTGCGTGCGGCGCTGCCACGAACTCGCCGAATCGGGCATCGACCTGGCAGGAGACAGCTCCCTCGGTGAGGCACTGTCTCGCATCAGCGCGCTGCGAGGGCTGGTTTCAGACGCCCTGGCCGACCGGGCCGTGGAGGCCCGCTACGCGATTTTCGAAGGGCCGCGCCTGCAGCGGGAGGTCGAGCGCACCACCGAGTCCGTGGAAAGCTGGCTGAAAGTCGCGGTCGACAACGTCAAGGAGCCCCCGGAAGAGGTTCTCGCGCAACTCGCGGGGGCGCCCGCGCCGGTCTTCGACCGGGTAGGTCGCTGGCTCGGAGATACGGATCCACGCCGGCGGGCCATCGCGTTGGCGGCCCACATGCGCCGCCTCTACGCGCCCCAGCGACCTGCGAGCCATACGTCAGCCACGGTCGGACCCGCACAGCTCGAGCGCCTGGACTTCGACGGGGAACATATCGTGCTGGGCAGCGTGGCCCCGCGCATCCAAATCGCGCCAGTACTAGAACGCTTGGGACGCGCTGCACGTGCTGCGGCGGTCCGCTGCGAAAATCGCCGTGTGGCCGCCATCGAATTGCTCGTACCCGCCGGCGGCGAGGAGGAGTTCGACGCCATACGGGAGACGCTGGCTCCCCTGTTGCGGGGGCAGCTCTCCGCCGAACGTCTGAGCGTCACGCTGTTGCCGCCAAACGCTCCGCCCCACTACGCGACTTGGCTGCACACCGATGAGGGTCTTCGAGAACAACGGGATCTGCATGGCATTCACCCGCAGACCGCCGCGCGCATCGACCTGAACAGGCTCCAGCACTTCGAATTGGAGCGCCTGGAGGCGCCGGAAGACCTGTATTGCTTCA
>Ga0310342_100001573_pt1 | contig 14241 bp, 10 predicted proteins | sample S15DNA20500_MG_FD_206155 | JGI IMG/M metagenome (GOLD analysis project Ga0310342, IMG submission 206155) | Marine microbial communities from station ALOHA, North Pacific Subtropical Gyre - S1503-DNA-20-500_MG | ecosystem: Environmental > Aquatic > Marine > Oceanic | place: Pacific Ocean: North... | reverse complement strand
GCGAAAACCCGACAATCGTCTTCGAGAGCACGCCCAACGGGCTGAACCACTACCACGACCTCTGGACCACTGAGTCAGGCTACGACAAAGTCTTCATCTCGTGGCTCATCGAACCCAGCTACAACCGGGTAGAGGAAGTCTCTCCACCGCCGTCAGACTCAGAGGTAGACTTCCTCAAGTCCCTGCCGCCACTGACAAAGCGTCAGAAGAACTGGGCCATCTATACCCTCAGAACGAAGTGCGCTAACTCTACAGCCACGTTCAGACAGGAATACGCTGGTGACGCCGTATCATGCTTCATCAGCAGCGGTGAGCGCGTCTTCGACCTGGCCTATCCCGGTGCCAAAGTGGCCCCAGGTCTCATCGAATACGAAGATCCCAACGCCATGCAGCCATATCTCATGGGCGTTGATGCTGCCGAAGGTGGACCACAAGGCGATTACTCAGCCTTCGTTGTCATGACACGGGCTAAACCACCCAAGATTGTTGCCACCTACTACCAAAAAGAACCCGTCCAGGACTTCGCCTGCCAGGTTCTCGCCACGGCAACCAAATACAACGCCATGGTAAACGTCGAAGCCGCGTCCACAGGCTACGCCGTCATCGAACACCTCAAGAGATTCGGACACCCGCACCTCTATCGGCGCATGATTAAGGACAAAACCTCGTCAGAACTGACCGAGAAGCTGGGATTCAACACCAACACAAAGACACGAGCCCTCCTCATGGCCTCCCTTCATGAGCTTCTCCTGGGCCAAAAGATTACAGTCACAGACCAACGATTACAGCATGAGTTAAACACCTTCGTGTACATGAACGGAAAGCCCCGACATGATACCGGGTGTCATGATGACATGATTTTCGCATTGGCTTTGGCCTACGTTTCGTATGAACAGGCCGATTATATTTACCAGGCCACAAAGCTCAAAAAACCCCTGTCTGTCGCAGAAGTTATCAAATGGGAGGCCGTCCACGGGAAGAGATACAATCCCAGCAAGAACGACGGCTATACATTCGAGAGCGTTCTAAGTATGATTGGGTGACGTAATAAGACCATCTTTGGGCGGTCTAAAGCCCATCGTAGGGAAAGCAATGAGCAACCTGTTAGACGAAGGCGCAATTGACGACCTCGCCAGTCGTTTGTCAGAAGCTGTAGAGGCAGAGCCAGAAGCCGAGCCAGAAGCAGTCGAAGAAGCAGAGGAAGAGTCACCGTCAGAAGACGATGTATCAGAAGAGGTAGAGGCCGCTTCTGAAGAGGGTTCATCACCTATCGAGGGCGCCGATGAGGTGTCTGAGGACGGAGGCGACGATGAAAAGGAAGACGATGCTGGTGGTCATGCTGTGCCTTACAAGAGGTTTCAGAAGATCATCCAAGCCCGAAACTCATTTAGAGAAGAGGGTGAGACGCTTAGGGACAGGGTTACGGAGCTTACTGCTCAGGTCGAAGAGTCCCGGCGTGCGAAGGCTTCCAGAGAGCCAGTAGAAGAAAAGGACTGGTTAGATGAGGCGCTGTCAGACGACGTACCAGACCAGTACGAAGAACTGAACGAGCGGCTCAACAGGTTTGAGGTGGCGCAACAGAAAGCGTTGTTAGAACAAGAACTTAGCAGCGTTCTGGAGCAACACCCCAACGTACCGCGTGAACTGTTAATTCAGGCTGTGGTGCAGAACCCGACCGAGAAACTTGCGGTTGTGGCGGAAAGGTATTCCAGCTACATCGCAGAGGTTCAGGAAAAGGCGATTGCAGAGCACATGAAGACAGTTGAAGTCGCGGCGCCAGTCGCAAAGCCGGGGCCACCGCGCCCAAAGACATCGGGTGCTTCCAAAACAGAGGAAGCGCCTAAAACCCTCGATAGGGATAGCCGGTACAAAGCAGTACAAGCGGCTATCGCCAAGATTATCTAAGGAGCCTCAAACTCATGCCTCTGTCTACAACCGAAATCGGGAAACTGCTGACGGAGTTCTTTCTGTCTCCAGTACAGGAACAACTCAATAGAGAAACAATCGCACTCGATCTTTTCGAAAAGGCCCGCGTCAACTGGGCTGGCCGAATCGCCATCATTCCCGTTCACATCGGCGCAACCGGCGGCGAAGTCGCTTACAGTGATGCCGGCGTCGTTCCGGCTGCAAGGGAGCAGACCTTCGCCAAACTGTCTGTCGAAGCCCGACGCCTCCTGGCCCGCTTCGAGGTCGACGGGATGGTCATGACTGCTGCTCGCAAGGGCAACACCGACCAGGTCATCAACTGGATGGAAGGTTCCATGGACCTCCTGACGGAAGATGTTCGTGACAAGATGAACGCGGCCGTCTTTTCGGGCGGTCAGGTCTTCGGCTTTGTCACGCCATACAATGCCGCCGGCCATGCGGGCCTTGCCGTGGTCAACAACGTCCCCTTTTTCGGGGATATCCAAAAGCTGTTCGACGAGGACTTCGCGGGCGCCGCACTGTGCAGCCTCATTCAGGTCGACACCGGGGTTGCGGTTGACGCGGGCGTGGGCATCAGCAACGTCGACCTCACCGCGTGCACCTGCACACTCACCTTCGCTGGCGGCATCAATGCGGCCGAGTCGGCTACGGTTCTTGCCGTCGAGGTCACCACAAACATTGCGGCAACATACACCGATGAGCCTGTGGGCATCTACGGCAATATCGGCATCCAGACCCTGTTCGGGGTAGACCGGAGCGTCGCAGGCAACGCAAGCCTGCGTTCAAACAGCTTCAAGCCCGACCCGTTGGCCACCCGCGCCGCACTGACCCTTGACGTCATCCAGACGGCCATTGATTCGGTGCTCAACGCCAGCGGCGAAGACATCGACACCCTTTTCATGAACCCGTTACAGCGACAGACCTATACGGCCCTGCTGACCGCGAACATGCAAACCATTACCGACCGTGCCGGTCGGGGCGATGGTGGTTTCACCGGGCTCAGCTACGGTGGCGTCGATATCCGTTCAAGTCGGGCCTGTGGACGAGGCGGCATGATCCTCATGTCAATCAAGCACTGGAAGCTTCTCCAACTCGACCAGGGTGGATTCGCTGACTTCGACGGTTCCGCGCTGTCTCGCGTTGCCAGCAGTGACGCAGCCGAGGGTTACTACAGGCATTATTACAATACTGCCTGTACTCGACCCAACGCCCAGGCGGTGATTGCTGGTATCAACATTTCCTGACCGTGGCCCCCCACGGAGGGGAGGTCCCGGCAGGGGCCTCCCCACCCCCACGGAGGTTTTATGCCATATGCGCCATACCTTGGCTTGATTGCGTTTCTGATGCTGCCCGCATTCGTCAACCAATCTCTCCTTTTGTGGCGCGTATGGCATGATTATCATCAGGAAAAGGTGAACATCGGAGTCACGCCAATTGAGTCCGTTGCGGACCTGCTAGACCTTAACTGAGGTGGCTGAATGAAATATGGGCGCAGAACAACGTCTATTGCCAGACAACAGGCCGCACAGCAGTTAGCAGAGCAGGACGAGTCCGACTGGACAGACTGGTTACCCGCTGGAGGCACCGGTATCGGGGCGGGTGCAGCAGCCCTCTCGGGCGCCGGCCTGCCCGTAATACTCGGTGCTGCCGCACTCGGCGGTCAGGCTGGCAGTTCGCTTGAGATGCTTGCCGAAGGCCCTGAACAGCCAGCAAGGATGGGCAGGGGCGCAGTGGGACTGGCGCAGCTTGCCGGTGACAAGAAGTCAGCGGAGATTATTAAGAAAATCCTTCAGGGCTGGGGGTCCTCCTGATGGAAATCAAGGACATTGCCAAGCTCGTTGCCGACTCCAAGAACGACCGAAAGCCCCTCGTCAGAACCTGGGACCTTATCTCCAGGTATGTGGCTGGCAAGCAATCCCTGAGCTTCGATAGAAAGATCAATCAGTTCATCAGTCGCCAGCGCACAGACAGCCGCGTTGTCATCAACAGGCTCCTGGGGATTCAGCGCACCGTCGTCGCCAAGCTCCAGGTCATCTACCCCTCAGTGGGTGTCCTCCCCGCCTCGCCTTCGAGCGAAGACATCGCCAAGGCGGAACTGAGCGAAGAGGCAATTCAGTACAACTTTCATAACGACAACATGAAGGAAACCCTGAACGACCACATCTTGAACCTCGTCCAATTCGGCACTGCAGCCCTCCATACCTACTACGATGCCGACCAGGACAGGGTCACCACAAAGAACGTCTCGCCTCATGACCTCTTTGTTGAGGTTGGGGCCACCAATCTCGAAGAGTCCAGGTTCGTAGCCGTTCGTAGCTTCATACAGAAAGAGGTTCTCGAAGAGGCGTATCCCAACCAAAAGTCGAGGATTGAGGACTACACCCCCGTCAAGCCAGACGATAAGCCAGCCGAAGAGACTCTCGCCGACAGGGCGGAAATCTTCGAGGTCTACGTCGATGATGGCAGACACCTCATCATGTTCGACGGAAAGGCCCTCTATGAGGGCGAATGGGACGGTAGCCACCCCGTCTGCGTCAGCAGATACACCAGGCTTCCAAGAGAGTTCTGGGGCATCGGCCTCATCGAACCCTGTCTGGAGCTTCAAAACCTCTACAACCAGGCAAGAACCCAGGTTCTCAAGAACGTAGAGTTGATGTCGAACCCGAAGTGGCTAATCCCGAAGACTTCTGGGGTGAGCGCAGACAGCATCAGGGGAAAGGCTGGGGAGAAGATTTACTACAACCCTGCCGGCGGGACGCCAACGCAACTACCTGCGGCGCCGTTGCCATCCTACGTCTTCGACAACATTCAACGCCTGCAGTCTGAGATCCAGGACGTTGCCGGTATCCACAACATCTCGATGGGCAAGAGAAGCGTGGGTGTGACCTCTGGGAAAGCCATCGAGGCCCTCGCCGCACAGGACACAGGCCAGCTTCAGATAACCCAGAACAGCATCGAGTACACAGCCGCCCATACCTTCTCAAAGGTATTGCAACTCATGAAGCTCCACTATACCGAGGGCAAAATGGTTGCAATGTTCGACACTTACGGCAAGGCGGTTTTCAAGGAACTCAAAAGCTCAAACATCGTTGACGACCCAGACGTCTTCATCAACGCATCTTCGATGTTTCAGGATACGAAGCAAACCAGAGACGCGCAGGTCCTTGAGCTTTTCCAGCTTCAACTCATCGACCAGGAGACCGCCCTGCGGGAACTGTCTTTCAAGACAGGGACCGGCTACCGGCTGGAGAAAGCCGCCACCATCTCCCACGCCCGTGAGGCTCTCGCCGCAGTCATCGCCGGCTTCGAGATTGAAATCATGGCTAACGATGACATCGACGCATTCAAGACCGTGTTCAGCAGCTTCATCAAGAGCGGTGATTACTACGACCTGCCCGAAGAGACGCAGAACGTCATCGCCTCGATACTCAACTCTCTGCTGGCCCCTCTCGACGATGCAGCCCTTCAGGGCCTCGAAGGAAAGCCGGTTGTCTACCCCCGTGCCGCTCCTGGGCCATCGTCAGCAAGGCGGATACCTCCTAACGCAGAGTTTGACCCGCAGGCTATCCTGGAAGAGAACGCAGAGGCTGCTGGGGAGATGCCGTGAACACCACAGAGATTATGCGCTACTTCGAGATGGTCATCGACGAGAGCGACAACACCTTCGTCAACGCCACAGACAAGGCCCTTTTCCTCACCCTGGGCCACAACGAGTTCAGGACCATCGCGTTCGAGGAGACGCCTCTAGACATGGTGTCCTCTGTTGATTACACGCTCGCCGGGGTGCGGACCATCGACTTGAGCACGCTTGTCCCTGACGATGCCGGCTCTGTCTTGTTGAGCAACTCTGTCACCACCTCAACGCGAACGATGCTCAAGCTCCACTCTGTGGCGATGATGTCTGGTACTGACGTCTCGTATTACTATGACCTCGTCGTAGACAACACGAACATCACGGACTACCCGTATCCAATCCTGGCAACGCCCGTTGCATGGCTCAGGGCCTCAACGCTTCGCTTTGCCACAGACCAGACGGGGACGATTCGGGTCAGTTACCTCAAGGAATCCGATGTCGATTTCTCTGTTGCCGGCCAGTTTGTGGACAACTTCCCGCAGTTTCACCCTCTCATCGCCATGTTTGCCGCGAAGCATTACAGCGTCATTGACAACGGGGTGAATGAGCAACTCGAAGCCAAGACGGCGTCGTTTACTGAGGAGATGAAGGCTTTCTTGGCGAGTACGAGGGTTCCGCGAGGGGCGCAGTGGGTTCAGGAGTAGTTCTGTGGCGACACCCAAGCAGCAACTGGACATTCTAAGTCCAACGGTGTCTCTGGACCCAGAGAATGACGGCAGTTTCGTCCGAAACCTCGAAAACAGGCAGGGTTCCTGGGCAGTCAGAAGCGGATTCGGGTTGCTCTATAGGGGCGACTCGACGATGTCCATCAATGGGTCATCGTCTTCACCTCTGGGATACAAGAAGCACCTGGGAAGCTACGCGCTGAAGACAGCGTTCGGCCATACCCAGATAATTACAGTGTTATCAGCGGACTTGTTCACAGGTGAGAGCCGGGAGGTTGGTACATACGCGGCAGTCTACTCTGTCTCGGTCTTCGATGTTAACGATAATGTGCGCGTTGAGCACGTTCTTCACAAGGTCACCGGGGATGGTGGCCGCTCGTTCCATGAGACGAGGGTTTTGAAGGCTTGTTACGAGACGGCGGCTGACAAGGCGGCGGCGAATTGGACGATGTCTGGCGCCAAGCCAGTGGCCTTCCAGGAGTTGGCCGGGAATCTCTACTTCTCCAACGACGACATCGGGGTCTACGTCTATCGGCCCTCTCTGGTTGTTGAGCGTAACGCCCAGCTTCAGGGTGCAGATGATTACGACTGGTCTCCAGCAAGGGGCGAGGTAAGCTCTGTTACCCCGGTGGTTTTCTCTGACGGGTTAAACACCGAAGCCTTTAACTACGTCACAAACAACGACCTGGCCGGCGTCTCGGCTATGTGCGAGCACCAGGGTTCACTGGTTTACGCATCTGGCAACACCATCTTCTACTCTGATGCCTTTCTGCCCAACAACATCAAGGCGCGTAACACCGACATCATCCCCGTTCTGTCTGACATCACCGGGATGGCCTCGAATGGCCAGCTAATCTACGTCTTCTCTGACACCGAGACGTGGGTTATACAGCCGGCCCTTACTCAGACGGGCCTCCTGTCGGGCGGGATTCTCACAAAGCTCTCTTCAGAAGTTGGCTGCGTGTCCCCGACGGGGTTGATGACGATAAAGGGTGTCCCTATTTGGGTCTCAAGCCGGGGCGTTCACGCCATTTCTGGCAATTTCGATTACGCAACCCTGTCAGACCCGATTCAGGAGTACTGGACAACGGGCGTCTCAGACCCCTTTTCCCACTATGCGACACAGGCGGGGCTCGCCAGTCTGGCATTACAGCAACCTGAGAGCTTCAGCGCACCTCCTGGCGCCCCGCACATTGGCTATAACGAGCACTTCGAGGAAATCTATTGCTCGTTCGACAGCAAAGTCTGGGTTTTCTCCAAGCAGACGTGGCTGTTGTGGGACTTCGAGAACTACTTCTATAGCTCAACGCCGCTATCTCTTGGGCCGTCGAGGGTGGTAGCAACCACCCCCGTCAACCAGGCACAGGCCCTGTCTCTGCTCGGTGAGACGTATGTAGTCTCTCTGGATAATCCGGCAGAGTATCCAGGCCAACTATTGTCAGCGTTGACCGCTCGCCCCTACAGCATTTATGAGCTTGGGAGGGGAGGCGGCACAGACGACAGTTTTCAGAACGAGAAAGACGTCATAGTAAGGAACACGATCTCCAGGCTGCGTCTGGAGACCCTGCCTGGCCTGGATACGGCGCCGGCGTTCTACTTTGAACTCACCGAAATCAACGCCTCTGGCGAGTATGTGTTCCTGCTTTCCGGGGTGCCACCAGGCGTTGCCGGCGCGCTCGCAACACAGCACTGGCAGTTTGAACTTGGGTTCAACACCACATACTGGGAGCCCGTTTTGTCTGGGGCGCCCCTTTCGGTGCTGAGCTACTCAGTTCCGCACGAGAGGCAGGGCACTGCATCATCCATTGCTGAAGCAGCCAGGTGGGACCACGCCGGGGGCGTAGCGTCCGATGTCGGTGACAGCATTATGATTGAGTGGGATACGGGGCACACCCTTCGGCAACAACTCAACCTTCGACACAGAAGCCCACTGATATATGTGAAGTTCAGGCCAACCGTTGCCAACACCGGGACCAACACGTTTGGGTGGTCGCACCCTGCGGGCTATGTGGCTGAGATTGACGACGGTCTCGCCAACCCCCCCAACCCAGCCAGCGTGTATGTGAACCAGCTTAGCTACACGCCAGAGCCGGCTGTTTACGGTCTTGGCCAGCCCGTGAACTACCTCTACAAGGCCCCGACGACGCGTTCGGACAACAGTGACCAGGTCAGGACGCGGGGGCTCTATACGAGGATAACGTCGCACGGGAAGGCGGCGACCCCGTTTATCCCGTACCCATACGGTCTCTACAACGCGGCATTCGGCTCAGACAATGGAATCTATAACAGCCAGGTGATTGATGGCACAGACGGGCTGGCTACCGTCCCAGAGAAGACTTCTATACGCACCAGGATTCAGGATTCTGTTGGGGCGATGGTAGATAAGGTCTTCGGCGTTGCCACATATGGTGATCCAGGTGTCGCTGCTACGGGAAACCTCCTCATAGACAACGAACAGGTGGACTCAATAGCAATGAGCACCAGTGCCAGGGGTTCCAGCATCGGAATCATCCTCTTCGGTTTCATATTGGACAAGGCTGAGTCTGTCAGGCTTCACGCGGCGAAGATGACCTACAAGGTCATCGGCGGCGCTCGAAGGAGGGGTAGATAGCCATGTTCAGGCTGCTCAGACCCTCAAAGCAGACCCTCACGGGCCTCCGAAATGACGGAATCGTGGACAGTTACCACCGCCTGACGGTCCAGGAGGGCTCTATCAGGCACACCGTGAAGCGTGACGAGACCATTCTGATAGACGGGGGCTTCAAAGGGCACACATCTGACGCCCCGCACACCGAAATCAAGGCAGTGCAGGGTGCCCAGTTCAGCAGCCTGGTCAAGATTACAGACGGCGCCACGGTTGAGGGAGCCACATTCAAGGGTGAAGGCGTCCTCGTCGAGGTCACCGGCACAATGCCGGCGATGTTCAGGGGCTGCACGTTCATTCGAGACGCCGGCACGAACCTGACAACCGCCTTTGTTACCGTTGCCGTCGGCTCTAAAGCCACCTTTCTTGGGTGCAGGTTCCGGTCAGACGAAGACACTGGTGTGATGCAGGGTGCGTCGAATGCGGTGGTCAACAACGCGCTGGCTGCTGACGTTACGGTTGTATCTGGCGTCAACGAGACGGGGTGGCCCCACTTAAACGTCACCTTGTTTGGGGAGGTGTGACCCATGGCGTCTAACCGCATCATCAGGGAGCAGTTCAGCGAGGGTACGACCGTTGACGGGTCCAGAATCCAGGGCGCCCTCGATACAGTCGAGGGGCGCATCAACACGATTCCCCGTGGCGACATATTGCCCCGATACGCAGAGCAGACAATTCATCTTGGGTTTATGCCGGGAGGCATGGGACTCTTCTTCCCGTACCCGTGGGGACCCCTGTATAACTCTTCGCCGTGGGTTGTTGCTGGTGGTCTGGACAAGGTTGTCAACCCGGTCAGAATTAAGGGGTGCTACAACGACAACATCGCGTCTCCCGCAACGGGTGACCAGTATGTATGGTCTACGGGCATCCACCATGTGGCCCCGTGCATAGTCAACGAACTGCACTTCAACGCGGTTACCGACTCGGTGTTTATTAACGCGCTGACTGACAACGCGATACACCTGTTGATTAGCGTCAATGCTGACGGGGAGGGCCAGGATAGGCACCTGAACAGCTTCGAGGCAGTCAAGCACCTGATTTCTGATGATGCGTGGCCGTTTAGACGCACGTCGGCAGCACCGACCGCCGACATGGCCCCGGCTCACACGGAGACGCTCGCCGGGAACATCATATCCTTCAAGAATCTTGGGGTTGCGATACCTGCCGGGGCGAGAGTGTTGTATCAGATTGTGATACCAAAGAGTGTCGGTGGCTGGACCGTCCGCCCCTACCAGACGATTGTGCCGGGAATGACTGTCCACTACCTCGAAGAGATTGTCTGATGAAGCACACCTTTAACAGGCTGGCGAGGGGCGTAAAGCTACAGGTGGGGCACGTTTATACGGCGGTTGCCTCGACGCTGGAGAACCTTACAGCCAAGGCCGGGACTGCTGACGGGGTGGTGATTGACCAACTGGCGGCGCCAGACGGCCCCTTCACTATCCATCTATCCGTTCCAAACTTCGACGCCAACCGGCCAGCGACATCTATACCGCTCGTTCTCCCCGCGTACCAGGACGACTCCATCTGGACAAATGACTATGCGGGGCAGGATACCCTGGTCTTCAAGATTGAAGACGTTGGCTTTTACTTCGACTCTCATGATGAGCTTGCCGGGATAGGCGCATGGAACGATGGCGATGCGAGCAAGGCCTACTTTGGGTCACTGTCAGACTATAAGTTGGAGGTCTCAATCCTTGAGACTGAGCAGTTGATTAACAACTACCTGGTCACGACAAGTTCCAGATATTCCACGGTCTGGTCTAACGCCATCCCGGCGGTGGCGTGGGAGACGGGGCTAAACCCCCAGACATACTCAGAGATAAGCGCAGAGCTTAGTCCCATGAGGACGTATATCCTGCGGGTTGTGGCTCCAGATATTGGAGAAACCTATACCCTCGCACTCCCAAACCTGAACATCTGGATGAAACTTAGCGCCAAACTGGTGCCGCGTGACGTGCATGACCCCGGGAACGGCAAGTACGTTCAGAACATTCCGTCTGACCATAACGGGGCAGTTCAGACGACGCCGATTACAGTAACGTCCCCGGTGGCGGGCGACCTGATAAAGGCAGACGCCGCAACCCCGGCAGACACATACGACGGCGTCCAGACCGCCCTTGGGAAGGCCGACAAGATATTCAGGGACAAGCTCAGGGGCGGGTACAACATTCATTCTGAGTTGCCCGCCGACGAGAATCTTACAGACGGGACAGCCTACAAGGTCATTGCCGTCCCAATGTGGGGCAACCGAAACGGTGACATCACGTCGCCCAACGTAGACACACAGCCATATGTGGGCTCGGCTCCGTACACGGCGATGATTGTTGACCGCAGGGTTATCCCAATATCCAACAATTTCACGGTCCACCATGTAATCGCATGCGCCAATTACCAGAAGCCGATTGCTCCACCGTCAAGCACGTTCTCCCATGACGTGGGCGTGGGTATAGGGTCCGGTCTCAGGTCAGACCTTCACACATACCAACAGGTGGCCCACCTAAGATGGGGGCCGTATGCCGCAGCGGCACATGAGATAGACATATGCGGTGTCACGCTCAATGACACACTTCTCGACTTTTGGGAGATTGTGAGCGTCCCGCTGGTTGAGATAACGGGCGAGGAGAGTCAGAACTACGGGCAGCAGGGCGCCCCGTTCTTTATCGGGCAGGCCAGAAGCGAAACTAATTCCAGGGTCAACGTGGGCGTTGATGGCGGCGTGGTGCCCCCCGGCGTGGCACCGCTCACGTCTGGGCAAGAGAGTTTCATCGAGGTCCGCTGGGGCATTCAAGACACCATCGGGCTTGACCTTCTTGGGCCAAGCGCGATTATCGTTCCGCACTACGGCAACTGGGTTTATATAATCGGAAAGACTACGCTGGTAACAGCGAATCAGGAGTAGGGCAATGGCAAAGACGTCGATGCGAATAGAAGAGGGCGCACGCCGGTCATACACGGACTGGGAAGAGAGTAAACGCCGCGCCGCTGAGGCACTTCGTTCCCAGATTGGGCTTGCAGAGGGTGGCGTAGTCGCCGCCCAGGAAGCGAGCGATAAGGCCCTTGCTGAGTTGCGGGCACAGGCTGCCAGGGGCATGGCAAGCCAATTCCAGGCGGCTGGGCGAAGGGCTGCGGGTGGAGGCACACTCGCAGCCCTTGGGCAGGCTGGACTCGACACGTCGAGAGCGGTCTCTGCGCAGAGGACTCAAGACGAGGCACGCATCCAGGCTGCCAAGATGGCTGCTGCTGACGTGGCTGCAACCAAGGAGCTTGAGATTGCGGACCTGACCGACTCGCAGCGTGCTGCCGAGGAACAGATGGACGCCATCAGGGCCGGTGCCCCAGAGGCCGACCTGTTTGGCGCAAACATTGACCGCGTCCGCTACTACCAGGCAAGGATTAAGCATGTGGCTGACCCGATTGTCAGACAGATGATACTGGACCAGATCCGCCTGGAGAGAGGATAATCCAATGGCCCGCATCCTCAGACGCCGTGTCGTAAAGCCCACCAGGGCGCCAGACAAGAGGGTTTCTCCACGGGAGATTAACCAGTGGCTACAACTCGGCCTGAGCACGGCGAAGATTGCCGAGGTTCTAGGCGGCGCGCTAATACCGGAATCTGAGGGCAAGATTACGGAAAGCGAAGCGATTGCAGAGCACTACGCCAGGAGCCAAAAGGGGCCAGCGCAGAGGGAGTATGAGCGTCAGTTGCGGGAAGGCACCCAACTGCCTGGGTCCCCCCCCACCCCGCAACTGGCGCAACCCGCCCCCACCCAGCAACTGCCGCCACGCACTCAAGAGGCGGCTCCTTCCGACCAGGGGGAGTTCATCAAGGACCAGGTTTCCCGGGGCGAGTATGTCAGAGATGAAGAGCCGTTCGCCCGGGTCGAAACAAGAACCCCCCAAGAGCGAATCGACGCCAAGGCACGCAGGCTTTATGCCCTCTCCATGCGCCCCAATCGTGGGTTTGAGGAAAGACGCGTTGAGGAAATTGACTTCGCTCCGGGCGAGGTTGAAGGCTACGCCGGCCCCAGTGCTGAGACGTTCACCGAGCTTGAGATTGCCCAGGCCATTCAAGACCGAGTTGAGGAAAGGGCGGCAGAGGTTCTTAGTAGGCCAGACTGGTTTCGACTACAGGCCAGCCCGTCTGTGGGTACTTTAGCAAGACCCTCAGACGAGGACGTCGAGAACCTGGCCAACGAGTTATACCGGGCCAGTTTTACCGATGGCCAGTCGGGAATGTCATTCAAAACGGCACGGGAGCAGGCATACCAGGCGTTGTCGGCGGGGCACCAGGAGACGTTAGCAGGGATGGAGTTCGAGGAGGCTCAAGCCATCGCCAGGAAGGAGCTTGGGGTCATCGACAGGATGGAGGCCGACTGGGGTGCCGGCTGGACCGACGAGTCCTCCCAGCCTCAACCCCCGACCCAGCCGCCGGACCAGGACTTCGCGGCTTACGGTCCCGTTAGCCTTCGGCGGCGGACTTGGGAGGAGGCACAGGCGGAGGCCCGCGCACAGGTTGAGGAAGAGGACAGGCAGTTAGAACTGGAGCAAGCTGAGCGCCAAGAGAGGGGGGTAGAAATCGTATACCCCGTTACCACCCTCCCGATGCCAGAGGGCACCCCACCACAGCCAACCCCAGAGGCGAAGCAGCAGGTCATCTCAACGCTTCAAGGCTTGTACGCGGCGATGCGGCAGGCTGAGACGTTTGAAGAGGGTGCTGCACTGTTGGGTCAGCTTGACGACCTCGTGAAGCCTGAAGGCATCCTTGAGAGCATTGGTTACGGCATGGGAAAGAAGCGCGACCAGGCTTACAAGACCGCCCTCAAATACCTGAAGAAGTCCTCCCCAGAGAGCGAGAGGGGATACGCAAAGATTCTCGCAAAGCGGCGTGCCGAGAACCGGAAGAGACAGGACCAGATTGACAAGGAAGGCCGAGGAGAGGTGAGGCAGGTCAACAAAGAGGCTCGGCAGTTGGCGGCAGACATCGCCAAGGAAGAACGACAGCTTAAGAAGTTCGAGAAGGAGAACAAGATAAGAGTCGAAGGCACGAAGACCGCCATCCGGCTCAGAGCGAGGCTCAGACCGGGCCGGCGTGGGCGCCAACCCATGCAAGACAAGCTGGCGTTCGACGCCCTCAAGCTGGTGACGAGGGCCGGCATGGACGAGGCGAAGTGGGGGATAGAGGTGAAGGACAAGACGGCAGCCCTTGCCAAGCTTGGGGCCGACGCATTGACCGACGACAGGGATGCGTTGAAGGATGCCGTTAAGCTGGCAAAGACGGAGAAGAGAAAGGCGACAGCTAGAAGGAAGGCAGCAGAGAAGCGCGGCAACGAGCTTCTAGGCAGAACCCCCGCCGCACCGAGAGCCCCAAC
>Ga0310342_100001572_pt1 | contig 14246 bp, 10 predicted proteins | sample S15DNA20500_MG_FD_206155 | JGI IMG/M metagenome (GOLD analysis project Ga0310342, IMG submission 206155) | Marine microbial communities from station ALOHA, North Pacific Subtropical Gyre - S1503-DNA-20-500_MG | ecosystem: Environmental > Aquatic > Marine > Oceanic | place: Pacific Ocean: North... | reverse complement strand
GGCCCGAAAATCCTCGTCAACGGCATCATGCCCGGCGCCGTGCCGACGGAAATCATGATGAAAGCGCTCCGGCTGGGCGAAGACGACCTGCCCGCACTCGAGAAGAACCTGCGGCTGCCGGCCGGTCGCCTCGGCACGCCGGAGGACCTCGGCGCCGCAGCGCTCTTCCTCTGCTCGCGTGCTTCCTCGTGGGTTACCGGCGAAATCCTGAGCGTCAGCGGGGGGATGTAGAAATGGCCGCAGAGGTCAACCGCAAAGTGGTCCTCGCGAAGCGACCAAGCGGCATCCCCGACTCGTCGTGCTTTCGTCTCGAGGAGGAGGAGTTGGCACCGCTCGACGACGGCCAGGTTCGGATCGACGTGTCGCATCTCTCGATCGATGCGTTCATTCGCACGACGCTCGAAGAGGTCGCCTATCACACCCCGGTCCCGATCGGCGGAACAGTCACGGCGCTCGGAGTCGGCCGGGTACGCGAGAGTCGCAGCGACCAATTTGCATCGGGCGACGCCGTGATGGCTCCCCTTGGCGCTCAGACGATCGCGACACTGCCGGAAATCATCGTGCAGGCGATCGACGAGAAGCGCGCACCGATGACCGCCTCTCTCGGCGTGCTCGGCATGACGACTGGACTGACCGCCTATTTCGGGATCCGCGAGGTCGGACAGGTGAAGCCGGGCGAAACGGTCGTCGTCTCGGCAGCAGCGGGCGCGGTCGGATCTCTTGCGGGACAGATCGCGCGACTCGATGGCGCCCGCGTGATCGGAATCGCGGGCGGACCGGACAAGTGCGCCCACCTGACGAAGGAACTCGAATTCGACGAAGCGATCGACTACAAGGGCGAGAATGTCGAGCAACGGCTGCGCGAACTCGCGCCCGAAGGCATCGACGTCTACTTCGACAACGTCGGCGGGCCGATGCTCGACATCGTCCTCGACCAGATTCGAGAGCGAGCGCGCGTCGTGATCTGTGGTGCAATTTCGCAGTACCACGGCGACATGTCGAAAGGCGTCCGCGGCCCGAACCTCTATCTTCGGCTCGCAGAAAGACACGCGCGGATGGAAGGTTTCGCGGTGAACCACTTCCGCGCGCATTTCGGCGAGGCCGAGTCCCAACTCGCTGAATGGCTCGGAGCGGGTTCCTTGCGGCTCCCCGAGCACGTCGAGCACGGTATCGAGAACTTCGGCGCAACCTTGAGAATGCTCTTCGAAGGCGGGAATACCGGCAAGCTCTTGCTCGCCGTCTGAGATTTCGAAACGGAAGCTGTCGACAAAGTGAAGCCGTCCCTCGGTTTCTGAATTTCGATTGCAAGGAGTAGTCATGTCGGGAACGACTCGAGAAGCCACGGCCACCCTCGCCGGCTACGACCCCTTCGATCCCGCGGTCATTGCGGATCCGTTCCCGTACTATCGACTGCTGCAACAGGACGCGCCGGTATACGAAGTCGAAAAATATGGCTTCTTCGTTCTCAGCCGCTACGACGATGTCGTTGCAGCGGCCCAGGATTGGGAGCACTTCTCGACAACCTGGGGGCCCGGACCGCAGCGCGTCGAGGCCCCTGTTGCATCGATCCTCCAATCGGATCCCCCGCAACACACCCGGCTGCGCTCGATCATCTCGAAAGCATTCACACCTCGCGCCGTTGCGGCCTGCGAACCGCTCGTCGATACCTACGCCCACGAGTGCGTCGACACGATCCTCGAGCAGGGCAAGGCGGACTTGATCGACGAATACGCGATCCCGATCCCGGTGGTCGTCATCGCAGAATTGCTCGGGGTCCCGCGCGAGGATCGTGCGCTCTTTCGAAAGTGGTCGGACGACATCGTGGGCGCGATTGGCGGCAAGGTCGACCCCCGGAACAGCCAGCGAGAGTTCAACGCCTACTTCAGTGATGTCGTCGAGGCGCGACAGAAAGAGCCGCGGGACGATGTCATCTCGAAGCTACTACGGCCGAATGCCAAGGGGGAAATGCTCGACACGCCCGAAGTGATCTCCTTTTGCTTGTCATTGCTGGTCGCCGGAAACGAAACCACGACGGGACTCATCGGAAACTTGTTCTTCGAACTCGCAAGGCGTCCCGAAGCCTGGAGACAACTCCGCGAAGATCCGTCTCTGGTGGCGAGCGCGGTCGAAGAATCGCTGCGCTTCGATGCGCCCAATCAAGGACTGTTCCGCCACACCGTGAAAGATGTCGAGTTGCATGGCGTCAAGATTCCCGAGGGACGAAAGGTATTGCTCTTGTTCGGCGCCGCGGGCCGCGATCCCGACCACTTCGAGCAACCCGACGAATTCGACATCGCCCGCAGCCCCAATCGACACATCGCGTTCGGCGCCGGCATCCACCACTGCCTGGGCGCGTCGCTAGGCCGGCTCGAAGCGAGCACTGCATTGCGCATTGCGACCGAACGAATCGCCGAGATCCGTTTACTCGACGAAACGCCTCCCTATATACCCGTGTTCTTCATCCGCTGCCCAGAGCACTATCGAGTAGAAGCGACGGCTGCGCCCAGGAATTGACCGACACCGACGAGTCCGCGCGGGTCGCAGCGTCCGTCACATCCCGCCCGTCACGTACAGGCATTGCCCCGTCACCCAGCTGGCGGCGGGCGAAGCCATGAAGACCACCGCTGCACCGATGTCCTCGGGTGTTCCGAAACGTCGCAGCGGGATCGGCAACGCTTTCTCCATCGCGTCGAGCTGCGTCGGATCGACTTTCGTGCATTCGATGAAGTTCTGTGTCGGAATCGGCCCCGGCGCAACGGCGTTTACGCGGATACGCGGCGCCAGTTCCACCGAGAGCGTCTCCGTCAAGCTGTTGACCGCCGCCTTCGCGGCGCCGTAGGGCCCGTTCTTCTTCTGCGGCCCGAACGCGGTTCGAGACGAGATATTGATGATCGAGCCGCCGGCTTCCGGCATGGCGGCCGCCGCGACCTTCGAGCCGGCCCAAACGGCCTTCAGGTTCAGATCCAGTTGCGAGTCCCACGCCGCGTCGTCGACCTTCGTCAGGTAGCGTGCCGTCGCGTCCGGAATGCCGCCCGCGTTGTTCACCCAGATCGTCAGCGAGCCGAGTCCGGCGATCGTACTCTTCGAGAGGGCTTCGAGCGCAGCCTCTTCCGTGACGTCGGTCGGGACAGCGATCGCGCGGCGACCGAGCGCTCGGATCTCGGAAGCCACCTCCTCGATTTCGGCTTCGTTTCGAGCCGCGACGGCGACATCCGCGCCGGCCTCGGCGAGGCACAGGGCGATGCCGCGCCCGATTCCCTTGCCGGCTCCCGTCACGACCGCCACCTGGCCATCTAGCCGGAAATGATCCAGCACACCCATCACAAACACCCCTCTTGGCGACCGATTTCAGCCTTGGCTTGCGCCCGCACTCTAGTCACTCCGAGAAGTGTGGCCCACTCACTCATCGTCTAGATTATGGATCCATGACGGTGCCGAAGGCTTCCCTCGATATCAGCACCCACAAGTCCTTCTGTCGCTTCTGCCACGCCGCGTGCGCGATCGAAGTCGACGTTGCAGATGGGCGCGTCGTGAAGATCCGTGGCGATCGCGACAACTCGATGTTCCGCGGCTACACGTGCATCAAGGGGCGAGAGTTGCCGGCGCAACACAACCACCCGGACCGCCTGCGTTCCTCGCTGCGCCGCAAGGGCGACGACTTCGAAGAGATCTCGAGTGAGCAAGCCCTCGATGAAATCGCCGAGCGGGTGCGGGCGATCGTGGACGAGCACGGCCCGCGCGCCGTCGCCGTGTACTGCGGAACCGGCGCCTATCAATGCGCGACGGGGCTCAATGTCGCCAAGGCTTGGATGAAGGGCCTGGGCTCCCCGTCCTTCTACAGCTCGGTCACGATCGACCAACCCGCGAAGGTCGTGGTTTCAACACAGATCGGCATGTGGAAGGGGGGTGTCCAGAGCTTCGCGAGCGCGGATGTCGTTATGATGATCGGCAACAACCCGCTGGTATCCAGTTTCTCGCCGCAAGGCACGATCCCGGCCTTCAGCGCCGCCGACAAGCTACGCACGGCAAAGCGCCGCGGCCTGCGCCTCATCTGCATCGACCCCCGCAAGACCGAGCTCGCCAAGCAGGCCGACCTGCACCTGCAGCCGATTCCCGGTGAAGATCCGACCCTGCTAGCCGGCATGCTGCGGGTCGTGTTGACCGAAGACCTCTACGACCACGCGTTCTGCGAACGCTTCGTCGAGGGACTCGACCAACTCCGACAGGCCGTCCTTCCCTTCGATCTCGAAAGCGTCAGCGCCCAGGTCGGCGTCCCCGCCGAAGAGATCGAAGCGGCAGCGAGGATGTTTGCCGAGGGGGCTCGCGGCATCGCGGGCACCGGCACCGGGCCCAGCATGGCACCGCACTCGACTCTGATGGAACACCTGGTTGCCTGTCTCAATGTCGTCTGTGGGCGCTTCAATCGCGAGGGAGACCAGATCATCAACCCGGGCGTGCTCTCGCCGCGCCAGGAGTACAAGGCGCAGGTGACTCCAGCGTCGGTGATGCAAAAGATCTTCCGCGCGGGCGATGCGCCGCGCGTCCGCGGTATCGGCCCGATCCTGGGCGAGCAGCCGACCTCTTCGATCCCCGAGGAGATCCTCACCGAGGGAGAGGGGCAAATCCGTGCCCTCATCAGCATTGGCGGAAACCCCGTAGTCGCTTTCCCGGATCAGCTGAAGACCCTGGAGGCCTTTTCAAAACTCGAGTTGCACGTCAGCCACGATGTCCACATGTCCGCGACCGCTCGCGTCTGTGACTACGTCGTGGCTTCGACGTTGTCGCTCGAGCGCGCGGATGTACCGACGACGATCGATCCATGGTTCGAAGCGCCGTACACCCAGTACACGAGAGCCATCGTCGAACCGGACTTCGATGTGATCTCCGAATGGGAGTTCGTCTACGGCCTGGCGCAACGACTTGGGACGCCGATCGAGTTGGTGGGCGGTGCACTCGATCTCGAAGTCAAGCCTTCGAGCGACGAGGTGCTCGACCTGCTCTACGCGAAGTCGCGCGTTCCGCTCTCTGAAATTCGCAAGCGTGACGGCGGGAACATCTACGATCTGGAGCCGATCCATGTCTTGCCCGCCGACCCCGAATCGACGGGGCGCTTTACCGTGGCGCCGACACTGCTGATGACCGAACTCGAGCAAGTGCGGGGCGAGGCCACTTCCGCAGAACAGGTCGCCGACTTCGATCCCGAGATTTACACGCTGCGGCTGATCAGTCGACGACTGAGGCACGTTCTCAACTCGACCGGGCAGCATATTTCCGGCTTGCGCGCGAAGGGCGGCACCAACCATGCCTACATGCACCCCGACGATGTGAAGTCACTGGGCCTACGCGACGGAGACCTGGTCGATATCCGCTCACCGCGTGCTTCGATCCGGGGAGTCGTCGCGATCTCGGACGACTTGAGGCCCGGGGTCGTTTCGATGGCGCACTCCTGGGGTGGCACGCCCGAGGACGATGCCTCCGTTCGCGAAATCGGCTCGCCAACCGGGCGACTGGCGGACCTGCGCAGCTACGACGCCATCACTGGCATCCCGTGCATGAGCGCCATACCCGTTTCGGTCCGACGCGCCGAAGCCGTATAGGCCAGCCACTCGACGAAAGCGGACGTCGTCGCCCGCTGGAGGAATCATCCCATGAAGTTTGGACTTGCCTTTGCGAGCAGCATCGGAACGGACTCCCAGTCGGCGCTCGAGATCTGTCGCACGGCCGAAGCCGCCGGCTTCGATTCAGTCTGGGGTGGCGAACACGTAATCCGCCCCGACCAGATCGAGTCCCCTTACCCCTACGCGGCGGATGGCGAGATGCCGGGCGAGGCCGAGACTCCGATCCCCGACCCGCTGATCTGGCTCGCTTACGTTGGCGCCGCAGCACCGACCCTGCGCCTGGGAACTTGCATCCTGATCGTCCCGCAGCGCAACCCGCTCGTGCTCGCCAAGGAGCTCGCGACGCTCGATCATCTAACCGATGGTCGCGTTGAACTCGGCCTCGGCGTCGGCTGGATGCGCGAGGAGTTCGACGCACTCGGCATTCCCTGGGAACGGCGCGGAGCCCGCAACGACGAGTACGTGGCAGCGATGCGCGCGTTGTGGGCGGGGCCGCATGCCGAATACCACGGGGAGTTCGTCGACTTCCCGCCCGCGACCTGTAACCCGCGACCGGTGAAGGGCTCGATCCCGATCCTGGTCGGCGGCGACAGCCCGGCCGCGATTCGCCGCGCCGTACGGATCGCGGATGGCTACTACCCCGGGACGACCGACCCGGAGGCGCTGGCCGGGTTGATCCAGGACGTGCGTCGAGCAGCGGAAAAGGAAGATCGGGATCCGGATTCGATCTCGATCCACGCGATCTTCGGACCGCAAATCGCCGACCCGCTTGCGGGCGCCGAGCACTTCGCCAAGCTCGGCGTAGAACGAGTGATGCTTCCCGCATTCTTCTTCGCAGGGCCCGACGGCATGGACAAACTCCAAGCCTTCGGCGAACAAGTGGTGAAGGCTCACTCCGCCTGAGGAAAGGCCCGGAATAGACCCGCACGAATCACGGCCGCCGGTCAGATCGATCGGCCAGTGTGCCTGGCAAGCCGTTGTTGTCGTTGGCGGCGAGAGAACAGCTGCTAGCGACGGTTCCGCCGCGCGACCATGGCGATGAGACCGAACGCGAGCAGCAGCCCGGTGTGAGGCTCTGGAGTCGTCACGATGTAGGTGCCGACGATGGTCAGGTGCTCACCCGGATGCCCAAAGGGGGTACCGTCGATGCTGTTGATCGTGACCGAGTTGATCTCGACGAGTGGATTCACGTTGACCACCCCGATCACTGACACCAGCGGGAAGATGATCGCGTTACCGCTGGTAGGCGGATTGGTGCCGCTCGAGTCCGTCGCACCCCAGCTGCCCGTCACCGTGAGGGGGCCCGCAACGGCGGTGAAGAGGCTGGGAACACCAATGGAACTCAACGTCGCAAAGCTCAGGTCCCCTTCGAGGATCGCGCTCTCGACACTGATCTCGTCGTAGCCGCCGAAAGGGGTGCTCAGGGAAATCATCGTCGGGGCAATCTCGAGGCGAAGTCCATCGAGAGTCATCGCCGCGGCGTCTACCGTGACGCTGTCTCCCGTCAAGGCCACACCTGACGAGGAGCCAATGACGACTCCCCCCAGCCTCACCTCGATGTCCACGTACCCGCCGCTGACACTGTGAACGATCGGCACAGCTCGCACTACTGAGGGGGTCAGCAGTACGAAAAAGGAGATGAGGACCAGCGCCGCGAGCCTCGGGCACTGGTCTAACGTTCGCTCAGCAACAGCGAGCACAAACCTCCCCTTCCCAAAGGAGCCGCGCAGCATCATACAGGATGCAAGAGTCATTCCTCGGGGAATCTGCAATTTCTCTTGCGGCTTCTCGAAGTGCAACAGCCCTCCGAAGCCGGCGCACATGCCGCCAGATCACCCGAGTTGATTCTGGCCCGACTTCTCGCCAGGGATCGGGCTGCCACGGGAAAAGACTTCCTCAGATAGAGAAGGACCGTTCTTCGCGGGATCGCCGATTCGAAGCCCGATCCAGTTCTCGGACCTCGACATTCCATCGCACCAGAGCGTCAGTGCATCTCGTACGCGCCGGCCACGTTGAGTGCGACGCCACTCACATTGGGCGCGGTAGCGAGATAGACCGCGGCCCGGCCCATGTCTTCGGCAGTCTGGGCGCGGCCGAGCGGGATGACGTCGTGCATGCGGTCTTCGAACGCGTCTTCGCCCTGGTCGGCCATGAGGTGGTCGAGCCACATGGCCGTGCCGACCATGCCTGGGCAAATGGCGTTGACCCGAATGCCGTCGCCGGCGAGTTCGAGGGCGAAGGATTGCGTGATGCCGACGACCGCGAACTTGGAACCGCAATAGGCGCCCATACGGGGAGCGCCGCGCTTGCCCGCGATCGAAGCGGTGTTGACGATGGCGGCATCATCGGAAGCCCGCAGGCTCGTGAGCGCTGCCTGGGTCATGAGAAAGACGCCCTTGACGTTGACGTCGAAGATCGTGTTCCACTGGGTCTCGGTGAAGTTCTCGATCGAGCCACTGTCGACGACGCCGGCATTGTTGACCAGAACGTCTAGACGGCCGAAAGCATCCAGCGTGGCGCGTACGGCGGCCGCGCACGACGATCGGTCCGTGACGTCGAGGGGTGTACACCGCAGGTTGCCGAGTGCGCCAAGTTCTTCGACGGTCGTCGCCATCTCGCTTGCCGAGGAGAGGCCATAGCTCCAGTCGGCGCCCCCATCCGCAGTTGCGACTCCCAAGTCTGCGATCATGACGTTGTGGTCGGCTTCGAGAAAGCACTTGGCGATGCCCCGGCCTATACCCCGGGCGCCGCCGGTAACGAGTACGGTTCGTTGCTCGACCATCGATCTATCTCCCGGTCGACGACTATATCGAACGCCCACTCATCCGACGGTCGAGATTGCCGACCGAAACGACTGCTGTTTTGGTATCATCCATTGAAGCAAGCGCAGTTGTATCCCCACGGTTCCTGCTGATGATGCTCTTCGTGAGGTTGCTGGCCATGGATGCTCTTGGCGCCCCCAGTCTGCCGCGTAGCTTTGCGGTCGAATGGCTACGGAAGACGCTCGCCACCGGATTGCTGGTCGCGCTGTCCTCGCTTCCCACTGCATCCCGCGCTGTCGAACCGTCGACGGATCACGATGTCGTGATCGTCGGGGCCGGAGCGGCTGGCCTCTATGCCGCCTATACGCTGGACAACCTCGGCTTCAGCGTTCTCGTCCTGGAAGCCACCAATCGACATGGCGGCCGAGTCTATTCGGGCACACTCGGAGACGTGGGCATCGAATACGGCGCCGAAGAACTCTACGGCGCGTCGAACAACTTCGTGTTCAATGACATCAACGCCGAATACGGCAGTGGCTCACAGATCAGGATCTTCAGGGAAAACGCCGACCAGGATCTGTTGATCGTGATGGACGCGGACGGGATGGGCGGAGGCAGCACCTGCTGGTCGGAAACCGGAAATTGCTTTACGGATCCGGACATCGTCGACTACTGGGATTTCTACTACCAAACCGGAGATCACAACACCGCCGCCACGGACGACTTGGTGGCCGACTTCCTGGATACCACCTGGGGTGTCCCTTCGACCAGCCGCGGCTACCACCTCTACGAATCGGGAGCCCCCGGCGGCGAATATGGATCGACGGTGGAGCGCCTGGGGCTCCGCTCGTTGTCACGAGAGTGGAACACCTTCTCGCTGTCGGGAGCCATCTTCGGTCTGAGCCCGACGGGATATCTCGACGCACTGAACACGCTGTACTTCGACCAGGTGACCCCCTTTGTCACCTACAACAGCCCGGTCACGGTCGTCGACACCAGCGGTATCAAGCCCGTTGCGATCGATGACAACGGTGTCTACCACTACGCAGACGCAATCATCGTGACCGTTTCCCTCGGCGTACTCAAGGCCGAGATCATCGACTTCATCCCCGATCTTCCGGCGACCAAGCTGAACGCCATCGACACGATCGGTATGGGCAAGGGCATGAAGATCTCGCTGCGATTCAGCAGCCAGGTCTGGGAATCGAAGTTCATGAACGTCCTCACCGACGGCCCGACCGGAAATTGCTGGACGCCGAACAAGTATCAGCCAAGCGCCACGGACCACGTGCTGACCTGCTTCTTGATGGGAATAAACGCCGAGACGATGCAGGCGCTGCCGGACGACGACGCGCGGATCGACCAGGCGCTGATCGACCTCGATGCGGCGTTCGGCGGAAGTGCGTCGACCGCGTTCGTCGAGGGCGTGGTGCAGGACTGGACCGCCGAGCCCTATGTGCTCGGGAGTTACTCCTTCCCGGCACCGGGCACGCGTCCGCTTGGAGGGGCCTCCTTGCGCGACGTCCTCGCACAACCCGTCGGAACCACGCTCTACTTCGCCGGCGAAGCGACTCACAATACGGCGATGTCTACGGTGCCCGGTGCGCTGCAATCCGGCTCGCGGGCCGGGGGAGAAGTCAACACCAACCTCGGAGGCCCACCCGCCGCGGGCACGCCGACGGCGAGCTTCTCGGCATCGGTGACCGTCGGCGCAGTGCCACTCGATGTCTCCTTCACGGACATGTCGAACCAGATGCCGACGGGGTGGTCCTGGGATTTCGGCGACACCGGCACCTCGAGCGATCAGCACCCCGATCACCAGTACACGACGGCCGGGACCTACACGGTCAGCCTCACGGCGACGAACCCGAACGGCTCTCACACCCGGGTTCTGCCTTCGCTGATCTCCGTTCCAGAACCCTCTCTTCCCGCGAGCATGGTCGCTGGCCTCTGCGGGTTGCTGATGATGAGCGCCCACCGAAGACGGTTGGCTGCGCGGCGGAGGTGAGTGCCCGCGCGTCTGTCTTCTCTCCCGTCCTCTTCCTACTCGTCTTCGGCCTGTCTGGAGGCGTCGAGGCTGAGCCGGACCCGGAGGCTCCGCGGCCGGCTACCCCGTCGGCCGACTCCACTTCGCCCCCTTGGAGCGAGGCCGAGCTGATCGAGCACTTGAGTGCCATCGGCTACGTCGCGGCGACCGAGCAGGCCGGCGAGAGACAAGGCGTCACGCGGCACCAACCCCAGCAAACTGCGCCGGGGGCGAACCTGATCACCTCGGGCCATGGGCCCGTTGCGCTGTTGATGGATATGAACGGCGCGGTGCTTCACGAGTGGCGGGCCGAGTTCGGACAGATATTCCCCGATCACCCGAAGCGGAAGCGCGGGCAGGAAGCTCACCGAAACTTCTGGCGCGACGCACGGCTCTTCCCGAACGGAGACCTCGTCGTCATCTGGGAACTGTTCGGAATCTTCAAGCTCGATCGCGATTCGCAACTTCTATGGGCAGTGCCAGAGCCGGCCCATCACGATCTTCAGCTCACCGAAGCGGGCGAAATCGTGCATCTGCAAGCAGAGCGGAAGATGATTGCGGGAATCGCGAACAAGCCTGCGGTCGAAGATTTCATCGTCGTGCGCGACGGCAGCGGAACCGAGCTGCGAAGACTCGCGATCTCCGACGCACTTCGCAATGTCAACTGGCCAAGACTAAGCAGATCGTTCTGGGCTCGCAGCAAGGAGCGCGGCTACGGACTCAATGAAGAGAGTGTCTACGACCCATTTCATACCAATTCCCTCTGGCTCCTGAGTACGGACGAAGCGGCTCGGTTGGGAGATTCGATTCGGGCCGGAGACGCACTCGTATCGATGGGCATGCTCGACACCGTCGCGATCATCGACATGCACGAGGGAGTCACTCGCTGGTCCCAGCAGGGGCCCTTCGGCATGCAGCATGCGCCGCGCCCTACGCCCGACGGTGACATCATCCTCTTCAACAATTTCCTGAGTGCCGAGCGGTCCAGTGTCGTGACACTCGATCCGCGAACCCGCCGCGTGATACGGGAGTACACCGGACCGAAATCGGAGCCGCTCCATTCGAGACGATCGGGGAGCGTCCAGGTGCTGCCGAACGGGAACACACTCGTGGTCGAGACGGACGGCGGACGGGCCCTGGAGCTGACGGAAGATGGCGAGATCGTCTGGGAGTTCCGAAGCCCCTACCGAGCGGGCGAGGGCGCAGACAAGGTCGCGCATCTCTATTCACTCGAGCGAGTGGACGAAAGCCGGACTTCCTGGCTGACATCCCCGCCCGCGGAACCTCTCGACTAGATCGACCTCGCTCGTCGGCGGGTCGATGGGATCAGCGGAGATTCTCGAGGCGCCGCAGTCGGCGACCCTCGCGCTTCAGCCGACTGGGATCGAGAGCCCTGGGAAGGTCGAAGCTTTCGAGATCCTCGGAGAGATCCGCTTGCTCCTGTGAATCGTCGGGAGGCTCCGCTTCGTCTGCTTCGAAGTCCTCCTCTTCTTCCGTGACTTCGGCGTTCTCCTTCGAGGCTTCCGAGAGAATCGCGGCGAGATTCACAGCCTGCATGGGCAGCCGAACCTGGCGCGTGTAGATTCGCGCCGCTCCCTCTGCCAGATCGGCGCGATCGAGGTCGTCTCCTCCGGGCACCGGCTTCGGGAGGTAGGCGATCTCGATCTTGGCGGCACGCGGCAGGGCGGACGACTGCTCGAGCTGGGTGGAGTCCCATGCATCGTGCCACTCGAGATCCTCGCTCATGAAATAGAGGCCGAAGTGCTGGAGGCTTTCGGCCACCACCACGAAATTCTCATCAGGGTCTGAGCGGAACGCCTCGGCCGAGTCCGAGGGAAGGCCCGGTGAGACCGAGCGCAGCAAGTCGAATCCCGGGGCGCCGTCGCCTGAATCGAGGGCGTAGTTGATGACGGCGAGATCCGAGCCATGATCGAGGCGGTTGCGCGGCCGGTGGCTGCGGCTGACGAAGCGCACATGATCCGAGGCCGAATCACCCACCTCGCTCTCCGCAACGAAGCTCCAGGAATGCGAGAGCGGGTCGAGAGCCGACGGCTTCGAGACGAGATAGGCGCCCTCGAGGTCGCGCGCGACGCGGTCGAGGACGGCAAGCGCCTGGCGTCCCTGCCGCGTCTTACGGGCCGCCGCCTCCGTGGAGTCGCTGAGGTTCACGAAGAAGGAAATCGCCACACTCATGACGAGGGCCGTCAGAGAGACGGCGGCGAGAACCTCGATCAAGGTGAATGCCGCTTTCCTCAGCGGGTGGAACCTCGATGCGATCGACCCGGCTGCTTCCCGCGTCTGCATTTCGACTCGCCCCGTCCAGCGCGTTGTCAAGCACCCGACAGTGTACCCCCGATCCGCGTTCAGGCGTCTCTTGGGGCGATCAGTCGAGGCTGTTGCCAACCGCCGGACGACCATGGATCTCAGTCCTCGAATGCCTCGAGGGTCAAGTCGCTGGCCGCGGACAACGCCAGAGCGAGCAGCTCCCGAAGTTCGGCGGAATCGCCGTTGCGCGCGAGCCCAGCGCGCGCGAGTTCGACGCCGCGATCGGGATCCCGTAGCGAGGCGTCTTCCGACGCCACCAGAATCCGGACGGCGCCAACCCTGGCTGCGACCTGGTCGGGATCTGCGTCGATTGCAAGCAGGTAATGACGGAGCGCTTCTGCCGGACGCCCGAGCGCCGCCATCGTCGCAGCCAGGGCCTGCTGGTAGGGTGCCTCCTCGGGAAGCACGCGCACCGCGTAGGCGAGATGCTCTTCGGCCTCTGTAAAGCGGCCGGCTTCGCTCAAGAGCATCCCGAGCGAGGCGTGGGCGCGAACCTTCCGCGGGCTGAGCAGGATCCCGTCCCGGTAGCTCTCGATCGCGGCGGCCTTGCGGCCGAGTCGTTCGCTCAGCACGGCCAGCCCGAAATGGGATCGGGAGCGTCGTGGATTGATCCGAATCGACTCCTCGAAGTGCCGGGCGGCCTCCTCGTCGCGGCCCTGCCCTGCCAGGATTCCCGCGAGATTCTCGTGCGCGAAACGGTTCCGCTCGGTGACCGCGATCGCCCGTTCGAAGAGGGCGACCGAGTTGGCCCAGTACTCGATCTGCGCGGAGGTCACGAGGGCCAATGCAACCAGCACCGCACCGCCCAGGGCCGCAAGCGCCCGCCGCCGCAACCGGGAAGTGCCCGCAAGCTCGCGGGCCGACCAGGATACGAGGATGGCGAGCCCGACGAGCGGCACGTACATGTAACGATCCGCGCGTGCCATCAGGCCCACGTGTACGAGCCCGATCATCGGGACGAGCGTGCCGACGAACCAGAACCAGCCCACCGGGAGGTAGCGGCGTCGCGGCGCCGACACGAGGATCATGCCTGTGCCAGCCACGAAGGCAAGCGCCAGGCCGATCGCGCCCACGAGATCGCGCGCTTCCGGCTGCCTCAGGGCAAACGGATGCGGATACATGGCTGCCAGGCCGGTCGGCCAGAGCGCATCGGCCATGTAGAACGCGTAGGACTGCAGGGCGTTCACGACTCGGGCGGTCAGGCCCAGCGAGGTGCCCATACTCATGTTGCCGGCACCTGAATGAATCCAGTAGGTCAGTGCAGCCACAGTCAGCGCGAGCAGGAAGAGCGGCAGCTTCTCGACGATTCGCGCCCGCCAGGCGCCTTCGAGCCGTGCAAGCGGCCAATAGTCGAGCAGCAGGAGCACGAACGGGAACACCACGCAGAAAGCCTTGCTGAGGAGTCCCAACACCAGGCAGAGCGCAACCGCCATGTAGCGCGATCGCGACTCCGGTTTCTCGATGTAGCGCGCATAGGCGTACAGGCCGAGCATCCAGAAAAAGCCGCCCAGGACG
>Ga0310342_100001569_pt1 | contig 14265 bp, 9 predicted proteins | sample S15DNA20500_MG_FD_206155 | JGI IMG/M metagenome (GOLD analysis project Ga0310342, IMG submission 206155) | Marine microbial communities from station ALOHA, North Pacific Subtropical Gyre - S1503-DNA-20-500_MG | ecosystem: Environmental > Aquatic > Marine > Oceanic | place: Pacific Ocean: North... | reverse complement strand
CAAACCAAAATACATCGCGTCGATACCGGGAACCGACATGATCTCGTCCAGGTTCTCCATCGCCTCTTTTGTTTCCAAAATCAAGGAGACGAGAATATTTTCATTGGCGTTGGCCAGATAATCAGGATAATCCATGGTGTATTTGGAAGCGCGTAGCGGACCAAAACCGCGCACGCCAACCGGAGGATAACGCGTGGCACTGACAATCGCTTCCGCCTCGGCTGCCGTACGCACCATGGGAACAAACACGCCCATCGCACCCATGTCCAACGCCTTTTGAATACCCAACAGATCACCCGGCAACGGACGGACCAAAGGCACCACATCGGTGCTGCTAACGGCCATCAGCATTTCCTGGATCTGCGCTGAATCCAAGGCACTGTGCTCGGCTTCGATCACCAGCCAGTCGTAACCGGCATGAGCCAATAGTTCTGCCACCGTGGGACTTCCCAATCCCAACTGCGCTCCGATCGTTGGTTGGCCAGCGTTTAGTTTCTGTCGTACGGTGTTCTTTTTCATGACATCCACACATTTCAAATTTCAGGAATCGTACTATTCAAGTTAAAGGGTCAGCCTAGCGGCCAACTCACAGCGCGTCATTTTCCGTTTCAATAACGTACCGTATCGGCTTCGTAAAACTCGCGGGACAAATCGACCGCTTGTTCCATCCCTTTCAAAAAGCTGAGTGTACGCTTCAGGATCGGGACCAGATCCGGCCGGGCACTTTCGTCTACCTCGTGAGAACGCTGGCCGCCGTGATACATTTCGCCCGGTGCGCTGTCGGCCACTTCCTGGGTCATCCTGGGCATGTACGTTGCCAAATATCCTTGATAACCGATCCCCTTCAGGATGCGGAAAATTTCTTTAAAATCGGCGTGCCCCATCCCGAAACCACAGTGATTGGTCTCATTCATATGAAAATGTTTAATTCGATCACCGGCAGCGCGAATCGCGTCGGGAATCGATCCCTCTTCAATATTCATATGGTACACATCAGGTTGGATACCCAAGTTCTCCAGGCCCAGTTCATCGACATAATTGATGGCCTCATAGACTGTTGTCAGGACACCCGGGATGCCTTCGTAACAATTCAGGGGCTCTAAAACAATCGTGACATCGCGCTGGGCGGCATGCTCACAAATATCTTTGATAGACTCTCGAAAGCACTGCCGCAGTGTTTTGATTGATTGTCGAGGAAAGGGAAGTTCGGGAATCGCGGGTTGAGACGCACACAGTTCAATAAAACGTGCTCCCACTTCCGAGGCCAGGTCCACCGCACTCTTGGCGTAGTTGACCGCATGTTGTCTCTTGTCATTATCGGGACTCGCCAAATTCCGTTCTTCCCCGGCATGATAAAATCCCCAGGCACCTAACAATTCAGGCACCTCCAAGCCATACTTCTCCGCCCTTTCTCGCCATTGACGGCCATCCATTTTGGTCGGATCAGCGGGCAAGTCGACTCCGTCATAGCCCGCGTCCTTGGCAGCTTGCAGTACGATATCCGGCATTTCCAAAACATTGTATCCTGACCAGGGCAGGGTATCGCACATCAACGTGTACTTGAATGGCATATGAAGTATCTCCAGGAAAGAGTGTGTCATTAAAGAAAGAGAACCGAGGGTAAAGGTTCACGGTTCGAGAGTCGAGGGGTAAGAAGCAAAATTCAGCAGAAACAAAGCACCCGTTGATGGTCAATACACGGCAAACCCTAAAACTTTTTTCTCTGCAAGCGTCAAGGCTTCGATTTCACGAGCGCTCAAAGCCTTGACCTCCGAGTAATCGGAAGGTTCGGGTGTAATTCCAACCAATTGCTTGGCTTCGTCCGACATCTTTTCCACCGCCTCGGGAGCCAACAAGCGAACGCTGTCCGTTTTACCTTTGATCCATGCCCGTTGATAATAGGCAATCACTGTCCAACGTGGGCTGTCACCAAAATTGATTCCACTCTGGTGCCAGATGGCCGCGTCCCAGACGATGGCTGAACCGGCTGGTGCTTCAACCTGGACAGTGTCCGACGCATCGGCGTCCGGATCAGGTACCTGACAAGAATGGTGTGACCCGGGCCACAGTAGCGTACTGCCATTTTCCTTTTTAAAATCCACCAGACACCAGACGACATTGAGGGCCATTGGAAAGTGCTGGCCTTTGACAAAGGGAAGCACGGCGTAATCCTCACGATCGACGTGGACCTGAAACCCCTTCTTCGCGTCTCGGTTTCCGGTAGGCATGGGAACACGAACATTCGCGTCGTACATCCGTGCATCTTCACCCAACACTCCACGAACCACGCGCATCACAGGTGAGTTAAGGAAAAACTCGTAGAAGTGGGGATGCTTGCCAACAATGGCATGGGCGTTACGTAAATTGTCGGTTTGCGTTCCCGTACCACGAGCTACCGTCTCTTCGGTATCCAATAACTCTTCAACAGCCTGCCGCGTTGCCACGACCTCCTGAGAAGAAAGCGCGTCGGGGAGAATCGTATAGCCATTCCCCTCAAGCTCTTGAAAGTTCCTATCAACGTTCACTGTTTCTCCCTTCAATACTCTTTCTGCAATAACGTTTTAATCGCGACGTTAACTTCGACACTCCCGCACCAACTCTTGAGCACGTTCCAGCGAAGTGCTTTTTTCCTGTAACATGCGTGTGCGAACCTCGCCCAGAATATCGGGCGTCGGCTGCTCAGTAATGTAAATTGCCCGGCCGGTCAGGAGCTCGTCAATCTGTTGTGCTACTCGCCGCACGTCCGGCCCCAGCGTCTCAGCCATCCAACTGGCTGTGTCACTGACCGGTTGATAACGATAGTCGCACGACAACCGAATCCGATCGGAATGATTTGCCATCCCACGGTGAACCGTCAGACAATGAAAGATCACCGCGCCGCCGGGTGGATAATTGGCCGTCGCCCAGTCAAGCTGGCTGGAATCCAAACCGTATTGAGGTTGTTCAGTATCTTTTGCCGAATCTTTTGCCGAGCTGGCGACTGCTCCTTCACTTTGTAACAGCCCACGCTTGTGAGATTTCGGAGCAACGGCAAGACCTCCAACTTGACTGTCAATCTCCATCAGAGCTATCCAACAAGTATAAAACCGGCTGGCATTGTAGCCGAGTTTTGGATCTCCGTCTTGATGTGCTCCCACACCTCGCGGCGCTGCGCTGTCCGGATCGGGATAGACCAGACGAATCAGTTTTTGATTCCAAATCTGAATTCCTTCTTCACACACGCTTTCCAGCAGGGAAATGATTTCCGGGGATTCGGCCAACCGCAAGTAGGAATCCAACCGGACAATCCGATCATACACGGCCATGTATTCTGATTCGGTAGGCTCGGGACCACCACTCCAGACCGGTTCTTCAGATGGGCTATCCTCCATGATATGGTGTTCGCGCAACAGCCTGATGATATCCCGTTTCACACCCAGGGCGCGCTCGGGGTCCACTAACTTGCTAAAAAAGAGATAACCTTCCTCTGCCATCCGCTCACGTAAGGCACCCGAGTCATGAAGGTCGTTTGTCGAGTCAATCATTAGTTTGAGCTCAGTCATATTGGCTGGGTCTTTCTCAAAATAACAGCTGACTTAGGCGTCGAAACCACTGACAACGCAGACACGCCTCGCAATTCAACTGCACCATATTTTAACCTCCCCTACTTTATTGTAAAACTGGTCGTTAAGACATCCCGTTTGCTGGTCATTCCCTTATTCTTTTCGTCGAAATTCTATTATGAGCCGTCTAACAGATAAAGTCGCCGTGATCACCGGTAGCGGCCAAGGACTTGGTGCTGCTACGGCAACACTTTTTGCCAGTGAAGGCAGCCAGGTGGTTGTTGCAGACATCGATCTGAAAACTGCCGAACAAACGGTCGAACAAATCCATTCTCAAGGTGGTACAGCCCTGGCCATCCAGGTAGATATTACTGTCGCCCAAGATGTCCAACGATTGATAAGCGACACCGTGCGACAGTTCGGACGTGTCGACGTGCTGGTCAATAATGCGGGAATCGTCAGTCTCGGGACCGTGGTCGATCTTCCCGAAGACGATTGGGACCGCGTGATGGCGGTGAACGTCAAAGGTGCCTTCCTCTGCTCACGTTTTGCCGTACCGCAAATGCAACAGCAAGGAGGCGGTTCGATTGTCTGTGTCGCCTCGGCTTCGGGCGTGATTGGTCAGCAAAACCAGATCGTTTACAATACCTCCAAACACGCCGTCATCGGCCTGGTCCGCTGCATGGCACTCGACCATGCAGCCGACAATATCCGCGTCAACGCAGTTTGTCCTGGTGTCATCAATACGCCCATGCTGGGAACTCTCTCCAACGACAAGCTGGAGCGGCTACGAGGCATGCACGCGCTGGCCCGGCTGGCCAAGCCAAGTGAAATCGCACAGGCGATTTTACATCTGGCAAGTGACGAAGCGTCTTTCACAACCGGATCTGCCTACCTGGCCGACGGCGGAATAACGGCGATGTAGCTGGTGTTTTCTAACCGCTGATTGAACCGATGGTCATGTCATGATACCCTCTAATCAATTTCACACTATCAAGTAATGGCATCTAAAATACGGAGAAGGATAAGATGAAAGTCAAAGCATTCGATCATGTAGCGGTCACCGTGAGCGACACCCAAAAGGCTCTTGAGTTTTATGTCGGCAAGCTGGGACTCAAACAGGTAGAACAGCATCAGCTGGAGGGTGACAAAGTGGATTTGGCCTGTGGAATGAGCAATTCGAGCGCGCAGTCAACCCGGCTGGCGGCGCCCGATACGCCCGATTTATTGATCGATCTTCTGGAGTACTACCAGCCGCGACTGGATCCGATGCAACCGCCCATGGGCCGGGTGGGATCGTGTCATTTTGCACTGGTCGTCGACGATCTTCCCAAGGCCGTCGAAGAACTACAATCCAAAGGGGTTGAGTTCATTTCCGGACCGGTGAACTTCGAGCTTACCGAAGGTTCGGTCAGCGTCTGCTTCTGCACCGACCCGGATGGTAACCATGTGGAGCTCATGGAAGAGTACGAACACTAAACCGAGAAACGGCAAATCTCCCTGCCGCTCAAACGCCTTGTTGCCCCAATGGGCGGTGCCCTTGAAAGGGTGCGACCGGGAAAGAGGGAAATTACCAAGTGGTGTCCCACCGACAACACGTTCGGCACAATCGCCAAAGATAACAAGAGCCTGCGCCTCTGAAAAACCTTGCCGATCGGCTGCTTGTGTCCGATCAGTTCCCCAGCCGTCGCGATGCCGATCCCGACGGCTGGCGGGCAAACGGTGGCTTGTTGACATCTAACAATTTGGACGACGTCTTAAACAACCACAGCCGAGCGCACCCAACCATAGCAGCAGCAGGCTCGAGGGCTCGGGAACCGCTGCACGACTGGCACTCAAAACGCCGAGACTATTGCCCGGTGAGATAATTCCAGCCGGATTGACCAAATCACCACCCACCGTGCCATTTCCAGAGACCGTACCGCCTTGAATATCAATGACACCGCTGCTGGTAACTAGGCCATTACGAATTTTCAATTCACCATCACCGAACTTGGTCAGCGTATTGCCATTCAGGCTCAGTGTGTTATTGAAGGTGAGCGAGCTTCCCGAAGAAAGCGTGACCTCGGTGTCGTTATTCAGACTGACCGCTGCTTGAAACTCGTGGCTACCCAGCAGAACATCGACGGCGGAAGGGTCAGTTGATGATCCAGCATCCAAATTCACTGTTCCATGTCCGGCAATGACGTAAGTATAGCCGCTAAGAAAGTTAATCTTGTTCACCGTGACATCGGTTACCGAATACACGATCCGTGATTCGGTAATCACCCCACCAAAGGTCACCGTTTGGGCAATGGAATTGGGAACTCCGGCAGGAACCCAATTTAGAGGTGTATTCCAATCATCCGACGCGTCGTTTCTCCAGGCACGTTCATTCACCGACGTCGTACCACCGCCAGCTGCATCAAAATGCGCCAAAACTTGCTCTGCCGTGAGCGCATAACCATAAACTGCGACTTCATCGAGGCTCCCACTGAAAACATCTCCCCCGGGAGGCTCAGAATTTTGGCCAAGCTGTCCAATGAAAAAGTCGCCGCCGACGGTGCTTCCTGGAGGAGTGAGCTGAAAAGGGCCGTGATCCAGTTGCCCGCCGATATAAATATTGCTGGTTCCATTGTCGTAGGTTCCAACCAGGTGGTACCACATGCCTGGGGTGAGGACCGTGGTACTATCTACTTGGTTACCATCCCAGCCATTGGTATGCCAGCGAACTCTTCCCTGTGTGCTTGGTCCCATGTGGAAAAAGTAATTGGATGAATCCACAGAATTACTTTTACCGATAGGATTTCCATTGTATCCCGCATTGAGCACGTTAATCCAACCCTCCAGGGAAAATGCGTCCTCGGCTGCAAAATTCAACTTGTCAGGAGTTTGACCCTCCGGTTGATCATCGACGGTGACCCAGCTGCTGGTACCACCGAAAATTGCGTAACCGTTGTTAGGATCGGACAAGATCGGATTGTCAAGCGTCTGGCCCATGAGAACCCCGGCGTTGTAGATACCTGGTCGTAGGGCCTCCGCTTCATTGACGGCAGTTGTACCCGTGGTTTCGTTCAACCTGAAATAGGCCAGCGGACTGTCATTTAAAATCACGTCCTGATAGCTGCTCTGACCACGTACTGGCTGCACCAACGTCACAACCACCAACGTCACAACCATTGTCAACGAGACCAGATATGTAAGATCCCGCCAACGTATTGATCGACACGTCATTCCTCGTTCTCCTTGAGAAAGAAGATGTCGAGAGAAGTTGGCTATTGCCACCTCGTGTCTGATCGACTCCCAAGCCGTCGCGATACCGATCACGACGGCTTGGGTACAATTTGTGTCTTGTTGAAATCTAACGACTTAGACGACGTCTTAAACAACCACAGCTGAGCGTAGCCAACAGTAGCAGCATCAGACTCGAGGGCTCGGGAACCGCACTACTGGCACCCAAGGCACTGGTGAAGTTGATAATCGAAGTGGTCAAGTCACTGGTGTCCACGTCACCATCGCCATCCATGTCGCCATCGGCCCAGGTCTTGCCCGTGCCTCCAGCACTGGTGAAGTTGATGATCGAGGTGGTCAAGTCACTGGTGTCCACATCGATGTCACCCGAAGCGATGTCCGTGTTGCCACGCAGTCCGATCTGCGCGTCAACGGACGTGCCCGTGTACGTCACGGCGACACCTCGTCGGCCATCAACCACCACGTTGCTGGTCGTTGCGAATTGGCCACTCAAGGCACCTGCGGTGACAATCCCCGCAAACGAATCGCCGATGGTGGGACTGTATCCGCCGTCCAGTTGTAAATCCAACGCACCGTCCAGGCTGGCCGCCAGGGTAACCGCCAAACGGTCATGATCGGTCCCGGCCACACCACCGTTGGACGCCAGTTCAATCTCGAGCGTACCGCCGGCAGACTGTGTATAGTTGCCATCCACGCTCAAGATACCGGGGCTATTACCCGGTGCGATTTTTCCAGCCGGATTGGCCAAATCACCACCGACCGTGCCATTTCCAGAGACCGTGCCACCTTGAACATCAATAACACCGCCGCTGGTAACCAGGTCGTTACGAATTTTCATTTCACCGTCACCGAACTTGGTCAACGTATTGTCATTCAGGTTCAGTGCGTTATTGAAGGTGAGCGAGCTTCCCGAGGAAAGTGTGACCTCGGTGTCGTTATTCAGACTGACCGCTGCTTGAAACTCATGGTTTCCCAGCAGAACATCCATCGTGGAAGGGTCGGTTGATGTTCCGGCATCCAAACTCACTGTTCCGTGACCCGCGATGGCGTACGAATTGCCGCTGAGGAAATTAATCGTCTTGACCGAGACGTCCGTTTCGGTAACCACCACACGAGGAGTGGTGATCACACCGCCAAAAGTAACAATTTGATCGAGGTCTTGGGAGGCGTTATCGGGCACACCCATGGGTATCCAATTACCACCCTCACTCCAATTGGCTGAGGCGTCCACGTTCCAGGCACGCTCAGAAATGGGAACGGGCGGACCAGAGCCGCCGGCCTCGTAATGCGCCAGGACTCGCTCCGGAGTCAGCGACGTACCGTTATAAATCGCAACCTCGTCGATATAGCCCTGGTAGTCACTGCCACCGGTGGTTGACCCCAGCGTTCCAATGAAGACATCACCAACCGCCGGAGCCTGAGGACCGACGGTGATGTTGCCCTCAAAAGCAACCTGTTCGCCGTTAAGGTAAAGAGCCATCTCGTTCGAGCCGTTGTACGTACCAACGACGTGTGTCCACTCGCCAACAATAACGGTGTTTTCGGCGGAATCAACCCTGTGATTTCCACCACCCCAACCGTCTGTGTGAAACCTCACATTTTCAGCGCAATGCTCTGGGCAGCCAGCTGAGCCACTGCCGGAATTGACGATAAATGCGTCCGAACCCGGAGCCGCAGCATCAGATCGCGAAAATACGTGCCAGTTTGCATCGTTGGCTTTATGACCATCCGGGTTCATCCAATACTCCAGGGTAAACGGCGTGCCCGTTTCCAGGTCCAACGCAAAGTTGTCGTCGGAGATAGTAATCCAGCCCGAACCGTTGAAGTGGGCAGAGGAGTCCGTGTCGCCAACAGCGCCGGGATGCCCGAAGGTAACGCCACCACCATCCCCGACGGATACCTCCCCGTCCTCGCCGTCACCAAACGAACTGGTGACTGTCGCAGCACCCGCTGCCTCGCCCAAGCGGTAATACCCGGACGGCATGTCGGCTAAAACCTCATCTGAGTAGCCCTGGCCACGAGCCGACTGGGCCAAAGCGAAAACAAGCGTTGGCAATAAGACAGCAAGCGTCATCTTTTCCGAACGTGTTGAAAGACAAATCATCCAACGTTCTCCTATAGAAATAGCAACATTTTTTTTAACCCAGCGCGCAAATAGAAGACTACGGCGACGGTCATAAACACTCTAAGATGGGCGCAGCACACCCCAATCTATTCAATCTACCTATCACTTACAGTATACATAACCAGTATTTCCATTACAAGCAGCAGCTGCCTTTAAATGGGCAATCCTTGTATTGCTAGAGGTCCCTGGCATACTCCCTGAGACCACAATCCAGCAGGTACTCTAGCTCCATCCTCAAGATGCTTCCAATCGGTCAACATCCATTATTTTTACGAATTTTCCTTACTGAAAATGGACCAGCATCGAATGAGGGCTCCCCCAATCGGCATCCTAGGCAAACAAAACATGCCCACCAACCAACTCGAAACTAGTTATCTCACCGGTGGGAGACCATGCTAAAATTGAACGGGTCAAAAATTCCAATCTGCGCGAAATTTTTTATGAATCATCGAGTTTCCTTCCTTCTCGTTGTTGCCATGATCACGGCTTGGGCCGGATGTGGCAGTGAATCTTCGCTGCCACAGAACTCCCAGCCCCCTAGGGTAGGCAATGCTGGCTCGATTGAATCGACGCCACTTTTGTCCGCAGCAGTCAAATCCACACCGCATCGGTTCACCCTGCTGAGCGCCGCCAGTTCGGGCATCGATTTTGTGCATTCCTGGAACCCGCCCAAACGTCGTACAAAACAACTTCGCGGAGCCTTCACCGGTTGTGGCGTGGCGATCGGCGATTTTAACAACGACGGCCGGCCAGATGTTTTCCTGACTCGGCAAAGTGACGGTGGGCGTCTGTACGAAAATATCGGTCAACTCCGATTTCAAGACGTAACCGAAAAGGCCGGTATGGTGGCACCGGGGATGTGGAGTACAGGTGCTTCGTGGGTGGACATCGATAACGACGATGATCTGGACCTTTACGTCTGCGGATTCGATTGTCCGAACCTGCTCTATATCAACCAGGGTGACGGTACGTTTCACGAACAGGCCAGCACCGCCGGCCTCGATTTTAACGGTGCGAGCGTGATGATGGCGTTTGCTGACTACGATTTAGACGGCGATTTGGACGGCTATCTGTTGACCAACCGAATCATCCACGGCAGCGACTCCATGTCCGCGCCAGCCGACTTCAAATACCGAGCTCCCAATGGCAAGACCATCGTACGGCCCGAGTTTCGGGAATATGTCGACGTGATCAATTTCCCCGATGGCCGTCACCAAATTGTCAACTCCGGCCAGTACGATCACCTCTTTCGCAACGATGGCCCCGGAACCGATGGACAAGTCAGGTTCACCGAAGTGACCGAAGCAACGGGAATCGACGGCAACCATTTCGGCCTTTCCGCAACCTGGTGGGACTATAACCAGGATGGTCGCCCCGACCTGTACGTTGCCAACGATTTCTTTGGGCCTGACCAACTCTACCGCAATGATGGCCCCAATCAAAAGGGCCATGTGAAATTCAGCGAAGTCATTGCCGAGACAATGCCACATACACCTTGGTTCTCGATGGGTGCGGATATCTCAGACATCGACAACGACGGACTGATCGACCTGATGGGTTCGGACATGGCCGGCACCAACCACTACCGTGACAAAATGTCGATGGGCAATATGGGTGGCCCCAACAGTGACGCCTGGTTCCTGAACTTTCCCTCTCCACCCCAGTACATGCGAAATGCACTGTATCGCAACACGGGAACGGGTCGTTTCATGGAAATCGCCAACCTGGCGGGCCTGGCAAAAACCGACTGGACATGGACCATCCGGTTTGCGGATCTGGACAACGACGGTCGAGAGGACCTGTTTGTCACCAACGGCATGAGCCGTGATTGGCTCAACGCGGACCTGCTGGCAAAGGCACGTGGGCTCCATGTGCCCGGCGATAGCGATGCGACCGACGACGCCAGACAAGCTTTCTGGCGCGATCAGCCGCGATATGAACTGGCTAATATCGCCCTGCAGAACAAGGGCGATTACAAGTTCCAGGATGTTTCCCAGTCGTGGGGACTGGCCCGGAAGTCGGTCAGCTACGGAGCCGCATTGGGTGATCTGGACAACGACGGTGACCTGGACCTGGTTGTGAATAATTTTGAGGAGCCGGTCAGCATCTACCGCAACGATTCCAAAGACGGAAAATGTTTTCGCCTGCGTCTTCGAGGATCCGTCAGCAATCGCTGGGGCATTGGAGCCACAGTGCACTTGCAGGCTGCCGGTGCAACAGACTCGCAAATGCGTTTTTTGACGCTATCACGAGGCTTTATGTCAGCAAGTGATCCGATCGTCCACTTCGGTGTGGGTCATGCTGAGATCATCGACCAACTGACGATCCAGTGGCCCAGCGGACACGTTCAAACATTCAACGATCTCGAATCCGACAAACTCTACACCGTAACCGAGCCCATCAGCGTCGACAACGACAGCTTGCCCGACAGCAAGGCCGATCGGATGCTCTTTGCCCAGGTCAATCTACCGTTCATCACGCATCGTGAAGAACCTTACAACGATTTTGCACATCAGCCGCTGTTGCCAAACAAATATTCCCAGCTCGGTCCCGGCATTGCTGTCGCTGATGTGAACGGTGACGGACACGAGGATTTGTATCTTGGAGCCGCCGCTGGAAAGGCGGCAACCGTGCATCTTTTCCGACCAAGTTCCACTGACGGCCAACGAGGACATTTTCAACAACTCCGGTTTGCCGCGTTCGAGGAAGACGCGCCAGCCGAGGACATGGCCCCGCTGTTTTTCGACGTCGACAGCGACGGTGATCTGGACCTGTACGTCGTAAGCGGATCGGTGGAATGTGAGCCAGGTGACGCCGTTCTCCGTGACCGGCTCTATCTCAATGAAACCAACGAGGGAGGAGAATTGCAATTTGCCGCCGCTCCTCCCGACGCGCTGCCGGAGGTATTCGACAGCGGCAGCGTGGTCACCGCCGCAGACTTCGACCATGACGGTGACCTGGACCTGTTCGTGGGCGGACGAATCATTCCCGGCCGCTATCCCGCAACACCCAACAGCCGGCTTTTACGCAATGACACACCACCCGGTGGATCTCCCCGGTTGATCGATGTGACGGACCAGCTGGCAGCCGGCTTACGCGAGACAGGATTGGTAACCGGCGCTGTCTGGTCCGATACAGATCAGGATGGCTGGCTGGACCTGGTCGTCACTCACGAGTGGGGCCCTGTCAAGTTGCTGCGCAACAGCGAAGGGCAACTCCAGGACGTTACCAAAGAGTCAGGTTTGGCCGACCGACTGGGTTGGTACAACAGCATTGCTGCTCGTGACCTGGATGGTGATGGCGACATGGACTACGTGGTCACCAATTTTGGCCTGAACACAAAGTACAAAGCCAGCCCAGATGCTCCCCAACTGCTTTACTACGGTGACTTCGACGACACGGGTAAAAAGCACCTGGTCGAGGCAAAATTCGAGTTATTGCCTAACCTCGCCAAAATTTGCTATCCCGTTCGTGGCTTGAGTTGTTCCAGTGGAGCGATGCCAACCATTCGCCAACGGTTACCCACGTTCCATCAGTTCGCCAGCAACCCGCTGGAGAAAATCTACGGCGAAGATCGGTTAGCAGCGGCTCAAAAATTTGAATGCAACAGCCTGACGTCCGGTATCCTCATCAACGATGGGCAAGGGCGGTTTGATTTTCGTGCTTTGCCCAGGATCGCTCAGGCATCACCCTGTTTTGGCGTGGTCACGGGCGATTTCAACGGCGACGCACTGGTCGACATCTACGCAGTACAAAACTTCTTTGGGCCACAGCGGGAAACGGGCTACATGGATGGTGGGGTGAGCATACTGCTGCTTGGCTCCGGCGGCCAACATGGGCCCCGCTTCGAACCCCTGCGGGCTGATCGTAGCGGCCTGGTTGTCTCCGGTGATGCCAAGGGCCTGGTCACCACGGACCTGAATGGAGACGGTTGGCTCGATTTTCTGGTCGGGATCAACAATGGCCAATTGATGGCCTTTGAAAACCGTGCCCTGTCATCACACCAACCGCTGCTCGTACGACTCGTTGGCTCCACAGGGAATCCAACGGCCGTCGGCGCTCGTGTGACTGTTCAGTTGCAATCGGGACCAAACCAAACAGCCGAGGTCCACGCAGGAAGTGGATATTTGTCGCAAACCACCGCCGCCCTGCAATTCGGTGTTCCAAACGGCGACGTGGTCGACAAAATCGAGGTCCGTTGGCCCGGGGGTGTCCGTACCACACACTCCGGTCCTACCCAGGATGGTGTGAGAATTCTCGAGATCCGACAAGCTGGCTAAAACGGCTCATCTGCACTCTTGATGATGAGTAACGCATCCCTCCAACCGGGGGGATCTTCAGTTTGCCATCGTGCAGACTTCGCCGTCTGGTTTAAAGAATCACCCAAATATGGAGAGGAATTTAATGATCCATTGGACCATTTTCACACCGTCATTTGGTAATCCATTGATTCCAACAGGGTGCCGGGAAATCGGGAAAATAGCAAATTGGAGGGTTGACACAGTTTATCCAGTTAGTACCATCAGCTAAGGACGTGTAGTTTGTATTACGTGTAGTTTGTATTAACTGTGACAAAAGGAAACGCTACTGAAATATGTGTCGCTCTACTGAACTGTACAGGGTTGAAGACAACCTAATTGAAGCCGTAGAAACCATTTTTTACCAGTTGGGGTCATAGGATTCCAAAATACTGGTAAATGATCGTTTGTACGGCTTTTTTTTGTGAAATTTTAGAGTTCGATTGAGCGTATTTCCAGGTCGTCGTTTGATCATGACAAGTGTCTATTTGTAATACCTGCACACACTATTTTGTAATACCTGCACACATTATTTTCCATTTCAAGGAGATGTTCCAATGCGAGAGAGATTTATGAGTCTTAAGATTTTATTTGCTGTAGCGATGACGCTGACCCTTGCCGCGGGTGCCTGGGCAAGTCCTTACAGCGATGCAGTAATCGCAGACAATCCGACTGCTTATTACCGGTTGGACGAAACTCTTGGTTCTGGAACGGCCGTCAATTCGCACGGTGCCGGCGAGAGCGGGTCGGTAAACGGCGGCGTCAGCTTCGGGTTTCCCGGCGCTGGCAGCGGCACGGGAACGTCTGCCAAATGGGACGGTGTGGACTCCTACATTCAGGTCCTCGACACCAACAATGCGTTGGACCTGCAAACGGGCACGGCGTTTACCATGGAGTATTGGATGAAGCCGACCGGTCATCGCAGCAACGATGGAAACTGGCACGTGCTTTCGCGAAGCGACGCGGGCGGCAGCCATTCGGACGCGTTTATCGTCAATTCCGGCAGTGGCGCAAGCGGCTGCCCAGGCCATTGCGCTGAAAATGTGAGGTTTCACACAGACGGTTGGGG
>Ga0310342_100001568_pt1 | contig 14265 bp, 7 predicted proteins | sample S15DNA20500_MG_FD_206155 | JGI IMG/M metagenome (GOLD analysis project Ga0310342, IMG submission 206155) | Marine microbial communities from station ALOHA, North Pacific Subtropical Gyre - S1503-DNA-20-500_MG | ecosystem: Environmental > Aquatic > Marine > Oceanic | place: Pacific Ocean: North... | reverse complement strand
GGCCTGGGTGATGGAACGTTGACCATCAATGACTGCATTCCGCCGGCAGGAGCCTCAGGCTCATCAGACTGCACCACCGGTGACGTGACCCTCGGCTGGACTGCAAACCCGAACTTCGCATCGATGGAAATCACCAGAGATGGCGTCTCTATCGCCAATCCTCTGGTTACAGATTCCTCATACGTTGACATCGCTGTCGCTGACGGTGACCACGTCTATGAGATCATCGGTGACTGTGGTAGCGGCCCGAATCCGGCCGTAGTGGCTGTTTCCGTGCTGACCTACAGCGGCCAAACAGACATCGTCTTGGCGATGGAAGGTCTCCAGGACAACGGCAACTTCGGAGACGTCGATAGTGGTACTGCCATGCTGACTGCTCTGACAGCCGCCGGCGCCAATGTCGCAATGGTCCGTGCTTCGATTGCTGATTTCCCCTGTCATAGTGATGCGGGTGTCAACAATCTGTGGATCATGACCGGTACGGTTCCTGCGGATTACCGCATCGACCAGGCGGAAGGTGATCTCATCGGTCAGGCCAACATCGATGGCAAGAACGTCTACTTCGAAGGTGGCGACCACTTCGGCTTTGCCCACGTCGCATCGCTATTCGATACGCGCGACGGCAACGACGATTCGACCTATGACACAGGTGACGGAGATGACAGCTACACTTCGATGAACGGTCTCGACAGTGGCTTCGGCCTCGACACCAGTAGCTTCAGCAATGCGCTCTACACCCAGGACTTCGGTACTGGAGATGACTGGCAGGATATTCTGACCCCGGCCACCAGCGATGCTGCTGGTCCCGATGCGGGCGCGATCTGGGAAAATAATCCGGATGGTGTCTTCGGTGGTGGTGTTCCTTCACCGGCCGCAGAAACCAACTACGTCACGGGTATCTTCTACAACACCGATTCCGGCGGTAAGACCATCAGTACCAGCTGGGAATTCGGTGGCTTCGGTGGGGATCAGACGATTCTCGCCCAGCTCTACCACGACGCATTTGGGTCGACTCAGATTGTCTTCCAGCGTGGTGATGCCAACACCGATGGTAGCTTCAACATCGCTGACGAGATTTTCATGCTCGCAGCTCTGTTCTCCGGTGGCCCTCAGTGTGAATGCCCAGATTCCTGCGACCAGAACGATGACGGCAGCCTCAACATCGCCGACGCGATTTTCGGCCTGGCGGCTCTGTTCTCTGGTGGACCAACTACTCCACCTCCAGGACCGAGCGACTGTGGCCCAGACCCGACCGACGATGGTCTGGCTGATTGTCTTTACGACGCTTGCTAAAGGCAACGTGTCGTAAGGTTTGATACTGAGGGGTGGTGGGAGCGGATGCTCCCGCCACCTCTCGGTCTTTTCTCTGGCCTTTTCTCTGCAGGTGTATACAGGAGGCGATATGAATCCCCTCCTTACCCCTATCGATTCCGGCCAGATTCGAACTTCCCCGCGTTGCGAGTCTCCCAAGTGCGCCTTAGGATGGAGACTGCTGGCGGTGTGCTTATTTCAATCGAATCTAGCGGGTCAAGTTTTGTTGTGTCCCTGGGTTCGTCTCTTCGTTGGAGGTGGTGATGAAGAGTCCATTTTTTGCAGCGATCCTGTTGTTGCTCCTTGTGAGCCCGGCTCTGCTCGTAGGTCAGGTCACGATCAATGAGATCCGAATCGATCAAACGAGTACTGACGATGATGAATATTTTGAACTGTCCGGACCGGCGGGTAGCTCGCTCGCTGGGCTCACGTACGTCGTGATCGGAGATGGTTCTACCGGCAGCGGAACGGTCGAGGCGGCGGTCTCCCTGTTTGGCCAGAGCATTCCCCTCACCGGTCTGTTCGTCGCCGCCGAGGCTACGTTTTCCATCGGTCTTGCCGACTTCACAACAGATCTCCCCTTTGAGAACAGTGACAACGTGACCCACATGCTGATCGACGGTTTCATCGGTGCTGTAGGGGATGACCTGGACACCGACGATGACGGCAACCTCGACTCCACCCCCTGGGCTTCCATCGTCGATTCCATCGCCCTTCTCGAAGACCCACTCGATCCCATTACCGGAAACACCAGCGCCGGAGAGCTGATCTACAGCGCCAACACTATTGGACCCGATGGTACCTTCGTACCGGCTCATATCGTTCGTTGTCCCGATGGAAGCGGCTCCTGGGAAATCCTCCCCTTTGCCGATCTTGGCCTCCCCTTTGACACTCCCGGTTCCACCAATTCTTGCCCGGAGGATTGTGATAATGGTACCGATGATGATGGAGATGGCGACACTGACTGTGCTGATGCCGATTGCGTCGGAGATCCCAGCTGTGCCCCTCCGCCGGTCAATGACGACTGCGTCGATGCCGCCAACCTGGTCGAAGGTTCCTATACCCTGACCACTCTGGGAGCGACCACCGACGGTCCGACCAACTGCGGTGGAAGCTTGCTCAACGACGTTTGGTTCATGTATAGCGCTACTTGTAGTGGAATCGTGACCCTCACCACTTGCGGCACCACCGATTTCAACCCGCAGATGGCGATCTATCCCGGCACCAGTGCCTGTCCTCCGGCTACTGATTCAGAGATCGCCTGCGATGCAGGAAGTTGTATCGGATCGGGAGAACCGGAAATCTTCCTCGACGCGGTCGCCGGAGAGGACTACTTGATCCAGTTTGGCGGCTTCAACGGTGAACGTGGCGATGCCACCCTCACCATCAGCTGCCCACCTGATGATTGTCACCAGTTCCCCAATCCGAATATCGAATTGCTTGGATTTGTCGGTGCCACCACGAGCAACGCGCCCGGTATGCCCATCGACTACGTCGGTGATCCGCCGGCACCAGACTTCGACTTCATCGAAGTGACCGCTGCCGGCACCATCGACGACCTGGATGTTTCTATCGACATCACTCACGCCTTCATCGGAAATCTGGACATCGACCTGGTCGCACCTTCGCAAACACAAATCCGTCTCTACCAGAATGAAACCAACTCCGATGATGACATGCTTCTCATCTTCGATGATGAAGGCCAGCCTTACGGAAGCGTCACCACCTACAGCGGTGAGCGGATGCAGCCCTACGATCTGTCCCAGGGCACCGGAAGCCTTGCTGATTTTGATGGGGAAACGGCCGCCGGAACCTGGGGCATCATCGTCGGCGATATCTTCCCTAGCACAGCAGGTGGAACCCTGAACTCCTGGGCTGTTCACATCGGCCAACCGCAGGAAATCCCGGATGGGACCGGATCGACCGACTACGTGATCTCGGTCGACCCGGCAGATCAGACCGGAATCAGTGATCTCGATGTCGATATCGACATCAGCCATGCCGACACCTCAGACCTGGAAGTGGACCTGTTGTCTCCGCAAGGAACTTCGATCCGTCTCCACGATCATGGCGCCGGCACCGACCTGAATGGCCGTTACGACGATGCCACCGGCAATAACGATGGTTTCGGCAATCTGGTCCCCTCAGGGCCTGGAACGCTGGCCGATTTTGACGGCGAAAGCATCGGTGGCGACTGGACCCTGACCGTCGCCGACACGGTGACCGGAAACAGCGGCACCATGAATGGCTGGGCGATTCAGGTCTGTCCGGCTCAATGTGATGCCCCGAATGATCTGATCCTGACTAGCGATTGCAGTACCAATGAGGTGACGCTCTCCTGGCTCAATAACGGCACCTACAACCAGATCGAAATTGATCGAGATGGCACCGCGCTGGCCACCATCGCCGGAACCGATACATCTTATGTCGACACTACAGCTGCCGATGGCTTCCACGACTACACGGTCCGTGGAGTCTGCGCTATCGGTGCGGCTTCCGTCATCGGTTTTGTCGATCACTTCAGCTACAACGGCGAAGACACCATCGTGGTCGCCATGGAAGGGCTGTTCGATGGCGGGGATACCGGCAGTAACGATTCGGGTGCCGCCATTTTCGCGGGACTCACTCTTGCCGGTGCCAACGCCAAGTTGATCCGGATGCAGATCGACGAGTATGCCTGCATCGACTCGCCTGAGGTCACACAGGTGTGGATCGCCTGCGGCACCTTTCCGACCAACGGCAGACCCAATGAAGAAGAATCCGAATTGATCGGCAGTCTCGCTGCTTCGGGAATCGCCATCTACTTCGAGAGTTCTGATCACTGGAGCTTTAACCATCCGATCTCTTCCTTCGACGACCGAGATGGGGTCGCCGAACCGTATGAGCAAGATGATGATGACCAGCTCACCTCTCTCGATGGATCAGACTCCGGTGTCGGACTCGATATGTCAGGCAACCAGGATGTCGCCTACAACCAGGACAACCAGTCGGCCACCGGCAATGCCAATGACTTCAACAACTACCTGATTCCCGCGACCGCTGAAGCGGCAGGAGGCTCCGCCGGTACGGTCTGGAGCTACGACGAGGCCATCGGTAACACCGCGCCCAATCAGGGCGTGACTACAGCTTACACTCCCGATAATGGTGCACGTGTGATCTGTTCCAGTTTCGAACTGGGCGGATACCAGGGAGATGTGAACGCCGTGATCGCGGCTTACAGGGAATTCCTGGCAGGTGGAGGGACTCCTCCCACCGGAGGCTTCGAACGTGCCGACTGTAACCACGATGGCAGTTTCAATATCGCTGACGCGGTTTTCCTGCTCGCATATTTGTTCTCACAAGGTGAGCAGCCTGCCTGTGAAGATAGTTGTGATGGAAACGACGATGGAAGTATCAACATCGCCGATGCCATCTACAAGCTGGCCACCTTGTTCGGTGGCGGCCCCAATCCACCGGATCCGTACGGAGATTGCGGAGAGGATCCGACTGGCGATCCCCTGGAGTGTCTGGAGTACAACTTCTGCCCCTGATCGTTTCTAATCTGGTGCAGTGAACAAAGAGAATCGTGGCGGGCGAGGTCAAAAAAGGCCTCGCCCGCCTTCTTTGTTTATCCTGTACCATGACGACGGAGGCGGAATGAGAAGGTCAGTGACAGCAGAGATCCATCACACCGACACTGGAGATGGTTCCCGTCGTGCCGGGGCGATGACCGGCATGCTGCTGGTCTCACGGTTACTGGGAGTGCTACGGGATGCGTTACTGACGACCTTGCTCGGTGCCACCCCCGCCGCTGATGCCCTTCGTGCCGCCCTCAAGATCCCTGCAACAATCCGCGACCTGCTTTCAGAAGGAGCCATTTCTGCAGCTTTCATTCCGGGCCATCAAGATCAGAAAAATCACGGTGGGATCAAAGCCGCAAATCGCTACTCTCGCTCCGTCGTTACCCTTCTGTTGCTGCTGTGCTCGGTGCTGGTGGGCGTGCTGTGGTGGTGGGCTGCTGAGGTCATCGACCTGATCGCTCCCGGTCTCGACGAGCCGCTCTTGGGTTCCAGTTTGCTGACCGAACTACTGCCCTACCTGCTCGTCGTGCCATTCCTGGCAGTCCTTCGGGGCATCCTGCTCGGTGCCGACCGGACCCGTTCCGCCGTGTCTTCCCAGGTCCTCCAGAATGTCGTTCTCGTCGTGGCAGGAGCAGCGATGGTGTCCTTGCCACTGTCACTCGCCGAATGCGCTAGCGGCTGGACCAGGGCCTTTCTGGTCGGTTCTGTCGCTGGCCTGTTGCTGATGGGCTGGGTGGCGCGAACCGCCGAACCTCTGCCGATCCCGACCTGGAGAATCTGGGGACCGGGTATCGGGAGACTCATCTGTGATCTCTCATTGCTGATCTTGACCACGGGGCTGATCTACATCAATTCCATCATCGCGATGCGTTTTGCCTCAGAACTTGGTTCGGGAAGCATCACCCACCTGGAAAACGCATTTCGTTTCCACTTCCTCCCCATCGGACTCATCGGGGTGGCACTTGGAACCGTCGCCGGAGTCGATGCGGCACGACTGGCAAGTCGTAGCTGGTGGCGGGCACTGGCGCGACGCATCGGTCGCAATCAACGGACCGCCCTCTTCATCGCTTTGCCGGCAGCGATCGGGCTCGCCATCCTGTCGGAACCATTGATCCGGCTAGTTCTTCAACATGGTGAGTTCAGCTCAGACGATACCCAGAAGACCGTCGCAACCCTGAGAATCTATTGCCTGGCGATCCCCTTCTCCTGCTTGCTTCCTGCACTGATGCGAACAGCACTGGCGCTGAAAAAGCGAGGCCTGATCATCCTCGCGGCTGTCGTCGGTGTCTCGGTCAACTTGACCTGTATCTTGTTGCTGGCTGATCGTTACGGAGTTTCCGGAGTGGCTGGAGCCTCCGTGATCTCGACGGTGGCCAGCTGGCTATGGCTGGAGGTGGGACTACGACGGTACCTGGCCATTCCGAAACCTCGCACCAGCGCAGTCATCGCCAATTTCGCCGTCACCGGAGCGGTCGCTGGCTGGGCACTGCTGGTCACCATGATGGTAGGACTGCTAGGCTCTGAAACCTGGCTTTTCGACCTACTGACGGTATTCGCCAGCGCGCTGGTCGGATTGTGGATCGCGCTAGTGGTCGGCCGAACGATCCGATCAAGGGAAGTCCAGTCGCTGGAGAATCTACTGTCCTCCGCGTTCCGATGGAAACACCGTTCCTAACCCGGTAGCGATTGTGGTGTGTTAGAAAACTCATCTTCGGGCCAGCACGGCGGCTCCGGAATCCGATCTGCCGGCAGCGCTCTCTTCTCAAGTAGCCGGGGCCCGAGATCGATGGTCGCCAGGATCTCGGCAATCCGCTGTCCTGCACGGCCATCACCATAAGGATTTTCCATCCCGGTGAGGGTCTCCCGAAACTCACGGCCTCGAACGAACTCGATACCAGCGATAATCGCATCCTTATGCGCGGGGACATCAACGATACAGCGACTGCGCTCGCGGCCTTGCTGACGCCTGCCGATGTTGAGACAAGGCAGTGACAAGGAAGGAGCCTCCATGATGCCACTGGATGAGTTGCCAACGATGGCAGCAGCGTGCTGTAGCAACCCCCAGTAAAGCTGGTGCCGAAGGTTTACGAACAGATGTGAATCTACTCTGTTGTCGCAGAACTGCTGGACTCGATCCTTGATCTCTCGGCTGCCGGCATCGGCATTGGGAAAGCAGAAGATGATGGATCCTTCCACTTCCTCCAGCGCCTCGAACAAAGGATCGGTCTCGTGACAGAGTTTTTCATCCAGGGTCACCGGATGCCATGCCACCACCAGAGGAGCCGGATCCAGGGAAACTTCCAGTGCTTCTTCTACCTCGGATCTTGGCGCACTCGTTCCAGCATGGAGATGGTCGATACTCGGAGCTCCGACCGTGTGAACTCGCCACGGTTCTTCGCCGAACTGTAAGACTCTTCTACGTGCGGTCTCGGTAGGCACCAGATGAATATGAGAGATGGCGGTGAGTGCCTGTCTCACCGCATGATCGATCGCTCCCTCCGAAACCTCTCCCCCTTCGATGTGAGCCACGGGGATCCTCAACGCCAGCGCTGCAGCTGCCGGAGCCAGCATCTCGTAACGGTCTGCGATCAATAACAGCAAATCGGGTCGTTCCCGATCGAGAAGTTCGGCGATAGAGAGGGTCGCAACACCGATCGTTTTCGCCATTCCCACATCACTATCGCTACTGAGCAGGCACTCGATGCGGTGATCGACTTTGAACCCATCGGATTCGATCTGGTCGACCGTCATGCCGAATTCAGGCGAGAGATGCGACCCCATCGCCACCAGCGACAGATGAACCTGTGATTGAACCATGAGATGTTGCAAGGGCGAGGAGAGGTGACCCCAATCCGCTCGACTGGTGGTCAATGCGAGGATTTTCCTCACATCTGCGGTCATTCTTCCGCCTCGAGATCGAGCCAGGTGGCCCAGTTGCCGGGATCAAGACGGCTCTCCACCACCCAGGCCCGAATCCATTCGTTCGCTGAAATTCCTACAGCCTGTCCATGTGTCAGAATCTCACACTTCTCCAGGCAATAGTGGGCAACCGTATAACACCATGCGCGAATCTGTTCGGGGCTGCTGGAAGAACCGATCACTTCCAGTTCTCTTTGTCCCAGGGTAGAGAGACCACGGGTCACGAGACCCCGAGTCCCGTCCGAGGCCTCCCACAGTCGGAAATCGACCCAAATCCGGACGGGTAGATTCTCGGGAGACATCTGCTGACATGATTCATCGAAGGCATCCCAGGAATGAATGGTCGTGGAAGCATCCCAGTACACTCCACTGGCTCCCAGTACAGATCCAAGCACTTGAGTCAACCTCGTCAACAACAGGGCACTCTGGACCCTGAAACGGATCTTCTCCGCATCGAGAACCGGCGGTATTTTGTTGCTGGATAAGGACAGAGATGTTTCTAAAGTTCCAGAGACCGGCTCCAGCTGCGTCTCTTTAACTACATTCTCTTGTTCAACGGTTTGCTCGCCGGGATCTTCCACGATGACGATGAGGTGCGCCTCATGACCGGACAGTACCTCCTTGGCTTCAGGCCAATACCATGCTTCAGAGAGGGGCCCCTCGAAAAGATCGGCAGCCACCGGATGATCTCGGCGAGACACCTTCACCACCACACCAGCCACCTCGGCAACGGTAGTCCGACCTGAATCGGCGAGTCGGACAATCGTATCTTCCCCCAAAAGACCACGAAGCTGATCTCCGACCTCGTGACCCTGATGTTCGATATCAGTCTTCAAGGGAATGATGGAGATCAACGGTCCGTGCTCTCCTTTTTCAGTACGGTCCGATCGAACAATCTGCCTTCGATATCAAAGGCAGAAATCTCCATCTCGGGACCATTGACGTTCACCATCATGAAGTGGTGTCCGATTCTCTTGTTGGAGCTGAACCAGGTTCGGTTGGGAGCAAAGTTCTCCAGACTTCCACCACCACCCCCGGTGGTGATGTAGACCACTCCTTTTCCCGCTTCCACAGTCTTGCCGTTCTTGATCGGCCAGGTCCGCTCGTAGACATGGATGTGACCGTTGAACACCACATCCACACCGTATTTATCGTAGAGGGGGGTCAGAGTTTTCTGCACCGGGGGATAACCCTGGTCGGACCCACCCTTCCAGGTGTCACCGTAATCATTCTCATCCGAGGTCCACGCCGGATGATGGTGATAGACGACTTTCCATGTCGACTTACTTGCTGCCAGAGCCCTTTCGAGCCATTTCACCTGGTCGGTATCGGAAGCGATTCGCTTGTTGGTATCGACCACGAAGAAATCGGTATTCCCCCAGCTGTACTGGTAGTAATACTCCGGCTCCGGCATCGTGAAATACTGGTAGTACAACGCAGCATTCTGCTCATGGTTTCCCAGGGTCGGGAACATCGAATAGCGACAGAGGATGTCTGCTGCGCTGGCAAAGAACTGGTGTACCCATTCTCTCTTGTTGCTGCCGGTCCCGACCAGATCACCGCAATGCACGATGAAATTGGGACGGTGTCCCCACGCCAGGTCACTCACCGACTTGGTCACTTTTGGATTGTTCTGGGTGTCCCCCACCACCAGGAAACCGAATGCGGTGTCGTAATCTGCCGCAGTCTGGAAGGTGAGGGTGGCCGTCTCCAGCCCATCAACCCCTCCTTCCGGATTCCCGTCGTGATGAACCCTGACGCGATAGAAGTAGGGAGTTCCCGTCTCTAGCCCCTCGATTCGAACGTGGTGTAGCTTGGCCGGCTCATCACTCACTACCGAGCTTCCCAGATTTCCTGTCGGCCCGAATTCGACCACCGCCATGGTCGGGCGATTGGTCTCAAAACAGACCGTGATCCCGTCGGTGGTGCCCCACTGCAGATAAGGAGCCACCACCATCGCAAGCGGTGGTCGTGGGGGCATCGACCGGGTACAGCCGGGTTTCTGCCTCGACACCGCCCTCATCTCGGCTGCCGACAGTTCAGTCCGCCACAGGCGAACATCCTGGATGGCTCCGATATGGGGGTGGTTTTCGTTGTCATCAACATAGGAGCCGATCACCAGCGGCGCCTTCTCCGGATATAGAATTGGCCCGGACTGCACTCCGCTCTCTCCTACCATTTTTCCATCGAGGAATACTTTCATTGTTTTGCCGTCGTAACTGCCGGCGATGTGGTGCCACTTCCCCAGCGTCATCGACTTGGATCCTTCGAGATAGGTCATCATCCCGTTGCCATCATCGGCTCCTTCACTGGAGACAGCCAGACATGGCTTACCTCTCCGAGTACCGAGTAACCAACCCTTCTCGAAATCGCCGTTGTCCTGAAGACAGCAAAAGAGAGAACCCCACTCCATCACCTCTTCCAGAACTATCCAGCAACTGATCGAAAAATCCTGAGTGGGAAGGTGACGGGAAACCGACTTGTAATTTTTCGCGAGCGACAACATTCCGTTGGCACCGCCACCGAGGAGCATCGGACCGGTACCGGCATCGGCCAGCACCAGGTCGCCAGAGATCTGACCGTTGAGACCTCCAGCGGTCGCCTTGACAGCTCCCGACGAAGAAACAAATCCGTCCCTGAAGTCCCAACGAAGGTCTGCCGTCGGGGGATCCGCAGCGATCACCACACCAGTCACCACAAAACTCGCCATGAGCACCAAAAAACCACGGATATCGCTCATCTGGATCCTCCTGTGTTCGTCTTCCCGATAGCGTTCCCAGGCTGAGGAAACGGGGAAATGGGATGGTACGCGACACAGGAACCGGATCAAATGGGGCAACCTGGCCGTGGTTCCGGGGTTCAGGAGGAAGGAAAGAAGGCCGCCATGCGTATCTTACGAATCCTGTCCTTGCTGTTGTTCTTGTGCCCACTGGTGCGGGTCGATGTGCTCACTGCTGGTGCTGATGCAGTCCCCGGACCCGATCAGGAAATCGCCAGCGAATACCCTGCCGGAGTGGCATGGTGGGGAACCTGGGACGGGGCGCTGGCCGAGGCGAAACGGACAGGAAAACCGATTCTGCTGCTGTCGGCGGCACCTCAATGTCACGGGGTTCCCGGCATCTGGTGACCGGCGAAACAGAAGATGGACCAGAGTCTCTGGTCCGACCCACTGGTGATCGAATCCTCTCGAAAATTTGTCTGTGCCCGCCTCGCCACCTACGAAGACAAGGACGAGGGAGCGATGCTGAAAAGCATCTATCGTGGACGATCAGGCGAACTCGATAACACAGTTTTCACCGTCCTTTCTCATGACGGCAAGAGCAGACTGAGCCGGGCCGGACGTAGCCCGACGATGGTCTTTGGTGGCTCGGTCGGTTGGGAGGGCACCGTCCTGGCTCTCGAGATGGACCGGATCATCGAGCAGTACAAGGTCCCCCAGAGCAAGAAGGCCAACACATTCTCCACTCTGCCGATCGCCAAGGATGTGCGAAGGGCCGTCAACATCTCCGCCTGTGATCGACTTCCCCTGGTCATCACCGCTGGGCTCAACCCGAAGCAGCTTCAAAAGCTCGTGACCCTGGCATGGAAAGAGCCATACCTGGGTCGCTTCAACTGGGCTTCCACCGATGCAATTTCAGAACTGAAATCGATCGGCATCGAAAAACCAGAGGCTGGAATCTGGGTTCTGAATCCCGATACCTATGGACTCAAAGTCGAAGTGATTGCCAAAGTCGAAGCCGATTCAAAAACGAAGCCCATCGAGGAAGCGCTTGCCAAGGCCCTCGCTGGTAAACGTCCGGCAGAGAAAGACACGCGCCGCCACGTCAATCGCGGCAATGCCACTGGAAAACGCTGGGAAACAGAAATCCCTGTCACCGATCCCGGCATACAGGGTGGCCGTCCGCGCCGAGGCAACTAGAAGGCATATTCATCGGAGAAGGGCTCCTCCGGGCAGCGCCCCGCGGGAAGAGACCAGTAGCTTCTCCGAAAGTAAAGGCAGCGATTACTGTTTGATCAGTATGTCTGCACCTGTCTGGTGATCTCCCAGAAGATGTTCTGCAAAGAACTCCCATTTCCTCTGAGTGAAATACCCTGAGAAACTGCCAAATCCGTGGCGTTTTCCGGGGAAGAGCAACATGTCGAATCGTTTGTTCGCCTTGATCAGTTCATTGACGAGACGCATCGTTCCCGCGGGGTGAACATTGTTGTCCATGTCGCCATGAACCAGCAGCAGTTTCCCCTTCAGGTTTGCGGCCAGTTCTGCATTGGTTGGCACGTGAATCTCGAAACGCGTCTTTTCTTCGTCGTCCTTCTTTTCTTTCTTCCCCTCATCGTCCTCTTTTTTCACATCATCCTTCTTGGTGTCCTTGTTCTCGTCTTCGACCTTTTTCTCGTCGCCATCATCGAAGGCCGAAGATGTGTCGGACTTCTCTTGATCTTTCCCCTTCTTGTCCTTCTCCTTTTCCTTGATGGCAACCTCTTTCAGGCCGTGATACCGCTCTGCCCAGCCACGTTGATAAACGTTGTTGTCGTGGTTACCTGACGAGGCAACTCCGACCGTGAAGAAGTCGTTGTAGGGTTCCTGTAGCAACGCGGCCGCCGACATGAATCCGCCGCCGGAATGGCCATAGATTCCGACGCGTTCAATATCGATGAATGGGTACATATCGGCGAGTTGCTCGATTCCAGCTTTCTTGTCGGCAAGTCCGTAATCGCGCAGATTGTAGTAGCCGTAACTGTGATATGCCTTCGAGCGCCCAGGGGTTCCGCCACGGTGACCGAGTTGAACAACGATGAAACCGATCTGAGCGAGTTGCTGTCGACCATTGGAAGCCGAGAAGGAATGGCTGACTCCTTCTGTCTGCGGGCCCGGGTAAACCTCGGCGATGATCGGATATTTCTTTGTCGGATCAAAATCGAATGGTTTCCACATATTACCGTAGAGCTCGGTGACCCCGTCGGCTGCCTTGAAGGTAAAGGTCTCGGGCATCTTCCAACCGGCTTCTGTAAGCCGGGAGAGATCGGATTCTTCCAGATTCATCACCTGGTCGCCGGCTGAATTACAGATACGCGAGATCGGGGCCATGTCGATCCTCGAACAATTGTCGATGATGTATTTCTTGGTGGGCGACAATACAGATCGGTGATTGGCATCACCGGAATCGAGCAGCGTCAGATCGGTTCCATCGAGGAAGATGCTGTAGAGATGCTGGAAATAGATGTTCTCGCCCGGTTCGCGCCCGTTGCCCTTGAAATAGAGCAGTCCCTTGTCCTCATCGACATCAACGATCTGGCTGGCACGAAAGATCCCTGAAGTGATGGGGTTCTTGAACTTGCCATCCATCGTGTAGAGGTAGTAGTGCCCCCACCCACTGCGTTCTGACCACCAGATCATCTCGTTGCGCTTCTTGAGATATCGAATGCTTTTGGGAGCGATATTTGCCCCTTCAAAACCCTCCTCGATCAGAACGGCGCTATCCCCCGTCCGCGTGTCCAGCGAGCAAAGTTCGATGTTCCTCAGCAGCCTGTCGCGTCTGATAAAGCGCAACTCGTCTCCGGATCCTTCGACATCTGGCTCGGTCGATTCGTCTTCGGGATCATGATAAGGAATCCTTGGCCAGTGCAGGCTCTGATAACCCTCATCCTTCCACTTCGACGCCATCTGGAACAGTTCCTTACGATTGCGATCGAAGATGTGCAGCTCACTGGCACCGACCTTCTCTTCACCCGGCAAGGAATATCTGTACTTCTCCAGTGTCGGGCGAGGCTCTGAAAGGGAGTTCACGAGGAACAGTTCTCCGACACCACGCGAGTCGCGTCGGGTCACGTAGAAGGCGGTGGAATCTGGAGCCCAGGAAATACTGGGTCGGGATTTGGGATCCTCTTTCTTCTCTTCTTCGGATTCCTGTTTGCCTTCCTCGTCTTCCTCACCCTTCTTTTCATCCTTTTTGCGCTCCTCCTTTTTTGAGTCATCGTCTTCATCAAAATAGGAGCCAATCTCGCCAGCCTGGATCAATTCCAGGTATGCGTCCTCTTCCATATCGGCGAGAGATCCGCGCCTGAAGCTGCGGCGAGCCGAGAACTCGTAGCCCTCTTCCCCATCATCGGTCAACTGAAGTGCAGTGCTCTCGTCGATGTCGTCGGCCCACTTCTCTCGCTCGTCGACCTTCTCCTCTTCCTTCTTCTGATCTTTCTTATCAGTGTCTTTTTTGTCACTGTCTTCCTCGTCCGTGTCTTTTTCGTCAGTGTCTTTTTCGTCGGTGTCCTTCTCTTCAGTGTCTTTTTCTTCGGTGTCTTTCTCGTCGGTGTCTTTCTCGTCGGTGTCTTTTTCTTCGGTGTCTTTCTCTTCAGTGTCTTTTTCTTCAGTGTCTTTTTCTTCAGTGTCTTTTTCTTCAGTGTCCTTCTCGTCGGTGTCCTTCTCGTCGGTGTCCTTCTCGTCGGTGTCCTTCTCGTCGGTATCCTTCTCGTCCGTATC
>Ga0310342_100001566_pt1 | contig 14274 bp, 8 predicted proteins | sample S15DNA20500_MG_FD_206155 | JGI IMG/M metagenome (GOLD analysis project Ga0310342, IMG submission 206155) | Marine microbial communities from station ALOHA, North Pacific Subtropical Gyre - S1503-DNA-20-500_MG | ecosystem: Environmental > Aquatic > Marine > Oceanic | place: Pacific Ocean: North... | reverse complement strand
ACGAGCCCGAACCCGAATCGAATACCAGTCACCGGTAAAGTCGCCACATTCAACACGGAATTCGATGTCCCGCTGGAGGTTCTGGAAGACGTGTCGGAATCCGGAGGTACCTTTACGGTCAAGAGCGACATCCTCGCGCATCTCTCGACGACCTTCTTGCTCAGGAAAGAACACATCGAGATAAGCACGGGCATTCCCACCGCGCACCTTGAGGATGTCCACAACCAGCGAGGTCCCCTTTGCCACAACCATATCAGTCTGGGTCGGACTCTCGATCACCAGCTGATAGGCACGAGGCCAGGGTTGATTACCAAGCAACAGATCACGATCCAAAAAGGTCTGTGCCAGATCCGGCCGCAACAACCCTCCCGCCACAGCAGGAAGGGCCAACAGTAGCAACAGTCCCATCGCCGCCCGTGCTCGACTCCAGGAAAGAAGAGTTCCGGGCCGAAGCGAATGCATCCTCTCCTCTGCGATCTTGACAGTCCGGGTGATCAGATCCGGGTCATAGAGAAGACGACGGGGATTTTCGGGATCAGTTAGCTGTACCGCCGTGATGAGGGACTCTTCAAGATCACCAGAAGCTTTCTCGACCAGCGCAGCCAGTCGATCCTCTGAGGCTGGAACCCTGACCGCCAGCAATATGGCCCGAAACGAGATCAGCAGTAAAATGACGACGCCAACGCCCTGGATTCCCCTGAGGACTTGCGGCAACACCGCAATCCAATCGAGGAGGAACATCGCCCAGGTGGCCGTCAGCGCAACCGCGAACCAGCGCAAGCCACCGGTCACGATCCGCATCATACGACGCCGTGATCGGAGTTGCCGAATCCGGCGCAACGCCAGCTGTGGACGTTCCAGAGCAGTAGGTACTCTTCCTTGTGCCAAGTTTACCTCTCGAAAATCGGCAGATACTGGTAAGGGATCTCAAGGATGATGCAGGCCATAGCTGTCGCGTAGTTCGGACCCACCAGATCCTGCCATGAACCATCCGGATTCTGCAACGACAGGATGTCTCGCCACGTATCGCGATGCCAGGTGGTCCAGTACTCACCACCTCGCTGGAAAGCCGCTTGAGTGGCGTAATACATGCCGTAGTAGTAATCGAAGGTGTTCAATGCTTCGTAACGACGTGGCCGATGGCGACGCAAATAGGCGAGCCCTCGATCAAGAGCCCGATCCTCGTAAACACCTGCACCGTAAAGTGCAGTGATCCCTGCAGCGGTCAACGGAAAGGTCGTCCTCGATCTCTGAACCCTACCGGTGGGACCGACCTCATGTTGATACATGAAGCCGCCACTCTCGATGTTCGAGGAGTTGCGCACATACCTGATCGCAGCATCGATCACGTCCTTGGGTACGTTGATACCGGCGTTTCTGGCTGCCCGTAATGCCATCACCTGGCAAACAGTGATGCTCATATCCGCATCGTCAGCACCTGGCTGGTATCTCCACCCTCCGGTTTCGTTCTGGGCCTGAACGATGAGGCCCACAGAACTCTTGAGTTTCTCCTTCACCCGGTCCATTCCCGTCATCCCGTACACCTCTGCCAGGAACAAGGTAGCAAATGCGTGGCTATACATTCGTGATTCATTGACAGTGATGAATCCGTTGGTCTGAACGTTACGTAGAAGGAAATCGAGCCCCTTCTCTACTTGTTCGCCATATTTTCCACGACCCGGCAAACTACCCTGGGCGAGAAACGACAAGCAGGCGAGAGCGGTCACCCCGACATGCTTACCTAGTCGGCCCCTGTATTCGTAATGGACCTTTCGACCGATCTTGTCGGTCCAGGAGCCATCTGGATTTTGCGTGTTCTTCAGGAACTCGAGGCCTCTTTCCACGGCAAGGCGCGCTCGTTCCTGCAGTTTCATATCGATGATTCGACGCGGATCGTCGTCGGCCACCTGCCCCACGGAATGAAGCGACATCGAGGAAAACCCGATGAGGAACACCAGGCTGGCAGAAAGAAGACGTTTCTGGAGATTCATTTCTTCTCCTCCCGAACTTCTCTCTTTTGGGTCAGACATGTAGCCCGGTTCAGATTTGTGATGACGATCCGATTTCCGTCCACGTCAACTCTACCTCCGAGGGGTTCCTCGATACGGAACAATCCTCTACGCGTTTGGGGCGTTTCTTCTCCGGTCAGGGACGCAATTGACTTCGGAGCACTGATCGGATCGAGGCTCTGGTGAATTAGTGCGGATTCTCCGGCACTAACGTAGACGACCCCGTCGGTTACGAGTGCCGGCCGACCTAATCCTGGAGAGCGAGTCAATGCCTGCTTCCACAGTTCGCTACTACCGATGTCGCTGACCGCCATCGAGGTGAGAAGATCTCCGAACAGAACCAGTCTTCCTTCTGTGGTTCCCAACATGTAGGGACCCAGGCCCTTACCCTCCACCTGTGACCTGACGGCTCCAGTGGCTGCATCGATGGCGTACAACTGAACGGAGTCGAGCGGAGTCACAAATAACATCCCATCCCGGAGAACCAGCGGATTGGGAGCCCAGATGGAACTCCTTCGCTGCGGACGATAACGACCTCGGTAGGAACGCTGAGAATCTCGATCGTATTCGAGGATCCATAGCACTTCGCCATCCCAGGCTCGCAATGCAGCTATCGCTCCCAGGTTGGAACAGCAATAGACCACTCCGTCCTTGACCAGTACGGATCCAAGAATCGGTTCGCGGGCAGGCTCTCCAAACATCGTCAAGTCGACCTGATTGCCAACGATAGGCCGCGACCACAGTCCCTTACCCGTCTTGGCATCGAGACACCACATCGTCACATCGATGTAGCCGCTCTTTCTCCAGCCCAGTGCCCAGACACGCTCATCCCGGATCACCGGTGCTGAGTTGAAGGAGGTGGTCCTCAGCATCTCATCGCCGAGATCGCGCGATCCGGTATCCCACAGCAGTCGTCCCGCTCCCTTGAGATCCCAGCACTTCACGCCACGCCAGGGCAAGGAGACCTGGATATCGAAACCGAGGTAATCCTCTCGACGACTGGCCCGGGTTACATAAGAGGAAAGGATGACATCGCTGTCTTTGACCGTCCAAAGGCGAGTGGCAATATCCTGCTCTTCGAAGTAAGGGGCACCAGGACGCAAGCTCAGATCAGAAACCAGTTTCCCCGTCCTCAGGTCGTATCGCAGCAGTTTTCGGGAAGTCGCAATTCCGACCCACCCATCTCCAAAACAGGGAGCGAGAATCGCTCCGGTCCCGTCGGAGTAATATCCGCGCCCACGCGAAGGACTGAACGCAACATGGCGGGAGTAGTCGTGAGTTTTCCATGCGATCACGCCGTTTTGAATTGGTAACGGCTGCACCAGAGCGTGTTCTTGTTGTCCTGAGATCAACCTGGAGTCGCTGAGATCATTCTCGAACTGCTGTAGCTGCTCTGGAAAAAGCTTGCCGACCTCTTTCTTGAGAGCAACAAGCCCTTTGGCTTTCCCGAGACGTTTCAAAGCGATTCCACGCTTCAGTAAAAGAGATCGATACAGTTCCTGATCCAGTTCGTTACCAAAACCGAACAGTGCTTCTTGCCAGACCCGAAAGGCCAATTCGGGTTGATCTTGCTCCAGGAACAGATCACCGGCTGCCACCAGCGCGGTCACTCTCACTTCGGTCAGTGGGTAGAGGGCTGCTGCTCGTAACAGTGCAGTGGGATCCATTTCGAAGATGGCTCGTTCGAGCACCGATTGAGCTCTCGCTCGGTATTCCTGGCGGTAGATTTGCTGCAAATCGGGGGAAAGACTACGTAGTTTGCCAATGATTTGATCGGAGAGCGGAGTGGCAACCCGCCATTCGTCCGACACACTCGTGAGCATCAAGGGGTCTTCTCCCCAGATCCCCTCGTGCAAGACCTGAAGTCTCCGAATCCCCTCCAGGGAATCGCCGCTGTCAATTCGCTCTACAGCATCTCGGTATTCCTGGATGACCCCATCTGCCCCGACCAGCAAGGGAATGAGAGCAGATCCTACGTCTGCTCTCGCCACTGCCGAGAACAGGCAGCAATAGATCAGACCCAACCCCAAAACAGCAGGTGTGACGAACCCAAACCGCACCGTCACAACCGCAGGATGCACACGATCATGCTCCGGTAATAGGTCTTCGGTAGTGGTGACGTCTTTAAACATCTTCACGGGAGTCGGACGACCTTTCGCAAGATCCATTCTACCGTCAAGAGCAGCGCAAACAGCACCAGAACCCAGCGAGAATCCCACAGCGGCTCCCGTTCGGCCGAAATAGGGACCTCTCGTTCCAGTGCTTCCACCTCATCGGCAATTCCTGCGGCATCTGACACGTCGTGATATTTGCCCCCGGAAAGCTCTGCGATCTGCACAAGGCGGGTCCGATCCATCCTCGGATCGGCATACTCCAGCTGCGGGACGACGACGCGGAACAGAGTGCTGGCCACTTCTTCTTCCCGATCGATGAGCGAGATCCTGTGTTCACCCAGTTCTCTGGCCTCGATGGAAGCCTCGTAATACTCAGGGCGAGCCAGGTTTCGAATCGCATGAATCTCAATGTCACGCTTCCCAGCAGATTCCACTCGCTCCAGTTTCAACAAAGCCTCCTCTTCGGAAGTGGGTTTAAAGTCGGGCCCGAGCAAGCGCGCCAACACCTTGACCTCACTACCGAGTACCGCCTCTCTTGGGTCGACACTGACGGAGAATCTTTTTGAAGGACCAAGCAAACGAGCCGCGCCGACGAAGCGAATGGTCTGACCCCAGAATCGATAGAACCAGCGGTTCCCCACCAGACGTCTCAATCGCCAGGTGTCATCGGTCAGAGAAATGAATGTCCTCCCTCGACCGAGGTACTGGAACGCAAAAACAGGACGAGGGCCGTAGGTGAAATGTTCATCCGATTCATGGACCGCGAGAGCCACGGCACCCTTGCGCAGTTTCTTGACCCTCTGATACCAGAAAAATCCCGGCATCGTTTGATCACTACGCCCCTGCCACTGCCAAAGTTCCTTGTTCTTTTCCGCATCTGCGACTAATTGCATCACCGGGTGCTCCAGGCCCTCTGGAGTCAGCTGTACGTGAAATGATTCCACCAGGTCGCGAGAGATGGCACCTCTTTCATCGGCCTCCTCAAGTTCCACTGGAAGTAATTTCTCGAGAGGATCTCCGCGATAACGACGGGGCATGAACCACTGGCCAGAAAGAAACACCACGCCCCCACCGTGATCATCAACAAACTCGACCATCCACTCCTTTTGTTGGATCGACAGGGAATCAGGCCGGATGTCACCGAGCAGGATCACATCGTAGTGAAAGAGATCTTCACGGGTGCGGGGAAACTGCCGCAGCGACGGGATGCCGGGGGAAGACTCCTGGGGAAACTCGGGATCCGCTTCCAGCAGTAAACACTGCGATTCCATCGTGGGATCACGTATCAGAGAATTTTTCAGGTATCGATAGTCATAGCGGGGCGGGCCCTCGACGTAGAGAACCTTGATCTTTCTCGCCACAACGGTAACTGGTTTTTCCAGGGCATTGTTCTCCCGAAACAGTTCCCCGTCCTGATGCTCAACCTCGACACGGCACAGGTACTTGCCAGGAGAACGAGGGCTGAACTCGAGACGGTGAGGAACAACCTGCCCGTCCCTGCCGATTCGCGGGTAATACGGGACACGTTGTTCGATGCCACCATCTTCTCGGAGCAGTTGCAACTCGGCACGAACATCCAGGTTCTCGAACCCTTCGGCAGCGATCCGGAAATCAACGGGAACCCTGTCCCCTTCCAGCACCACATCTGCAATGTCCAGATCGATCAAACGGATGTCCCTGGGATCCTCGGCATTTCCGATACCGATGACATGCACCGGAATCTCACGGGCTCCGAATCTTCGAGCCACATCCTCAGGAGAAACCACTCCGCCGCTGTCCCTCCCATCACTCAACAGCACCATCGCGGCGATGGTACGTCCTCGTGCATCATCGACGGTATCTCCCATCGCATCTCCGATGCGACTGACACGTCCCCGAAGAGTAATCTCACTAGCATCGAAACGCGGCTCATCCGTAATCAACGAAGTGCTGCTCTGGAGGCGCGGGAGATCGGCTATGGCGCGAACTCCATCGGAGCCAGCCACAACTTTTACATCTGCTTTCTGACGCAATCTTTCGATGAGATTCGCGTTTCCGCCGGACAGGACACCGCGAGCAATGTCGAGTCGGGACGTTTCATCGACAACCTGGACTCCTGAAACAGAGGTGATCGCCATCGGTATCGAAGGATCGGTCCACCGATCCTGGATTCCCATCGAATAGGAATCGTCGACCATGACCAATACGGTTGAGGATTCTGTCTGGACCCTTTCTCGGGTCAGGGTTGGCCGGAACAAAATCACTACAAGAACCAGCAACACCAGGAATCTCAGGACAGTGAGTAGAAAACGAGAGGCTCCTCTGGCACTGCCCTGGTCACCCTGGTAACCCCAAACTGCAACACCGATGAGAATCGGGACGATGACGATGGCGATGATCCAGGCCTCCGGAGCCGCGAGCCACTCAACTCGAGTCTCCACTCGAGTGTCAGAAAGAGCGAGAAACCAGGACATCATTCACCCCGCCTTCTGGCACGGCCGAAGAAACTGGCGAGTCCCGTTTCCACGATCAGAAGCAACAGAACCGTCGAAAAGACCGGGTACCACAGGTCTCCGCTTCCCATACCGGACAGTTCCTCATCTCGACCTGACAACTCAGCATCGAGGTACTTCACCGACGGGTACATGGAGACAATCTCTTCCGGATCAACAAACACCAGAGCACCCTCGGAAGCGCGACTGTTGACCGAAAAGGCATCGCTACGCGTTTCTCCCGTATCTTCCTCGAACCGCAGCTCGTAAACCCCGGGCCTCCAGCGTCCCGGAACCACCAGGTCAAAGGAGACCCGATCTTCAGACTCTCTCAGAGCCATCGGAACAGCTCCCCCTTCCGGCGTCAGCAAGGTGATTCTGGGAGCATACTCTTCGGAAGAAATCTTACGGGTCCACGGTTGGCCAAGAGCTAGATTTCGCCCTCCCCCGTCATGCATCACCAACCACGGCAAGGATTCGTGCAGGAAGCAAACGTATGCCGGTGTGATGGGGAAATTGCTCCATTCACGATCGGCTCCGGTGCCCAGAACCAGCACGACACCACGACCGTGAGACTTTTGAACCAGCACGGGAGTGGCCTCGAAGTCATCGAGCGACATCAGCACATCTGTATCGGGAACCTTGGACAACGGACGGCGGAAACCATGAACCGCAACATCTCCCATTCCCGCCTCGGGGAATCCAGACAGATAGCTCAGGATCGGATGCTCAGGGCTGTCAATCTGCCAGTGGTAGAAGATCTGACGCCGGGGATCAACGACGGCGGGACCGGGTTCCCACGGAAACCAACCTTCTCCTTGACGCCATGCATTTCGATTCCAGCTTTCGTTGTTCATTCTCGATCCCGTGAAGACGAAGACACCGCCTCCACGCTGGAGGAACTCCTCGATCTTCTCCGATTCTGCTTCCCCCATCGTCGAGACGTCGGCGAGGATGATCACTCGGGGAGCCTGAAAATCAGCAGACAGGAAACGATCTTCCGGAACCACCTCAACTCGGTACGGGGAAAGTCTGACTCCTGTGGGTCCCACATCGTCGTCGCCCAGTGCCGCGACCAACCAGTCCGATTCGGAGGACTCCTCGACAGGATCCCAACCTCCATCAATCACCAGAATATCGACCGCCTCGAGTACCTCGGCGGCAAACCACCGGGCGTCGTCGCGGTCGAGGTCATCGCTGTGCAAGCGAGCCTCCACTCGCGCCACACCAGGCATACGGAAGATGTGAGGGAACGAGAGGGTTCTCGATTCACCCCCCTCGACCACGACCCTCCGACTTCCCTGCACGGATCCGTCGATGAGAAACTCGACTTCGATTCCAGGAACGGGCTCGGTGCCCCGATTCTCGATCAATACCTGGAAGGAGATCGGCACATCGGCACTGATCAGTCCTGTTGAGGGACGAAGTGCTGACAGAGTCACATTGCGAGGTCGCTCCGGTCCGACCGGATGCAACACCAGTTCCGCACCAGCAGTCTGGAGTCTTTCGAGGGCTTCCCGGATGGCAGGGATCTCGGAACCATCTTCAGAGAGCCAGTCTTCACGTTGCATGTCCGAGAAGAGGTGGAAGGTCCAGATTCCTCCTTCGTCGCTAGCCAGCGCGACGGCTTCGGAGATGGTCACCTCCGGTTCGAACTGCAACCAGCCGGGGGACAACTGCTCCAGATCTCCTAAAATCTCGGCTGGACCCGATTCGCCCGTCATCTCTGCACGAGTAGCAGGAGTCTCCGCCGGCGGAAGACCTCCCACCAGCAGAGCTGTTCGATCCCCCGCTTCAAGATCGAGCAGCAGTTGCCGCACCTGATCACGAGTCTGCTCCAGGGTCGTCCTGCTGGTTTTCCGTGCTGCAGTACTGGCCGAAGCATCGATGATCACTGCTTCCTGACGAACCAGGCGGCCCAATACCGGCAATGCATCCGTGGTGAGAGTCGGGCGAGCCATGGCAAACACAAACAATAATATCGCCAGGGTTCGTAACAGCAGCAACAACAGGTTCTCGAGACGGAGTCTCCTTCGATGCCTTTTCATCGCTCTGAGCAAGAACTCCATGGCAGCCCAGGGCCTACGTCGATAGCGCTGGCGATTGATCAGATAAATGATGATGGGAATTAGCCCCAGAGCGAGAAACCCAAGTAGTGCGGGGGTAGCAAAATTCATCGCGTACTCCCTGCACGGCGCACCAGTGCTTCTCGCAAAACCTGGTCGAATGATCGAGAACAGTCCGCCAGCTGGTACTGGATTCCGCTGTTTCGAAAATCCTTTCGTATACTGCGCATGAACTCCCGGATCTCGACCAGGTAGGCTTCCCTGACCGCTTCCGGATCGGCCAATTGCTCCGGGTGATCTTCCAGTCCCTCAAACAGGGTCATTCTCGTGAAAGGGAAATTGAGCTCATCTGGATCCATGATATGGAGAACCAGGATATCGTGGCCAGCATGACGCAATTGTCGCAGGCCATGAACCAATCGATCCTGATCATCGAACAGATCGGTGAGAAGAACGATGAGGCAACGTCTCTTCAGACGATCTGAAACTCTTCCCAGCACCTCTCCGATATCGGTCGCATCTTGCCCCGATTGTTGCGCCAGCACTCCCGCCAGATCCTGGAGGTGGCTTCTGCTCTGAGAGATCGGAGCTTCGGCCCGGATCTTCTCGTCGAAGACGATTGCACCCACTGCGTCCTGCTGTCCCAAGATGAGATAAGCGAGCGAGGCGGCCAATGTTCGAGCGTAATCAAGCTTCGTCATCGCTCCAGAGCCATAGGTCATCGACTCACTGGCATCGAGTACCAGTTGAACGCGCAGATTGGTCTCTTCCTCGAACTGCTTGATGTAATAGCGATCAGAGCGACCGAAAACTTTCCAGTCGATGTGGCGGATGTCATCGCCAGGGACATACTCCCGGTGCTCGGCAAACTCGACCGACGAACCGTGGAATGGGCTCCGGTGCAAGCCCGTGATGGAACCCTCCACGATCATCCGCGCCCGAACGATCAGGCCGGAGATCTTCGCCAGCGAAGCGGGATCTAGAAGTCTTTGAGACTCTTCAGACGACATGCGCCGCCGTCTCTTCGAGTAGCTTGTTGATGATGTCATCCGAGGTGACCCCTTCGGCCTCAGCTGCGAAGTTGGTCACGATGCGATGACGAAGTACCGGCAACGCGACCCGACGGATGTCATCGCCAGTGACGTAGGGACGTCCAGCCAGAACTGCACTCGCCTTGGCTCCTAGCACCAGGTACTGCCCGGCCCTCGGGCCTGCTCCCCACTCAACGTGCCGGCGCACAAAGTCTGGCGCCTCATCGGTACGGACCCGGGTTGCACGGGTCAGTCGCAACGCGTACCGAACCAGGTCATCGGCTATCGGGACACTTCTGACGAGAGACTGCAATTCGAGAATCCGATTGCCGTCGAAAACTGGCTGCACATCGGCTTGGGTTCCGCCGGTGGTACGTTGCATGATCTCCAGTTCCTCATCAGCATTCGGGTAATCGACCCGGATGTTGAACATGAATCGGTCCAGCTGAGCCTCGGGAAGCGGATAGGTTCCCTCTTGTTCGATGGGGTTCTGAGTCGCAAGGACGAAGAACGGAGTGTCGAGCGGATGGCGGTTTCCTCCCACTGTCACCTGTTTCTCTTGCATCGCTTCCAGCAGTGCCGCCTGGGTTTTGGGAGGAGTCCGATTGATCTCATCGGCGAGTACAACATTGGCAAAGATGGGCCCCGGAACAAATCGGAACACTCTCTCCCCGGTCGAACTATCGGCCTGAATCACTTCGGTACCGGTGATGTCGCTGGGCATCAGATCCGGTGTAAATTGAATCCTGTTGAAGGACAGGGTCAATGAACGAGCCAGCGTGCTGATGAGCAGGGTCTTGGCCAGACCAGGCACTCCGACCAACAAGCAGTGCCCGCCGGAAAGGAGCGACAGGATCAACTGATCGATGACTTCATCCTGACCGACGATGACCACTCCCAGTTGCTGGCGCAGTTCATTGACCGCAGTCTGAACCTCGAGAATGATGTCATCACCACCCGCTGCGGAATCGAACGCTCCTGGACCATCGTTGTCGCTGGGATTGTCTTCGGAGCCGGTCTCTTGTTCGGGGTACTCTTCTTCACTGAACATGCAGTTTCCTCTGTTCTCGGGTCTTGCAGGGCAGGATCCGCCTTCCTGCCCGGGGTGTTCCTGGGCATTACAGGCATACCTGCAAACGGTCCCCGAAAGGCGCTCACGGGCCTCCGGGGGGGCAGTTGACTCTTGTCCGTGGAAGATAAGGGAGTCCCCCCACGGAAGAAACCGCCAGAAACGACGGAATTAGTGCTTCTCGGGCCCCTGGAGTACTCACCTGACGGGTCTCGTTGACTTGGACCATGGCAGCCCTAAACTCTTTCCACTGCCCCTTCCAACGAATTGTCGCCGTGGGGTGGTTCCGTCGGGATGATCCGATCGGGCCGCGCCCCGGTCGTTCCGTCCTGGCGGTGAAGCGACCTCGAATAACCCCTCCGCCATCGAGGGCAAGACGAGGAGATCACTTGACCGACGGAATGAGTGCCAGAGAGCTGTTTCAGTGCCATAGCAGCCTCACCTACGACGATCTGGTCATCCTGCCCGGATTTATCGATTTCGGGATACAGGACGTTCAATTGCAAACTCGCCTCACCCGTGAGATCGAGATTGCGTCGCCACTATGCTCGTCGCCGATGGACACCGTCACTGAATCGGAGATGGCGGTCAGTCTGGCTTTGCTCGGTGGCATCGGCTTCGTCCACTACAACAACACGATAGAACAGCAAGCCGCCATGGTTCGTCGGGTCAAGCGCTTCGAGAACGGCTTCATCACCGAACCGATGGTCTTGAGCCCCGATCACTGCCTCGCTGATGTCGATGAAATTCGCCAACGACACGGATTTTCCGGAATTCCCGTCACCCAGGATGGAACACTGGATTCAAAACTGGTCGGAATCGTCGCCAACCGAGATATCGATTTTGAGCAGGACCGTTCGATTCAGCTACGAGACGTGATGACGGTGGATCTGGTCACTGCGCCAAAAGGAGTCACTCTCAAGGAAGCCAACCGTCTCCTTCGCGAATCGAAGAAGGGTAAGTTACCCATCGTCGATGAAAACGGATTCCTCGCGGCACTCGTTTCACGCACAGACATCAAGAAAAATCGCGATTTCCCCGACGCTTCGAAGAGCTCCGACAAACAACTGATGGCGGGAGCCGCGATCTCCACTCGGCAGGAAGATCGCGAACGCCTCGATGCACTGGTCGAAGCTGGAGTTGATGTAGTGGTGATCGATAGCGCCCAGGGGCACTCCACCTATCAGATCGAAATGCTCAAGTTCATCCGCGAGACCTTCCCGGACTTGCAAGTGATCGCCGGCAATGTGGTCACCCAGGATCAGTGCGCGGCGCTGATTCAGGCAGGAGCCGACGGGATCCGCGTCGGAATGGGTCCGGGTTCCATCTGTACAACACAAGAAACGATGGCAGTCGGTCGAGGGCAGGCAGCTGCGGTCTATCACTGCGCACTACACTGCCGGGAACAGAATGTCCCGGTGATCGCCGATGGTGGAATCCGCGATATCGGTCACATCGTCAAGGCTCTCTCGTTGGGAGCTTCCTGTGTGATGATGGGATTGATGTTCTCAGGCACCTCTGAAACACCGGGTGACTACTTCTATCAGAATGGCGTTCGACTCAAGCGCTACCGAGGAATGGCTTCCATCGAGGCGATGGATAGCGGTGGAGGAAAACGCTACTTCGCCGACGATGAGCAAGTTCGAGTCGCTCAAGGTGTGTCCGGCATGGTGATGGACAAGGGCTCCATCCGGAACCTGGTTCCATACCTGTGTCAGGGACTCAAGCACGCCTTCCAGGATATCGGTGTCCGTGATCTGGCATCGCTCCACCGATCGCTCGATCAAGGAGAACTGTGTTTCGAAACCCGGACCCAATCCGCCCAGCAAGAGGGCGGAGTTCATGACATGTACTCCTACGAAAAGCCAGCACTCGGAACCCGGGAACGGGTCGAGTAATTTCGAGATGCGAGAGGAGGCCAATTTGGCCTCGGATACCCGGAATGAGTTCTGCGCAATTCTCGATTTTGGTTCTCAATACAGCCAGTTGATTGCCCGGCGTGTCCGGGAAAATCGGGTCTATTGCGAAATCCTTCCCTGCACGACCACCGCCAAGGAGTTGCAGCAGAAAGATGTTCAGGGAGTAGTCCTCAGCGGCGGTCCCTGCGGAGTCTACGACCAGGACGCACCACAGCTAGATCCTGCGATTCTCGACATGGGAATTCCGGTACTGGGCATCTGCTATGGAATGCAGGTTGCCTGCCAATCGACAGGAGGAGCGGTCACTCCCTCCTCGGAGCGCGAGTACGGCGATACCACTTTGATCGTCGACGACACCGAAAATCCGATCTTTCACGGTTGCAATGAGAAGTTGCAGGTCTGGATGAGTCACGGTGATCGGGTCAACGAGATCTCCGACAAGCTCTCTGCTATCGCCCATACCGAGAACACGCCGCTGGCGGCGGTGTTTGATTCAACAGCTCAGTTCTGGGGATTGCAGTTCCATCCTGAGGTCACCCACACCCAGGACGACGGCAAAATCCTCAACAACTTCCTGTACCGAATCTGTCGCTTCACCGGCGACTGGGAGATTCAGGATTACGTCTCGCGCACGGTCGAGGAGATCCGCGAAACGGTCGGTGACAACCGAGTGGTCTGTGCGCTTTCCGGAGGGGTCGACTCCTCGGTAGTCGCTCTTCTGATTCACAAAGCCATCGGAGATCAATTGACCTGCTTTTTCGTCGATAACGGGGTGCTCCGAGAAGGTGAAGCGAAACAAGTGTGCGATGTCTTCCAGAATCAATTCCAGCTCGATTTCCGCTTCATCGATGCCTCCGATCGATTCATCGAGAGGCTCGCGGGTATCACCGAACCGGAAGCCAAGCGCAAGGCCATCGGATTCCAGTTCATCGATGAGTTCCGCGAGGCGGCAAAACAGTTCAAGGATGCCAAATATCTGGCTCAGGGAACCCTGTACCCCGACGTGATCGAAAGCGTCAGTCCATTCGCGGGTCCCTCCGCCACCATCAAGAGCCATCACAACGTCGGTGGACTCCCCGAAGATCTCGACTTCGAGCTGATCGAGCCGTTGCGTTTTCTGTTCAAGGATGAAGCGCGGTTGATCGGTAAAGAACTGGGACTCCCCGATGAGATCGTTCAGAGACAGCCATTCCCCGGCCCCGGACTCGGTATCAGGATTGTCGGTGAGGTGACCAGAGAACGGCTTGCTACCCTTCGAGCCGCTGATGCCATCGTGCGGGCGGAATTGCAGGAATGGAGTCGATTCCGCGATATCTGGCAGGGCTTTGCCGTGCTGCTCCCGGTCCGATCAGTTGGAGTCCAGGGAGATCAGCGAACCTACGACTGCACCGCCGCCATCCGCATCGTCGAATCGACCGACGGAATGACCGCCAACTGGATGCTACCGCCACAGGAGATCCTGGCGAGGATTTCCAATCGAATCTGTAACGAGGTGCAGGGGATCAATCGCGTGGTGCTAGACATCTCCAGCAAACCACCGTCAACCATCGAATGGGAGTGAGCGGATGGGAATTTCATGGCTAGGGATCATCATT
>Ga0310342_100001565_pt1 | contig 14279 bp, 15 predicted proteins | sample S15DNA20500_MG_FD_206155 | JGI IMG/M metagenome (GOLD analysis project Ga0310342, IMG submission 206155) | Marine microbial communities from station ALOHA, North Pacific Subtropical Gyre - S1503-DNA-20-500_MG | ecosystem: Environmental > Aquatic > Marine > Oceanic | place: Pacific Ocean: North... | reverse complement strand
GGCCGCTCTGGAATATAGCGCGCAAGAGCCGGGGGGCCGCCTCTCCGATCGTGACCCGGGACACGATCTACCTGCTCGGAGGAGATGAGGCGCTCTGCGTGGCGCTTCGTGATGGAACAATTCACTGGCGGCACTCGAAAAAAGTCGAAATCACATCCCCCATCCTCGCAGATGGGAAGATCATCAGTATCGCCAGCGGAGGCAGGCAGCTGTGGACGCTCCGGGCGAGCAGCGGGGCTTTCGAGGAGCTCTCCAGCTCCCGCCTGGCAGGCACAAGATGCTCCTCTCCTGCCATGGCCGATGGTCGCCTGGTGCTCCGATTAGCCGACCGCCTGGCAGGCTTCGACCTGCGAAGCTCAAACGGCAATTGACCTCACGGCGGCCCGGTTAACCTGTCTATTGCCGCAGGTAGCCGCGCACCCAGCCGCGCGAGCCCTGCGGTGGTACGCCGTCGGCGATGTCGCTGCCATCGGCCAGGGTGAAGGAGGCCGCCAGCGGGAACCTGCCCTTGGGAGCTCCTCGGGTATAGGTCCCCTCGCCCCAGAACTCTCCCCGGGCGACGAGGTCGAAGCGGGTGACCTTGCCGTTCTTCTTCTCGACGCGGCCCAGCAGGCTGGCCTTGTAGCCGCGCTTGCCGTTGGCGGTCTCGAGATGAACGGTTCCGCTCAGGCGGCCGTCCTCGAGAGAGAGCTCGAGGGAACGAATCTCATCGGCTTTCCACATGGGAGGCTCGCCCCGGGTATTGTCGACCAGGTGGTAGCGCGCGATGCGCTTCTGGAGGGCGGGCAGAAGCCTTCCCGCCACCAGGGCATCGTGTTCGGCCTTCGTAGCCCAGAGGTTGTCGCGCGAGAGAGAGCCCTGGAAGATCTTCCTCCAGCGGTCGGTCGTCTCCTCGTAGCCCCCCAGGACCTTCGATTGCACCCGCACCACCATCCCCCCCTCGGGCGGACTCGGATTGTAGCGAGCATCCACCTTGCCGCGCTCGATCACCTCCGCCCCCGATGCCCGGAAACCCTCGAGCGCCTTCTTCATCATGCGCCTGATACGGTCGCCGCCGCGGTTGTTGTTGAAACCCAGGAACTTCCCCGAGGCGGTGGCAAGATAGAGGCCCTGGGTGGTGCCCTGGAAGTTATTGCGCGGACCCTGCCCGGCAATCTTGCGATAAAAATCGCCCTCGGCATCTTTCTGGCGCCTCTGGTAGGCCTGGTCGATGGCCACGGGAATGAAACGAGACTTCAGGAGGCGGACGATTTCAGGGTCTTTGAATGTTGACTCACGGTCAAGCACTCCGTTGTTTCATGTGCAGCCGAGGGGATGCCCGTCCATCGCCCAGATGAAGATCGGCTTCTTCTCGCTCACCGCCGCACGCTGGGCATCGAGCAGGGAGATCCTCCATGGGATGGTCCTCCACGGAGCCTCACTGGAAGCCTGCAGTTTCTTATGCAGGCGGTCGAACTCGGCTTCTGAGAGTCCATCAGCGAAGAGAGCTGAAGCCGCCGGGAGAGCGATGTACAGCGCCAGGAAAAGCTTCGGAAAATTCATGCGATGATCTCCTTTACTACCTTTCCGTAGACATCCGTCAGGCGAAAATCCCGCCCGGCGTGACGGTAGGTCAGCTTCTCGTGATCAAAACCGAGCAGGTGAAGCATCGTAGCATGCAGGTCGTGGATGTGAACCCGGTTCTCAACCGCCTTGTAGCCGAATTCATCGGTGGCCCCGTAGACCTCCCCTCCCTTGACCCCTCCACCCGCCAGCCAGACGCTGAAACCCCAGTGATTGTGGTCACGGCCGAGACGGTTGTTGCCGGTTCCGGGCTGGGCGACCTCGACGGCCGGTGTTCGGCCGAACTCCCCACCACAGACCACCAGCGTATCCTCGAGCAGGCCCCTCTGCTTGAGATCGGTGAGCAGCGCGGCGATGCCCTGGTCGCATTCACCGGCGAGCTTGCGGTGATTCTTGCCGATCTCCGAGTGGCTGTCCCAGGGCTGCACATTGCCGTGGTAGAGCTGGACGAACCGGACCCCTCTCTCCACCAGCCTGCGGGCCATCAGGAGCTGGCGGTTCTGCAGGCTGGAGCCGTAGAGTTCGCGGATGGATTTCGGCTCACGGCTGATGTCGAAAGCATTGGTCGCCGCGAGCTGCATGCGAAAGGCCAGCTCAAAGGACTGGATCCGGGCCTCGAGAGCCGCATCGGCGCCGCGTTCGTCCTGGTGGCGCCGGTTCAGACGCGAGAGCAGGTCGAGCTGTCTGCGCTGGGCGGCGGGGGTGACATGCCCCGCCTCGATGTTCTCGATCAAATCCTTCACCTTGCTCTTGCGGGTGTCGATATGGGTTCCCTGGTAGATCCCCGGCAGGAAGGCTGAACGCCAGTTCGACACATTGGCGACGGGATAGCCCGGGCACAGGACCACGAAGCCCGGCAGGTTCTGGTTCTCGGTTCCCATGCCGTAGAGCAGCCAGGAGCCGAGACTCGGCCGGTTCAGGCGTTCATCTCCGCAATTCATCAGCCGCATCGACTGCTCGTGGTTCGGAGTGTTGGCGTACATGCTCCGTATAATGGTCATCTCGTCGGCATGGGCGGCCGTACGACTGAAGATCTCGCTGATCTCGAGGCCGCTTTCTCCCCAGCGCCGGAATTCAAACGGAGAGGGAAGCAATCCGCCGGTGGGCCGCTCGGTGGTCAGGTTGCCCCCGGGCAGGGGCTTTCCCGAGTACTTCTTCAGGGCGGGCTTGGGATCGAATGTGTCCACCTGGGAGGGACCGCCGTTGAGATAGATATGGATGATGCTCTTCGCCCTGGGAGAAAAATGCGGCGGGCGGGCGAGGAGCGGACTGGCCGAATCGGGGCGGCCGGGAACGCTCCCGGCCAGGGTCCTCGAACCCGAGAGCAGGCCAATCAATCCGAGCGAGCCCATGCCGACACCGGTGCGCCGGAGCATCTCCCGGCGCCCGAGGCCCACGTCTACCCGGTCGTGATTCGCCCTGCTCATCGTTTCAATCCACGAAAAAGAATTCGTTGGTCAGCAAAAGCACCTGGGCGTATTGCTCCCAGGGACCGAAGTTCTGCCGGCTGCCCGTACCGTCGAGGGCCTCGATAAAGGCCAGGCCATCTCCCCGCTCACGATCTTCCGGCAGGCGCTGGTAGACCTTGCTGTAGAGGGATGTGATTCGCGCGGGCCCCGGAGAGCCGTCCGCGGTCCGGGCCAGCGCCCTGGCCTGGGCCACGACAAAAGAAGAGTTCATGGCGAAGAGAGCCTGCTGGGGAACTGTCGTCTCCGGGCGCCTGCCGATCGACTGGTCAGGGCTGGGGAAATCGAAGGACCTGAAGAGACCCGGCAGCTCCTGGCGATCCACAAACCCATAGACCGTCCTGCGACGGTTACCGGCATCCCCGGCCACGTCCACCGAGGGCCCTCCCATCCTGGTATCGAGCCGGCCGGCGACGAGCAACAGCGAATCCCGCATGGACTCGAAATCGAGCCGCCTGCGGTGCGCGCGCCAGAGCAGACGATTGGCGGAATCGACCCCGGCGGCGGCGGGACGATCACTGCTCGATTGCCTGTAGGTGTTCGAGAGCACGATGGCCCGCTGAAGCCGCTTCAGCGACCAGCCCCCGTCAACCAGGGAGCGCGCAAGCCAGTCGAGCAGCTTCGGATGGGTCGGAGGATCGCTGCGCGCCCCGAAGTCATTCGGGGTGGCAACCAGCGGGGAGCCCACGAGATGCATCCAGACTCGATTGGCCATCACGCGCGCCGTGAGAGGATTTTCCGGATGGACGATCGCCCGGGCGAGCTCCAGGCGGCCGCTGCCATCCTTGAAAGCCGTCCGCTCACCCCGGGAGAGCGCCTCCAGGAAGCGCCGCGGCACGCTCCTGCCCGGACGCCGGGGATTGCCGCGGACGAAGACCCGTGGATTGCGCTGATCGGCGGTGTCCACCAGCACCATGGCGCGCGGCGGAGCGCCGGAATTGCCCACGGCCATCGTATCGATCTGCTTGAGAAAGTTGCTGTAATGATCCCTCGGCACCCTGCTCATGTGCAGGAAGGTCAGCCGCTTCGGAATAAAGAGAGGGCCTTCCTCAGAAATCAGCGGAGCGAACAGCTGTTTCTGCGCCCCGTCAAGCGCCGCCTCGGCGCCATCCCCGGCTGATTCCTCCCGGACCCGGTTGAAGACGGCGCCGTAGAAGGCGGCCAGCGCCCGCGGTGAATCCAGCACCGCTCCGGCCAGGGCTCTCCCGAGCACAGGGTTCAGCTGCCCGGCCCCGGTCCCCGGGGTACGGGCAAGCCAGCCCTGCACCACCTCTGCCGCCCTCGCGGCAAAGTCTTCACCCTCGAGCTCCAGCACCTGCGCCCAGAGACCGAAGACCGGATCATCCGCGCGCCCACGCTCCTGGAGGTAGCGCCGCCAGCGTGCCACCAGCAGCGGCCTGAGATCTCCGGGGGAAAGCGAGAGGAAGAAAACCCCGGTCTCGGCGACATCGGGCTTCGTGGTCGCCGCCCTCAGAAGATAATCGCCCGTTCGCTCACGGGCTGTCCGGGTGATGAGCCCATGCTGGGAGTCGATATGTTCCCGCAGCTTGCCGCGGACCTCGTCGGCCTTCTTTTTAAACCCGGAAAAGGCCGCGGGATCCCGGGGTTTACCGATCACGGGAAGCTCGAGCGGCGACTCACTGGCGGAAAAAACTCCGTAGAGCGAATAATAATCCTCGGTGGGAATCGCATCGTATTTGTGATCATGGCAGCGGGCGCAGGCCACCGTAAGACCCAGCAGCCCGCGTGTCACCGTGTCGATGCGGTCATCGTAAATATCCGGCAGGTTGTTGTCGAACATCCGGCCCAGGGTCAGGAAGCCCATCGCCGCCTGGCGCCAGGCATCCACCCCCAGGCGGTGCCGGTCTCCCGCGAGCTGGTCCTCGATGAAGCTGTCATACGGCAGGTCCAGGTTCAGGGCGCGGATCACGTAGTCGCGGTAGGTATAGGCGTAGGGACGCACCCGGTCCTTGCCGAAGAGCAGCACCAGGTCCTTGGTGTCGGAATAGCGCGCCACGTCCAGCCAGTGGCGCCCCCAGCGCTCGCCGTAGCGCGGTGAAGCGAGCAGCCGATCGACGATCTTTTCGTAGGCCCCGGGCGAGGGATCTTCCACGAACTCCGCGAGCTCCCTTGCCGTCGGCGGCAGACCGGTGAGATCGTAGCTCAGGCGGCGAAGGAGGATACGGCGCGGAGACCGGGGCGAGGGTCCGAGACCGGCGGCCTCCAGGCGCCCGAGAATAAATCCATCGATTGGAGAGGAAACCCAGCTGCCGTCTCTGACCTCCGGCGGTCGGGGTTTCTCCAGCGGTCGGTAAGACCAGTGGTCCCCGGTGGAAGCGAGTTTCGCGGCCGCGGCAGGCTTCCTCCTCCTGGGATCCGCGGCGCCACGGGAGATCCAGGCGACAAAATCGGCGACGACCGCGGGCTCAAGCCGCCCCTTGGGCGGCATCTCGAGCTTCTCATAGCGCAGGGCCCGGACCAGGAGGCTCGCATCCGCGTCCCCGGGAACGATCGCCGGGCCGCTCTCGCCTCCGGCCAGCAAACCCTCGCGGCTGTCGAGCAGGAGCTTGCCTCGTACCTTCTTCGCTCCCTGCGAATGACATTTGTAGCAGCGCTCGACGAGCACCGGCCTGATCTTCTTCTCAAAGAAGTCGATGTCTTCGACATCCGGATCCCGGGCTGAAACCCGTGGGCTGAAGACGAAAAGAACAGCCAGGGAGAATATCGACAGTGGAAACCTGGTGCGAGCGATCACGTCAAATCTCACGGCGGAAAGGACTCTCAATGGCATCTGCGGACCACGCAGCCAATCCTCGGGGAGCATCATATTGAAGCCTATTTGGCGGAAGCAGTCTTGTACAATTTCAGCGCTCGCGAAAGCGCCACAGACCAGCAAGGACCAGCCCGGCATGACGAAGACCAGGATAGGAATCATAGGCGGCAGCGGCCTCGCCGACGCCTTCGCCACGGGGCAGCGGGAGAGCCGCGAGCTCGACACGCCCTTCGGCAGGCCGAGCTCCCCGCTGATGCTGCTCGACCTCGATGGGACCGAGGTGGTCTTCCTCAAACGCCATGGCGAAGGACATATTCTTCACCCCGGCGCCGTCCCCTACCGCGCCAACATCTACGCCCTCAAGGCCCTCGGCGTTACCCACATTGTCGCCAGCGGAGCTACCGGGTCACTCAGGGAAGAGCTCCGGCCGGGCGACATCGTCATCACCGAGCAGGCCATCGACAAGACCACCGCCCGCGCGCGAACCTTCTACGAAGGGGCCGCGGTCCACGTCGAATTCGCCGAGCCCTTCTGTCCCGTCCTGCGCTCCTGGCTCATCGAGGCGGGAGAGAAGCTCGACGGCATCACCGTCCATGACAGCGCCACCTACGTCTGCATGGAGGGGCCCGCCTTCTCGACCCGGGCCGAATCCGAAATGCACCGGGCCTGGGGGGCGGACCTCATCGGCATGACGCTCCTGCCCGAGGCTCGGCTGGCGCGCGAAGCCGAGATCGCCTACGCCCACATCGCCCTGCCGACCGACTACGACTGCTGGCGTCCACGGGAAGACGGCGAGGCCCAGGCGCTTCTCGAAGAGATCATCGGCAATCTGCAGCAGGCCTCGGAAAACTCGAGCCGGCTTATCAAAACGGCCCTCAGCGACATCTCGGCCCTGGAGAAAACCCCCTCCCCGGCCCACGACGCGCTCGCCCTGGCCATCTGGAGCGACAAGGCGGCGATCCCGCCAGAGGAGATCGACCGGCTGCACGTACTCTGGGGGAGACACTTCAGCTGAACCGCGCTGGGTTTCTCAATTGCCGGCAGCGGCGTCTTCACTCTTCCCGGTTTCTTCCCCGGCGGCCGTGTCCATTTCCCCTATGGACTTCTTCCGCGAAAAATAGATCCAGCTGAGCACGAACCCCAGCGTACAGAACACCGAGGCGAAGTAAGAGAATCCCTTGAAGAATTCGGCATGATTCAAATCGCCCTCTCCCAGCACCTTGTACAACTGGATGGCGATACTGCCCGTATAGCCAAGGGCATCGGCGGCGTAGATAGCGAAGACCGCGGTCGCAGCTGTTCCCCACCCCGCGATCATGCGGTCAAAGAGTACACAGCCATAGGGAACGTAGGCCAGGTAAGCGCCAAGCCCGACCAGGAAGAGCCAGGCGATATCAGCCGCAAGATCGTAACCGAAGATCGGGTCCTTCTGCCCGTTGAGGAACTCCAGCATTCCCTTGTCAAAGAGGTAGGTGCTGACACCGATCAGGACCATGCCCGAGAGCATCATGAGATGGGTCGCGAAGAGCCCGCGCCGGTTGTCTTTTACCAGGTAGAGCAGAGCCAAGCAGCCAACGACGATGAAACCGATCGGGGTTTCTGTCGCGGTTAGAAGCATTGGCGCACTGTCTCGACCGAGGTCAGAGTAGATGTCAATCTGGAAGTTGTCGCGGTAGTCCCGGTAGGCGGTCAGGAAGAAGTAAACGATGAAGAGAACACCCAGCCCGGGCAGGAACTGCTTCACGAAGAGCCAGCGATCCTTCGAATCCATCGGCTTGCGCAGCACTCGCTCATCGACGTCTGCCTCACTCGGCGGGGGAATCTGCTTCAGGAACCAGACCGCGACAATCAGGAAGGGCAGGTAGCAGGCTCCCGTCAGGGCCGGCATCCACACCTCAGAGACCCCCTCGTCCAGCCAGGACTTGCCGACCGTCTTGGCGTAGCCGCTGGCGATGATATAGGAGCAACTCAGGCCGGCTCCAAGGATTTCCGATACCTTCCTCCCCTCGAGAAAACCGTAGACGAGCCCCCAGACCCCGCCGAGAGACAGGCCATTGAGGAAGATCGCCGCGAGTATCCAGCCGCCCGGCAGGATCCCGTAAAAAACCAGCGCGGTCTCAGCGCCGGCGATACAGAAAAGGATGGCGAGAGCCCTATTCCGGGCCTGGATCTCCGAGCAAAACTTGGTACCCAGATACTTCGCCAGGGTGTAGCCGACGATCTGGCTGATCACGAGGGCGATCTTCAGGTCAAAACCCCAGATCTCCTGGTCATCGAAACGGGCAACGGAAAATGCCTTCCGGAAACCGTACATGCAGAAGTAGGTGGAGAAGGAGACCGCGATGGCGTAAAGGCTGAACTGCCAGGAGGGAGCACCGCTCAGCCACGAAGTGATCCTGCTCTGTTTTTGCTGTTCCATCTCTGCCGGGGATTATACTGAGGACGCTCCCTCTACCTGGTATTTTTCCGCTCATTCTCGACCGGGTCTTCAAGCCCGGGGCGAGGTGTTGTATCTTTCAGACAGGAAACCACGCGGACAAGCAGGCGCAGGAGAAGAACCGTGAAAGTGATCGTCACCGGAGCCAGCGCGGGAATCGGCCGCGGCATCGCGAAGGCGCTTGCCGAGGGCGGCTGTGCCATCGGGGCGCTGGCCCGTTCAGAGGATGCTCTCGATTCGCTGAACGATGAAATCTCCGCCTCCGGCGGCGTCTGCCATACGAGCTCCACGGACCTGCGCTCACCGGATGAGGCCGCCGCGGGCATCACCGCCCTCGCCGAAGCCCTCGGCGGAGTCGACGCGCTGATCAACAACGCCGGGCTCGTCATCCGAAAGAACGCCCTCGAGCTCGAGCTCGATGAGTGGCACGCCATGGTCGAGACCAATCTCAACGGGCTCTTCTACGCCACCCGTGCGACGCTGCCGGGCATGATCGAGAACGGCAGGGGTCACATCGTGAACATATCGAGCATCTCGGGCTACCTGCCGCTGGGCGGCGGCAGCGGCTACGCCGCCACCAAGTACGCCGTCACCGGCTTCTCCGAGTCCCTCTTCCACGAGGTTCGCGAGCACGGCATCAAGGTCACCACGGTATTTCCCGGCTCGGTCGACAGCGACTCGCATCGTCACCAGGGCGACGACGGCTCCTGGAAGGTCAAGCCCGAAGAGGTCGGCAAGGCCATCCTCGACCTGCTCAATACCGATGCCGGAAATTGCATCAGCCGGCTGGAGATCCGGCCGCTCAAACGCCCGCCGAAGTCCTGAAGCCCGCCTCAGGAGACGCTGTCGAGAGCCGCCTCGACAGCGCAGCCGATCGCCTCGACCAGGCCCCCGAGCTCCTCGCCCTCCCCCAGCGGCGGAACGTGCAGAAAGGTCGCGCAGTGAATGCCGTTGGTGGCGGAGGCCGCGAGATGGCAGAGGTGGTAGAAGGCGTGATTGCAGAGAAAGCCTCCGGCTGAATCCGAGAAGCGCCACGGGAGCCCCTTCTCTTGCAGTCTCCTCGCAAGCTCGGCATGCGGATAGGGAGCCTCGTAGGAATCCGGCCCGGCCTCGATGATCCTGCGGCAGCGCCTCACCTCGCCCCTGTTGTCGGGGACCTCGGTGTCATCGAGGTTGTGCGCGACACGCTCGAGCCGGTAGCAGGCCTCGTCGCAGATTCCGACAGAGATAACGACCCGCGGCTCGAACTCGACGATGGCCTCTTCAAGCCGCCGGGCGGCCTCATCATAGACCACCGGCAGGACACTCCAGGAAACATCGGCACGCTCCCCCAGCTCACCCGTCTCGCAGAGCAGGCGGACACCCTCTGCCGATGCATTGAACGGCTGGCCCGAGAAGGGCTCGAATCCGGTCAGCAGAACCGTGGACTTGCCGGACAATATTCACTCCCGTCAACGATGGGGACCAAAAAAAACCGGCCAGCTCAAAGAGGCTGGCCGGGATATTCTTTTTTTTCGAAGGGCGGATCAGCCGGCCTTGGAGGGCTCTTCGACATCGAGCCCCGCGGCCTGCTCCTTCTCCTGGACCTCCTCCAGCGTAAGCGCCCCCTCGAGCTCGTCCACCTTCTCGGTGATGACCTCGCCCTGCTCGTAGAGCTGCTCGTTCTTCTCCACCCACTCCTCGTAGCATTCGGGGAGCTCGTCTTCGGGCCAGATCGCGTTGATCGGACACTCCGGAATGCAGAGCTCGCAATCAATACAGGTGTCGGGATCGATCACCAGCATCGCCGGCTCCTTCGTCTCGTAGAAGCAGTCGACCGGACACACCGTACAACAGTCGGTGTAGCGGCAATCGACGCACCTTGCAGTAACTATATGAGCCATCTGAGTTCCCCCCCTGGCCTTAAATCTTCTTCGGTTTAACATCCGGGGCCGCATCGGCGGCCACGCTTAATTACTTATCGTCAGGATCCTGTACGGGTCTGTAGATGATCTTTTTATTCAGATGCCCGGTCCAACCGCTCCGCATCAGCCGGCCTTGGATGGTTCATCAACGATGAAGCCTTCAGCCTTCTCGGCTTCCTGGATCTGGTCAAGACCCCACGCCCCATCGAGAGCGTCCTCTTTTTCCGAAACAACCTCTCCCTGGTCGAAGATCTCGGCGTTTTTCTCGGTCCAGTCAGCGTAGCATTCGGGCAACTCGCTCTCGGGATAGACCGCGTTGATCGGGCACTCCGGCACACAAAGCTCGCAGTCGATACAGGTGTCGGGATCGATCACCAGCATCGCCGGATCCTTCGTCTCGTAGAAGCAGTCGACCGGACACACCGTACAACAGTCGGTGTAGCGGCAATCGACACAGCGTCCAGTCACTACATGGGTCATCGAGCTCTCCTCAAATCCAGGTCAACTCCGCCAGCCGGGCAACTCAACCGCGACAGCCTCGACTGCATTCAAATCAAAGGTGATTAAAAACTACCATCTCCGCCTGATCAATACGCTATAGCGGTAAAAAGTTCCTTCGCCACGGGTCTGCCGATAATAAGAAGAGACCCGGACGGCGCTCAGCCGGGCGCCTTGACAACCCGCCTGATTGCGCGCTCATCCTTCTCCAGACGCACTCCGGGTGCCTGGGCATTCTCCACAGCCTGCGCGCATTGCGGACTCCAACGAAAGCGACGGGAATCCAGGGCCGCGTGGAACCCATGCGACGGCTGGGTTGCGGGGTGAGAGCTCCCCCCCGCGCGAGACAAATCGGTCGAGTTCACCTTCACCGGGGCGCATCGTGTCCATGACAGGCGGACTCCCGGCTTCGAGCCAGCCGCTGAAACCATCAGGATGCGATTGTTTTCCAGTCCCGGCCTTCAGCGGAGACCGGCGTCCCCGGGCAATCGTCCACGATGCTCACCCCGGCGGGCGCTGTAGTGGATAACAGGCTCCCGAACAGAACCGTGAGGCTCACTTTTTGATATTGATCTCTACCACCTAAAACAGGAAACTACCGACCATATCGTGTCCGGGAGGATAGCTTCCAGGCGACGGTTTTTTTACTATCGAGGACTTGGTTACAGAGGAGTCTTGCGAGAAATGAGCGAAGCTGCAGCGGCCGCGCCTCCCGATATTCGCAAAGAGGTCCTGGGAGTCACCAATGGCAAGATGGCCATGTGGATCTTCCTGGGCTCCGATGGCATGTCCTTCATGGGGCTCATCGCGGCCTATATCGTCCTTCGCGTCAACAACCTCGACATCTGGCCCTCGCCGGGCAAGTACCTCGGAATCTCGCTGACCGCCTTCAATACCTTCGTCCTCATCTGCAGCAGCGTCACCATGGTCAAGGCGTTCGAAGGCGCCCTCGCCAATGACGTCGCCAAGCTGAAGAAATACCTGCTCCTGACGATCATGGGAGGCGCCGCCTTCCTGGGGATGCAGGTTTACGAGTACACGCACTTCTTCACCAATACCCACGCGGCTGAGGGCGAGACCGCTTTCCGCCTGTTCCTGAGTGGAATCTGGGAAGGCTCCCTGGTAAACGGCCACTGGGAGTTTGAAAACGGTGGCACCCACGTTCCCCGCAGCACGCTCTTCGGCTCGACCTTCTTCGTACTGACGGCCTTCCATGGCTGCCACGTCTTCAGCGGGGTGGTCTACCTCTTCTTCACCTACCTCGGTGTGTGCAACGGCAGGTGGGACAAGAGCCGAATCGAGATCCTCGGGCTCTATTGGCACTTCGTCGACCTGGTATGGATCGTCATCTTCACCATCGTCTACCTTGTAGAGACTGAGATCGGGACCGGCTAACCGGAAACGCCATGAGCGAAGACCACAAACATCCCAACTATATGCTGATCTGGGTAATCCTGCTGGTGCTGACCGTACTCGAGGTCGCGGTAGCTCTTGCCCCGAGATACCTCGGCGATGTCGACGGGATCATTACCATCACCATTGTCCTGCTGGTCGGAATGGCCCTTGTCAAAGCCGGGCTCGTGGCGGCCTACTTCATGCACCTGAAGTTCGAACAGAGGAACTTCGTCATAATCGTCTCCTTTCCCCTTGTCCTGGCATGCGTCCTCGTCATCCTGCTGCTGCCTGACGTGGCCTTCGGGTAACCGGACCTGCCTGCCGGAGAGTCTCCCCCAGCACCCCCCGATTGGCGCTCCGTCCCGGCCTATGCGATGAAATCGAAGCTCCCCCTGGTGAAAAGCTTCGGGGGAATGAGCCACCTGAGCTGGCCGCAGCCGGGCTCGCAAGCCTCCCAGGACTCGATGGCGAGATCGAGCCTTGCCATCGTCGCGGTAGGAAAGCGCACCATGGCCCCCGCCCCGGGCAGGGCGCACCCCGAGACCAGGCGCACCATCTCAGACGAGGTCGGCTCGTGCCCCACGAGCATGAGCGAGCCTGTATCAGCGGAGACCTCGTGGAGAATATCGAAAACCGTCTGGGCGGCTGCGAGGTAGAGCCGGGGCTCGAAGTCGACCTCGCAATCCCACTGCCCGGCATCCATGGCGTGCTGAAGGGTCAATCGCGCCCGCGCCGCGGAAGAACAGATGACCCGCTCGGGCTGCTGACCCGCCAGGCTGAGGAAGCTCCCCATGCTCTCGGCCGCGGCGATCCCCCTCGGCGCCAGCTCGCGATCGTGGTCATCCTCTATACCGGCTCCCCAATCCGATTTTCCATGTCTGAAAATCAGCAGGCGCTTCATGCCGGCCACTCAGCTCGTCCTTCTCAAAAACGACCGCAGGTACACCGAGAGACCGGCGCCGGCAAGGAACGAGACGGCCGCCGAAACGGCATCGGCATCACGCCAGAGCTTCAAGACGGCGAAGCCGAAGGTAAAGGCGATACCGGAGAGAATCAACGTGATATGCACCCGGCGCAAAGCTTTTGACGGATAGACCGTCTCTCCTTCCTGTCCGGGTTGCCTGGATGACATTCTCAAACCTCCTTCGCGAATCCTCGCATAGTATGAGCTTCCTGCGCAAGTAGGGAGACCTTGGCGGTTCAGGATCTGAATTATTTGATGTTCAGCATCGCCTGGATACAATACCTTCAGCGGTCGCATAGTCGACAGATGGAGGCCCACGACCGTCTGCGAAGAGACAGCCTCCCTGCTCCTCGACCTTTTTGATTCAATCCAGACCACCAAGGCCAGACAAAGCAGAAAAATAAAAATGAGAGATCTCGATTCGTTCAGACCCCTTTACGATCCGACAGCCGTCCAGCCCATGCGCGATGAATTAACCCGTGTCGGTGTGGATGAACTTCGCACGTCCGAAGATGTGGATGGGGCGCTCGGCAGCAGCGAGGGCACCGTGCTGCTTGTCGTCAACTCCGTGTGCGGCTGCGCGGCCGGAAATGCCCGTCCCGGCGTGATGCTGGCCCTGCAGAACGAGGTCATTCCCGATCGCCTGACTACCGTCTTTGCCGGGCAGGACAAAGAGGCCACCGACAAGGCCAGGGGCTACATGGCGGAATACCCGCCCTCCTCGCCCTGCATCGCCGTTTTCCAGGATGGCAAGGTCCATACGATCATAGAGCGCCACAACATCGAGGGACGGAGCCCCCAGGACATCGCCTCGATGCTCGCCAACAGCTTCAACAATTGCGGCGGGCGCGAAGGACCCTCTATTCCCAGGGAAGAATTCGAAAAAATCGTTCCGGCTCACATTTGCGGATCATCGATTCCGACATTCGATGCTGATTCCTCCGAAGAAAACGGACCCGCTCCAGGGGATCCGGATAAAGAGTAAAAAAAGCGGGCGCTTTCATCCCGCCACTTCTATTCGAGCGCTCCCTCGAGACAGGGAAGACCGATGGGGCAGCCTGAAGAAGCTTGAAAAGTACAATTACCAGGCAAGGAGAAGCTGATATGTCCAGGAGAGCAGTCACCGTAGGCCTGCTGGTTCTTTCCGCAATCCTCGTATCCCGGACCGCGAGGTCAGCCGGAAAGCCCTACCTCGGGATCAGCCTTGCCGCAAAGATACCGTCCGCCGTGGCCGCGCATCTCGAGATCGATGGCGGGGCCATGATCATCGCCGTGGTCG
>Ga0310342_100001564_pt1 | contig 14281 bp, 11 predicted proteins | sample S15DNA20500_MG_FD_206155 | JGI IMG/M metagenome (GOLD analysis project Ga0310342, IMG submission 206155) | Marine microbial communities from station ALOHA, North Pacific Subtropical Gyre - S1503-DNA-20-500_MG | ecosystem: Environmental > Aquatic > Marine > Oceanic | place: Pacific Ocean: North... | reverse complement strand
CAAAACTTTATTATTTAACTGAATTATTGTTTGTTGACCCTTAATGTTAATTCTTCAATATGTCCCGTTCGTCTAGTCTGGCCCAGGACACCGCCCTTTCACGGCGGCAACAGGGGTTCAAATCCCCTACGGGACACCACCTCTGTTCCACTCTTTCTGCCTATATAATTTTTGGGATTGATCTCCTAAGAAGTTCCTGCTTTAGTCCAAGACCTTTACTTCAAAGCGGTTTATGGAGTTAGGACAAAAGAATAGAGCTTGGCTTTGTCTAAGGTGAACTTCAAACGAACTGGTTGGCCAATTAGGCCTTCTAGTTGTTTCAGTTTTCTTAGATTAATTTTGTGATCTGTTACCTCTCCCTTGACTAATTGACTCATCGATAAAACCTCGTCTTTACTATTAATTACTGCTACTTGCACCGAACCTCCCATTGAATCTGCAGTAATCTTTAGTTTCCCTTGCCAAGTCAAAGGTTTAGTAACCACCAGTGCTACCTCTCCAGAATCTACTGGTTCATACCCTGCCCAACCATCAAGACGGAGGGTCGCTAGACAAAGAGAACTATCACGCCAATATCTATGGTGTCCATCAGAACCAGCATAGTAAATTCGGATCCCATCATTCATCACAATGGGGGCATCAGCAGCATATATACAACCCCAGTCGTATACACCTTTAACACTCGCTGTTGGAATAAAGGGCGTACCCGGATTAATCCGTTCCCAACGAAGAGTGTCTGGACTCCAAGCTAACTCACAATGTACTCTCTCCTGCTTCTCATCTTTAATACTATAATTACGTTCACCAGATTTAATTGGATCTTTTGGCCGGATAATCATTACCAGACCAAGGTAGATATCAGCATATCTAAAAAATGGCATGGCATAAGTCTGTTGTTCTGGATCTCCTCGCAAAACCTCAGTAGCCTTGCTCCATTTAAGATAGTCAGAACTCTCCGTACGACCAACAACACGCTGGCCATTATATAATCGTGTCATCGTCACATACTTCTTTAGTTCAGGGATCCATCGGTTACTGTTGTGGGTATCTGCGTTTGCTTCTACTTCTGGAACTGGTATTGATTCACTCCAACGGAGGCCATCCTTGGAAAATCGTACAGCTGGTCTTGATTCATATTCCTTACCTGCTGACCAAATACCCCCTTCAAACATCTTATAACGTCTTTCTACCTCAGAATCTCTTGGATCTATTAAAATACCTCCACCATGTGAACCTTGTCTTAAAAATATGTTATTTGCCTTACTTCCATTGAACTCTACCAAATTCAACTCAGGTTTAGTCCATTTTAATCCATCCTTACTAACGGCATAACACATACCAAATTCACGGCTAAGAGGATGTGGGAGATACGAAACCTTATCTCTCTTTTCTTGACCGTCTTTAGTATGATCAGGATGGTTGGTATAAGGATCCAGATCTCGCTTTTCATGGGGGGTTTGACTGGCAAGCGAATCTTTAATGAAAGGATTGTACCAACACCGGTATAGCTTCTGATCCTTATCGTATACTATATTTGGATAGAGATTGTCATATCTTGGTTCCCAAGGCTTGTCTTGTACCATCAACGGATTGGCTTCATGTTTTTTAATAGTGCCAATTGCTAAACGAACATTTTGTTTTTTTTCTATGAGTCGATCGTCTAACAATAGATATCGCGATCGAACTCCACTAGCTTCTGTCAATTGAGAAGAGGCAACCTCAAAAGAAGGGGATGAGGTTTCGAAGGAAGGGGGTGAGGATGAACATGAAGAAAAAAGTATCATACTGCTTACCAGTGAAACTAATTTTAAATACAAAATATTCATTTTTTCTACCATTAACCGTCGTAAAGAAAATTATTCGCTCTTAAACCATTTAAACTGTTCAGCACTTACGCGAGATTTTCAAATAACCAACAATCCCTATTTCAGGTTTAATTACAGTTAGTTACTACTGAACACATCATACTCTTCATTCTTTAGAAAGATTCTTTCTAGGAGGAATATCTAGTACTTGGCACAATTCATCTTCAATTTGAATTTGAACAGTCTCATTATCAATTAAGAATTGTCGAGCATTCTCTCTACCTTGCCCCATTCGTTCACCCTTAATGGAATACCAAGCACCACTTTTCTCGACAATTCCCTTTTCAACGCCTAGATCCAGAAGATCTCCTTCTTTAGAAATTCCCAAACCATAGAGAATATCAAATTCAGCTTGACGAAAAGGAGACGCAACTTTGTTTTTAACAATCTTTACCTTCGTTCGATTACCTGTAATCTCGTCACCATCTTTTATAGCTGCAATGCGACGAACATCTACACGAATAGAAGAATAAAACTTAAGAGCCCTGCCACCAGTCGTAGTCTCAGGATTTCCAAACATTACACCAATTTTTTCTCGAATCTGGTTTATAAAAATCAGGCAGGTTTTAGATTTGGAAACAATACCTGTTAGCTTACGTAAAGCCTGCGACATTAACCTTGCTTGTAAGCCCATATGGGAATCTCCCATCTCTCCTTCTAATTCCGCCCTAGGAACTAAAGCAGCAACTGAGTCAATAATACAGACATCTAAGGCACCACTACGAACCAACATTTCAGAAATTTCTAGTGCTTGTTCCCCACTATCTGGCTGTGAAACAAGAAGGTTATCTACATCCACCCCTAGTTTTGAAGCATAAACGGCATCTAAAGCATGTTCTGCATCTACAAAAGCAGCCATACCTCCCATTTTTTGAGCCTCTGCGATAATGTGAAGCGCTAGTGTAGTTTTGCCGCTAGATTCTGGACCAAAAATTTCAATTACCCGACCGCGTGGCATTCCCCCAACACCTAAAGCTGTATCAAAGGATAAGGATCCAGTTGGAATGACCATACCATCAGTAATGGTCTCCCGACTACCAAGACGCATTACTGACCCTTTTCCAAATTGCTTGTCTATCTGAGATAAAACCAAATTAACAGCCCGTTCACGCTCTGGTAGATTGTCTCCCATTTCTCCTCCCTTGCACCTATTTTGAGGTTGCCAATTTTTGTTCCGCAGATCTTAGGTAGTATAACGGAACTTCATTATCTTTTTTTTGGATCTCTACTACTATTATAAACATAAAATCCTTGCCCACTTTTTCTACCTAAAAATCCCCCTAACACCATTTTCTGTAATAGAGGACAAGGTCTATACTTACTATCCTTAAAATCACTATGAAGAGTTTCCATGATATCTAAACAAACATCAAGCCCTATCAAATCTGCTAGAGCCAAAGGTCCTAAAGGATGTTTCATGCCTAGCCTCACAATTGAGTCTACTTCTTCCGGGGACCCTACCCTCTCATAAACACAGAAAATAGCCTCATTGATCATTGGAATTAGTACCCTATTAGACACAAAGCCCGGAGAATCATTAATTGTAATTGGAGTTTTGTTTAAACTTTTCACAACCTCACATATAACGGACAGCGTTTTTTTAGAAGTCTTCAAGCCTCTCACTACCTCAACTAATGGCATCAGAGGTACAGGATTCATAAAATGCATCCCCACAGAACGTCCAGGAAATCCAGCTGCTGCGCCAAGCTGAGTAATTGAAATAGAGGAAGTGTTTGAAGCAAAAATAGTCTTTTTACCACAAATTTTCCCTATCTGTGAAAAAATTTCTAGCTTGAGATCCAGCTTCTCGTTAACTGCTTCTATCACTAAATCTGCATCTGCTAATGGCAGCAAACTTGTCACAGCTCTGATATTTTTTAAAATGATATCTTTTTGCCCAGAATTCAGTCGGCTTTTCTCTACTTCCCTAATCAATCCCTTTTTAATCTGTTGTATAGCTGATGTTAGTTGTTTTGAAATAGGATCGCTTAAGATCACTTGCCAACCGCTCTGAATAAAAACCTGAGCAATTCCTCGACCCATTATTCCTGCACCCACAATGCCAACACAACTTATTGGTTTAACCGCCATAGTTTTTATCTAAAAAAAGAACAATCAGAATTTCTAAATTATTTTCATCGAGTCATGATCTAGTAGTTCAGAAAAATTGACAGAAACAATTCCGGGCAATTTATCACGTGCCACTACAAGAGTGATTAAATCATTCACCTCAAGATAACTCTAAAGAGGTATTTACGGATAAGTCAAAGCTCTTTATAATTTATATAGATCCTTCATCGTTGGAGAAAGTGTGAAGCAACTAAAACAATCTCAAACCTTTCAAAATATTTATATTATAACTGTGTGTCTGATCACTATCCTAACTATTGCACTAGTGCGATCCACCTTTTCTTCCCAGGAGAAGATCACCACTCTAAGAGTTGATGTAAACCTAGTCAATATACTTTGTACAGTTCAAAGTAAGCAAGGACAACTAATCAATACTTTAAACAAAAACGATTTTCTTTTAAAAGAAGATGGAATGACGCAAAAAATTATACATTTTTCCCGAGAAGTTACCTTACCACTTACCCTAGCAGTCCTAATTGATACAAGTCCAAGTGTGCAAAATATTCTAAGCTTAGAACAACAAACAGCTGTTGAATTCCTCAAAAGTGTTCTTAGCAAACAAGATCTAGCAATGTTGATGAATTTTGATCGAAGTGTTTCTTTAATCCAAGACTTTACAACTAGTGTCAGACATCTGGAAAAAGCAATTTATTCTGTATCAATTGGTGGTGGCACTTCATTACACGATGCCATTTTCTTGGCTAGTGATGAGAAGTTGAAATTTGAAACCGGTCGTAAAGCCATTATTCTTATTAGTGATGGGGCCGACACTACAAGCAAGCTCAAACGAAGAGATGCTATTGAAGCAGCTCAGCGTGCAGATACAATTATTTATTCCATCTCCAATAGGGTTGGTGGATTTTTTGGAGCTAATCGAGGAAGTCCAGGCACACTAAAAAGGTATGCCCGAGCCACTGGAGGAACTGCCTTTTTCCCTAACAAGCCACAAAATTTTAAGAAGGCATTTGATGCAATTGAAAAAGAATTGCGGAGTCAGTACCTTCTGAGCTACCAATCTTCAAATCGAAATCAGAACGGAAAGTATCGTTCTATTAAAATTAGGCTTCCCAAAAAGAAAGGACTACGGGTTAAAGCCAGAAAAGGTTACTATGCCTCAACCTTGTAATACCATTTCTCAAAGTCTTTCAAAATCTTTCTTAAAACACATTTATGCTTTAAAAGTTTCCTCTTTTTTTACCTGGTTATTTTTAAGTCTACTCACTCTCGTATATACATCTATAGCTGATGTCAATCCAAGTAAAGATGGCAAGACAGTTAGAAATAGGCCTTCAGTAATTAAACGATCAATCACAGCTTATGGAGGCCAAGCAAAGATTCTTTCACTGAAATCTTTCCTGTTTGAATATCAAGTTAAGTCAGTCTCTCCCAAAACTTCAAAGCCAATTTTTATGAGAACTCATTTTAAAGACACAGACTTCTTCCGTTCTGAAGTCATTAATAATAGGCTCAGAGTGATAACTGTTCTCGACAAAAATCAAGGTTTTGTGGAAGTTGATGGAACAAGATTATCCCGTCCTGCAAAATCATTATCTCCCCTGCGAAATGAAACACTTTCCTTTCTGCGACCCGATCTCTTGTTACTAATTTTCTCCAAATATCGTTATAGTGGTCACATTAAAGAAGAAGGACGTTTCCTTGAACAGGTTTTGATTTCAGGATTCATCGATAACGAATATATTCGGGGAAGACTTTCGATTAACAGTAAGAATTTTTTAGTTGAAAAATATGAATTTGAGATTGAGCGAGAAACTAAAGACGGAATTGGAATATTTCGGGGCCAGAATCATTACTTAAAGTACAATCAAATTGATGGATTTAAATTACCTCATGAAATCCTATCCCGGAGGCCTACTAAAACTTCTCGAATCCTAGTCACAGGAGTTACCCTCAACAAAGATCCTGAACAAAAAATCTTTCAGAACACAACCGAACCTATCCCAAACAAAAATAAATCTGCTCATTAAAAATATTTTTATAAAAAAGTCCAAAACAGACCATAGCGGCTGACAAAAAAACTAGTCTAAAGAAAAATTAAAGAGATCTGATGTTAAAACACCAAAAAGATATCAAAAAATCTGTCCCAGTCGGTGTATTGACCACTATGGCTTTTGTTTTTGTACTGATTATTTCTTCATGGCTTGCCCCTCAGTCGTTCTCTGAAGGAGGAAGGCTTCGCTCGGTCCTCCTGCAGATTGTCGTTGTCGCTGGAACAACACTTTTAGTAGTAAGAATCACAGGTCTAAAACTCCAGAACATTTTAAAATTACGTTTGATTTCCAATTCTCATTTCTTTTTGGCAATCTTATTGGGAGTTTTCATCGTACCTTGGTTAGAAGAAACTCTCCATTTTCAAAGTCAGTTTAGTGAGGAGGTTTTTCTTTACGAACAACAAGCCCAAAAATGGATTCAGAGTTCATCTGGATGGAACTTAGTGTGGATTCTCCTCTCTATGGCTGTCATTCCATCCGTTTGTGAAGAATTGTTTTTTAGAGGGTTAATCCTTAATTTACTTGTCAGGTCAGGCAATTATACCCAAGCTATCATTATCTCCTCGCTCATGTTTGGCATTTTTCATCGAAACCTAGTATTCATCCTACCAGCTACTCTAGCTGGGATGTTACTAGCAGTACTAGTAACCCGAAGTGGCAGCCTGTTAACTGCTATGACAAGCCACTTTATGGTTAATGCCACTGCAATCCTAGCGCCACACTTTGGAATTACTTCTGTATTCCCTTGGCTTGAAAAAACTATTCATGTTCCACTACCCATTCTATTTTTTAGTGGTCTGGCAATCTTTTTTCTGATTGGGAAATTAAAAAACACGGAAGGATCTGCAAAGTGAAGTGGTAAGTAAATTGTCGTCAACGCAAGGAAAAATTTACTTCGATATTGAGAGCAACATCAACTGGCTTACCCCCTTTCATCCCAGGTCGAAATTTCCACCGCTTTAAAGCTGCGATGGCGTTTTCATCTAACCCTAAACCCAAGCTTCGAATAACCTTAACAATTTCAATACTACCATCCTTTCGAACAATTGCCGAAAGAACAACAACGCCCTGATACTTGGCTTTTCTAGCTTCTTCTGAGTATACTGGTTCAATCCTACTTAGAATCGTTGGAGGAGATACTCCACCTCCTACCCTGTAAAGTCCACCACCAATACCCCCACCCTTTCCAGGGCCAACTCCAGTCCCATCCCCTGAACCCACGCCACTTCCAGTTCCAGTTCCTATACCACCACCACTTCCTGGTCCTGCTGATGGAGGACTCGGTATCCCTAAAGGATCACCATAATCAGGTAGATCAATTGTTGGTAGTTGAGCAAGCTTTGGCACGACGACCGTTGGTTCTACCGGTAGTAAGGGTGCTGGTACAATAAATCTTGGCGTAGGTGGAGTAAACTGTCTATTGGAAGGTCTCGGCAACCTTCCCTTAGAAGGAGGTTTAGGAGCTTTCACACCTCCTCCTCCCCCTCCACCTGAAGGCTGAGGTCTAGGCAAATTAAGAATCAACGGAGTGTTTTGTACAAAATAAAGTTCCGTTTCATTGGCGGTAATCTCTGGTCCTGCAATAAAAACGAGAGGTAATATAATAATAGCAGCGACAAAACAAACATGCACCACTACTGACAAACCTACTGAACTGGATTTAAACTTATATTCCCTAAAGATTTCTGGCACTTCAACTGGCTGGGCTGTCACTTGAATTTCAGGAACTTCTTCCCTAAAAAGAAGGAATTTGAGACCTGAAAAAATTTCTCGGTACCAGGGGATTTCCGTTATAAGGGCATCTGTATGAATGGGTTTCGATGTAATTTGATATTCTGTTTTTTTTCTACTAAATGCTGCAGAAAAATTAGACCAGCACCCTTTGTACCAAATCTTTTCTTCCCTAATCAATTGGGTCTCTACGGGTAAAGCGGTAATTTTATATTGCTTTTCCTCATTAAAAAAAATCTGTTTAAGGTTCCCAAAAAAAGTACGATACCAAGACTCCGTCTGCATGACCAAATTCAGACTGAATTTAGGATTTCCCAGATCTTTTTGCCGATCAGGAAAACTATTTTTGCTTAATGGGTCTAAGGAGTTATTTTCCATATCTGAAGGCATATGCGTATGCGATCACCTTGCTAGCTGAGGTAAATACTGGTTAGCCTTTTATTATCTTTTATCTTTCTTGTCAACCGTAATTAAATCAGAACCCTTCTAGAACTCTATGTTTCTCAATTTACTAATTACGTGATGTTTCTAAACCAAAATAGTTATTTAAATAAAAGATGAGGTATATCCTAAAAGGGTTGCCTACCTGCAAAATCTAGGAATTATTCATCTTTGACAAGAATTTCCTTAATAATACCATAATTCTGCCAACCGTTTTTCCAAAATCAATCTAGATTCAAAAGAATTGTATAGTCATTAAACCTTTGATTCTATAATCCTTAATGCTGACCACATGGACAAAGCAATATACTTTAATTATAATTTCTTTCTTAGATTTGCTTTTATATTTTGTTTGCTTCTCCTTTTAATGAGCTACTATGAAACTAAAGGAAACGATTAACTTACCCAAAACTAAGTTCCCTATGAAGGCCAGTCTGTCCACAATGGAGCCAAAACTCCTACAACGTTGGGACGAACTACAACTGTATCAAAGAATTCGATCTATTAGGAAGATGTGCCCGTCATTCACCTTACACGATGGACCTCCTTATGCCAATGGCAACATCCATATTGGTCATGCTGAGAATAAAATCCTTAAGGATTTTATTCTCAAGTCAAAAACGATGAAGGGTTTGAATGCACCTTATGTTCCAGGGTGGGATTGCCATGGCCTTCCTATAGAAATAAAGGTTGACCAAGCTCTTGGAAAAAAGAAATCTGAAATGACTCAAGGCCAGATACGCCAAGAATGCCGTAAATATGCTGACAAGTTTGTACAACTGCAGCGCCAAGAGTTTATTAGGTTAGGTATTCTAGGTGATTGGAAATCTCCGTACCTTACTATGAGTGCAAGTTATGAAGCAGCAATTGCTCGGACCTTTGGCCAATTTGTAAAAAGGGGATCTGTTTATAAGGGCTTGAAACCAGTCCACTGGTGTATATCATGTCGAACAGCATTAGCGGAGGCGGAAGTCCAATATCAAGATCACCAAAGCCCTGCAATCTATGTAAAATTCCCCTTAGCATCTGACCCTTCAAATCTCCATCCCGCTCTTAAAAATAAAAAGGTCTCCGTTCTTATTTGGACAACAACGCCTTGGACACTGCCAGCTAATTTAGGTGTTGCCTTCAATGCAAACCTGGAATACTCAGTTGTAGAAGTAGGAGAAGAAGCTTACCTTATCGCATCTGATCTAATTGAATTAACAGCAAAACAGTGCGATTTTAAACCAAGTAAAACCCTTGCCTGCCTTCGCGGCGAAGAGTTAGCTAACCTGAAAATCAAACACCCTTTTCTCAACCAGATTTCCCCTGGTTTATTAGGTGATCACGTTACGCTTGAACAGGGTACTGGATGCGTTCACACAGCCCCTGGTCATGGTCATGAAGACTATACTCTAGGCAAAGCTTACCAATTAGAAATTTATTGTCCTGTAGACGACTCAGGTTATTTTTTGGAAGGAACACCGTATGTCGAAGGTCAGGCTGTATTTGAGGCAAATAATTCAATTTTACAGCTCTTACGTGATCAAAATGCTCTTCTTGGTGTGAAGCAAATCTCTCATTCATACCCTCATTGTTGGCGCTGTCATAACCCTGTAATCTTCCGAGCTACTTCACAGTGGTTTATTTCCATGGACCATGGTGACCTAAGGAAAAAGGCTCTAAGTGCTATTCAGACAGTCCATTGGATCCCTCAATGGGGACAGGAAAGAATTTCTAAAATGATTGCTAATAGGCCCGACTGGTGTATTTCCCGCCAAAGAGTATGGGGCGTTCCTATTATTGCTCTTTATTGTGAGTCTTGTCAAAATGCACTCCTTAAACCTGAAATCGTTGATCATGTTGTCAACATTTTTGAGAGAGAAGGGGCTGATGCTTGGTTTAACAGACCAGTTGAAGACCTTGTACCGGCTAACATTAAATGCCCTAAGTGTGATTCAATTCAGTTTTATAAGGAAACAGATATTCTAGATGTTTGGTTTGATTCAGGATCTAGCCAAGCAGCAGTCTTAGGTCAAGAATCAGGTCTAGCATTTCCGGCTGATGTATACATGGAAGGTAGTGATCAATATCGAGGTTGGTTCCACAGCTCTTTATTAGTTGGGGTTGGGACTAGTAGAGGAGCACCATATCGACAAGTACTGACTCATGGCTGGACATTAGATGCTGACGGAAAAGCAATGTCTAAGTCCTTAGGAAATGTTATAGAACCTCAAACAATCATCAAAAAAGAAGGTGCTGAAATCTTACGCCTTTGGATTGCATCTAGCGATTTCAAAGAAGACATTAGAATTTCGGAGGAAATGATTCAACGTCTGTCTGAAGGATATCGAAAGTTCCGAAATACTGCTCGTTTTATGCTTGGAAACTTGTCAGACTTCTCCCCCTCTCAAGATTCAGTTGCTCCATTAGATCTCGAAGAAATTGATCAGTGGGCTTTGATGCAAACAAGTAAGTTGTTAGACCAAATTTATTCTTGGTACGACAACTATGAATTTCATCGAATCTATCACAACGTTAACGACTTTCTAACAACTGAACTTAGTGCTTTTTACTTTGACATTTTAAAGGATAGACTCTATACAACCGCTGCAAGTTCGCCATCTAGAAGATCTGCACAGATGGCCATTTATCAAATTTTAGAAGCATTGACATGTGCTTTAGCTCCAATATATAGCTTCACCTGTGATGAAATTTGGGAATATCTCCCATCCAATCAGAGTCGTTTAGAAAGCGTACACATGGCTAACTTTATTCCTGCCAATCAACTAATAAAAGGTTTCTCACCAGAAATGATCAAGAAACTTGAGAATTGGAAAAAATTAGTCCAGATTCGTTCAATAGTATTAAAAAATTTAGAAGATGCACGCAAAAGCAAGGTCATAGGCAACTCACTAGAAGCCAAAATAACACTCATTCTGGGAGGCCAATTGGACTCTATTTTGGAGAGCTATCAGCAATTTCTACCTTCCTTATTTATAGTGTCACAGGTAGAATTAAATTGTCCGACAGAAGAAAGTCAATATTCCCCTAAAACTGAGGACTTGAGGGTAATAGTAAGTCGTGCAGATGGCAACAAATGTGAAAGGTGCTGGAATTACTCCCTTGAAATCGGGCAAAATCCAGCATTTAATAATATCTGTCTTAAATGTTCAGAAGTTCTCAAGCAGATTGGGGTACATACACTTGAACCTACCCTCTAAAATATTATATTCTAAAAACTAAACTGGTTTTTTTACCTTTTTAACTAGTAGAAATGAAATTCTATTTACCAAGAATCAGGAACGCTAACATCCATCTATTTTTCTAGTAATGAGATTTCTTTACTCTATTCTGGCTTTGAGCATATTTATCCTGGACAGATTAACTAAAACATTCATTGAAAGTCACTTTTCACTGTATGAATCTAAGAATATTATCCCAGGATTCTTAGATTTTACACACATACGAAACAAAGGAATGGCTTTTGGGATTTTAAGTAATACCACTTGGACTTGGATTCCATTTCTGCTCTCAATATTTGCTTCAATAGCTTTTATACTAATCCTAATCTATGCTCTTCGTACTCCAGTTAGTCAGCGACGTCTCCAAATGGGATTGATGCTAATCTTAGGAGGAGCTCTTGGAAATCTTTATGATCGTTTTAGATATGGCTTCGTTACTGACTTTATTGAAGTTTTTTATAAAAGCTACCAATGGCCAACCTTTAATTTAGCTGATTCAGCTATTACGATTGGTGTTGGATTATTGCTCCTTGAAATTCTAAATCAAGAACTAAGTTTTAAAAATAAAACTAGTTAGAACCATACCTGAAAGGAAGCTTGAATTTGTTCCCAAAACTGATTGATTTCAATTATTTTACAATTCATAGTTATGGATTTTTACTTGCTCTAGGTTTTCTAGTAGGCCTTTTGGTAGCGGCCCGAGCTGCAACCAAAGAAAATATAGATAAGACTGTTGTCTATGATCTTGGAATTTACCTCACAATTGCAGCACTAGTGGGATCCAAGCTACTTTTCCTTATCACTGATCTCAATTATTACATCGACCATCCTACTGAAATATTCTCTTTAACAACTCTCCGCTCAGGAGGAGTTTACTACGGTGGACTGGCTCTTGCTACTTTAACTGGCATATGGATCACCTCGAAAAAAAACTTGCCAGTTTGGAAGGTAACTGATTTTTGCGCTCCCGGCATCGCATTAGGTCAATCCATTGGTAGACTTGGTTGTTTCGCTGCAGGTTGCTGTTATGGAAATCCAACATCTCAACCATGGGGTGTCATCTTTCAAAGCAAATACAGCCAAGAATTCGTTGGTGTCCCCTTGGGAATTAGTATTCACCCCACACAACTCTATCAAGCTGTTGCAAACTTTTTAATCTTTGGTCTACTCTGGATAGGTCTTAAAAAAAAACGTTTTGATGGTCAGATATTTATCCTCTACTTGTTTTGTTATTCAGTTGCTCGCTTCTTGATTGAGTTCCTCAGAGGAGACACCGCACGTGGATTTGTTTTTGATGGCATTCTTTCAACTTCGCAGTTAATTAGTCTTCTTTTATTACCTATTATTGTTGTCCTTTATTCAAAGCTACGACAAAACAATAGAATTAAGTCAGTCTAAAGGGAACGTAACACCCAGTTACTTACAATAATACTGATGGCTTTTTTTTCAGGTGTTCTAGAAATCATTAGTTTTGAAATTAAGATAAATTTTAGAAGCTATGACAACTTCTTTACTTAAAAAATCAGTAAAATCCCTCGGTCTAAGTGTACAGACATCTAACCGCGGGGACCGTTTAGATCGGTTTTTGATTAAACATTTACCTGAAAAAAGTCGTGCTAAAATTCAGGAATTAATCACAGATGGTTTTGTCTTATTAAATCAAAAATTGACTAAACCTAGCTACCGCTTAAAGGGAAGTGAAAAAATTCAGATCCTTCTTAGAATTTCACCTCCTACAACTACTATAAAGGCGGAGGCAATACCTCTAGACATCGTTTATGAAGACAGTGACATTGCTGTAGTTAACAAGGAGGCTGGCATGGTGGTTCACCATGGTGCCGGAGTAAAAAGTGGAACCCTAGTCAATGCCCTATTATATCAGTTACAACATCTTTCTTCGGCTGGAGGTAACGATAGGCCTGGAATTGTTCACCGATTAGACAAACAAACTTCTGGCCTGATGGTCGTAGCCCGTAATGACTTTAGTCACCACCATTTGTCTCGACAATTCCAATCTAGAGAAGTAGTCAAAAGGTATACAGCCTTAGTACATGGAATAGTAAGAAATGAGTCCGGTACTATTGAAAATCCAATTGGACGTGATCGAATTCGGCGAACTAAGATGTCTACACGTGCTAAAATTTCCAGAAATGCCCATACTGCTTATCGAGTTTTAGAACGATTTTCAGGACTAACACTTTTAGAAGTACATCTCAAAACTGGTCGTACCCATCAAATCAGAGTACACCTAAGTTCGATAAAACACCCTGTGGTTGGGGACACTCTATACGGGGCTCCAAGTAAATTTAATTTCTCTAACTTTAATTTTAATTCTTTCTCACCAACTCGTAATTTTCTTCACTCATCTTTCCTTAGCTTCTGTCATCCTAAGAATCTTAAGATACTTACGTTTTCCTCTGCCCTACCTGAAGAATTAGAATATTTGCTAAAATGTCTTCGAAAATAATGCCTAGTTCTATTGAGTATATTCTCCTTTCTTTGTAGAGTCATGGTTGACGGAAATGTAAGGCTTTTTTATACTCCGAAGAACAATACTTAAAAGTTGACTGATACAAATGAATTTCTGGAATTTAAAGTGGATTAAATTAATGGTGTTTTCAGGCTTAGTTTTACTAATAGGTCAGCACCACAGTACAAAATGGACTTTAAAAAGTTCATTTGCCTTTGATAACCCTCAAGAAATTATCTCCGTAGATGTTCAACTAGTGAATGTTCTTTTCACCGTAAAAGACAAAAAAGGCAAGTTTGTTTCAGATATAACTCCTGAAAGGGTTAAAATCTATGAAGATGGCAAACTTCAAAAGATCACTAGTTTTTCGAAACAATTTGATCAACCGCTGGCTGTTGCCCTTTTAAT
>Ga0310342_100001560_pt1 | contig 14298 bp, 8 predicted proteins | sample S15DNA20500_MG_FD_206155 | JGI IMG/M metagenome (GOLD analysis project Ga0310342, IMG submission 206155) | Marine microbial communities from station ALOHA, North Pacific Subtropical Gyre - S1503-DNA-20-500_MG | ecosystem: Environmental > Aquatic > Marine > Oceanic | place: Pacific Ocean: North... | reverse complement strand
TTTTCGGGCAATGGCCGGTGAGCAATCGGCAAACAAGACGAGTTGTATTTTGATCTGGCTGAGTGGCGGGCCAAGTCATTTTGAGACGTTCGATCCGAAACCTGATGCACCGAGCGAAATTCGTGGAGAGTTTTCGGCAATCCCGACCAAGGTGCCTGGCGTCTTCTTCTCAGAGAATATGAAACGTTTGGCAGCAATCAGTGATCGGATGACCATTGTCCGATCGATACGTCACAATCAAAATAATCACGGTGCCGGCAACCATTATATGATGACGGGCGCTCCTACACGTATCCCTGTAAGTTGTGGTGCGTTTGTGAGCTTTCATCCTAGTATGGGTTCGGTGGTTTCCGCTGAGCGCGGCGCTCCGGACGGACTGCCTCCCTATTTTTCTCTTCCTTCCATGGTGCGGTCGGGAGGGCCGAATTTCTTGGGTTCTCGACATGCCCCCTTCGTGGTCAGCGGCAATCCTAATGACGAGTCATTTCGCGTACGGGACGTAACGATTCCCAAGGAACTGGACGATGGAAGGGCGGTCAGTCGTCAAAAATTGCGAGACGAATTGGACAGCCTTGTGCGGTTTACGGATCGGGCGGCTGGTGATCCGGCCGTGGAAGTTGACGAGAACGTTCATCAAGCCGTTTCTCTCATCACCTCGCCGGCGGCTCAAAAGGCATTTGAAATTCATCGAGAACCTGAAAAAACTCGTGATCGGTACTGTCGTACGGAATTTGGCCAGCAAGTTCTGATGGCCAGACGACTAGTGGAAGCCGGTGTCCCCTTTGTCACCATTAACAATGGCGGTTGGGATGACCATGCAGGTATTTTTCCGCGTTTCAAAGAGCGAGCGGATGATTTTGATCCCACCGTTGCCACGTTGATCGAGGATCTTGACGAGCGAGGGTTATTGGAAACGACTCTTGTGATTGTCATGGGCGAATTCGGTCGAACGCCGAAAATCACCACCTTGAACGGTAGTTCTCAGCCTGGGCGAGATCATTGGTCGAGCGCCATTTCGGTTTTGGTTGCTGGTTGCGGAACGCCCGGTGGTCAGATTGTAGGCTCCACGGATCGTAAGGGTTACACCGCCAAGGAGAATATTTACGGACCGGAAAACCTTGTCTCCAGCACGTATCTCAAGTTGGGTATTAAGCCGGATAAGATCCTTTACAACCGCGACGGTCGCCCGGTCCATCTAGTGAGCGATTCACGTCCGATTGCAGAAATTATGTGATGCGGGGTGCGTGACAGTGTTAACTTGATAGTGTTAACTTTCGAGTCACGTGTTGCCTTGGCATCAAACGAAGTTGACAACCCTTGGGCTCGACGGTGCACAAAGACTTCCGTATTTTAAACGTATTCGGCCTGGCTCTAATCAAGCATCCTGCATCTCGTATCCCGTACTCGCTCACTTCACTGGCATGTATCATCAGCATCTTGCTCATGGTTGGGTCGGTGTTTTCGGCAGCTCCCACAGTGTCTCGTCTATCTCCTCCAGGTGGGCAGCGTGGTTCCAAGGTCGTGACGACCTGTACAGGTGAATTTTCCTGGCCTGTTAAAGTTTGGGCACCAGGTGTTGAAGTGGCTGTCGGAAAGGAGAAAGGCCAACTGGAGATAACGATTCCGAAAGATTTGCCAGCCGACCGTATTTGGGTACGGTTGTTCAATGATGAAGGGAGTTCCACACCGTTTCCCTTTCTAGTAGGCGGTCTGGAAGAAATTAACGAAGAAGAACCGAACAATACCCGGCACGATGCACAGGATATTTCGGTATCAGCAGTGACCATCAATGGTGTCTTGGCTCAGGGTGGAGATGTTGACGGTTTTGCGGTTTCCTTAGAGGCTAATCAGACCCTTGTGGCTGTGGTTGATGCCAATACTCGGCTCGGTTCACCCATGGACTCGATTTTGCAAGTGGTATCGGCCGACGGGATTGTGTTGGGCGAGAATCATGATGATATTGGTTTGGATTCGCGGCTGGCATTTACAGCAAAGGAGTCGGGTACTTACATCGTTCGGCTATTTGCCTTTCCCGCCGCGCCAGGCACAAAGATCGCGTTTGATGGCAGTGAGAACAATGTCTATCGGCTGTCAATTACGACCCAACCCTACATCACACACTCGGTTCCTTTGTCAGTGCCACAATCCGAGCTTGGTACGATAGAGGTTGATGGATGGAATGTTCCACCGAACACTAAGCTGGCAGTCGTTCCGTTTGGCGGAGCGCCGCTGGAAGGGTATCGAGAATTTGAACCCTCGAACGATTTACGGATTTCTCCGGATACCCGGCTTGGATTTATTTTTTCCACCCAATTTAACGGAGCCGCACGGGTGCGGATGGTTCCGTATGCCGTGGTTTCTGAAATCGTACCCAGTGATTCAAAACAACCAACTTTGTTGGTGCCCCCGGTTGCGGTGACGGGACGTCTGGGTGAGCCTGGTCAAATCGATTCGTTTCAGGTGAACCTTAACAAGGGACAGCAAGCCATTATTTCAGTAGAATCACAGACGTTGGGTCTACCGGTGATTCCAGAATTGCAGCTATTTGATCCGTCCGGTAAAAGGATAGCAGAAGCAAAAGAACCTGGGATTCCACGTAACAATGCGATGATCCACGTTGCCGATGTTGACGGCAAATATCGACTCACCATCCGAGATCAATTTGGCCATGGCAGCCGACGACATTTTTATGGTTTGACAGTGCGGTTGGAAGAGTCGGACTTTGAGTTGTCGGCCAATGCAGATGCTGTCGTGGTCGCGGCGGAGGAACCAACGGAGTTTCCAATTACAATCCAGCGGTGGAAGGGAGCGGATAAAGTGCCGGGGCCGATCACGATAGAAGTAATCGGGCTGCCGCCGGGTATCACTGCGCCAGCGGTTGTGTCGGAACCGACCGGTGACTCGGCTGGTAAAGTGAACCTGGTTTTTCAATCCGATGGCCAGGCTTTTTCGGGTCCTATTCGGGTGGTCGGGAAAGCAAGTGATCCCCAGGAAATTCAACGGACGGCTCGGACTCCAGAGAAATTCAGTGTCCGTTTTGATTCGATCTGGATGACAGCCGTAGCCAAGCAGCAGTAGGCTTCGAGGCAAATCTTGAGAATCAGCAAGCGACAAATGGAGCCTTTTAATCGGAGTATTTAAGGGGATTTCCACGAATCGATGAGAAGACTAGCCGTTTATCTACGGTTTTATGTTTCTGCCGTTTTTCATTGAGTGATTCTGCCAATGGCCCTATCTTACAACTGGATCGACCTGTCGGTTTTTTTTGTCTATATCGTCGTTGTGTTTTGTTTCGGCATCTATATGTCGCGCAAGGAGGACACAGCCGAAGATTTCTTTTTGGCGGGACGACGTTTGCCCTGGTTTGCCGTTGCGTTGTCGCTGTTTGCGACCAATATTTCCAGTGGATCGTTGATTGGACTGGCGGGCGGTGCGTTTCGCGATGGTCTGGCAGTTGGCATTCTCGAATGGGGAGCCATTCTCGGCCTGTTCATTTTGGCTTATATCTTTTTGCCTTATTTTCAGCGTCGCCGTGTTTACACTCTGCCCGAGTTCTTGGAACAACGCTACAACCTTGCCGCACGATCGATTTTTGCGATTGCCATGTTATTATACGAAATTGTCGTATTTCTACCTTTCGTGCTTTACGGCGGTGGAGTGGTTGTTGAAGAGATGTTTGGTGTGCCATTTCTTTGGGGCTTGATAGGAATTGCAACGTTTGTAGGTATCTATACGATCATTGGTGGTTTGGGGGCGGTCGTGTGGACGGATGTGATTCAGGGAATCGTGATGATTGTCAGTGGCGTGGTGGTCACGGTACTTGGCTTGGTGGAACTCGGAGGGATTGATGCGTTTCGTGAAAAAGCAGCCGACAAACTTCATGTCTGTCTGGCCGCCGACCATGAACGGTTTCCCTTTTGGGGCACCATGTTTGGCGGCCCCTTTTTGATCACAGTGTTCTACTGGTGCCTGAACCAGACAATCGTGCAGCGCACTCTCGGGGCCCGTTCCGAATGGGACGCACGCATGGGAACAATGTGTGCCTGTTTGATCAAGTTAATCTTGCCGTTTGTGATCGTGTTGCCTGGGGTCATCATGTTTGCCCTTGATCCAGGATTTGAACCGGCTGACAAAGCCTTGCCGGAACTGATCCAGCGTGTTGTTCCCACTGGTTTAAGTGGATTGTTGATCGCAGCCATTTTGGCAGCGTTGATGTCCTCGGCAGATTCTAGTTTAAATTCCTGGGCGACTATTTTTACACATGATATCTACCATCGACTCATTGATCCCGAGGCATCTCCACGTCGTTTAATAAGCGTGGGGCGGATTGCGATCGCCTGTTTGCTCGTCGTTGTGGTTGTGAGGACAACATTTCTGTCCGGCATCCAGTCGATACTTCAGTTTCTTTTGACAGGCGCAGCTTACATGTCAGGCCCGGTCGTTGTCGTTTTTCTGTTGGGCGTTTTATGGTCACGGGCCACTTCGGTGGCGGCAGTGGTCACAATGTTGTTGTCACCTGTTATTTGCTACGCCTGTCAGAACATGAAAGATATTTGTGACTTGTTTGGTTTCGCTGGTTACGGATTTTCCCAGTCGTCGACCGTTTATTGGCTGCCGTTGGCAATGTGTTTTATCAGCTTGTTGATGATTGTGGTGTCTTTGTTGACTGAGCCAAAATCTCCCCAGGCATTGAAAGGACTTATCTGGTCCTGGCGGGATACGCTGACATTCGATTCGCAACTTTTCAACCGCCGTGATATCGAAACGATGGGTGAATCTGAAAAGCGGTTCATTTATCTTTTTTGGAAGGATTATCGCTTGGTAGGCGCGGTGGCGATGGTGTTGATGATCGCCACCATTTGGTGGCTCAGATGAATCAATGTTTCCACAAAGATGTACCTTGAAGAGGTGCCATTTGTGATGTCGATTCGGGATGATCACGTTTGCCTTAGGATGCTAAGCGAAAGTAAAAACCGTTTGTACGATGGTATTCGCGCAGGTTAATGAGTCTTGGAAAATAAAATGATTAATATTTCGTAACTGGAGTTGATGTGGATGGAAAACCGAATTGAGCCCGGTGTACTGGTGGACTGTGAACGGGCTTCGCAGTGGATGGAACGGGCAGCAGTGGACGCACTGGTAGCGTGCTCTGCTGAGAACGTTTACTATTTCACGGGATACCGATTGTGGATCGATAACCTGTTTCGACGCTACATGGTGAATCCGGGGGCTTCGACGGCGATCATGAATAATTTCGCAGTCTTGTCTGCGACCGGAGATGCAGCACTTGTACTGCCACAGCCGTGTGAATTGGAGGCAGCGGATCTCTGGGTACAACAGCGTTTTGTTTTTGGCGTTGCACCATCAGCGGCCGGTAAGGATTTAGAGAATAGACGACTGCCGGATATCAATGGGTTCACGCCCAGCAGTCAGCGCTCCCGGCTCCAAATCGATGCACTGGTGTCCGCGCTTAGGGAGAATCATTTGGCGTCGGCACGGCTGGGAGTGGAAATGGAAGTCCTGCCAGCGGAAGATCGCCAGTTAATCGTCGACGCTTTGCCGGAAGCCGAGGTGCGCGATTGTTCCCAGCTCTTGCGACTGATCCGAATGGTGAAAAGTGCTGACGAGCAAAAGTTGATGCGGCGGGCAGCCAAGATTGCCGAGACAGGAGCCATGGAGGCCGTCAAATTGGCGGGACCAGGGAAAAATCTTCAGGATCTTGTTCAGTGTTTTCGAGAGTACGTGGCAAGTCAGGGAGCTGATTTCGATCATTTTGCGTTCGCACCTGGTGGCGTTGGAATGACCGCTTCAAGTTGCTATCAATTAGGTGACCAGGAAACAATGTTCGTTGATTTTGGCTGTCTCCTTGAGCATTACTTTTCGGATTCGGGATTCACGTTGATGGTGGGCGAAGTTGGTTCGGAAGATCTGCAAAGGTATGAGTTGGTGCTGGCATGTCTTATGCGGGCAGCCGAATCTCTGCGGCCAGATACGAGAGCTTCAGAAGTCAAAGCTGTGATGGACGCTACCTTGGAGGAAGGCGGTGTCGTGGGCGAGAATCCACACGGACACGGTTTAGGGTTGGAAGTTCGTGACTATCCGATTTTGACTCCTGACAATGGACTTCGGATTCGGGACCAATGCATTGATGTTGCTTCCGATGTGCCACTTGAAGAAGGCATGATTCTTTGTTTGGAGGTTCCCGTTTTCAGCATTCCCGACAGGTCATTCCAGCTGGAACAAATGTTTTTAGTGACCAGCGATGGTGGACAACCGCTGACGGAACGAGACTTGACCCAGCCGATGTTTGGTTGAAGTGATACCGAACGGAAGTGTTTTGCCGAACCGTACGACAAGTTTTTGATTCGGCAAGGGGTTAAGTTGATTCTAATCCACCCGCTTCGACCCAATCATGGATGTTCTGCAATGCATCACGAAGTGTGTATTGTGGCTCGAAATCCAATAGCGACTTGATTTTTTCCATGCTGAATTCGATCTCGGCACCCTGTGCCATGCTCCAGGGAAAGCCAAATGCCGCATCACAGCCTGGCACCAACTGTTCCACCATTCCGGCAAATTCGGATCCTCGCGTGGCACGGGTGGCGCAACAATTAAAAACTTCTCCAACCGCGTTGGGATGTTCGGCCGCTACGATATGCATTTGAGCCACATCACGTAAATCGACGAAATGACTTTTTTCATCCGGCGCCAGCATGGGTAATTGGATGCGACCGCCTGCTTTCATCTGTTCGGCAAACTCCCGCCACATCTTGCCACCTCCCCGGCCGTCCGGGCCGACGACGGCAGTAACGCGTAACACGGTTGTCGGCACACCATATTGACGGTAAAAGGTGTCGGCCAATATCTCCTGCATCCGCTTGGTCGATGAGTACATGTCTTGAGGTCGGCAGGGATGATCCTCGGTCACCGGCGTTTCGAGGGGCGAACGAAACTTTGTGGCGGGGTACCATTCATAAGCCGAAATACTGCTGGAGAGAACAAAGCGTTGGACTTCGCGACGGCGAGCCAGTTCCAGCATGTTCGTTATTCCCGTGACGTTGACTTGGATCATCTCTTGTGGATTGCCTGTGTCGTTTGCCAAAGAGGCAACGTGGTAGATCACATCGATGTCAAGGCCTTCTGTAAGAGATTCGAGCTGATCGGCCTGGACAAAATCACCCTCAACCCATTTCGCCGAGTTGGGTGGTTGGCTGCGGGAAAGGCAAGTAATATTGTCGCCTCGTTGGGCCAACTGCGCGACCAATTCACGTCCGACAAACCCAGTGCCTCCGGTGACCAACACGTGCGCCATCGTTTCCATCCTTTCAGAGTTTAATCTTCGTTAGGCAGACGTCGGTAGTTGGGTGGTATGACTTCTTCTTCGAGCGGTAGATCAACCCAGCCACCCGTTTCCATCGACTTGAATACTCCACACATTACTTCAATAGCACGTGCTCCGTCTTCGCCGGATACCAGTGGCTCTTCATCGTGGATAAGACAATTCATAAAATGTTCGCACATTCTTTCGTAGTTGTTAGGCGAACGGGGCGGGCAAATAGGAATCCATCGCTTGTTCAATGGTCGTTGGATTCGATCTTCTACCCAAAACAGTTGTGGCCAGCGGAAGTCTTTAAGAATTTTCGGGAAATCTTCCTCGTTGTAATCCCGATTGGTATAGACCGCCATGGGCCAGCTTTGAAAAGGATTGGTTGCATCGGTTGCCGTGTGGATGGTTCCTTCTGTTCCCCACAGTTCGGTGGATTGTGAGACGGCATGTGAAAATCGGTTGCAATGGACCACCGCGGTTGCGCCATTTTCGAATTCCAGCATGACCCAGGCGACATCGTCACATTGTGTGTATTCTTCGGGCATTGCCATGCGTTTGGCCGTGCCAACGACACGTTTGACTTTGCTTCCGTTGAGCCAAGTCAGCAGATCGATTGCATGGGCACCCGTGTCACTGATAGCGGCCCCTCCTGCAACTTCGCAATTCAAACGGAAGTCAGTGTGGGCCACGTGATTTTGATAGTTGTGCCAATGTTCATGCAGCGACGCACGACTCATCAACACCTGGCCAATGACACCGTCTTCGACCAGTTGTTTGGCCCACTGGTTATGTGTCCAAAAACGGCGGTCACATCCCACCATCAACTTTACTTTGTGTTCGTGGCACGCGTTGACAATTTCCCAGGCCTCGTGATTGGTGATCGCCAGTGGCTTTTCAACGACAACATGGATGCCGTGTTTGGCGGCCGCGATCGCTTGATTTCGATGGGCGTTATTCGGTGATGCAATGATTACAGCATCCAGTCCATCGCACTTGTCAAACATCTCGTTGTAATCGGTAAACCAGTGATCGGCTTCCCACTGACGGTGTGCCTTGCGCGCCTGCTCTTCGTTGACGTCGCAGCATGCGACCAGTTGGGCACCCTCGGTTTTGGTAATGGAAGGAAAATGAGCAATGTGAGCGATACTGCCACAGCCGATAACGCCGAATCCGAATTGCCTGGTCATGAGATGTCCTTTACTTCCGCGGAATGGTCCAGTTGTGCGCGTCCCTGTTTTAGTCGAGCTTCTACCTGTTTGGTGGTTGGCATCCGGGCTGGCGTGACACCTCCGGTACCTTCGATCACCAGTAAAGCTGTTGCCGCACCGTACCAGCCGGAGGTGGAAGGTTCACCACCACTTTTGAGATAGCCTACCAAAAAGCCTCCCATATAACTGTCACCCCCTCCCGTCGGGTCGATCGGTTTTCCTGGCAGGGCAGGGATTTTCCAAACCTGATCACGAGTTACCACCAGGCTGCCCTGACCACCACATGTGACGACGGCGACCTGCGCGCCCCAGTCGATCCAGCGGCGCGCAAAATCTTCTAAGTCCAACTCAGGATCGGCGGTCAATCTTCGACAATCTTCGTCACTGGCCTTCACGATATGCATCGCTCGGATAATACGTTTCACAGCGTCCGGGTCGCGTTCCATTTGGGAAACTTCGGAGGCAGGAGAATGGGCCCCTCCGAAACCGCCCAGATCACATGCGGTAAGGTTTACCAGCGACGAAAAACGTTCGACACTTTCGACGGACGTGTCCCAATCCATTGGGCAGATGTAAAATAGCTTTGCCTGATAGTAGGACGTCGGCAAGTCATCCGGTACGACCTCTGGAGCGCGACTTAAATAGCGAATTGTCTTCGACCCGTCTCTGGCATAAACAAGTTCGTTATTGGTTGAATGGGCTCCTTGCCGAACAACCCCCTCGAGGTTCACACCGCATTGTCGCAAAGGATCCAGCAATGTCTCGGGATAATCGGTTCCAATCCGCGTGAGAATTCCGACACTCGCATCCAATCCCGCCGCACAAGCCATTGAATAGGCGGGCGGACTGCCCAGCACGGAACGGGTTTTGCTATCAGGGGACACGATCGTTTCATTGATGATGTGTCCGATGCCTACGATGTCCAAAGACACGCCAACCTCCGTATTAACGTTCCCGTTTTCCATCGATAAATTCCCGTACGTATTCCACGGCAACGCCATCAGGAATTTGTACCGGTGGATGCTTGGTTAGGAATGCACAGGCCGAATCAAGAACGCCTGACACCTTGCGATCCAATGCTAATCGCAAGAGACGAATCATGTCGACCATCACGCCGGCGAAATTGGCACTGTCTTCTACTTCCAGCTTGGCTTCCAGGTGAAGAGGAGCATTACCGAAGTTGCCACCATTGAAGTAAAAGTACGATGTCTTACGATCTTTCATCAGGGCGACATACGTGAACCCGGTCGACATGGTCACTGGGTAGGGCATGAGGCTCGTTACGGCCTCTTGTTTCGTCTTATGTTTACTTCGTCCGCGGGCCATCAGGTTGGCAAAATCCATGTTACCGGCGTAATTGATTTGGTACGTCTCATCCAATTGAATACCACGTTGATTCATGAGGGTGGCAAGCGCTCGGTGAATGGCTGTCCCTCCCAATTGGCTTTTCACGTCATCGCCGATGATCGGCACACCGTTTTCGAGAGCGATTTTTTGATATTCTGGATCACAAGCGATCAGGGTAGGCATGCCGTTGACAAATCCGATCTTCGCTTCTTTGATTGCAGCGTCGGCAAACATGCGCGCCGCATCGTGGGACTCGGTAGGGATAAAGTTCACGAGCATCTCGGCGCCGCTTTCCTTTAACAACGCGCCGACATCGACGGGCGTCTGGTCGGAAAGTGGAACAAATTCCGCCAGATGCTCTGGGTTGCCGTCCAGTGGCGGAGCCATTTGAACGGTGACTCCTGATTCTTCAAGCGAGACGCCGGGGTAGCGGTGGGCATTGTTGGGTGCGCCGTAAATAGCCGTGTGCAGATCCGTACCCACTTTGTTGGCGCTGATATCGAAAGCGGCGACGGGCACGATATCCGTTACCCGGAAGCCGTCAATTTCAGGATTCATGAGGCCCTGAGTATCACCGGGATTGGCGTGATAGTAATGAATGCCTTCGATTAAAGCTTGAGCGCAATTGCCAATTCCAGCGATGGCAATTTTGATAGGTTTTTTCGAATCAATGGCCATTGTGTTCTTTCGTGTTTTAGGATTTCAGTTCTGATTGAGAGTTTCAAGGTAATTGGTGTTTTCATGGTGTTGCCCATCATCTCATTGTGGAGGGCAGACAATTCTTCAAAGCGCATTTTCAGCTATTGGCGGTTGTCGATTCTTCTTCACAGTTGCTGCTGTCCCCAATTAAACTCCCTCTCGGCTTCGTCGTAAAAGTTCCTCGGTAGTGGAATCGCGTGCTGTTTTGTAACCGGCTAGGGGAAAAATGTGTTCGTGTACCGCATCGATCATGTCAGCAGGTTGAGGGAAAAATGCATTCTCCAATTCATCCGAAGGCGTAATCCAATTTCTTGATCCAACCACCACCGGCGGTGCGTCGAGTTCATCAAAGGCCAGTTGTGTGATCTTACTGGCTAGGGTGTGAAGCATGCTTCCCCGTTCGCAGGCATCAGAAGTCAGAAGAAGTTTTCGAGTCTTGCGCACCGATTCCAGAACGACACTGAAATCGAAAGGCACGAGCGATCGGGCATCAATGATTTCACAATCCAGACCATGCTCGCTTTGCAGCTGGTCTGCTGCCGTCAACGCGCGATACAAAGTAGCACCGATTGAGAGAATGGTGAGGTCGTTGCCTTGGCGCTTAATGTCAGGAAGACCTAAGGTAATTTGGTAAGGGTTTTGGGGAACGCCTTCCGGATGAAACCACTCTGGCTGATCGTAAATTCGCTGACTTTCAAAGAAGACAACCGGATCGCTTCCTGTCAGCGCCGAGTACATCAATCCTTTCGCATCGTAGGGAGTTGCGGGAAAAACGACCTTCAGACCCGGGATGTGTGCGCAGAGGCTGGTCCAGTCCTGGCTGTGTTGAGCACCATATTTTGAACCGACCGATACGCGCAACACGATCGGCAATCGTAACAGGCCACCTGACATGGCCTGCCATTTAGCCATTTGGTTGAAGATTTCATCGCCTGCCCGCCCCAGGAAATCGCAATACATCAATTCCACCAACGGCCGTCCACCCTCAAGGGCATATCCCACCGCTGTGCCCACGATCGCGCCTTCGCTGATCGGGGAGTTAAATAACCGGTGATAGGGGAGTGACTCGGTAAGTCCACGGTAGACAGCAAACGCACCACCCCAGTCACGATTTTCCTCTCCATAAGCGATCAGTAAAGGATCTTTATAAAAACGATCGATGATGGCTTCAAAGAGGGCGTCACGAATACCGATACAGCGTTGTTTTGGCAGGAATTGGCCGTTGCCGTCGATTCCGGATCGACTTTTGCCTGCCAATTGCTTGATCCGAGAGTTCTCCTCCAACGGGATGAAGACATCCGGAGCGATGGTCGAAGGTGCCACGATGGTGGTGTTGGAATACATCACTTGATCCAACAGAGATCCCGGAGTTGTTAATTCAGGGCGTGGTGCGAGTTGCAAGTCGCAGGCCTTGGAATACGCTCGGAAGACAATGTCTTCGATAGCAGTCTGCATTTGCTCTAAATCATTAATCCCACAAACATTTGCAGCAACAAGTTCTTCGGAAAATACGGTAACCGGGTCGATTTGTCGCCAGCCATCAATTTCCGCTTTGTCACGATAAGAACTGGCGTCCGAAGGTGAGTGACCACTCAAGCGATAGGTCACCGTGTCCATCAAAATCGGACCCTCCCGCTGAGCGATGACTTTTTGACTGCGTCGGATTGCGTCAATAATCGCCAGAGGATTGTAACCATCGATGCGTTCAGCATGCATCTGATTGGGACAAAGACCGGCGCCCATTCGGGCCAGGACCTTGAATCCCATCGTCTCGCCTACCGGTTGCCCACCCATGCCGTAGAAGTTATTTACGAAGTTCATGATCAACGGCAGACCACCACGATACGGATCGTCCCACAACTCTTTGAATTGATCCATGGTGGCGAAGCAAAGTGCTTCCCAGGTTGGGCCACAACCGGCCGCTGCGTCACCAATATTGGCAATCACCATACCGGGGCATTTTTGAACGTGCTTGAATAACGCCGCTCCGACAGCAATATCGGCTGAGCCTCCGACAATGGCATTGTTGGGATAAATCCCCCAGGGCGTAAAAAAGGCGTGCATCGAGCCTCCCAGTCCCTTGTTGAAACCTGTCTCGCGTCCAAAAATCTCTGCCAGAGCACCGAAAACAAGGAAGTCGATGGCCAGGTCTTTGACGTTGCCGTTAGCACCCTGTTCGACAATCTCCAGGCATTGACCATCGAAGTGGTGACTCATGATGTCTTGCAGTCGCTGGTCATCCAGTTTATGGATTGCCGACAGACCCTTGGCCAGGATGTCGCCGTGACTGCGATGGGAGCCAAAGATGTGGTCATCAACATCGAGCAGAAATGCCTGACCGACAGCTGCGGCTTCTTGTCCGATGGACAGATGTGCGGGTCCGGCATGCGTGTATTTTACGTCGCGGTAATGCCCCTGTTTTTTGACCGATTCTAGCAGGACCTCGAAAGCACGAATTAGCATCATGTCGCGGTGAATTCGCAGCAAATCATCACGTGAAATATTTCCGCTTGCCAATTCGTCCGTCAGTGTGCCTTGATATTGATTGACGGGGATTGGCGCAAGATCAACTTGTCGAGTGCAACGCACCTCGCGAGGATCAATCGTTTGATTCTTGGGCATGACAGGCTAATCCAGTAGGGTGAACGAGTTCGATGTTGGATTCTTGGAAAAAGTCGCACCATTGCTGTGACGGTGGACAATCGGTGACCACCTTGTCAATTTCTTCCCATGCTGCAATGCGAAATAATGAAGATGCGGCAAATTTGCTGCTGTCGACAAGCAACACCGTTTCACGTGCACAGCGAACGATGACCTGGTGTAGATAGGCGCTTTCCATGTCGCCAGCCGAGGGGCCAAAGTCCGAGCTCAACCCGTCGGCACCAATGAATGCAATATACCCGCGAAGTTGTTCCATAGCACTGATTGCCAGCGGACCGACCGTGTCCATTCGCGCGGGACGAAAATGACCACCCAGCAGGACAACGTTAACGTTGGGTGAGGCCAGTTCCGCAGCCAGACGGACACTGGTTGCGATCACCGACAACTGCTTTTTAAGGCGTAAAAGAGGAGCCATCTGGAGACAAGTTGTGCCCGAATCCAAAAACAGATGGTCATTGTCTGAAACCAGTTGCGCTGCGAGACGGCCGATTTGTTGCTTGGCATCGGGATGACGAAGGCTTTTAGCCTGAAACGAATAGTCGGTTTGTGGGGAAAGCGTTGCTCCCCCGTGGACAATTTGGATATCCTCCTGAGCTGCCAGGCGGCGCAGGTCACGCCGGACGGTAGCCTCGGAAACGGCAAGATCCGCAGCCAGATGACTTACCCAAACATGCCTTTTTTCCAGTAACGTTGCCATGATTTGATCACGCCGACGGTTGCCCGCAGAAGGCAAGGATGGCCTGGGAATGTCACTGTCGTGTTGCATATGTGTTCGAAACGTGTAAGAATCGTGTCGGAATTTGCAATATATGTGATCTATTGCTGTCTGAAAAGCGGCCGCTGAACATTTTGAGTCGATCAACCAACAACCCAGGCCGCACGTCGCTCGTACGGGATGCGAATGTTTAAAGGGGCTCATTTCCATCGGTTCTTTGCTAATCATGAACAAACCGTCTAAATCCTGCGAAGTCGGTTCTACGCCGGTCGTGCCTATCTTGATGCCGGAGGCGGGCAACACGATGGAGGAGGGGACCGTTTTGGCGTGGCAAGTTGCAG
>Ga0310342_100001559_pt1 | contig 14301 bp, 10 predicted proteins | sample S15DNA20500_MG_FD_206155 | JGI IMG/M metagenome (GOLD analysis project Ga0310342, IMG submission 206155) | Marine microbial communities from station ALOHA, North Pacific Subtropical Gyre - S1503-DNA-20-500_MG | ecosystem: Environmental > Aquatic > Marine > Oceanic | place: Pacific Ocean: North... | reverse complement strand
AGAAGTAAAAGAGCTATCATATAGAAACTCGATGATTATCGCTTCTTCATGCTGCTGCGGATTGGATAAAAATGAATCTATATGTTGTGGGGGGAGTGACATTACTGATGCTGATGGAAGTCTGCTATCAGATCTCTGGGACGAGGAAGACATAATAGTTGAGGATGTATATCCAGAGAAAGCATTGGATATGCGAACAAAGAATCCTTTGTATAGAGGTCAGCGAACAGACTTTACTACCCAAATAATGGAGTATAAGTATTGACCGTCTAATAATCCAGACTCGTTTTTAGCTTTGGGAGCCCTGAGAGACAAGCACTAATCTACAAGATGATATTCTGGTAATTTTCTTTTCCAACCATGGATTTTTAGGCTGGTTTATCTTACAATACTAAACGCTTAGGTTGTATTTGTTAATTCTTTAAATATCCATATCCACAGTCCAGGTGGGGTACTCCTGCCGACGATTGGACGCCTATAAATAATTTTCAAGGTTACGCCTCATTGTTGTGATTACTTATTAGTCGTTGTATAATATTAAATTGTATTCACAACAATCTTGAATATGTGGTTTTTACCCGTAGGAAGATTCGGTTATTCACAATTTAACGGCAAAAGTAAAGGGGTATTTGAGAATGCAAAAAACAGCTACAATTTTGTTCTTAATGTTTTTCACCGTACTGGTCTTATTCACTGGTTTAGCTCAGGCGCAGGAATTCGTTACAGATGGGTTGGTCGCTTTCTACTCTTTTGACAAAGATACGGTGAAAGGTGATACTCTTAATGATGTTTTTGGCAAAGAACATGCGAAGATTTTTGAAAAACCTAAATTGGTGCCCGGCAAATTCGGTGAGGCCTTTGAGTATAAGGCGAAAGGCTATGTCGAAATTCCCAAACTGGGTGATTGGAAACAGGTTAGTATAGAATGCTGGGCTAATGAGAAGCAGTTTAGCGGGATTCAAGGCATCGTCTCAACTTGGATGTGGGCAGCAGGTAAAGTCCATTTCAAGTTTGAGGGGGGCGAAATCCAGGTTCATAAAAATGACGGGGTCAAGATCCGCATGAAGTGCAAGGAAGGACAGTGGTATCACATCATCTATACTTCTGACCCTAAGGATGGTGGTGCCAAAAGCCTGAAACTATATGTCGACGGTGAACTTATCCAAGAGGGCCAAGCCGGGAAAACGCCCGAAAACATGAATGAGCGACGCATTGCCAGCGAGCATAACGGACGTTTCCTCAACGGGATGATCGACGAAGTTCGGATATACGATCGAATCTTGACCGAGAAAGAGGTTAAGCAGAACTTCACAATCAAGTCCAACAAGCTGGCTGTTGACCCGGCTGATAAAGTGGCTACTACCTGGGGGTATCTGAAATCCAAGATTTAGACACGTCTTGACCTGAAACTTGGAAGAAATACTTCACGATAACAGCGGGGATTCCCAATTTTGGCCCCCGCTATTTTTGTGCCTGCCGTGAAAAACGCATCGCCAGCCGGCGGTTATCAATAGTCTTAATCAGGCCATCATTTCAGCGACCTTCATCAGTTTAGCAACCCGTTTCAGCGGGGATAAACGACTCAGGTAAAGTCTCCCTTTTGAGGCCGGTTGATTCAGCTCTGGATGAGTATAGGACTTGTCGTAGTATTTGGCCAAAAGGCGAGCAGCAGATTCGACATCGCCGGTATCTAAATGACGCAACACACGTCTACAGTTTTCGGTTCCAAACCGTTTCTCGATTCTTGCCACGCCCTCTTTCAGCGCATCCAGCGGCAATTTACCGTAGGTCTCTAATATCCGCTTGAACCGTTCTGTCTGGGGTAATTCTATCTCCACCGTGGGGGCCAGCTGCATCTGTTCCCACACTGGCTGGGGGATGGTGATCTGACCGATTCCCCGGTTCTCCTTCTCCAACCAAAGGGGAACATATGGTAGTGTTGTGACCCCGGCTGAGCCAGCCCATTTTCAAAGTTTTTCTGGGAGGGTTGGTCGCCCAATCCGATGTTGCCAAAAGCAGAACCCCGGTGTTGGGCTAGATCTTCCAGGTCAATGGCTTGTGCTCCGGCAGAGGCTAGCTGCTTAGATCAGTTCCGTTTTTCCCGCCCAACAGCATGATTTTCCTGGGATCGGTCAGAGTTTGCAATACCACCTGGGGATAGCCTTTATATCCGCCTTCAATCGTCCGCAGCCGTTTGCCGAGGTAGTGGGTAGCCGCCCCGCTAACAGTAACCCACCGGTTGGCGACTATGCGAAAAAATCCGGTTAAAAATTGATCTACTCTTGGTACAGCTAGGGAGAGGCCAATCCCTGTCGCTGATCGACTTCCCTCCTGATGATAGGCAATGCCGATGCTCTTCCGCTCTGCCTTATCAAAGAGGGGGACGGAAACTGCACCTGGAATGTGGCCTTTCCGGTGTTCGCTGAAGGTACTGACATCGATCAGGTCAGGTGGATCGTTTAGTACATCTTTCGGACTTAGACGTTCTATGCCAGAGGGTGTTGGCTGGAGGAAGGTAGCTAAATGCTGTTTAAACCCGGATTCCATATCGGGCGAAGGTGCGTTAAAGTTACGGCACCTAACCCGCGACCAGTTGGCTCAAAACCTGGAAGTAGCGGGGAAAGGTTTTATTGACACAAGCCGGATTTTTAATTTTGATACCAGCTCTTTTCAGGCCCACCAGGGTAAAACTCATCGCCATTCGGTGGTCATCATAGGTTTCAATTTCAGCTGGTTGCATCTCGGTAGTAGGTTGGATTCGCAGACCATCCTGAAATTCCTCGATTTCGACCCCCAACCGTTGCAGTTCGGTTACCATGGCCGTTATGCGGTCGGACTCCTGCCACCGGCAGTGTTCGATGTTGCGGATGGTGGTTGGACTAGTAGCAAAAGGGGCGATGGCGGCTAGCGTCATCGAAGTGTCGGAGATGGCGTTCATATCAACCTCAACACCATTTAGCGTTCCGTTTCCTGATACCTTGATACCGTTATCTAGATAATTGACTCGACAACCCATCTGCTCTAGTATTTCAACGAACTTAACGTCACCTTGTGCCGAGTTGCGATTCAGGTTATCGACCCGGATACATCCACCTGTAATAGCTGCTAGGGCGAAGAAGTAGGAGGCATTGGAGGCATCTGGCTCGATAGTGTAATGTCGTGGCTGGTAGGTTTGTCCGCCTGGAACGGTAAAAAGACGATAGTCATGGTCCGTCACAGAGGCGCCAAAAGTCCTCATCACTGACAGCGTTATATCAATGTAGGGTTGAGAGATCAACGGCCCCTCCAGTTTGATCTTCATCCCTTGTTCAGTTGCCGGAGCCACCATCAACAGCGAGGTTAGAAACTGGCTGCTTTTGCTGGCGTTGAGCCGGACCGAACCACCTATCAATCCGTTGGCAATGACCACTAGTGGAAAGCGGTCGTTGCCCATTTTCGATTTTACGGTCACCCCAAGTTGGCGGAGGGCCGCCAGCAGATCTGCCATGGGTCGACTCTTCCGCATCGGCTCAGCACCATCAAAGCGGTAAGTGCCGTGGCCCAGGGCCGCATAGCTAACCAGAGGACGGGCTGCGGTACCGGCGTTACCGATGTTCAGATCGGCTGTCTCGACTGGAATTTTCCCTCCGTTACCCGTCATCTGAACCGTGCAGTTGTCTCGGTCAATTTCGATTTGATGACCGAGTTTTTGCAGAGAATCTAGCATCCGCTCGGTATCGTCGCTAAACAGAACACCGGATAAATGCGACTTACCTTCTGCTAAAGCGGCTACCAGTAGTGCACGGTTAGTGTAACTCTTGGAGCCGGGAACCTTAACGGTTGCTTGGACGGGTTTACCGACAGGTTGAATCTCAATCATCATTGGGCTTGGTGTCAAAATAGACCGGGTCTGGTTTTACCCATTCCTCTTCACCGTCGGTCCAGACCTCTCTTTTCCAGATGGGGACAATCTGTTTTAGCCGATCCATAGCGTACTTACAGGCCTCAAAACCGTCTTTACGGTGAGGGGAAGCTACCCCTACAGCCACGCTAACTTCGCCAATCTCCAGCTTTCCAATTCGGTGGATCATAGCTACTCTTTCAATACCCCATTTTTCCCTCACCTCACCAGCGACTTCAGCCATCTTTTTTTCGGCCATTGGGGCATAAGCTTCGTATTCCAAATAGGAGGTGGCACGACCGTGTGTGTTGTTGCGAACCGTACCTAGAAAAGTAATTACGGCACCAGCATTGTCACTTTGTATAGGATCTATCACATCTTGAGCCACAATTGAATCTTTGGTGATCTTGAACAGATTTTCTGGTTTTCCTCCAGATACCGGCGGGATCAGCGCAACTTCGTCACCCTCCGATAATCGTGTCTCCGGTCGAACAAACTCCAGATTGACCGAGACTTGAGACGATTTCAAGCCATTGGCCAGTTGAGGCCAATTGGTATGAAGATAATCTAATAGATCTGAAACGGTAGCCGATTCGGGCAGAACAATTTGGTCGCTTGATCGACCTAACCGTTCTCGAAAGAAGGCGAAATACTTAACTTGGATCTGCATCGGTAAAATATTATCCTTATTCTATGACATCAGCTTATGCTAAAATCTTGACTTAGGTATTGAGAGTCAGTAAATAGGTTTGGGCAACTGGTGATTGAACCTTAACCGATAAAATTAAGGAGTTCAAAATGTGTGGTCGGTATACACTAACGGCAGAGATGTCAATTTTAGCGGAGACTTTCCCACTCTTTTCGTTCTCGGAAATACACTCTCCTCGTTATAACATCGCCCCGACACAGCCGGTCTTAGCCGTAGCAAACGATGGAAAATATCGAGCTAACAACTTTCGCTGGGGCTTAGTACCACATTGGGCTAAAGATCCCTCGATCGGTAATCGAATGATTAACGCTCGGAGTGAAACATTGGCTGAAAAACCGTCTTTCAGGACCCCGTACCGGAAGCGTCGCTGTCTGATTTTAACGGACGGATTCTACGAGTGGGTCAAAATCAAGGATGGAACCAAAATGCCGTTCTATCTCCGAATGAATTCGAATAGTCCCTTTGCTTTCGCTGGTCTATGGGAGCAGTGGCGATCGCCTGACGAAGCGACCAGCTTTAGATCCTGCACCATTGTCAATACAGCAGCTAATCAATTTATGTCGCAACTACATCACCGAATGCCCGTGATTATCAAACCGGAGGACCACGAACGATGGTTAGATCCGAAAGACCGTTCGCCTGGCGAATTAGCAGATCTACTGGTTCCTTATCCCGATGATGATCTAACGGGTTATATTGTCTCCAAGTGGGTTAATTCGCCCCGTAACGACGGGCCAGACTGCATCGCCCCAATTTGAAGCATAACTTATAATCCCTGCTTTTTCAACTGAATTCCCCCTGGTTTTCTGCAAGTAGATTTGATGCTAGGTTCAAACCTCTTTCGCAAAACTGCTGGATTATTGTGTTATGACTGCTACATTTCATGGAAGCGATCAATCATGGTTTCACCAAATATTCTCTGAACTTGATCGTGTCTGGCCTGAGCAGAGTATTTTAACTTCATCCATTCCCGAATCAAGTTGGAAATATGCCTTCTCATAATCTTTGTTTCTGCAACTCAGTACCCCTAAAAACTGGGGGAGTCAGTTGGCTAACTGGCTTGACGCTTACGTGTTTTCGGTAGTATAATTCGGATAGTGTAGTTGGCTCCGGATACTAGATATGAGAGTGAAACCTGTACCTCATAGGAGAGTATGTGATGTTAAGAAGTAGTAAAAGTGCAATTATTGTATTATTTGCATTGTATCTGACAGCGTGGAACGTTTCAGCCGATCGACAGTGGGAGGTTGTAAGGGGAGCCAAGTGGCAAGCAAAATTCAATGATGTCTTCTTCCTGAAAAAATCAACCCAAATTGGCTGGATCGTTGGATCTAAATCGATGATTCTCCACACCGCTGACGGAGGTAAATCTTGGGAACGTCAGCCCAGTATGCCTTTCCCGGCCTCTTTTGACAAAATAGATCTTCATAAGGTCCGATTTATTTCTCCAACCATGGGTTGGGTCTGTGGTGACAACGGTACGGTCCTTAAAACCACTGATGGTGGAAAAACCTGGAATAAGACGAACACGAGTACCTTCACCGTTCTAGGGGCTATTACCTTCGTTGGTGAGACTCACGGCTGGGCCGGCGGAGACGGTGGGTTTGTCACACATACGAACAATGGGGGACGAACTTGGTCGGCTCAAGATACCAAGACCAATAACGAGATTAAAGGCATCGACTTCAAAAGTCCAACTGTCGGTTGGGCGGTTGGTGGCGGTGGAACAGTAATCCACACCGCCGATGGTGGAAAAACCTGGAAATCGCAAAAGAGTGGCGTGGCCTCTACTTTGGATGCGCTCTTCATGTTAACAGATCAGATCGGCTGGTCTTCCGGTGGTAATGGGGCCATGATTCATACTACCGACGGTGGAAAAACCTGGAATAGTCAAGAGAGTAAAGTGCCAAATACCAACGGTATGCCAGAACCGATTTGGGGCATTCACTTTGCTAATGAGACGCACGGTTACGGTGCGGCTGAGTTTGGTGTTATTCTGCAAACCGTCGATGGCGGTGAAACTTGGACCACTCGACCACTGGCCGATCGACCGGTCCAGAAGAAACTGAACGCTGTTCACTTGGTCAATGTGGATGAAGCGTGGATCGTGGGCGATTTCAGTACCATTCTCCATACTACCGACGGTGGTAAGAACTGGGAGGTCGTTTCCAGTAACAGTGATCTAACTCGAATCACCTTCTACGAAAATCAAGGTTGGGCTATCGGTTTGGCCGGTACTGTTTTGCACAGTAGCGATAGTGGCCAAACATGGAAGGAACAGATTAGTGGCAACGCTTTTGAACTCTTTGGTGTTGGATTTGTTTCTGATGATCAGGGCTATATTGTCGGTAGCAATGCGACTCTGATTGAAACCGAAACAAGTGGATCCATATGGCATATGGTTAATGACCCTAGAGACGAAGGACACGGCACGGTCGAACGCATTGTTTTTGACGATCCAATGACCAGTTGGAAAAGTGCACTCGGGTTCTATAACCTGCATTTCCCAAGCCCGACTCACGGTTGGGGCATCGGTGAGATGGGTAAAATTGCTGTGACGGAAGACAGCGGTAAAACCTGGTATGGTCAATCAACCAACAACCCGCAGATTGACTTTAATAACCTGTTTGGTGTTCATTTTGTCAACAATACGACCGGCTGGGTAGTCGGTGCTGGCGGCTCGGTTGCCAAAACCATCGATGGAGGAAAAACATGGTTCGCACAGTATACGGGACCAGAAGAGCTCCGTGCGGTATTTTCACTTGACTTGAATACAGCCTGGATCGTTGGGACTGATGGAGCTGCTTACCATACGAAAGACGGTGGTACTAGTTGGGGAAGGCAAATTATCCCGGTGCAAAAAACACTTAACGGTGTTGTTTTTGCTGATGCCAATGCCGGTTGGGCCGCTGGTGACGGTGGCACCTTGTTGTATACCAACGATGGTGGTGTAACTTGGCTGGTTCAGGAAAGTCCAACCTCTAATAACCTATCAGATATTACACAGTCGAAAGATGGTAGCATTTGGGCTGTCGGGAAATGGGGAACGATTCTGCGCTATTAGGGGTATATTGCTAACAAATCAGCTATACAAACCGGCTCAAAGGTTTTATCAGATCATAGTCCGGATTGCCGCAAAACTATTGAATGATGAATATCATAAAAACAAGAATTTACCCTCGATTTAGCGGATGTATCCGATCTCCGGTCAGTGTGTACATTTGTTTAAGTTGGCCTTTTAGCTCTGCCCTAGACTTGGTCGGGGAGAAGAGACCTGATCGGGGGAATTCATCATCAACAGATATAGTGTCGCGTTGCGGATAAGTATAAAAGAAGCGCGTCTATCTCGTTGCGTCGGCGCACTGGTGATTTGGTTTGTCGCCCACTTATCAACCCCTACCGCTTCTTTAGCCGTTGATCTAGATGCTGGTAATCCAACCTTCACTTTAACTGATAGTATTCAACATGCTCGCCAGCATAACCTCCAGATAAAAACTTTAATTGACAAGCTAGTTTTAACTAAAAAGCTATTGCGGTCCGCCCGTCCGGTCGGCTTACCACAGGTCAGCTTGAACTCCAATTATACTTACGCGAAAGATCTCCCTAAATCGATCATCGACTTCGGCGAGAATTCACCTTTTGCCCAAATGCGGGGCACAGCTTTCCCACCGGAACAAACGCCACCACCGACCCGAGAGGACGACGACGATGAGTCGAATATTACCGAGTTAGAGTTTGGAGCACATCATACCTTTCAGGGAGGCTTATCTTTAGTTCAGCCGCTTTTCGCTTGGGGACGATACTATTACACCTATCAAAGTGCTACGTTAGCTGTAGCCGCCGGTAAAGCGGAGTTAGACGCAGCTTACAACCAACTTGGCCTTGATGTGGCCAGTGCTTTTTATCGGCTGCTTTTAAGTATGGAGTTTGTCGAAGTTGCCAAACAAACTGTCGATCTGGCCCAGCAACAACTGAAAACTTCTGATAACTTATTAAAATCTGGCGTCTCAACTAATTTTGATGTAATCCGAGCACAAGTTCAAGTAGCTAACGCCCAATCGACTTACATCCGTTCCAAAAACGGGGTCAAACTGGCCAAAAATGCTTTCCAGCATATGCTGAATTTAGATCTAGCCACAGATATCGAAATTAATGGCCAGTTTAGGCGACAGCCAGTCGAGCTAACACTCGACGAGCTAATCAATCTGGCTTTGAATCATCGACCGGATCTACAACAGCTAGATCTACTCAAAAAATCAGCCCAGAAACAGGTCCAGGTCACCCAAGCTAACACCCGACCTAATCTCTCTTTCCTGGCCAATTACCGAATTGATGACAACGAAAAATTAGTTGAGATGAACAAGATCTGGAACGTCGGTTTATCCTTAAATTTCCCGATTTTCGATGGTTTAGTAACATACTACCGGGTACAAGAGGCCAAATCAAGAGTTAATCAATTGGCTCTTCAACGCTTGCAACTGAAGAACGGTATTGAACAGGAGGTTCGCGCTGCCTATTTGCAAATCTTAGAATCCCAGACGCTAACCGAAGTCCAAAAAGAGACGGTCGACCAAGCCAAAGAGGGAGTTCGTCTAGCAAACCTGCAATATAAAAATGGACTCATTACTAGCGTTCAATTGACCGATGCGCAATTGGCTCTAACTCAGGCGGAGGTAAACCGTTTACAAGCCCAACACGATTACTCAATTGCGCTGGCCCGCTTAGAAAAAGCAATTGGGCAACCCCCCTCATCCTTGGAGTAAAAATCAGAATAGAATGGATCAATTATCCTTACCTTATCAACTCCGGCGTCCATACCCACATATCTGTATTTCTCGAATCGTCTGCTTCTTGTTAATGACTACCGTTTTTGTGATCGGTTGCCAACGCGAGTCCACATCACCATCCAACCGGTCCATAGAAACAGGGACATCGGCTAAACCGGTGGAGGTCATCGAGGCTAAACAGGGCGAAATTCGCTCTGAGTTAAATCTGTCGGGAACAGTAAATGCCAAGGCTAAAGTAACGATTTTTCCCAAAGTCGCGGGGCAGATTATCAACCTGCCTGTCGAGGTTGGTCAAAAGGTAACGAAGGGTGATCTACTAGCTGTGGTCGAATACGAAGAACTAGAGTTGAATCTGCGTCAAGCGAAAGCCTCCTACCGCGCGGCCAAAGCCGTTTACCAGCAAGCCCAACAACTGGCCAAAACCCAAGTCGAATCCCAGGTTGTTCAAGCCCAGGCGGGTTTATCCGCCGCAGAGATCTCGTTACAACAGGTTCGGGATTTATCCGAAACCAGAACTAAATCCCAAATCCAACAAGCAGAGGCCGGACTGGCTTCACTGCGAGCTAACCTGGAAAAGATTAAGCGAGGGGCAAGAGAAGAAGACCACAAGCAGGCTGAGGCCTCGGTCAATCAAGCCAAAGCTAACCTGATAAGTGCCGAAAATAACTCTGAAAGGATGCAACAGTTGTTTCAGGATGGCGCAATTAGCTTGCAATCTTTTGAGAATGCTGAAACCCAGTTAGATATCTCTAAAGCCCAATACCAGATGACCCTTGAGCAGCAAAAACTGATTAAAAAAGGCGCTCAGGAGGAAGATATCGAAGCAATGGAGGCACAAGTTCAACAAGCGAAGGCGGCACTTGATCTGGCACGTGCCTCCAGTGAGACGAAATCTTGGGAGAAAGATATTGCCTTAGCCGAATCGCAAATCGAGGCCGCTAAAGCGGGGTTTAAAACCGCTCAGTTGGCATTAGACATCGGAAGTTGGGAAGTCGAAATTATTTCGACTGAAACCCGGATGATACAAGCGCAAACGGCTCTAGATCTAGCCAAGAAACGACTGGATGATGCTTCGATCAGAGCTTCGATCTCTGGAGTGATTTCGGCCAGAAACTTAGACCTGGGTGGAATGGCAGCGTCAACTACACCGGTATTTGAAATCGTGGAAATGGATCAGGTCAAAGTGATAGTCAATGTCATCGAGTCGGATCTAAACAAAATTGAGCTTGGCCGACAGGTTACGATTGAGGTTGATGCACTCAGTGAAGCAGTTGAAGGCCAAATCTCACAGATCAGCCCAACGCTGGATCTGGCTAGTCGATCGGTCAAAGTAGAAATTAGAGTCGATAATCGCAATGTGCAACTTAAACCAGGGATGTTTGCCAAGGTTAGAATTCCTGTTGACGTCCGAGAAAATGTGGTCTTAATCCCCCGATCTGCGCTAATTGAAAGCGGAGAAGATGGTGCGGCTTCGGTGTTTACCGTCGATGCGGCTAACAAAGGTCAAAGGCGGTTAGTACAGCTTGGCCTAATACAAAACGATGTAGTTGAAGTAGGTGGGATTAAGGTTGGAGAAAAGGTCATTGTGGCTGGGCAATTTTCCTTGAAAGCTGGAGAACTCGTGAAAATTGTCAATTGATAGGTTTGAAAAGCCCCAAGATAACCTGCTCCCTTCATCGCTACTAAAAACAGAAAAGGCCACCTCGCTAGAGTCAGTAGTAACATGGCGATCGATCTTTATCGCCTTATTGCTGATCCCACCGAATGTTTTTTGGGTCGTCGAGACCGAATTCATCTGGCATAGTGGACACCCGACCACCATTTCCCTCTTTTGGAACGTCGTCCTTAACCTGTTTTTCCTGATTCTGATCAATCTGGGCATTAAGCAGGTCTCCCCTAAGTCGGCCCTCACACAAGCTGAATTTATCACCATTTACGCCATGCTATCGATTGCCAGCGGCCTTGCTGGACACGATGCGTTGGCCTTAACTATTCCGGCCTTATCACACGCCTTCTGGTTCGCAACGCCGGAAAACGATTGGGCTGATCTGATTCACTCCTACATTCCAGAATTTCTGGTGGTCAGTGACAAAGAGATTCTGCATGGCGTTTACGATGGAGAAACGCCGTTTTATAACCGACAGATTATGGGTGCCTGGATGAGGCCAACCCTGTGGTGGACTAGCTTCATTATGGCTGTTAGCACTATCATGATTTGTCTTAACGTCATGGTACGTCAGCAATGGACCGAACATGAGAAATTGGCTTACCCAATTATCCAGTTGCCGATGGCCATCACCGAACACGGCGGAGCGGCCGGGTTTTTCCGTAATCGCCTTTTTTGGTATGGCTTCATCGTAGCGGGCTTCATCGACATCTGGCATGGGCTAGCCTTCTTTTTTCCTTCTCTGCCCGATTTTTCCGTTCGGCATAATGCTCGTAATTGGGGCAAGTTTTTTACTGATCGACCTTGGAACGCAATCGGTAACGTTCCAGTTCCTCTCTATCCGTTCGTAATTGCGCTGGGCTTTCTCTTACCTTTGGATCTTTCCTTTTCCCTTTGGTTTTTCTACCTGTTTAGTAAAATCCAGCAGGTAATTGGAAGTGCACTTGGGATTCCTGGTCCATTCCCTTATCCATTTGAGCAGTCGATTGGTGGATGGTTGTCCATCTTCATTATGGCAGTCCTGGTTACCCGTCGGCATTTAGCCAACGTTTGGCGTACCATATGGGGGCAAGCCAATGGTATTGATGATAGCCAAGAACCGATTAGCTACCGTGTTGCTTCATTGCTTATTTTTATGGCGGGGCTCTATATTCTCTGGTTCACCCTTAAAGCAGGTATGACATTGTGGATCATTATCCCTTACTTCCTGTTTTTCTATGCTTTGTCAGTTGGTATTACCCGAGTGCGGGCTGAAATTGGTCCTCCCGCCCATGAGATGGCGTTCATGTGCAACAGTCAGCAGTTTTTAATTAACATCTTGGGCACGAGACCATTGGGGGGCCGAAATCTGGGTTTCATCACCCTGAACTGGTGGATGTCAGGTCGTGGCTACCGAGAACACATCATGCCCCACCAACTAGAATCCTTTAAAATGGCTGAACGGGCCAGTATGAATACCAAGAAACTAGTCATTGCCATGTTGCTAGCTGTTATCTGGGGCTCTTTGGTCACTTTCTGGGCGATGCTATCAGAACTCTATCGTTTGGGTGGAGCGGTAACGGGAGCAGGTGGTGGCGGTGTCGGCCCTTCGATCGGTCATATTGGCCAGTTCAACTGGTTGGCTGGACTTTTGACCTTTCCTAAAGAACCTGATGTTCCAGCGACGGTAGCAATGGCTAGCGGAATGGGCTTCACCTTCTTCCTAATGATTATGCGATCCCGTTTTATGTGGTTTCCTCTGCACCCCGCAGGTTACGCTATTTCAATGTCGTTCGGAGTAGGTTACTTTTGGTCTTGCCTTGTGATCGCTACTGTGTTAAAGTGGCTGGTGTTACAATTCGGTGGAGGGGGCAGTTACCGAAAGGTAGTGGTTCTCATGTTTGGCATTATGTTGGGTGAATACGTAGTCGGTGCCTTCTGGAGTATTCTGAGTGTCATCATCCAACAACCGATCTATGACTTTGCCCCCGGTTAAACATCAAACCACAGGCCCAATCTATCTGCCCTTAAATTCAACCAACAGGTTATCACTGGAGAGTTGGGGAAATTGTCGATTGATACACCTAACACCATCCAAAATGGTCGTCAACAGTTGAAGGCTTCCACCACTGTACCTAGTACCGGATCGGTAGTAACATGGCGATCGATCTTTATCGCCTTATTGCTGATTCCACCAAATGTCTTTTGGGTTATCGAGACCGAGTGCATCTGGCATAGTGGTCATCCAACCACCATTTCTCTCTTCTGGAATGTTGTCCTTAACCTGTTTTTCCTAATCCTGATCAATCTGGGGATCAAGCAGGTCTCTCCTAAATCCGCTCTGTCACAAGCCGAATTTATTACTATTTACACTATGCTGTCGATCGCCAGCGGTCTTGCTGGACACGATACGCTGGCTCTGACAATTCCAGCTTTACCTCACGCCTTCTGGTTTGCGACTCCAGAAAACGATTGGGCTGATTTAATCCATCCCTACATTCCAGAATTTCTAGTGGTCAGTGATAAAGAGATTCTGCGTGGCGTTTACGATGGAGAAACGCCGTTTTATAACCGACGGATTATGGGAGCTTGGGTGGGGCCAACCCTGTGGTGGACCAGCTTCATTATAGCCGCTAGCACCATTATGATCTGCCTCAACGTAATTGTGCGAAAACAGTGGACCGAGCACGAAAAACTGGCCTATCCCATCATCCTGTTACCGATGGCCATTACCGAACACGGTGGCGCGGCCGGGTTTTTCCGCAACCGCCTCTTATGGTACGGTTTTGTGGTAGCCGCTTTGATCAACGTCTGGCATGGCTTAGCCTACTTTTTCCCTTCTTTACCTGATTTTTCTGTTCGTCACAATGCCCGTGACTGGGGTAAGTTCTTTACCGACCGTCCTTGGAATGCAATGGGGGGTATTCCTGTTCCATTATATCCTTTTGTTATCGCGCTGGGCTTTTTATTACCTTTGGATCTCTCCTTTTCTCTTTGGTTCTTCTACTTGTTTAGTAAGATTCAGCGGGTAGTCGGCAGTGCTTTAGGAATTCCAGGGCCTTTTCCCTACTTGTCTGAGCAATCGATTGGAGGGTGGTTGGCTATCTTCATTATGGCCGTTATGGTCACACGCCGCCACTTAGCCAACGTTTGGCGTACCATATGGGGGCAAGCCAATGGCATTGATGACAGCCAAGAACCGATCAGCTACCGAGCATCTCTATCGCTGATCATCATTTCCGGGTTCTATATTCTCTGGTTCACCCTCAAGGCCGGCATG
>Ga0310342_100001558_pt1 | contig 14303 bp, 9 predicted proteins | sample S15DNA20500_MG_FD_206155 | JGI IMG/M metagenome (GOLD analysis project Ga0310342, IMG submission 206155) | Marine microbial communities from station ALOHA, North Pacific Subtropical Gyre - S1503-DNA-20-500_MG | ecosystem: Environmental > Aquatic > Marine > Oceanic | place: Pacific Ocean: North... | reverse complement strand
GTCCTACGGTGTGCCGCGTCATGCCGCATCGCCCGGGGCGGCAAACCCGCATGACGCAAGGTCCGCTTGATCCAGCCGAGAATCTCCTCTTCTTCTCCGCTGGGGCCGGGAATCCCCATCAGCGTCATCACCCGCTCGAGGGCCGCGGCGTCGTCGATCACACTGGTGGATGCCTGATTGCTCTCATGTCGCCTCATGTCTTTCGTCCGTTGATCCGTGAATTTCCCCGACAAACCGAACTTAGAATTTTCCGTCCCGCACCTCAAAGTGAGTGGGTTTGCCCAGGGTGGTGCCCCCACGCTGCACCCAGTCGGCGACCCATCCTGTAAGCCTATCCAGTGACACGGCCGGAGCCCCGAACCGGCGTACCGCCTCTGAGGCGTCGCAGATCAGGGCGGTGACAGTCTCCTTGCCCTCGAAATCGACCGGGCGATTGAAACGCCGTCCGAACTCCTTCGCTCGATCCCGAAAAACACAACGCTGCGGCCCGGACACGTTCAGACATCGCGCCGGGCTTTCGGCCAGGGCCACGCTGCGCAGTGCCATGCCGTTGGCGTCACCCTGCCAAATACAGTTGGCCTGTCCCATCGTGACATCGACGGGCCGTCCGGACCACACGCAGTTGGCCACGTCATGGAGGACCCCGTATCGCAATTCCGCGGCGAAGAAAAGCCGGAAGATCAGCACCGGGGTGTCCAGCGTGTTGGCGTAGTGTTCGAAGATCCGTTCGCGACCGAGCACCGATTGCGCATACTCACCAACCGGGTCGGGCGGCGTGGCTTCCGTGGCGCCCGGCCCCGATACGGGCATGAAGGGATAGACGTTGCCGCTGGAAAAGACCACCGTCGGCACGCCGGCATAACGGCGGCCCACCCATGCCGGCCCCAGGGTATTCATCGCCCAAGTCAATGAAGCCGCGTCGGTGGCGCCGAATTTCATGCCGGCCATGAAGATCACGGCGGCCGCATCGGGCAACGCTTCGACCGACGCCGGGTCGAGCAGATCGGCCACGACCGTCTTGACGCCCTGGGCTTCCAGCATCGCCCGGGAAGAAGGGTCGCTGAAACGTGACACCGCGATGACCTGATGCGTTGCAGCCACGGCGTCCATCGCCCGCCGCGCCTGCCTCGCCAAGGACGGCCCCATCTTTCCCCCGGCACCGAGGATGACCAGGTCGCCGTCCAACGCCTTCATGGCGGCAGCGACGCCGGGTGCCGGGCGCGACATCACCTCCTCTAGCGCATCATCGGACACGATGGTCGTAGGCAAATCGGCCCCGTGGCCAGAGGCGTCGGCAGGCATGTTCAGTAAATCCTCACGCCGAAAATACGCCGGGCATCTCCTGCTCGGCGGCCAAAGGTGGCGTGGATCGCATGATAACCGGCTCGCACGCTCGGTTGCGGGCCTGCGGATCCCGCCCCGCCGGGCCACGGTCGCTTCCATCGCCCATTTCCAAAACCGGCGACGTCGGACCCAACCATCCCTCATCAAGAGGTTTCACTTCCCGAACGGGATCAGTCTCTCCCACGTGGGCACGGGGAGGGCATCGAGCGATGATACGCCGTTCGCTGCCATGGTCACCCCCGTCAAGGGGATACGCATCGTCGGCGTCTCGAACAGTTTCGTGATCATGGCGATCTGTTATATGTCAGAATGAGCAAAGGTCGACGACATTGGTGTCGACTTGAGGGCATGGCCCATGCGATCGAACTTTCCCATGACAATGGCACGACGCACCTTGGCAGGTGTAATCACGCTGTTGATGCTGGAGTTTTCCCCCTCGCAGGCGGAGCCCGCAACGACCACGCCTCCCGAAGACGCTGGCCAGGTCACGACGGCCGCCACGTCAGATCCCACCCATACGGCGGCGCGATTTTCACCTTTCACCCTTGCCTTCTTCAGCGAAAACGAATCGGCCTACTACAAGCCGAACGATCCCTCCGACCAGCAATACACCGCAGGCAACGGCATCCTGTTTCACCACCAGCCGATCTGGGCGGAATCCCTGGCGTCGCACATGCCGTTCGCCGATCAATTTGGCCCTGCGGAGACCGGGGCGGGCTATTTCGCGTATCACCTCCTCCACACCCCCAACCACCTTGACACGCGGGCCCCCCTCCCAAACGATCGGCCCTATTCGGGCCATTTCAACTTCGGTGCATTCTGGCAGCGTGTCGATCCGGAACGTACGACGCTCGATCACTTCCAACTTGAGATCGGGTTCATCGGCCCTTCCGCCGCGGGCAAACCGATCCAGAAGTGGATCCACAAATTCTTCGACGCCCAGGAACCGATGGGTTGGAACCACCAGCTACTCACCGAGCCCACCTTCAACGTGCGTGTGCGAAAGAAGTGGCGGGCGGTTTACCACCGCCTCGGCTCCACACTGGACAGCCTGGCCTTCGAAATCATTCCCCAGGTCGGCTTCGACGCAGGCACGATTCACACGGACCTCAACGCGCAGGTGACCGGCCGCTTCGGTTGGAACATGCCCGACGACTTCGGGCCGCCACAGCTGCTCGACTTCGGCGACGCCACGACCGGTCCGCCACCGCTATTCGGATGCTACATTTTCGGATCTACTGCCGGTTCCGTTGTCCTGCATGACATCTACCTCGATGGCACCGTTTTTCAATCGAGCCCCGTGACGGTCGATTCGGCGCCGCTGGTGGGCACCTTTCGCTACGGAATTCAACTGGCGTATGCCGGGGACGACTGGAGCGTGGCCCTCGGCTACGCCCAGACCCACCGAACCAAAGAGTTTTCCACCATGACCAGCCCGCACGTCTACGGTGCCTGGACCATGGCCGTGGAGATCGGATTCTGAACATGAACTACAGACTGCAGGATCGGGTGGCCATCGTCACCGGCGCCAGCGGCGGCATCGGCCTGGGCATCGCCGAGGCCTACGCACGCGAAGGCTCCAAGGTCTGCCTGGCGGCGCGTAACAACGGCGCCCTTGCCCAGGCGGCATCCCGCATTGCATCTGCAGGCGGAAAGGCTATTGCCGTACGCACCGACGTGACATCGGAAGATGAGGTTGCCCACGTCTTCGCAGAAACGGCAAGTGCCTTCGGACAAATTGACATCCTCGTCAACAACGCCGGCGTGAGCCACAGCGCACCGTCCGATGAATTGTCGCTGGAAGCATGGCGACACGTCATCGACGTTAACGTGACCGGCGCCTTTCTTTGCTGCCGCGAAGCAATGCGTCACATGAAGCCGAAACGGCGAGGACGCATCATCAACATCGGCAGCGTCGCGGCCAAGGTCCCGCGTCCGGATTCCGTGGCCTACGCCACGTCGAAGCGAGCCTTGGAAGGAATGACCCACAGCTTGGCCGTGGACGGACGCCCCTTCGGCATCGCGGTCTCGGTCCTGCAGCCGGGCAACACGGAAACGCCGATCCTCGATGACTGGACGCAACGCGCGGAACAGGAAGGCGTCATGCAGGTCGAAGACGTGGCGGAAGTTGCCGTCACCATGGCGGCGCTACCGGATACGATCAACTTCTTCGAAAGCGTCGTATTGCCCATCAAGATGCCCCTCCTCGGACGCGGGTGAAGGCGTCTGGCGAGCGTCACCGCGCCGCCCGGTTGAACTGTGATTCCTGCATCACTACGCCACCTTTCAGCGCCGAGCAGAAAATGCGCCCACGCCTCTCACCGTGACTTGTCTCAAGACTTCATTCACCCCACCTCACCGAGCAGGCGAAGCAGATTTCCCCCCTCGATCACGCGGCGCTGCGCGTCGTCAAGAAAGGGCATGTGGGCGAAGAGGCCATAGGTTTGTCCGAACGAGAGGAAGTCCAGCGCCGGCATGAAATCGGAGGCCCAGAGCAGACGATCGGTCCCGAAGGCCTCGAGCAATGTCTCGACATAGGGCCACGCGACGTGGTGGGGATAGTCGAACCCCGGATCACTCATGGCGTAGAAGCCACTGAGTTTGACATGCGGCCCCGCCGCTTCGGCCAGTTTCGTCACCGTGGCCAATGCGTCGGCGGCACCCGCAGCGTCGAGGCCGGCGCCCGCGCACGGGGGCAGGCCGAGATGGGAGGCGACGAGGCGAAGATCGCCGTGCCGGGCAATCACCGGATACCAAGCCTGCCAGTGTGGCCCACGAGAGTTCACGCTGATCAGCCAGCGGTTTTTCACCAGCCATCGCCAGACGTCGTCGGCAACGGCCTGCAGCGCCGCCTCGGCCTCGGCGCTGAAGATGTAGAGACTCAGCCCGATGAATCCTTCGTCGCGCAAGGTAGCCAGCCCGTCGACCGAGGGGATCTGGGCCGCATCGAAGTACGCCGTGGCATGGATCCAGTCGTGTTTCCCGAGAATGTCGGCCAGGTAACGATTGTTGCCGGCACAACGCGGATCCCCTTCGTACGCCACGACAAGCGCAGCGCATACATCATGATCCGCGGCCAACGACGCGTAACAGGCCACTTCATCGATCTTCACGCCCGGTCGCGCCGGAAAAGATCCGGGATATCCCGGGTCGAAGAGGTGAATATGTGCGTCGGCTCGGTCAGACATGATCCAGCGCTTCCTTCAAAGTGGCCAGCAGTCGTTCGACGTCTTCCATGGTGTTGTAACCATGAATGGCAACACGCAGGCGTCCCGCTTGCGACATGATGTGAATGTCGTGTTCTCGGAGAGTGTGGTTCAATGACTCGCCCTTCGGATGCCGAAAGGCCAGAATACCCGCCAAGGCGTCCGGTTCGTCGGGGGTGATCAGTTCCACCGGCAGTTGCTTGATACCATCCAGGCAGGCACGCACCAGCGGATCGGCCGCCGCAGCGATGCGATCGACGCCGATGTCAGCGATGTACTGCAGCGCGGCGTTGATCGCGTAGACTGCGGCGTAGTTCGGCATGCCGACGGTGAAACTGGCGGCACCGGCCTTGCTCCGAGCGGTTTCGAAGCGATCGGCCTGGAAGGCGTTGGCCAGGTTGAACCACCCGCCGGCCGGCACCGTCCAATCGTCTCGCCGCGCCGGGGGCACGCCGACGATCCCGCCGCCGTGCGTGGCCATGATCCACTTGTGCGTCGAACTGATGATCAGGTCGACACCGTCCAGTGCCAGCGGCACCCGTCCCAGCGCCTGCGTGACGTCGACGGCGAGCAACGCGTCGCTGTGACGACGCACCGCGTCGATCACCGCAGGTAGCGGAACCATAAAACCATTGAAGAAGCTGACCAGCGACGTGGTGACGAAACGGGTGCGCGGCGTCAATAGCGGTACGAGGTCTTCCACACGCAACGCGCCCTGTCTCGCCCGCCATACCTTCACCGTGGCCGGGCACGAGGGCTGCAGCCATGCGGTGGCACCAGAGGGGAAATCCAGATCATTGATGATGACCTGGTCACCTTCCCGCAGACACAGCGCCATGGCCACCAGGTTGTAGGCTTCCGAGGAGCAGGAACAGAGTCCCACGTCATCGGCGGAAGGCAGGCCGTACGCGACGGCGGCCTGCTTGCGTGCTTCATCCCATTGGGATTCATGCCGGACGCGTCCGTCCATGCCGAGCAGCTTGTCCTGCATGTACGTGGCGACGGCCTCTACCACGGCAACAGAGGGAATGCCTTCCGCAGCAGTGTTAAGGTAGGCACGGTCTGCCAGCGAGGGAAAGCTCTCGCGTCGAGAAGCATCTGTCAGCATTGCAAACCCCTGGTCTTATTTGTCGGCACGTGGCATCTCGCCGATTCCCATTTTCAATTCTGCCTCCGCGGGGATCATGCACCATCGCTCACCCGACCGCCGCGTCCTGCAACCGCTCCATCCAGCGTTGGACCTGCAGCGCGTCTCCAAAGGTCGCGCCAACCGGTACCGCCTCGCCGCCCCGAACGACACGGCAGAAGCAGCGAAGTTCTTCGGCCATCATTCCCATCGGTGCCGCGGAATCGGCGCGGATCTCCAGTGCCATCGGCCAGCGGGCCCGATCGTCCCAGACTTCGATCGGGCGGGGGTTCGGTGACACACGCGCGATCCAGCCCTCGCCGAAGACCTCAAGACGGTCGAAGCCGTCTTCCGCCATGCCTGCCACGGTCATGAACGACGCCGCGAAGGAGGCGGTCATCCCATCCGCCCAGCGAAGCTGGGCCAGCGCCAGATCGATGGCGCCGTCACCAGTGCGGTGAACCTGTGCACTGAATCCTTCTGGCTCGGAACGATCGACCAAGGCCAGCGTGGTGTACAGATCATGCACCATGGTCAACTCGAACGGTGTTTCGCCGGGAAGCACTTCCATCGTCGTGACGGGGCGATGCCGCACGGCGTCGAGAAAACGGATGGGACCGCGTTGCCGCACTTCGTCCTGCAACTGGCGAAATTCGCTGTTGAACAGCAGAATGTGCCCCATCATCAGCGGCGCCGATGACTGCGCTACGGTGTCGGCCAGCGTCTCAGCTTCCGCCAGCGTCAGGCTCAGCGGTTTCTCGACCAGTACCGGCTTCCCCGCCTCGACGATCATCTTGACCATCGGCACGTGCGCGTGGGTAGAACTGGCGATGATCCAGGCCTCGGCGTCGGATTCCCGCACGGCCTCCTCGAGATCGAGCCAACCGGGAACCCCGGGATGACACGCATCGAATGCGTCGAGGCTGGCCTGCCGGCGGGCCACGACGGCCGCCAGTTTCGCTTCGGCCAGGCCGGCGGCGGTCAGGGCGTGCAAGGTACCGAAGCTACCCATGCCCACCACACCGAGGCGTACCGGTTCGAATGGCGTCGTGCTCATGCGTTGCTCCAGTCGGCTCGCATCAGGTCGCCGTAAACGGCGACACCCAACGCAAGCTGATCCAGTTCGATCCATTCATCCTTTGTGTGCGCTTGGGCAATATCACCGGGCCCCATGACCACCACCGGGATCCCCACCTCCGCCAACTGGCTGGCGTCGGTGGCGTACTTCGCGCCGCGACGGGCATCATCGACCCCGTGATCGCGTAACACGCCCTGCACGGTAGCGATGAAGGTGTCGCCGCCATCAGGGTCAAGCGGCCCATCGGTGTAGGGCTCACCCTGTGTGACCTTCAAGATTTCGTCGTCTCGCCGCACCGTATCGAGAAACTGCTCGACCGCAGGCAAAACCGCATGCACGCTCTCGCCAGGCACCACGCGGCGGTCGAGATCAATCGTGCACCGCTCCGGAACGACGTTGACCTGAACGCCGCCGTGGATCATGTTGACGGTGCATTGCGCCTTGCCGGTCAAAGGGTGCGTGGCGTCCAGTTTCGGCGCGTATTGCGTCTCGATCACGTTGACCACATGCATCATCATGCTGATGGCCGAGCGACCCAGCGCCGGGTCAGCCGCATGCGCGGCAATACCGTCGGTGTGAATCTGCCAGCGCACGATGCCATTGTGCGCCACGATCGGGTGCAGCCGCGTAGGCTCTCCCACGATCGCCCCCACCGGGCGCCACGGCAACGACTGCAGGTGTTCGGCGACGAAAGTACGAATTCCCACCTTTGTGATCTCTTCATCGGTGACGAAGAGCAGGGCAACATTACAGGACACACCACCTAGCCGCCGCAAATCGTGCAGTGCCCACAACATGGCGGCGCCTGTGCCCTTCGTGTCGCACGCACCGCGACCGTAGAGGCGGCCGTCGCGTACTTCGGCAGCAAACGGATCGATGGTCATACCTTCCACCGAAACGGTGTCCATGTGCGACTCGAACAGCAGCCACGGCGCCGCGGAATCCACCTCAGCGGTCACCAGTAGATTCCACGCCCCATCCGGCAGTGGGAGCCGTTGCGTAGCGAATCGCCACCGGGTCGCCACCGTTTCCAGATACTCGGCCAGCGGGGCTTCGGCGGCCCGTCGCCCAGAGACGTTTCCGTTGACCGTGTCGAAACCGACCATGGCGGCCAACAGCGATTCGCAAGCTCGATGATCGGTGGAAGGCATCGATCGAATCCAGCGTGAAACGCCACGACAAAGTGGCGTCGGGCATCATAGCGGGTGCATGTTATTACATCACGCGGCGGAACATGGGACCTGACAGACCGAAGGCTTATCGGCGAGGGGCCATACCGCCGAGAGGCCTTCCGACAGACCGCCCCGCCGCCGGGCGGCTTTGAGGGCAGTGTCCGCCGGCCCATGTCCGCCACAGACCGCCCCGCCACCGGGCAGAGTTCTCGGGCAGAACCTAGAATACCGCCGTGTTTAAAACAGAAAAATCCCGTGCTCTCTATGAACGTGCCCAAGGCTCCCTGGCCTCCGGTGTCTCAACCGCCTTCCGCAAGAGTGTGACCCCCACGCCGCTCTACTTCGAGCGAGCATCGGGCCCATATCTTTACGATGCGGACGGCCACGAACTGCTGGATTACATCCTCGCCTGGGGGCCGCTGATCCTCGGCAACAACCATCCGGCGATGAACGAAGCGCTGCGGAAGCAACTTGAGATCGGCTACAGTTTCGGAGCGCAGCACCAAGGCGAGATCGACCTGGCCGAGCGCATGGTGGAGGTGCTTCCCGGCGTCGACCGTGTGATCTATTCCAACACCGGCAGCGAAGCCGTGCAGGCGGCACTGCGTCTTGCCCGCGGGTTGACCGACCGGGACAAGATCATCAAATTTGAAGGCCACTACCACGGTTGGATGAACAATGTCCTGGTCAGCATCCAGCCCAGCGAAGAACAATTCGGCGTCACGACACCGATGTGCGGTGGACAACCGTCCGCGGAATACGCCGACACGATCACGCTGCCGTGGAACGATCTGAACGCATTGGAAGAGGCGTTCAAGCAACACCCCGACCAGATCGCGGCCGTCCTCACAGAACCGATCCTCGTTAACGCTGGTTCGTGCATGCCCGACGCCGGCTTCCTGGAAGGGATCATTGATCTCTGCCGCAAACGCGGGGCGATCTCGATCTTCGACGAGGTGATCACCGGTTTCCGCATCGCCCTCGGCGGCGCACGCGAGTACTTCGGGCTTGAACCCGACCTGTCAACATACGCCAAGGCGGTCGCCGGCGGGTACCCGATGTCGGCGGTCGGCGGCCGTAAAGCGGTCATGGATGCACTCGACGCCGGGCGTACCACGCACGTGGGCACCTACAACGGCAGCCCGATGGCCACGACGGCGGCGCTGACCACCATCAACGTGCTGGCCGAACCCGGAACCTACGAACGTATGCACGGCCACGGTTATGCCATCCGAAAAGCCATCGAAGAAGCATCGGCGAAAGCAGGCCACGCGGTGGTCACCACGGGCACCGGCACGGCCTTCAGCGTGCACTTCGGCCTCGATAATCCGCCCCGGTCGTGGCGAGACGTGCTGAAAGCCGATGCCGAGAAGTACCAACGCTTTCGCGTGGCGATGCTGGAACACCACGTTTACCTCGCCCCCGCGGGCCGCTGGTACGTAGGGGCCGCACACACCGATCGGGAACTCGAAAGACTGCTGCCGGCTCTACAGGAAGTCATTGGTGCCCTTTAGTCGGCCCGCCCTTGCCAGATCGGCATGGGGGCTTGCCGACAGTAGTCACGTGTCCGCACCCACGACTGCCTCGAAGACGAATTGACAGGAGCCTTGCATGCGACTCGAAGGCAAGAGAGCGCTGATTACCGGCGGCGGCGCGGGCATTGGGCGTCACAGCGCCATCATGTTCGCGCGTGAAGGCGCCAGCGTGGCCGTCAACTCGGTTTCCGAACGCGGTCAAGCCGTGGTGGATGAGATCCGAGCGGCAGGTGGCAATGCCCTCTTCGTCCAGGGCCGGGTGGAAGAGGTCGACGCCGCCCAGCGCATGGTCGACGAGACGATCAAATCCTTCGGCGGACTCGACATCCTCGTGAACAACGCTGGCATCGTTGCCCCGGGACGCATCGACGACATCACCATCGAGGACTGGGACCAGCAGATGGCGGTCAACGCCCGCGGGGTCTTTCTCGTGAGCCGGTTCGCGGTGAAGCACATGCTGGCCCACGGTGGCGGAAGTATCGTCCACAACGCCTCGATCGCGGGGGTCAAGGGGTTGAAAGACCGAGCCGGATACGCCGCGTCAAAAGGCGCGGTCGTGGCCCTGACCAAGTCGATGGCACTGGATTACATCGACAAGAACATTCGCGTGAATTGCGTGAATCCCGGTACCACGCTCACCCCATCGCTGGAAGGCCGGATCGCGGCGTTCGATGACCCGGTGGCGGCGAAGAAAATGTTCATCGTCCGCCAACCCATGGGGCGCCTTGGCGAGCCCGACGAGATCGCCACCGCGATTCTCTACCTCGCCTCGGACGAGGCCTCCTTCATCAGCGGCGCCATTCTTAACGTCGACGGTGGATTGACGATCTAGGTCGACGGTGCCGCGCCGACCTCGGTTTGTCGCTGCAGTTGGATCTGTTAGAATTTCGACTCGATCGCACACCAGACCCCGTCGTCTAGCCAGGTCTAGGACATCAGGTTTTCATCCTGAAAACACGGGTTCAAATCCCGTCGGGGTCGTTGTGCCAGTACCGCGACGTCGACCTTCCCTTCTTACCCACCCCATCGACAACCCCACCACGCGGGGACTAGCCTTCCGTGCCGCCCGGGACGCAAAGGTACGGGTAACGACAACCCTCGACCGGGGCATCCGGTCGAGGGCAGGGTATCGTCATGGGTAGAAAAGTGGGGCGATGCGCTGGGCCTCAATGGCCCGCCACGGGTGTGGCCGACAAGGTCACTCGTCGGCAGTGACACTCGGTCCGGCTGGCGTCGGATCGATTTCACCGAGTAGCTGCGCCGCGAGGCGTGATTCGCCAATGGTCGTATGAATCTCGGTGGGCGACTGGGCTCCCGCCGCTTCGGCCATGGCCACGGCGTCTTCCATTTCTTCTTCGACGGTGAGCGGCTCTTCGTCCGGCGGCTCGGCAAGTTTGGTAACGCGAAGTTCCTGGAAGGGCTGGAAGCCCGTCCCGACTGGGATCAGGTGCCCAAGCAACACGTTTTCCTTGAGGCCGACAAGGTGGTCCATGCGACTGGCCAGCGCCGCGTCCGTCAACACCTTGGTCGTTTCCTGGAAAGAGGCACCGGAGAGGAACGACTCGCTCTGAAGACTGGCCTTCGTAATGCCCAGCAATAGTGTCCTGGCGGTGGCGGGACGGCAGCGGGTAATCTTGGCGGCCTCTTTCCCGTCGGCCTCGGCACGGGCGTTGGCGTCCTTGATCTCGACCTTGGTCACCACCGCATCCAGCGGCAGACCCGTATCACCTGGATCCTTGATACGGCCCCGATCGGCCATGGATTCGCTGGAATCTCGGAAACGGAACTTGTCCACGATCTCGTTCGGAAGCAACTCGGAGTCACCGGTATTCTCGACCTGTACTTTGCGCAACATCTGGCAAAGGATAATCTCGATGTGCTTGTCGTTGATCGGAACTCCCTGGGCCCGATAGACATTCTGCACCTCGTCCAAAAGATAATTGAACAACGCCTCGTCACCCTTGATCCTCAAGATGTCGTGCGGCACCAGCGGGCCGTCGATCAGCGGGTCGCCAGCCCCCACAAAGTCGCCGGTGTGGACGAGCAGGTGGCGGTCCTGCGGTACGTGGTGATCGACTTCCAGGCCGGCATCGGACCGAATGATGATGGTCATCTTGCCGCGGCGCTTGTCACTGCGTAATTCGACCGTACCCGACAGTTCGGCCATGACGGCCGCGTCCTTCGGCTTTCGGGCCTCGAATATCTCGGTCACGCGAGGCAGACCACCCACGATGTCGGAGGATCCGATGACTTCTCGCGGCTGCCGGGCAAGCATGTGTCCCGCCTCGATCTGGTCGCCCTCGGCGACCTCGATACGAGCCTTCGCGGGCAGATAATGGAAGTCGAGGATCTTCTCATCGGCACCTTCGATCACGATCCGCGGGTGCATCTCACCCTTGTGCTCGATAACCACCAGCGCTTCGCCACCGCCGGTCGACTTGGCACCACGTCCTCGCGTGGCCTGCGACTCGGCTTCAGGGCGCACGGTTTCACCCTGGACGATGTCCTCGAATCGCACGGTACCTGCCTTCTCGGCGAGGATCGGTGTGCGGTGAGGATCCCACTGGGCGAGGATCTGGCCTTTCTTCACCTGCGACCCGGGGGGCGTCATGATGAACGCACCGTACTGGAGCTTGTACTTCTCCAGTTCGCGTCCCTTCGCGTCGAGCACGGCAATCTCGCCGCTGCGTTTCAGCGACACGAGGATGTCGTTATCGTTTTCGTCCTTGAACGGTACTTCCATGGCATCACGGATTTCCACGGTGCCGCCGTGCTGGGCCCGGTAGTCCGTCTCCACCAGCGTGCGATGGCCGATGCCGCCGGTGTGGAAGGTTCGCATCGTCAACTGTGTACCCGGCTCGCCGATTGACTGGGCGGCAACGATGCCCACGGCGAGGCCCTGTTCGACAAGCTGACCTGTCGACATGTCCTGGCCGTAGCACAGTGCACAGATCCCGCGACGGGCTTCGCACGTCAGGGGCGAACGCACCATCACGCTATCAATGCCCAAGCCCTCGATCTTGCGTGCGGCATCGTCGTTGATCATCTGGTTCTGTTCGACGATCAACTCATCGGTGATCGGATTGCGGATCGTTTCGCGGGCGGTGCGGCCAATGATCTGGTCGCGCAGCGGCACATCGATCTCTTCCCCCTTGTAGATGGCCCGCTTCGTCACGCCTTGGTTCGTGCGGCAGTCATGCTCGCCAACGAAAACATTCTGGGCCACGTCCGCAAGCTTGCGGGTGAGATATCCTGAGTCGGCCGTCTTCAGGGCGGTGTCGGCCAGCCCCTTCCTCGCCCCGTGCGTCGAACTGAAATACTCCAGTACCGACATGCCCTCACGGGCATTGGCGCGGATCGGGGTTTCAATGATCTCGCCCGATGGCTTGCTCATCAGACCTCGCATGCCGGCCAGCTGCTGGATCTGGCTGACGTTGCCTCGGGCCCCGGAGTCGCTCATCAGCCATACCGGGTTGAGGTAGAGTTCGCCCTCTTCGGAATCGATGGGTACCAGATCACCGTTCTTGTCGCGACGATCGTTCTTCAATTCCTTCAGCAGTTCCTTGGTCACCTCTTCGCGGCAGTGGGTCCAGATATCGAGCAACTGGTTGTAACGCTCGCGGTCGGTGATCGCGCCAGCGTGGTAGTTCATCTCGACCCGGTCCACCTTCCCCTGCGCCTGGTCAATGATGACCTGCTTCTGAGCCGGAATGCGAAGGTCGGTGATGCCGAAGCTAAGGCCGGCCACGGTGGAACGCTTGAAACCAATGTCCTTCAGGTGGTCGAGCAGCGCGATCGTGGCCGGACGGCCGTGGCTGGCGTAGGTGTCGTCGATGACACGTGAGCAACCCTTCTTGCCCAACGCGCAGTTGTAGTAGGTCATACCCTGCACGAGGATGTCGTTGAACAGCAGTCGGCCGATCGTGGTCACCAGGCGTCCCGATTCGGGCATCGGTGACATTTCGCCGCCCTGGTCATCGACCACGCCGCGGAAACGCCCCTCCTCGATGCGTATCGCAATCGGCTCGTGAATGGCCAGGTGGCCCAGGTCGTAGGCCATCAGCGCTTCGGTGCCATCTTTGTAGGCGTGGACCTTCGAGGGATCCTTCGGCGGTGCCGGCATCGACGTCATGTAATAGACGCCGAGGACGATGTCCTGATCGGGACGGATGATCGGGGAGCCGCTGGCGGGACTGAAGATGTTGTGCGGAGCCAGCATCAGAAGGTGTACTTCCGCCTGCGCCTCGACGCTCAATGGCAAATGCACGGCCATCTGGTCGCCGTCGAAGTCGGCGTTAAAACCGTGGCAGACCAGCGGATGGATGCGAATCGCGTTGCCTTCTACCAGGACCGGTTCAAAGGCCTGAATGCCGATGCGGTGAAGCGTGGGCGCACGGTTGAGCATCACCGGGTGCTGGTAGATCACTTCCTCGAGGATGTCCCACACCTCGGGGTCTCGCCGTTCAAGCATCTTCTTCGCCGACTTGATCGTGTCAGCCAGCCCGTGCTCCTTCAGCTTTCGGATGATGAAGGGCTGGAACAGTTCCAAGGCAATCTTCTTGGGCAAACCACATTGATGTAGATTCAACTCGGGACCAACGACGATCACGGAGCGGGCAGAGTAATCCACGCGTTTGCCCAGCAGGTTCTCCCGGAACCGGCCTTGCTTTCCTTTGATCATGTCGGTCAATGACTTAAGCGGCCGATTGCTCGAACCCAGAACCGGTCGCCGGCAGCGCCCGTTGTCGAACAAGGCATCAACGGACTGCTGAAGCATGCGTTTTTCGTTACGGATGATGACCTCGGGCGCATTGAGATCCATCAGTTTTTTAAGTCGGTTGT
>Ga0310342_100001556_pt1 | contig 14305 bp, 11 predicted proteins | sample S15DNA20500_MG_FD_206155 | JGI IMG/M metagenome (GOLD analysis project Ga0310342, IMG submission 206155) | Marine microbial communities from station ALOHA, North Pacific Subtropical Gyre - S1503-DNA-20-500_MG | ecosystem: Environmental > Aquatic > Marine > Oceanic | place: Pacific Ocean: North... | reverse complement strand
ACGTTCACGAATGCGGCCGCGACCGGCTTCGACATCGAGGACGGGCGCCTGCACGCCGTTCACACCGAGCGCGGCACGATCCGGACGCCGCTCGTCGTCGTGACGGCCGGAATCTGGGGGCCCCTCATCGGCGAGATGGCCGGCGTTCCGGTGCCGCTCTGGCCGGTCGAACACCCGCTGCTTTTCTTCGGTCCGCTCGAGAACATCGCGGGCACCGACGAATTCCTGGTCTACCCGCTGATGCGGGACCAGGGAAACTCGGCCTACGTCCGCGACACCGGGCGCCTCGAGGGTGGCATGCTCGAATGGGGCTACTACGAAGAGCGCGAACCGCGCCTCGTCGACACGAGCGACATCGGCGACCCGGAAAAGACGCTCTCGTCGCCCTCGATGCGCGTGCTTCCCCTGGAGGAGATCACCGAGCCCCTGCAGCGAGGCTTCGAGACCGTTCCGATCTTCGAGGACCTCGGCTGGGACGAACGCAAGTCCTTCAACGGATTGCTTTCGGTCACGCTCGACAACGGCTCCCTCGTGGGCGAGACCCCGGAAGTCCGCGGGCTGTGGCTCTGCGAAGGCGTCTGGGTGAAAGACGGCCCCGGCGTGGCGCGCATCTGCGCCGAGTGGATCGTGCGCGGCGCGGCGCAAGTCGATCCCCACGCCGCCGACATCTCGCGCTTCTACCCGGTCCAGAAGGAGCGCGACTACGTCCGCGGCCGCATCTACGAGAACGCGCAGAAGATCTACAACCCGCCCGTGCATCCCCGCGAGCCGTGGGCCACCGGGCGAAACATCTTCACGAGTCCCTTCTACGCGCGTGAAGTCGAACTCGGCGGCCACTTCGACAACGAGATCGCCGCCTGGGAGCGCGCCTACGCCTACGAGTCGAACCGCGAAAAGCTCGCCGAATATCTGGCCAAGGTGCCCGTACGCGAGAATGAGTGGGACCGCCGACACGTGCCCTACGAAGTCGCGAATGCCGAGCACCTCGCCATGAGCGACCACGTGGGCATGATCAACCTCTCCCATTTCGCGATCTTCGACATCGAGGGCGCAGACGCCGAGCGGCTGCTGGAATCCCTTTCCGTCGCAAAGATCGGCGGAGACACCGGGTTCGGCCGGGTCGTCTACACGAACTTCCTGAACCGCTTCGGAGGAGTGCAGGCCGACCTCACGATCTGCCGGCTCGGCGCGAACCGCTACCGCGTCGTCACGGGTGGCGCCGACGGAAACCGCGATCTCGTCTGGATCCGGAACGCCCGGGACGACGCCGGACTCGATGCCGACATCGAGATTCGAACGCACGACCTGGCGACTCTGGGCTTCTGGGGTCCGGACGCGCGCGATGCCATGGCGAACTTCGTCGATCCCAACGAGCTCGCGGACGAAGCCTTTCCGTTCGCAACCGCGAAGCAGCTCTCGCTTTCCCTGCCCGGCGGCTCCACCCTCCCCGTCTGGGCACTCCGAATTTCTTACGTTGGAGAATACGGCTGGGAACTCTACTTCGACAACGACCCCGCGGTCGGACTGCCGCTCTACGATGCCTTTCTCGCTGCGGGCGTCGTTCCGGTCGGGATCGAGACCTACGCCACGAGCCGCCGGCTCGAGAAGTCGTTCCGGCTACAAGGGGCCGACCTCGAAACCGAGTACAACGCCTACGAATCGGACGTCCACCGGCCCCAGGTGAAACGAGCGGATTTCGTCGGAAAGGATGCCTACCTGATGCAGCGCGGCCAGGCACCGGATGCGATCCTCTGCACGCTGACCCTGGACGTGCTTCGCGCGGGGGACGGATCGCAGCGATTCCCGGTGGGAATGGGTCCGATTCTCGATCCGTCGAGCAAGAAAGTGTTGATCGACAGCCGTGGGCGCCGGTCGTATTCCACGAGCACCTCCTATTGCCCGTCGATCGCCAAGCATGCGGTGATGGGCTACCTGCCGCACGAGCGGGCGCAGGTCGGCGCCCGCTTCCTGCTCGAATACTTCGACGAGGGGGGCGACGGCCAATATTCCATGACCGTCGGTGCCGTCGGTCGGACCGCGCTCTACGACCCGAAGAATACGCGCGTGCGCGGCTGAGCGTGGTGCGCGACCCTGAATTCGCGCCGCCGGTCTGGACGCGCTTCCCCCACGCCGGGACGACGCGCGAACGTCGGGCGGGCTGTCGGTGTCGTAAGCGCGGAACCGTAAATACCGCAGGAGGTGATCCATGAGCGTCGCGTTGGGGATTCGGTGCATTTTCGTTTCGGCTCTCGTTTTCGTAGCGTGCGGAACCAACACCGGGGAAGCGACCGAGCCCGAGCGACCCACGATCCGCGTGAATGCCGAAGGTGTCATCGAGGCCGCGCCGGATATCGTCACCCTGAACGTCCGGGTGGTGACCGAGGATCGGCGCAGTGAGGTCGCCGCCCAGAAGAACGCAGAGACGACGCAGGCCGTCATCGCCGCGCTGCGCCGCGCGATGGGAAAAGAGGCGAAGATCCAGACGACCGGCTACGCCATGACGCCGCAGTACGAATACCTGAAAACCTCCTCGACGCGCCGGCTCACGGGATACCAGGTGCGCAACAGCATCTTGCTTCGGAGCGGTGACCTCGCTGGGATCGGGCGCGCGATCGACGCTGCGTCCGATACCGGCGCCAACGAGATCGATTCGCTGACCTTCGGGCTGCGCGACGACTTCGCGCACCGCCTCAAGGCGCTCGCGGAGGCGACGCGACACGCACGGGCCAAGGCGGACGCGATCGCCGCGGCGCTCGGAACCAAGGTCTCGCGGGTCGTTTCCGTCGATGAATCGGGCGGCTTACCGGCGCCCGTCCTCATGCGGGCGCAGTTTTCCAGCAAGGCCTCGACTCCCATCGAGGCTGGAAATCTCGAACTGCGGGCCCAGGTCTCGATGCAGGTGGAACTCGCAGACTAGTAGAGGAACCGAATGCCGACCGCCGAGGAAATGCGAGAAACGCTCGTCCTCTACCTGCAACTTGTGGCAGAGCACGATGTCGAGGCGGTCCTCGCCCTGTTTGCCGAAGAGATCTCGGTCGAAGATCCCGTCGGTGGCGCCCCGGGAACCCACGTCCAGGGGCGCCAAGCGGTCGGGCGCTTCTTTCGCCAGGGATTTTCTCGCACCCGGCCCACACCCACCCTGGCGGGACCCGTCCGAACGACCCACGGGAACGAAGCCGCCATGGCCTTCACCCTGCGCCTCGAACTCGGGGGAAAGCCCCGGGAGATCGACGTCATCGACGTCGTGAGCTTCGATGCGACGGGCAAGATCACCCGACTGCGGGCGTTCTGGAACCCGGACGAAATTCGCTTGCCGAGCTGATCGGCGGTCTCTTCCCCGGGCCGGACCGGCCCGGGGTGCGACCCGCGTCGAGTAGCTCCCGCCGCGCGCCGTCCAGAACGAATGTCCCGAACCGAAACACGCCTCGATCGTAAGAATTTCATCAGAATTCCATCGGGACTCTCGAGCGGGGGGGGAAGGTGCTCGTCACGACGCTTGTCACGGCTCGGCCGCGCGTCGGCACCGGTTGCGGTGAACGCAACCGGACACCGGTGGACACTTTGCGGCAGCCCCGCGTTCGGTTCTTCTCGACGCTCGATGCTGACGCTGCAACGGTATTCCCGCCCGTATTGGAGCCCGATCCCTTCCTCCGGTCCCTATTGGACAGAATATCTACTGTTGGTTCTTCGAACGAACATTCGAATCCACGAGAGGCGGGACGTTACATCGGCGAAATCCGGCCACTCTCGTGACGACGTTGGCCATCGAAAACGGCGAAGTCTGGGACACGTTCGCCATTTCCGATGGGAATGAGCAACAAGTGACACTGCGACGCTCCGTTTCCGCGCGCGAGCGCGGCTCCCGGGCCTCGAAAGCACGTTCCGTTCGCGGTGACCACAGGTGGCAAGGTTCTTGCTCTATACGGTGCAAACGCTTTCGCTAGGCGGGAGCCACAACGCGAGGAAGCACCCCATGCCCCAGCTCAAACGTACAGTCGTGATGTCAGACCTGGGCGAACCGGAGGCCAGCGTGCTCCGCTCCGCGGCGTACCGCTCCGGCTTCCGTGTACACGAGGTCACCGGTGAGCTGTCCGAAGTGGCGGATCCCCGCTGCTTTTCCCTGAGCATCGTGGGCCGTCGCTCCGGCGACGAGGATCTCCTCGCACGCGTGTCGATGCTGCGAAAAGCGCTTCCGGAAATCGCCACAGTGGTCGTGACGCCCGAACTCCTCGGGGCCACGGCCTTCCGGCTGGCGCGCCTCGGAGCATCCGAGCTGGTGACGACTCCCGTATCCGACCCGGAGGCCGTCTTGCGCCACGCCCGCCGCGCGGCGTCCGCAGAAGCCTCGGAAAAAGAGGTCGCGGAACTCGTCGGTGACAGCCCTTCCATGGCGAGTGTGCGCCAGCGGATCGCCCAGGTCGCACCCATGGACTCGACGGTTCTCCTCACGGGGGAGACCGGGACGGGCAAGGGACTCGCGGCCCGCGCCCTGCACCGCCTCTCCCGGCGCCGGAAGCACCCGTTCGTGCACGTCGACTGCGCCGCCCTCTCGCCCACGATGATCGAGAGCGAGCTCTTCGGACACGAACGCGGCGCGTTCACGGGCGCCGTGGCGCGCCGCAGCGGCCGTTTCGAGCTGGCGCAGACGGGCACGGTCTTCCTGGACGAGATCGGCGAGCTCGACGCAACGCTCCAGGCGAAGTTCCTCCGGGTGCTGGAGGACCGCGAGTTCGAGCGGATCGGCGACACGCGGACCCAGCGGATGACGGCCCGGGTAATCGCCGCAACCAACCGGGATCTCGAAGCCGACGTGCGGGAGGGTCGGGTGCGGGCGGATCTCTACTACCGCCTCAACGTCGTCCAGATCCGGATGCCTTCCTTGCGGGAGAGGAGCATGGATGTGCCGGTGATGGCCCGATCGCTCGCCAGGCGAAAGGCCCGGGAACTGGGACTCCCCTGTCCGGAGCTTTCGAACGCGTTCTGCGATCGCGCCATGCATTACACCTGGCCGGGCAACGTGCGCGAAATGGCCAACGTCATCGAGCGTCTTCTCGTCTGCTGCACCTCGGGTTCCCTCGAACAGGACGCCCTCGCTCAGATATTGGTCGAGACAACTCCCTCCGACCTCCAGCTCAGCATCAGCACCCCGTCGATCGAGAACTGCAACAATGCGGCACCGGTGAGCGGCGACGAGCGCTCGCAGATCGCGGCCGAGCTGATGTCCGCCGGGGGGAACGTGGCGCGCGTGGCGCGGCGGCTGGACATGCCGCGCAGCACGTTGCGTTACAAGATCCGGCGCTACGATCTGCGCAGCCTGGTGCCGTGCGACTGAAGGTGCTGGCGCTCAGTCCAGCGCCAGCGGATGGCCTGCGAACCAGTGTAATCGCGGAGAGATCCGACCAGGATTCGACCGCCCGCCCTTCCGGACTGGGTCACGACGTCGATCCGTTCCACGCCCCGCCCCCGCGCTACCGGCACGAGGCTCTCGAGCGAATCCACCAGGTCGCGGAGATCCACCTCGATGGCGGAATCGAGAACGACGCAGATCCGGTGCACTTGGCCACTCCCGTTGACCCGCCCCAACATCTTGAGGGCGCGGTCCCCGCTGCGGCGCAGGGCGTCCCGGTGGATGCCGTGGCGTCCATCCACGCGTGTGACGCGCCCCCGGGCATCGGACACGACGAGCCGGCCGAGGTGCGGTGCTCTCGGGTGGTAGCGGTAGACCCCTTCGTCGGAATCCTGGCAGTCGAGCTCGAGCCCGGGAGAGAGAGACATTGCCAAGCGGGCAGCCGTCGCAGGGTGGAGCGCCGTTTCCTCGACCCCGGCGCCCGGCTGCAGCGCCACCAGGTGGCGATCGGCGTGACCCGCACCCACCAGGCTCAGGGTGAAGCGCATCGGCCCATCGGGTGTGAGGGACCGCGTCGGCAGCGACGCGAGCCGACTCCCCGGGTCCGCGGGACCTCCGACCACCAGGAGTTCCGCTGCGTGCGCCCGCCGCCCGTCACTTTGCTGGATGCGCGCAGAAGCCCGAGCCAATTCGAGGGCGCAGTGCTCCGCCTCCTCGAGACGGGCGCTGGCCGCCAGCACCAGGCGTCCGTCCTCGAGGTCGTAGCAATCGAGCCAACCGCTCGGGCCGAGCAGCCATTCCAGTCGCGTCACCGCCCGAGGGGAATAGAGGCGCAGCGTGTGAAGCGTGAAGCCGACGCTGCGGCGTGCCGGGTGGGAATCCGCGCGCCAGGGCAGCGCCCGTGCGAAAACGGGGTGGGGAGCATGAGCCAACTCCACAAGGGCGGGGAGCGGGGGGAAGCGCCCGGCCCCGATCGCGGCCTCGACCGGACTCGCCAGGCGGATGAATTCGTTCTCGACCCACGCGCTCTCGACATCGACCACGGGGTTCGGTTGTGCAAGCCATATGCCGCTCCCGGGAGCACCGGAGCCCACGAGAAACCCGCCCGGCTGCCCGATTCGGCGAAACCCCGTGACCAGGCTCGCCTGCGCCGCGCGCCTCAGCGTTTCTTGATGCGTTCGAGCGTGAGGAAGGAGTGCCGCGGAATTGCGGACTTGGAGTCCACATTGTCCACGGTCAACGTCACTACCTCGTTGTGGAGCAGCCGTTCGAAACCGAGCGAACGGGCGTGGTGGAGTCCGGCCGCGCCTCGGGGGCGCTCAGTCCTGGGGAATCAGCGAATCGAGGCCCAGCTTCCCGATCCGGTACCGGAGGGTGCTGCGGGGGATGCCGAGCCTGCGCGCGACGCGCGCCACGTTGCCACCTGCAGCGTCGAGTGCCGCTGCGAGGTCTTCGCGACCGGGTTCCGCGCCGCCGTGCGTTTCAAAGATCTGCTCGCACGGCGACCGCTCCGCGAACTCTCGGCGAGGGGCCAGCCTCGGAGAGGAGTCGAGCTGTGCACCGACGGCGACTCCGTCGATCACGCCACCGGGATGGCGGATCACGAGTCGCTCCAGCAGGTTGTGGAGTTCCCTCACGTTCCCAGGCCACGAATGCTCGCGCAAGCCTTCGTAGAACCCGTCGGCAATCGTCGGCAGCGGCACCTGGAGGCGCTCAGAGAGGGCCTCTATTCCTGCGCGCGCCAATGCGGGAACGTCGTCCAGTCGCTCGCGAAGCGGGGGCACTTCGATGTGGAACACGTCGAGGCGAAAGAACAGGTCCGCTCGGAACGTGCCCGCCTCGACGGCCAGGCGCAGATCGCAATTCGTCGCCGCGATGACCCGCGCGGTCATGGAGAGCGTCGCGGAGCCGCCGAGTCTCTCGTACTGGCGATCCTGGAGCACGCGCAGCAATTTGGCCTGCAGGTTCGGCGCCAGGTCGCCGATCTCGTCGAGGAAGATCGTGCCGTCTCGGGCGAGGGAAAAACGGCCCGGGTTTCGTCCCACGGCACCGGTGAACGATCCCCGTTCGTGCCCAAACAGTTCGCTCTCGATGACCGACGGCGCCAGCGATGCACAGTCCACGTGGACGAAGGGGCCCTCTCGTCGATCCGAGGTCTTGTGGATTTGGCGCGCGACGAGGCCCTTGCCCACACCGGTCTCGCCCGTGAGCAAAACGGTCGACAGCATCGGCGCCACCGCCGCCACGTCACGCCGCAACTCCTGCATCAGGTGACTTTGGCCGATAACAGCTTCGTGGGTCTCCTCGCACCTCCGTTCCCCGAGGTTGCGAGCGGCCCGTTCGGTGACCGCCCCCACGGACGCCGGCAGCCCGATCACGTCCGCGGCCCCGGCGCGCATCACCCGCACGACCTCGTCGGTCCCGATGCCCTCTGCGAGCACCACGATCGGACAGGTGCGCAGCGTCTTGCGAACGGTCCGAACCTTTTCCGCACAACGCTCGCCGATCTCGTCGATCCCCACGACGCAGAGGACGCACTCGAACGGCTTCGCGAAATCCAGCACGTCGCCTTCCAGCGAAAAACACGCGAACGCGTGGCGCCGTGCCCAGTCCTCGAAGGCCCGGCGATAGGGCTGCTCGAGGTCGAGAAGGATGACGGACCGCGAACCACTCATCGGCCGCCCCGGGCGCGTTCAGCCGAGGCGTCGCGCCGGTTGGGGCTCGCGGGCACCGGGGTCGAACCGAACGCAATTTGCTCGGCACCCGAAGTAAAAATGGCAGAGGCGCGACCGATCATCACGGTGGAGCTACCCGCGGCGCCCCACGCGGGCAGTCTCGTCACCCAGACCGGGGCACGCATTTTGCGCGTCACGGTGTCTCCTGCTCCCGCATCAAACCTGCATTGTCCTAGAGCAATTCTCGTACCGACTCGTAAGTAGAACCCCGAGTCACAAAATCCTTTGTTCGAGAGCAGCTTACGCGGCGCGCCGTGAAACCCTGGCTCCAATGTCAGGAACATCAATTCACTTTTTGTGCAATCGAGTTCTCACCGGTGCATCCAGTAGCGTGGCGAAGACGCTACGAATCACTTTCGCCGGGATGTCCTCGAGCGGCTTCATTCGCGGCGACGAGACCCGAGACAGAGCCCGCAGTCGAGTAGAATTTCATGCTGCGCGACGCCCGGTGATCTCGCCGCGCCTTGTTCGTTGACCTAATAATCGTCCGCACGCCGTCTGGGCGATCCACTTCTACCGTGGCTACAGCGTGAACGCGGTGCGCTCGTCCGTTCCCTCGACCAGAACGGCGCGACGGGCCGCCCTGGGAATTAGGCCCCAACCGAGCAGCGCACGTTGCCGAGCGGCGCCCTCGGTGCAGCCGGACGCGGGGGGGACTGTCGCAACACGGACGTCAGCGGCTGAGGTGAAGCAGCCTGTCGTACCAGTGGTGCGAGCCCTCCTCGCCGGCGTCCTCCCCCCTGTGATGCACCTTCTCGGGCTCGGCTGGTTCGGCGGCGCTCGGCTCGGGATTCGCACCCTTGCGTCCTATCCAGATCCGAGGCTTCCACTTCTCGTGGTGCTTGGGGGCTTCGGCGTGTAGCGCGAAGACCGAGCCGGCCGCCGCAGGCGCGCCCGGTTTGTCGGGAGTCGCAAACGCGATCCCTCCCGACATCAGCGCCTGGAGCGATTCCGCGTGGATGTGGAGGCCGGTCAGGCCGAGATCCGCCGAGACGCCGCTGGCGTTCCAGAAGACGCTGTTCGTCCGCACGAGCCGCGCGTAGCGGCGCGCGATTGCGACCGTGATGCCGACCGAGCGTCCGTCGTCTCGGAGCCCGTAGTTGACGACGGCTCCCACCTTGTCTCCCCGGTACAGGACCGGGTTGCCGGGGGAGACCCCGTTGAGCTGCCCCGTCTCGAGGACGAAGCGCGGGCCCACGGGCACCGCCTTCGCGGCCGTGGTTCGATGGGTGCGCGGCTTCAGCCGAAACGTCGCGCCGGTCTTCGCCGGGGGCCCGGCGTCCAACGGTGTGTCGAGCCTCACGCCTCCCGCCAGCAGCGCCCGCAGCGATTCCGTGTCGAACTCGACGCCCCCGCTCAGGCTGGCGGTGAAATCGAAGCCGCCGTCGATCCGGAACTCCGAGTTCTCGTGTACGAGCGATGCAAACACCTTTGGGATGCTCGCGTAAATGGTCACGCTCTCTCCCGCCTTGTCGAGTTCGAAGCGATCGACGGCACCCACCTCGATGCCGCGGTGGTAGATCCCCGCCCCCTCCGTAAGCCCGTGCAGGCGGTTGGAGGTCAAGACGAGCGCCAGGCCAGTCCCGGCAGGATCGCTCGGAGGCTCCTCCAGCCCGGTGAACTGGTAATCTTTCTTGACGCTCTCCGGACCCGGGTACATCGCTATGTAGGCCCCCGACAGGAGGGTGCCGAGGCCGCTGACCCCCGCCGCGGTGATCCGGGGCTTCACGACCCAGAACTTCGTCCCTTTCGTCAGGTACGGCCGCGCCGACACGTGCATCTGCACGTCGACCACGACGGTCTCGCGATCATCGGCCACGGTCAGATCGGAAACCATGCCGAGGTCGACGTTCCGGAAACGGACGGGCGTCTGGCCGGGAAGGAGGCTCTCGGCCGTGTCGAACTCGATCGTGATGTCGATGCCGCGATTCTCCCAGCTGCGCCACGCCAGGCCGGCCCCGATGACCACCGCCACGATGGGGATGACCCAGATGATCGAGACCCGGCGCTCCGACGGCCGCGAGCTTCGCACGACCGCCTGGGGGAGATCGCTGCCCCCACCACTTCCGGGTGCTTCGGAGTCGCTCATTGCTCGCCTCCACGATGGTCCCAGATGAGCCTGGGGTCGAAACTCGACGCGGCGAATACCGTGAGGATCACCACCGCCGCAAAACACGTCGCACCCGGCCCGGGCCGCACGGTCGCCAACCATCCGAGTTGCACCAGCGCAACGAGGATCGACAGCATGAACATGTCGATCATCGACCAGCGACCGATGTATTCGACCAACCGGTACAGGCGGGTTCGTTCCTTCGGGTGCAACGAGGAGCGGCGTCGGATCGTGATCAACAGGTACGCCAGGGTCACGATCTTCAGCAACGGAACCGTGATGCTCGCGATGAAGACGAGCGCACCGATCTCCCACATGCCCGTTTGGAAGAGCTCGACGACGCCGCTCAAGATCGTGTCTCGTCGGGAACGGCCGAGGTACGTGAGCGTCATGATAGGCAGCACGTTGGCGGGCACGTAGAGGATCGCGGCGGCGGTGAGCAGCGCCCAGGTCTTGTGGATGCTCCCCGGCTTGCGGCGCCACAGGGCAGCGGCGCAGCGCGGACAGGCGAGCGACGCTCCCTCGGCACCTGCCGGAACGCTGCACAGGAGCGCGCAGGCGGAACACGCCAGGGCGCCCCTCACGCTCGGCCCTCCGGGCCGGTGAGTCGCACGTTGTCCCAGATCCGGCGGGTGTCGAGAACGTCGCACGCGGCCGTCGCGACCACGATCAGCGCGAGGTAGGCCCAGAAGGCCGTCGCCAGCTGGATCGTCGCCAGCTGCCCCAGCTTGATGACGGCCACGAAGATGCCGAGCAGGTAGACCTCGAGCATCGCCCAGGGGCGAAGAGACTCGAGGCGCCGGAATAACGGTCCGAGCCACGACGGGCTTCGGCCGAACTCGACGCACACCAGCACGACGAACATTCCCAAGAGGTGGAGCAGCGGCGCCAACACCGTAGTGACGAGGATCAGCGCCGCCAGCGGCGCGTACCCGAGGTGTCTCAATTCCAGGACGCCCGTGATGATTCGGTTGCCCTGGCTGCGGCCCCGGAACTCGAAAGTCATGAAGTCCGTGAAGTTTGCGACGGCCAACAGCACCAGCGCCGCGAAGGTCAGGGCCAGGGCCCGCTCGACCCCGCGTGGCCTTTCCTTGAAAAGCTTCGCGTCGCACGTGACGCAGTACGCGGACTGGCCCGGCGCGACCGCCGGGCGGCGCTGGAACTGACCGCAGTCGTGGCACTCGACGGCGCTCTGGGGAGGGGTCGTAGAGCGGTCCATGGCGATCCCCCACCGCGCCAGCGGCCGGCCCCAGCATAACCCGAGGGCGGGCCGCGGCGCCGCGCCTTCTCACCGCGGGCTGCGGCGCTTCCGTCCGGCCCCAGCAATGTGTAGCCTGAGGCCCACCTCTCATCGGCGCGATCACGGGCGAGGGAACGAGACACAGGAGACCCCCATGTCAGACCCGCAGGTTTTCCGGGACGCCGTCGACCGCGTCGCTCGCATCGGCGAGGCGGCCGGCGTCGCGCCCGAGACACTCGATGCGCTCCGTCATCCGCGAGCGACGCTCACGGCCTCACTTCCCGTACGGATGGACGACGGATCCACGCGCCACTTCGTCGGCTACCGCTGCCGTTACAACGATGCGCTGGGACCCACCAAGGGGGGCATCCGGTTCCACCCCGGGGTCACCCTCGAGGAGGTGCAGGCGCTGGCGCTCTGGATGACGGTGAAGTGCGCGGTGGTCGGTCTCCCCTACGGCGGAGCAAAGGGCGGCGTCACGGTAGATCCGAAGACGCTTTCGCGGTTGGAGATCGAGCGGCTCTCGCGGGCGTACATGCGCGCGATGGCGGACTTCGTCGGCCCCGAAACCGACATACCGGCGCCCGACGTCTATACCAACGCCCGCATCATGGGCTGGATGGCCAACGAGTACGAGGCCATCCGTCGGACCAAGGCACCGGGCGTCATCACGGGGAAGCCGATCGAACTCGGTGGCAGCCTCGGCCGCAATGAGGCGACCGGCCGGGGCGCGTTCATCATCATCGAGGAACTCGCAAAGCGGATCGGCCTACAGGCCACCGAGACGCGCGTCGCGGTGCAGGGCCTCGGCAATGCCGGCTATCACGTCGCCCGGCTGCTCCAGCAGGCGGGTTATCGAATCGTGGCAGTCAGCGATTCGCAGGGTGCGATCTACTCCGACGACGGATTCGACATCGAGAGCCTGCATCGCAACAAGCAGGAGACCCGCGTCCTCTCCGGCGTCTACTGTCGCGGGTCGGTGTGCGAGCTCATCGATCACAAGCGGATCGGAAACGACGAGCTGCTCGAGCTCGACGTGGATCTGCTGGTCCCGGCGGCGCTCGAGGGAGTGATCACCCGCGAAAACGTGGGGCGGATCCGCGCCCCGATCATCGCCGAAGTGGCGAACGGACCGATCGTGGGAGAGGTAGACGCCGCGCTACGCGATGCCGGAAAGACCGTGCTTCCGGACGTGCTCACGAACGCCGGCGGGGTGATCGTCAGCTACTTCGAATGGGTCCAGAACCGCCAGGGCCTTCCCTGGAGCCTCGAGATGGTGCGCGACCGGCTCGCGGACACTCTCACCCGGGCGTTCGCGACGACCTGGGAGAGCCACGAGACCGCAGACATCTCCCTGCGCGACGCGGCGTACCGGGTTGCACTTCACCGCATCGCAGACGCGATCGAAAGCCAGGGAACCCACGAGTTCTTCGCCGGCGGGAAGTAGCACCCGCACCCGGCCCTGGGGTGCCCGCCAGGTGGCCGCGGGTCGCCCTGGCCTCACGGCTCCCGCGCGCGGCGAGAGCCCCCGGCCGTGGCCGCGGCGGGTCAGTCGGCGGCGGCGGGCTCGGTAGCGGCTGCGCTGGAGGAGGTGCGTTCGTGGGTCCAGGCGCCGGCCACGAGGCCCAGTACGCTGATCAGGACGACGACCAGGAAGGTATCCGGGCGGAACATTCCGGCCGAGAGGGCGGCGGCGGCCAGGATCATGGCGAACTCCGAGCCCTGGTTGATCGTCACCCCGAAGCGGTGCGCCCCGCGCGCGTCGAGCCCGCCCAGGCTTCCGAGAACACGCATCAGAAAGGGCCTTCCCGCCACGATGAGCGCCACACCGAACGCGATCGGGATCAGCATCAGGGGCTTGAACTCGGTCAGTTCGAGCGAGTAGCCCAGGTAGATGAAATAGATCGTCAGGCCAAATGTCTTGAGCGGCTCGATGCGGGGCATGATGGCGTGCTTCTGGGGCGTCTCGGAAAGCGCGACACCCGCCAGGAACGCGGCGATCGTATTGGGGAACCCGAACCAATCCGATAGGCCGGCGACGGCCGCGCACCAGCCGATCGCGCCGATGAGCAGCATGCTCTCGTCGCGTTCGATGCGCGGAAGCACCCACGGGAGCAGGGTGCGCCCGGCGATCAGCATCAGGACCGAGAGGCCCGCCATGTCGACCAGCAGGCGCATGACCGGGTTCGGACCCAACGACGAGGTGTGCGCGCCCTCCTGAATTCCGAGCAGTGAAAGCGCGAACACGGCCACCAGGTCTTGCAGCACCATCAGGCCGACGATCGCCTGCCCGTAGCGCGTTCCCATGGCGCGATGGGAGCGCAGGAGCCCCAACACGACGACCGTAGAGGAAAGCGTAAGGCACAGACCAAAGACGAAGATCGCGTCGACGTCGGGAAGGTCCACCCAACCGACGCTCGCGAGGCCCCACCCGAGTAACGATGCGGCGGCCAGGTTCACCACGATCTGGCCGAGGCCCGTGATGCCGACCAGCTTCCAGTCACGCCGCAACAGGCCGAGGTCCGTTTCGAGACCCGCCGTGAACAGGAGCAACAGGATGCCCAATTCCTGCAGATCGGTGACGGTTACGGCGTGTAGGGTCGCGTCCGGGACCAGCCCGAACTGGAGCAGGAGGCCGGCCGCGAGACAGGCGACGATCGACGACTGGCCGATCCGCTGAAAGAGCAGGATCAGGGCACAGGCGACGAGAAACGCAACGCCGAGAACGACCAGGGCCATCGGGGCCGGAGCATAGAACTACCGACCCGCACGCACACGGGGGCGGGGGGGGCCGCCCCCCCCCCCCCGCGCGCCGGGGGGGGGGGGGGGGGGGGGGGAGAAAACACCACGCCCAGACCCGCCCACAAGCACCA
>Ga0310342_100001555_pt1 | contig 14308 bp, 9 predicted proteins | sample S15DNA20500_MG_FD_206155 | JGI IMG/M metagenome (GOLD analysis project Ga0310342, IMG submission 206155) | Marine microbial communities from station ALOHA, North Pacific Subtropical Gyre - S1503-DNA-20-500_MG | ecosystem: Environmental > Aquatic > Marine > Oceanic | place: Pacific Ocean: North... | reverse complement strand
GACCACAGGCGCCTCCGGCGGCCGCGGTTTGAAAACGTTTCCCCGCCCCGTCATAAACTGCTCCCTGCTCCAGGACCGCTGCCAGTTCCCGCCCGTCCGACCCGTCAAGGTCCCATTCAAACACCTCATTGAAAGGCTCGCGGATAAAACTGCCGCGGTACCGCCACCATTGACCCAATGTGGGCGGATGCTCAGACACCAGGTCAGCGCGACGGCCAACCGCGACAGGATCATGGACGTTGTATCCCCCACCGGGATCCCAGAAAAGCACGGTTCCATCGCCCGTGGCCAAACGCACCGCCGCGTGATTCGACGTCCGCCGACCGTAGCAGACGATGATCTGCAGACGTGCCCGTGTGTCACGCGTCACGTCATCGGCAAGCGTCGGCGCCGACCGACGGGACCAACCCTCGGCCACCTGCGGGCGCCCACCGTGACAACCGGCCATCAGGCACATCGCCGTGACCACGAAAAAGCCACGCAAACCGGCGTCTCGGCACCGGGCCAAACGGCCATTCACGCGTGAAGGGACTCCGCGGACAAGCATGGCGAAAGAGGCAAACGTGGTGTCCACAATGATACAATTCGGGTCGCGGTACCGGGCCGACGACGCGTATCATCACGCCCAGTCGGAAAGGGGCAATGATACCGGTGAACAGACATACGGCCATTCTCTCCGGGTGCATCGTCCACGCCACGTTGGCCGCCGCCTGCGTGCACCCGGATCCTCTCGCCGAAAACACACCGGCCATCGACCGCCCCGCGACGACATGGGCCGTTCCTGCGGCGACGCCTTCCTGGCCACCCACGATGGATTCAGCGGCGACGAAGTCATTCTGAACGATGGCCGCAACGCGGCGTTTCTTGCCGCTTGCCGCGATGCCCTGCCGGGAATCGATGCAGCCACGTGCAACTGGACCTTGCTGAATCTTCGGAAAGCCGGCAAGCTTCATGCGAAAGTGACGCAACAGGCGCCGCCACTTCCCGACAATGCCTATGTGCATGCCGCGGAGAGCGCGGCGAGGCTCATGGCCGATCAGTTCGGCCTGACGCTGGATCGGGTGCTCTGCGATCCTGCCATGCGCGCCGCATTCGATCGCACCGCGCTGGAGATGGTTCCGGAGGAGAACCAGGCCAGTGCCTATACCCTCCGCAAGATGGTCATGCGACTGCGCAAGACCCGACGGCTCCAACCCGAGTTGGTGCTCCGCGTCGCTGACTGGAATCGCCGGATCATCACGCTGGCCGCGAAACAGATCCGCGTACATGCGTACAGTGTCCCGGAAGGACCGGGTGTCTATTTCATGCGCGATCGCTCCGGATATCTCTATGTGGGCGAGTCCGCCAACCTGTGGAAGCGATTGACCATCCACCTCGACGATTCAGATCGGAAGACGCTGGCAAACTATCTCAAGACCGTCGGCATCGAAGGGGTTCGCGTGGAACTGCACTGCTTCGATACGACGTCGGCGGCGCGACGTGTCTCCCATCGCCGGGCCTACGAATCCGAACTGATTCGCAGTCGCCAACCCCGGTTCAACCTGCGTCCTTGACGCGTCGGGGTCGACCTTCGGCCCGTCCCCGGCATAAACGTTTCGGACCTGCCCCGCCGCATGCCGATCATGCCTGACCCTGTTTGGCTTTTTTCCCTGACGTCGGCTCCCGATGGACACCGGGGCACGGGCTGCGCGCGGCGACGGCCCCCATCACCGATACTCCGGCGTATCGGCCGTGGCGGACTTCCTGTCGGCAGCCCATTCGGATGGCCCTGGGCTGACAAATTCGTCGGCAAAAAGAATCTGAAAGACCGACCATGACGCATGTCCCAACCCACATGGAGGTCCAGAAACTCATCGCGGCCGGCATGGACCCGGCACCGGCTGCCGCATTGGCGCAGATCGTCGACCGGCTGTGTCGGGACAGCACCGCCGCCGTCGCATGGCACCACCTGGCCCAGGAACACCTGCGAACCGATCAACCCTTTGCCGTGCATGCATGTATTCACGGCACGGTCTTCGCCGACTGGTCCGGAGAGCAAGGGCCACCACCGGCCTGGCTGCCCTCGGAGCCCGAGACGGCGAACACGAACATCACGGCGCTGATGCGGCAGGTGGGTTGCGGAAGCTACGACGAGCTGCACGCCTGGTCGACGCAACAGTCCGAACGCTTCTGGCAACTGGTACTCGATCGATTGCCGATCGTCATGTCCACGCCGCCGCATGCCCTACGCGGGACCGACGGCGACCCCCGCCGGCCAGCCTGGTTGGCCGGGGCCCGCCTGAATATCGTTTCCAGTTGTTTCCAGGCACCCGGCGACCAAACCGCGATCGTCCAGCACGGAGAAAACGGTGCGGTGCGAGCGGTCACTTACGACGAACTGCAGGCGCTGACGGCTCGCGTGGCACACGGCCTGGCTGCGATGGGCGTTTTGCGCGGTGACGCCGTGACCGTCTGCATGTCCATGACGATCGAAGCGGTCGCCGTCTACCTCGGCATCATCGCGATAGGCGGCGTGGTCGTCTCGATTGCCGACAGTTTCGCACCAGGCGAGATCGCCCGGCGGAACACGATCTCCGGTTCGACGCTGGTCTTTACCCAGGATCACCTTCTCCGCGGCGGAAAGCAATTGCCCCTCTACGCACGCGTCGCCGAAGCAGGATCGCCGCGGGCGGTCGTCGTTACCGGTGATGCCGACGAGGACACGCCGCGGCGAAACGGTGACATCGACTGGGAGGCATTTCTCGCCCGAGCAGACGCGTTTATCCCCGTCGACGCCGATCCCGGAGACACGACGAACATCCTTTTCTCTTCCGGCACGACGGGGGATCCCAAGGCGATCCCCTGGACCCATCTCACGCCGATTCGCGCCGCCACCGATGCTCACTTCCACCACGACATCCATGCGGGCGACGTGCTCGCCTGGCCCACCAACCTGGGCTGGATGATGGGGCCGTGGCTGATCTACGCAAGCCTGATCAACCGCGCGACAATGGCCCTCTACGACGGGGCGCCCACGACGGTCGACTTCGCACGCTTCGTCCAGGACAGCGGCGTGACCATGCTGGGTCTGGTCCCCAGCCTCGTACGCGTGTGGCGTGAAAGTGGTTGCCTCGACGGGTGCGACTGGCGACGCATCAAGGCGTTCAGTTCAACCGGCGAATGTTCCAACGCCGACGACATGCTCTTCCTGATGTCGCGTGCCGGCTATCGACCCGTGATCGAATATTGCGGCGGCACGGAAATCGGGGGCGGATATATCACAGGCACGTTGGTGCAGCCCGCGTCACCGGCCACCTTCACCACGCCGGCGCTGGGGACCACGATCACGATCCTCGACGACGCCGGGCAGCCCGCTGATGAAGGGGAACTGTTCATCGTACCACCAACCCTAGGCCTTTCCGAAACACTGCTGAATCGGGACCACGACACCGTCTACTACGCGAACACGCCGCCGGGTCCCGGGGGATGCCCGCTGCGCCGTCACGGGGACCAGATGCACCGGCTCGGAGGCGGATTCTTCCGGGCCCAGGGCCGCATCGATGACACGATGAATCTCGGCGGGATCAAGATCAGTTCGGCCGAAATCGAACGCGTCGTATCCGGTCTTGCAGGTGTTCACGAAACCGCCGCCGTCGCCGTCGAACCACCGGATGGCGGACCATCACGCTTGGTGCTTTATATCGTGGCAGAGAACTCAGCCGGCCTCGGCGCCGCACACTTCCAACGCGCGGCGCAGCGGACGATCCGATCACAACTAAATCCCCTCTTCCGTGTCCACGACGTAGTCGTCATCGACGCCCTGCCACGGACAGCATCGAACAAGGTGATGCGTCGCGAATTGCGGCGTGCCTACGCCGAACCGTCATCCTGACAACGGCCGCACCACCCTTCGACACCCGGTCGCCAAGACCTCCGTGCCCGGATCGCGTGCTACAATCGCCTGTGATACACACTTCTGCCAACCCAAGTTGACAGATGAAGAGGGGGATCGCCGTCATTCCATCAAACGGTCACCGTCCCGCATCTGGCGCCGGCACCGTGCGCCGTTTGGGGTTCACGATTCTGGTCGCGTTGCTGGCGCCGTGGATGCTCGGCGGCACGTCAGTCGTTCGTGCCGCCGACTTTACCAGCATCGTCTCCTTCGGCGACAGCCTGTCCGACACGGGCAACCTGTTCGACGTGACAAGCAATTCTTTCAACGCTTTGCTGCTGGCATTCTTTGTCCCGGAACTGGATCCACCGATTCCTTCATCCCCTTACTTCAACGGCCGCTTCTCCAACGGCCCGGTGTGGATCGAACGACTGGCCGAGCGATTGGGACTGGCCGCCCCGACACCCAGCGAAAACAACGGGCTCAACTACGCCGTCGGCGGCGCCACGACGTTCGACGACGGGAACTTCCTGATCAACCTGGTCATCGCCGATGATGTCGAAGACCAGGTGGATGCCTACCTCGGCAGGCACACGCCGGTCGGAAGCGAGTTGTTCATCGTGGAAGGCGGTGCCAACGACCTGATCTCGGGCGGCGTGACCGATCCGACGACCTCGGCCCAGAACCTCGTGACCTTCGTCAGCAATCTATACGCCGCCGGCGGACGCAGTTTCGCGGTACCGAACTTGCCTCCGCTGGGCATGATTCCCGGCGAACGCGGCGGATCCGACGAAGCCGTTCTAAACAGCCGGACGATCCTCTTCAACAACCACCTGACCACGCAACTGGATCTGCTGGAGCAAGCGCTCGATGCCATTACGATCTACCGGATCGACTTTCACGCCGAATTCCAGGCCGTCCTTGGCAATCTGTCTGCGTTCGGATTTCAGAACGTAACCGACCCGGCGTTCGACGAGACGGCCGACACCGTGGTGGCCGATCCTGACACCTATCTGTTCTGGGACGACATCCACCCCACGGCGCCGGCACATTTTTTGCTCGGTGATCTGGCCGCCGATGTGATCCTATCCGTCCCCGAACCCTCCGTGGCCGCGGCGTTGATCGTTCTAACGCTGCATCACGTCTGCCGACGGCGCAAGAGCATCAGCAAGAACACGGGTCCGACAACGACGGGTTCAGGAATTTCCAACGTGGCATCGAATGTCAGCCCCAGCACGCCGGTGGCCTGATCGACAACAAGCCAGTCAAAGGCTCCCGCACGCAGATCCCCGAAGGCGAATCCATCGACGAAGAGCGTGGCCACGAGGAAATTCATTCCGAACACGCCGTCAAGCGTCACCTCCTCCTGGGTCACCGGATCCACCACCGAAATATCAAAAACGAGTACCGGCGCCGGCAGATAGACCAGTGGGTCGCCTTCCAATGTCGGAACGCTCAACGTATCGGCGAAGAAACCGGCGACATCGACGGATCCACCGATACCACCCACCGTCAGCGTGAACTGGTCCGGCAACAGCGTTCCGTCGGAGATACGCTCCAATTGCGGATCGGAACTGCCGGGTCCGAATCCGTCGCGGTATCGCACACCCACCGCGTGGGCATGTCCCGTCGAAAGGATCGACGCGACCGCCCCCGTATCGAACAACCAACTTCCGGTCGTGGACGCTGCCTCGAAGGTGATTGTCACGCCGGGGTTCACACCGCTTCCAATGGCGCTGGGGCCAGCCAGCGGGTTCGGCCCGATAAAGGGGTTGTCGGCCAGCGTGGGCCCGAACAGGGTCGGATCAACGGGGGTTTCATTGCCCTGGCCGTCGGCGCCGAACGTTCGCGTGAAGCGCGAGAAATCGGCGTAATTCATCTGGATCCTGCGATCGGGCGCCGGCACGCCGGGCATCGGATCACCGAAGTCATACACGACGGTGTCGATGGTGCCCACGACCTGGTTCACGGGGCGGACATCCATGGCCACGGTCTTGTTCGCAAACGTCGGCATGCCGAAGACGTCCAACGGCACACCAAAGAATGGGTCGACGGGGTGGCGGTTGATCTGCAACCGATGCGGTCCGAACTGTTGCGTGTAAACGCTGCTGAACTGGTTGAGATCATCGAGGGCCCCTTGCGCCGCAGTAAATGGGGCCAAGTGCACGAACACTTCCTCGGATACGTCGAATGCCTCGGCGCCGCCAACGCCGACGTCTTCGAAGACAATATCCTGCAGCGTTTGCAGGCCAAGCACATCGGCGGTCTCGTGGCTGACGAGAATGCCACTGGCACCGGTATCGTAGAAGGCTTGGATGTTGAACGTTTCGAACGTGTTGCCGAAGAAGTCGGACGTCACACCGATCAAGGGCCCGCTTTGTCCCGGAAGTCTTAGCGCCGCATTGATACGCGGCTGGTCGAGGGCAGCATTGAGCACTCCCTGGATCGGCACGCCGTCGGCCGGGGCCGTCGCAAGGTTGAAAGCAACGATCACCGCCACCCCGAAACCATTCTTTGCCGCCCATCGGCCGAATGACCTCATGATGAATCTACTTTCATTGCCCTCGGGGTGGGACCGGCCATCCCCTGAGAAACGGCGGTACGGCGTCGCCGGTTCCGACGCTGTCCAGCAGACACGACGGCAGTCAAACCTCCATCGCACACCAAGGATTATAGGCCGCGTCACTTCCTGAAGCCCCTTTTTGACACACGCCACGGCGCGGACGATAGTGGGGTTGGCGGGGCTTTTTTCCCCGCCCGTTTTCAGGCCGCAGGGGCCGTGGGTACTGGGAAAAGGTTCCGGACCGCGAGCCGCGAAGGAATGTTGTGCGGGTTCGACTCCCGTGCCGGCCTGTTTCCCCGCATGTACGGCGCCAGCCTCCTGCGAACCGGTCGTCAGCCCGAATGGGGGTTGACGTGGTCCCCGACGAAGGGTTGCCTGCGTGCTGACGACCGAGCGAGGAACGCGCCAGATGATTCCGCAACCTCCAGCGCGACAGCCGGGCACCGGCTTTCTCTACCTTCCGCCCTTCCGCATCCAGGGATGGTCGATCGCCGGCGAAGAGTCGGTGGTGCAGATCCCGGAATTGGACGTATGCTTCGACATCGGCCGCTGTCCCCGATTCGCGCTGACCAGCGACTTCGTCGCCCTGACGCACGGCCACATGGACCACAGTGCCGGGATCGCCTACTACTATTCCCAGCGCCATTTCCAGGGCATGTCGACGGGTACCGTGATCTGCCCACGTCCCATCGAACAGGCCATCACCAACGTGATGCATGCGTGGGTGGAATTGGAAGCGCAAAAGACGCCCTTCCACGTGCGTGGCATGGACCCGGACGAAGAGATCGAAATCAAGAACAATATCATCCTGCGCACCTTCGCCACGAAGCACACCGTCCCGTCACTGGGATACGTGATCGTGGAACGGAGAAGCAAGCTCCGGCCCGACCTTATCGGGCTGCCGCAGGAAGAACTGGTTCGGCGCAAGAACCGCGGCGAACAGATCACCGACACGCTCCACATTCCCCTCGTCTGCTGCACGGGGGACACGATGTGGGGCGATCATTTCGAGCGGGAGGACGTTCTAAACGCGCGTATTCTCATCACCGAATGCACTTTCCTTGAGGCCGAACACCGGCCACGTGCCTCGGTGGGGCGGCACCTCCACCTCGACGATATCGCCGTGCTACTGCAGCGCACGCGGGCAGAGGCCGTGGTACTGACGCACCTTTCCCGTCGCACGAATATGAACGCGGCACGCACGGCGTTGAACCAGGCCCTGTCGGAAGAACAGCGTCAACGTGTCTTCATCCTCATGGACAATCGCACCAATCGCCAGCGATACGAAGAACAATTTCGCGCCGCCGAAGCCAAGGCCTCGAGCGAGCAGCCAAGCCAACCGTGAGCCACTGACAGGTCATGGACGCGACCTCTCCCGTGATCGCCGTCGCCGCCGACCCGGCCACTGACCCGATTCTGAACCATCGCGCGCAGCAGATCGCCAAGGCGCTGCATCTTCCCGAGCCAAATCAGCGTCCCAGCCCGGAGGTCGAATTTCTCCTCGCTGTGACCGCTGGCCGGCTCGAACTTCGCGTGATCGGCGGGCCCCCGACCCTGCGCGGTGGGCGGCCCCTTTACGTCGACGCAGGACACCGCGATACGACTTCAGCTGCCGGATCGCGGTTACGACAACCGTTGCTCCGGGCGTTGGGCATTCGCCTCCGACGAGATCTGCGGGAGCGATCGCCACGGATCATCGATGCCACCGCGGGGTGGGGACGCGATGCGATGATGCTCGCCACGCTGGGCTGCCGCGTACTCGCAATGGAACGGCACGGTGTCGTGGCCCGTCTCCTTGCCGACGGCATAGCACGGGCCAGCGCGGAGGGACATCCCGCTGGCGATCGCATCAAGGTCCTCCACGCCGATGCGATCATCCTGCTCCGGCAAGGCGGGGGCCGGGGTGACCTCGACCAAGCGGCAGGGCTGGAGGCCTTCGGCACCCCGGAGGCGGTCTACTTGGATCCGATGTTTCCGGAGAAACGCCGTGGCGCTGTCGAGGCCAAGGCAATGCGTGTCCTGCGACGCCTCACCGGACCCGAGGACCAAGGCGGGGCGTTGCTCGATGCAGCCCGTCAGCGGTCCGTGCCTCGCGTGGTAGTAAAACGACCGCTGCGGGCGGCGCCCTTGGGTGGGACGACGCCAGACGCCTCTTATCCAGGCAAGGCCATGCGGTATGACCTCTACATCACACCCGGCTGACGGGCACCGATTCCAGCACCCGTGGCCCTGCACGGCACAAAGCGCCTGATCAGTCCACCGTCACCCCAAGATCCAGCGAACAAGCGATCCAAAAAAAGGCCATGCAGCAGCCTCCGTCGTATATCGGCGAAACCACCCGGCGCAAACGGTTGGGGGCTGTGCCGATCGCAGGCTGGCCGGGTTCTCACACACCCCGGCTCAGACTGGCTCGGGTGCCGTCACCGGCTCCATCTCCGTTGGCGACGCCTTGACGCCGCCGATCAGCAACAGCGGCGCCGCGATGGCGATCGAACTGTAGGTTCCCACGATCACGCCGATGAGCATGGCGAGGGCAAAGCCATGGACACCCTCACCGCCGAAGATGTAGAGCGTGAGGACGGCCAGGAAGGTCGTTCCCGAGGTGAGTACCGTACGGCTGATGGTTTGGTTGATCGACGTGTTGAGCACCGACGCGGAAACATGGGCCAACCGTCCGCGATTCTCTCGAATGCGGTCGAAAATCACGATCGTGTCGTTGAGGGAGTAACCGATGATCGTCAGCAACGCGGCCACCAGGGCGAGGTTCACCTTGAAGTCCGTGAGCATCAGCGCCCGCCCGACGGTGGAGTCATGAACCGCGCCAAAGATGGCAAGCACGCCCAACGTGATGACCACATCGTGGACCAGGGCCACAATTGCCGCCATGCCGTAACGCAGTGAACCGAAACGAACCCAGATATAGGCCACGATGGCCAGCAAGCTAAGAATCATCGCCACCACGGCGCGGTTGCGCATCGTGCCCGAGACCTGGGGCGAAATCTTCGAAACGCTGTCGAGGCTCGTATCGCGTCGCAGGCCGCCGTGTACCAGTTCCCACACGCGTGCGGCCAACCCGGCACGGTTCGTGTAGAAAGCCTCGGCGTCCTCGGCGTAGTTCACCTGCGACCCGGATCCCACGACCACCGCCACCGAACTGTAGACCGAATCACCGGCTTCGTCCTGGCCACCTGCCAGGTCAAGACCGATCACGTCAAAGGGGCGGTAGCTCAGTTCCAGTTCTTCACCTTGGATACCCTGCCAGGCACGGTCGATGCGAATACGAATCGCCTCGGTAGAGGCCGCCGGCGTAATCTTCTTGAGTACGATGATCACGCCGCCCAAGTAGTCGGCTACATTCTCGTGAACATCGGAACGGTCGATGCTCTGCCCGAGATTGGCGTAAAGCACCGGGACGGCAACGTCGCGGTTGATCGGAGGAACCGATTCGTGGGGGGATCCGGCACCCTCGAAGAACAGCGGCGATTCCTTATCGAGCACGTCGGCGAACGTTTCCTTGACCACATCGCTGACCGCCCGCTCGTCCTGCGACAGGCAGGCCACGCTGAAGGCGGAGGCCAAGACCCTCGAGCCGTCCATCCGGGCATCACCCAACGTCACGATGGACGGCCCGGCTTTGCTCATCAGCAAGGGCATACGCTCCTGCCCTTTGTCGCCGATTTTCCCGCCAGCGTCGTCCAGGCGCTTGCGCACCTCATCCAGCGCCAGCGTCTCACCTTGCTTAAGGGTGAAGGCCACGCGGGTACCGGATCGGAATTCGATATCAAGCAGATCTTTCCCGCGACCGACCACGACCACGAGGCCGATCACGATCAAAACGACGCTGAAACCGAAGAAGGCATAGCGTTTTCCGATCCAGTTGATGTCGGGCCGCAGCAGGCGACCCAGCGACGGCACCAAGATCGGAAGCATCGGCATAGACCGAAGCTTGAGATGCTCCATCGCCAACTCGGCGATAACCCGCGTGCAGAACAGCGCCGTAAAGAGCGTGCAGACGATTCCAATACCCAAGGTGACCGCGAATCCCTTGACCTCGGCCGTCGCGGTATAACCGAGAATCAGGCAGGTGATCAACGTGGTCAGGTTCGCATCGACGATGGTGATCAACGCTTTCTGATAACCCACTCGCACCGCAGTGCGCAGGTCGGCGTGGCCACCCAGTTCCTCGCGTATCCGCTCGAAGATGAGCACGTTGGCATCCACCGCCATACCGATCGTCAGGACGATGCCCGCGATACCCGGCAAGGTGAATGTAGCCTGCAGCGTCGCCATCGTGGCCAGAATCAACGCCATGTTGGCCAACAACGCGAAGTCGGCGATGAGACCGTTCAGCAGGTAGTAGCCGGCCATGAAGATCGCCACCACGACCAAGGCCCAAATGGCGGCCTTCATGCCACGGTCTAGGTTGTCCTGCCCCAACTTCGGACCGATGGTCGTTTCGCTGATGGGCTCGCGGCTGAGGCGGGCCTTCAGCGTGCCAGCGTTCAACGTGTTGACCAAGTACTGCTGATCGGGGGCACTGAAGCCGCCGCCACGCGTCACGATGACGCCGGTGCTCAGTTTCTGGTTGATGGACGGCGCGGTGATCACCCGGCCGTCCAGCACGATCGCCATCGGCTGCCCGACTCGGTCGGTCGTCATGGCCTCCATGAGCAGGCCGCCGGTGGTGTTCAGGTCGAAACTGACCGCGGGAAACTGGTTCCGGTCCAAGGCGTACCGGGCGTCGGTCAGCTTCCAGCCGCCCTGGCGCTGCGTGATACTGTCGTCACGGCCATTGCCCAACAACAGGTAGTAGCGGCCGTGGTAGTCCTGGCCGACCAGACCTTGTCGCTGGAAGTAGCCCTCGGCGTCGGCGGCAAGGCCTTGGCGGTCCGCTTCCTTGTCAGCGAACTGCACGATGTCGTCGACGATCATCCAGCGGTAAGACAGCGCTCCGCCGCCCTGGGGGCCGCGTTTCCGCAGGCGGTCCCGATAGTTTTCCAGATCCAATACGGAGGTGGGAGAAGGCGCGACACGGAACTCCAGCACGCCAGCGCCCCGCAGCAATGCCTTGAAGTCGCCGGGGTCGTCCAGCGGCCCCTTGACCTTCGCGTACGCCAAGAATGCGGCGGCCACTTTCCGCAGGGCCGACTCACGATCGGGGTGGTCTTTGACCATCGCCTCCACGGCGGCGTGGTGGGTGGTACGAGCGTCTTCTCGCTGCCGTGGACCCAAGCCCCGCCAGTCGCTGACAGGGCCGGTCAGGGCGGTGATGTCATCGGGACTAACGTTCCAGGCGCGGACATGGTCGCGGGCTCGCCCGTAGGCGGCGGAAGCCACCTGCTCGGTTCCCCCACGCTGTTCGATCAGGGTCACGGCGGCCGCGATCACATCTTCCTGGCCGCCATCCTCCGCCTCCGCCAGTTGCCGCGCGGCCTCGTCGAAGGCGCCGCGAGCCGCCTGCAGTACGTCGTGCGCATCGGCCAAAACCTTTAGCCGTTCGAGCAGATCCGCGTCGCCCTCTGCCCGCGGCACGACCTGCCGCTTGACCGCCCGGTCGAGATCGCCCTGCCCAAGGTTCAGTTCGAACAGTTCGTTCCGAGCCGCCACGAAGGCATTACGCAGTTGGGTGGTCTCTTTCGGCGCCAGCGGCGCCTGGATCTCGATGCGGTTGCCCGCCACGGGCCGCCACACGAGGTTGCGAACACCGTTGGGATCAACGCGGCGGCGCAGCACGTCGATGACCGAATCCACGACGGTGGGGCCATCGTCGCCCGGCTTCACATCCACCTGGTAGACGAAGACGGTGCCGCCCGCCAGGTCAAGACCGGGTTTTAGCGTCTTGTCGATCGGGTAGAGCGACAGGATGGCCAACGCCATCACGACAACGATCAGAAGCAACTTCCTGAGGTTCTTGCTTTCCATAGAGGCCATCCGGTACTGCGTTACGGTGTCTCCGACCGCTCAGAGACAACCGACTGGATAGCGGATCGGCCGAACTTGATGCGGGTGTTCGCATTTTCGTCGACCTTCAGCACGATCTCGGTGTCACGAATTTCTACCACGGTTCCGAGCATTCCCCCCACGGTCTGGACCTTGTCCCCCTTGGTGATGCTGGCGAGCAATTTCGCCCGCTTCTTTTTCTCTTTGCGTTGCCCTCCCATCATGAAGATGAAGAACACACCCATGACTAGGAGGATCACGAGCATCGGCGGAAACGCCGGCTCGGCCTGCTGCCGACCGCCCCCGGCACCCGGCGCCGGTACGGCACCCCCCTCGGCACCTTCGGTGGCGCCACCGGTGACTGGATTCGCCGCATCCATCTGGTCCGGCAGTTTCGGTGCTTCGTGCTGCGCCAGCACGAGAAGTTCAATTGTGTCCATCGAGATCGACCCCTGTTCAGCTCTGCCCCCCCTCGGGACGTCACGGTGCCTCGAGCGTCGCCCGGCCCACGGTAGCCAAAGACCAGTCATTGTGGGCGATCGAGTCGCGAATGTCCAACATGAAGCGTTGGAAATGGCAGATGTTATGGAGGCTGACCAGCAGGGGTCCCAGCATCTCACCCGCCATGAACAGGTGCCGCAAGTAACTGCGCGAAAAGGGGCCGCCGCCCACGCCGGTGCCAGCAGGATGGGCCGAGCAGACGGGACAGTCACAGGCGGCGTCCAGCGGACGGGGATCGGCAGCAAATCGTGCGTTGCGCAAACGCAGTTGCCCTTCCCGCGTGAAGGCATTGGCATTGCGGCCGTTCCGCGTGGGCAGGACGCAGTCGAACAGATCCACCCCGGCCTGCACGGCGGTCAAAATGTCCCGCTCATACCCCACCCCCATGAGGTAGCGGGGCCTCTGGGCCGGCAGCAGTGGGGCCGTGTGGCGAACCACCCGTTGGAGGGCATCGAACCCCTCTCCCACCGCCACACCCCCGATGGCATAACCGGGAAGGTCGTATTCCAGTACCCGCTGGGTGCACCAACTGCGACGCCCGAGGTCCGTTCCCCCCTGGATGATCCCGAACAGCGCCTGGTCGTGTCGCCGCCTGTGGGCGGTCACCGACTGGCCGAGCCATTGCAGTGACCGTTCGCACGCCTGCTGGACCCGCGTCGCCTGGGCCGAACTGCCGGTCTCCGCAGCGGGCGGGCAATCGTCGAACGCCATGATGATGTCGGCCCCAAGGGCGTTCTGCACGGCGATCGAGCGGGCGGCGGTCAGATGCACGGTGGCGCCGTCGATGTGGCTCTTGAAGGTGACGCCGTCGGCATCCACGCGATTCAGATCGGCAAGGCTGAAGACCTGGAACCCGCCGGAATCCGTGATGATCGAACCCGGCCAACGCATCCAGCGGTGCAGGCCGCCCATCTCCGCCACCAGGTCAGCGCCCGGCCGCAACATCAGGTGGTAGGTGTTGACCAGCATCGCGTCGGCACCGGTGCCGGCCACCAAGTCGGAAGCCAACCCCTTCACCGCGGCTTGGGTGCCCACGGGCATGAAAGCAGGCGTGGCCACCGTCCCGTGGGGGGTGGTCATGCGGCCGACGCGAGCCTGGCAATCGTTGGCCTGGTGCAGGATGTCGAAGGTCAGCGGGGTCGGCATGGCATCCCGTCACCTTGCCTCGCGCTGTCGCTCCGTGGCTTTCTGGAGCGTGCGCCTTTCGGCCGGCGACAGGCCGTGCAGGCCCTGTGCCTTGACCTTGCTCAGGATGCGGTCCACTTCCTTGGTATCACGCTGACTGGCCTCCCGCTTCTTCTGCCAGCGGCCCTTCCCAGTACCACGTCGGTGGGTGTTGTCGACCCAGTCAAGGCGTCTGGGGTTTCGGACCAGGAAGAACCCCAACGCTGCGCCGCCGAGGTGGGCAGCTTCACCCCCGGCATTCCCGCTGC
>Ga0310342_100001554_pt1 | contig 14317 bp, 20 predicted proteins | sample S15DNA20500_MG_FD_206155 | JGI IMG/M metagenome (GOLD analysis project Ga0310342, IMG submission 206155) | Marine microbial communities from station ALOHA, North Pacific Subtropical Gyre - S1503-DNA-20-500_MG | ecosystem: Environmental > Aquatic > Marine > Oceanic | place: Pacific Ocean: North... | reverse complement strand
CAAGGCAATATAGTTCCGGTGCCTCTGCTTTGCTATAATATTCTAATTTTCCTTGAGCATTAATAGCTAGGTCTAACAAATCCAATAAATGCTTTTCTTCATCAAAGTAGTCAAGAGAGCTAGTAGTGGGGAATTTGGATGAAGATTGTGCGTCACCTCCTGTTGAATTGGTCGAACAGAAAGAAAGAGTTAATACAAGGGTAACAGTTAATAGGACAAAAGAAGTCTTTTTCAAAATAAAATTCATTATAAATTTCTTTATTCAGGAGATTCAGGAATGTCGTCAGTAGCTTTTACTTCTAAACTTGCGGGTTTAGCACAACCTACGTATTTTAACTTAACTACATATCCGTCTTTAAGCATATCTTGCAGTGCTTCAACCCCCCTTCCTTTAATAGTGCCTTCCCAATTATTTAGGAAGTCGTTACATTCTTGTTTAGTGTCAAAAATTCTACTATAAACATTAATAATTTCTTCTCTTTGATCACCTTCGGGTGTAATCACCGCAAAATTAAAAAGTAACATGAAAATTTCGATCATTTATAAATCCTCAGTTATCAGGTCATGGTATTGCCTGCCTCATTAGAGTATTATAATACGATAGTATTACTATAAAGTCAATCGAAATTTTAATAATTTGGTAAAGTCTACCAAGGTCGTTTAAATTTTACCCTAAGCCAAGCTCTTTCATGGAAGTAGTACAATGCCATTTTAGTAAATACTTCAATTGATGCTATAGCAGCCGCAAAAGAAAATTTACCTATTATAAAATAAGAAATAATAAATGTGTCAGTAGTTGCTAGTATACGCCAACTTAAAGTTTTATATATAGATCGAAGTCTAGAAACTTTTACTATTTCCTGAGCTTCCCATGCATATTTTGTGTCTGGATTTCGCCAGTAGCCGTGTAAGGTTATTTGTTTTTCTATATCAGAAACAGATTGATGTTTATTGATGTCTTTCAAAATGGAATACCTCTTTTGAATTATAGGAATTAATTATCCTAAATTAAGAGGCATAACCAGCATGTAACATATGTATATGGCACCATTTTTCAAATTCTGTAAAGCCCCCGATTAACTCATTATCTATAAAAATTTGCGGCACTGTTCGAGCATTTGGAATTCTTTCAAGTAGCGTTTCTTTAGTAATGCCCTCAGATCCTATTTTATATTCTGTATATGACATTTCATGTTTTTCCATTAACTTCTTTGCCATATCACAATAACCGCATAGTCCTGTACTATAAATTTCTACTTTCATTTACCCTGTCCACGATATTTTTTATAGTTTGCTCTTTTGTGCTTGTTCATACTAGAGGTTTTAATCATTGTATGATTACCACCCATAGATGTTTTCTTTTTTGATGTTTGAACTGAACCTAAAATTCCAGCTGATTTTGACTTAGCCATATTTTTTCCTCCAAATAATTTATTTGAATTGTATTTACTATTTAATCAAGGTTGACAAACAGATTATAAGATAGTATAAATAACATGCAACGTTGAAGTGATTTGAACGCTGTACAGGACGCGGGGGCGGTACCCGCCGCCTCCACCAAAAGAGGATTAGATTATGGATAGGTTTATGAGAGAGGTGCAAGATGAAGTACCTCCGGAACAAAGTAGATTCCTTACCAATTCCCGCCAGGAAAGCTCTAGGATATATGTTTAAAGCATATATTGGTTGGAGTATTTGTGCGGATTTGATTATTATAGGTGGAATATTTTACCTAATCTTTTTTTGATGGGGGCGAATTAGGCTCGACTGGCAGGTATTAGAAGAATGGAGTTGTCCCGATCTAAGCTGGGTAATGCGAAGAAAATTGTAAATGCAAACGATAATTTTGCACATGAGGAATTTGCACTAGCTGCATAATTTCCACGGGGTTCGGAGGCGCCTGTCAACAGAAGCCTCCACTTTTTATTAAATATAGTTGTAATGTTTAACAACGTAAAAATTGGAATTTTTGGGGCAGGTTTAATAGGTAAGGCGGCCTATAATCTTTTAAAAGATAATACGTCTTATAATATTACAATAGTAGATAAGTTACCTCCAACTAAAGAATCTAGCCACATCCAATTAGATATAGAAGATCGCAAGTTACTCCAAAATTTTATTAAAGATAAAACACTTGTTATTAATGCTCTTCCTTATACAGCAAATTTAATTATTTACAAAGAGTGTTTAGAATTTAATGTTCCTTATTTTGATTTTTCTGAAGACTCGAATTTAGACGATTGGATTTTTTCAGTCCAGTCAGATTTATCAAAGTTACCCTTTACAATGCCACATTGTGGCCTTGCTCCTGGAATGACTACTGTTATTGCAAACCATTTAGCAAAAGACTTCACTGTAGTAGATAATATTAGAATTCGAGTAGGAGCATTATCTCAAAATGCAACTAATAAATTAAAGTACCATTTAACTTGGAGTGCAGATGGTTTAATAAACGAGTATGAAGGAGACTGTGCTGTACTTAAAGACGGAAACTATTATACAGTGCCACCGCTTACAGATTATGAAACGCTAGTATTAGATGGTAGAGAGTATGAAGCGTTTAATACTAGTGGAGGTTTGGGTACATTTGCAAATAGTATAATAGAAAATAAAGAAGAACGTTTTAGTAATGCAAATGTTAACTATAAAACTCTTCGACGTATCGGCCATTTTGACTGTATTGATTTTTTAATGAATGATCTAAAAATTCCTAAGAAAGATTTAATTAATATTATTAAGAATGGTGTATCCTATACAATACATGATTGTGTAATTATTTTTATCACCGTTAATGGACATATAAATAGTGCGTACGAAGAAAAAGTTTACACCAGATTTTTTTATCCAGAAGATATTTATACAGCTATAGAAATGACAACAGCTTCGGGTTTATTAACAATGGTTGAATTATTCTTAGAAGGAGACTTACCTACAATTGGTTATTGTAAACAAGAAGATATTAATTTTGATTCTTCTTGCAGTACTGTTTTTGGTAAAATGTATAAAATTTAAAAGCGAGGTAATATGGACATAGAAGAATTAGATATTCCAGAGTATGAACGGGTAGTACACGGAACAGATCATGAAAGTGGTTTGGATTGTTTTATAGCAATTCATTCAACAAAACTAGGACCGTCGTTAGGTGGTGCAAGATTTTGGAAATATGAACGGAGCTATGATGCTATAGAAGATGTATTGAGATTAGCAAAAGGAATGACTTATAAAAATAGTTTAGCTGGTCTAGATTGTGGCGGCGGCAAAGCTGTTATAAATTTACGCAATGCAGAAAAAACTCCTGGACTATTAATAGAGTTAGGTAAAGTTGTTGAGAGCTTACAAGGAACATATATTACAGCAGAAGATGTAGGAAGTTCACCTGCTGATATGCAAGAAATTAATAAGTCAACTAAACATGTTGTATTAGCAGATAGAGATCCTAGTCCTGCAACTGCATTAGGCGTAATAAGAGGAATGGAAGCTTCAGTTAATTTTTTAAGACAGGAAATGGCACCAGGACAAAGTTTAAAAGATTTACATATTTCTATTCAAGGATTAGGACATGTAGGAATGGCATTAGCTAGAATGCTAAATGATAAAGGTGCAAAATTAACAGTTACTGATATAGATAATAATAAATGTTTGCATGTGGCAGAAGAGTATGATGCTGCTATAGTTGAGCCTGACAATATTTTTGATGTTGACTGTGATATTTTTGCTCCGTGTGCATTAGGTGCATCTGTTAATAAGGAAACTGTTGAAAGATTAAATTGTAAGATTTTGTGCGGTGCCGCCAATAATCAATTAAGTACTTCAATGATTGGTTATGCATTAAAGGATAAAGAAATTATAAATGTTCCAGATTTTCTTGTTAATGCAGGAGGAGTAATTGATGCATATAAAGATTTTGGGCTCATACCTACAGATTTTCATGTAGCAAATATTATTGATGGAATTTATGACAGAGCTTTACAGTGTTTGAGAGCAGCTAACGATTTAGATATTCCTACAAATTTAATGGCAGAACAAATGGCTCAAAAACGCTTAGAAAGTGTTTAATGCCCCCGCACCTGACCTACTGATGGCGGCTTAGTAGCACTGAAACCCATTGCTCGTGCTGGATCTCCACCAGTCTGAATATTACTTGTTTCGTCATTAGTCGTTTCTTCACCAGGAGATATTACTTCTGGTTCAGTTGATCGAGGTTGTCCTCCTCCTGTATTTGAAAAGCCAGCAGTTGGATCTTGAGGAGTAGGTCGCTCACCATAATCTTTACCATGTAAAGGAGAATCAGGTAATATGAATGGAACATATTTTTGACGTTCTTCTACAGCATCTCCCCTATGAGATTTTTCCTTTTTAGGCTTCTTTTTTGGAATTTTCACTTCAATTGGACTGCCACCTCGTTGTTTATTAAGTTGTACTAAGGCCTTATGTAGTTCTTTATCATAATCAACAACATAAGCACGGGGTATTTTATCATTGAGCAATATGCCTAATTTAGTTAAGAAAGTTAAAGGGCTATCTTTAGTTTCGCGGGGAAGTAACCAGAGATAAATTGCTCCATCTATACCTCTTTTTGCGCTAGGTTCTTCTATATACGATCCTATTAAGTAATATTTTTCATTGTTAGGGTGTCCTTTATTAGGAAATCCATAAATGCCTTGTAATCCTAACCAGGCACTAGCAATAGCAAATAATAATAAACTTGTAACTAATGCTTTAGTCCACCACTTTGTATCTACTTTATTAATAAAAATCCATAGTACCGTGGCACCAATTAATAATAGTACCATTACTAAGAATACATGACCTTGAATATGCATTACTAATTTTTCTCCCTATTGTGTTGCTTCACCAGCATCACCAAAATTACCCATTCCGTTTTTAGGATCTTTAACTATAGGATAAGGTAATTCGCTTAATTCTTCTACATTACCATCTTGATTTACAACAAAACGTACAACTGTTTGTTCCTCACCTTTAATAGCTAACAGAACTTTTCTAACATAAACTATGCCATATGGATTTAATTTTTCTACTGTAACAGTAACAGGTATTATTTCAAAATAATCTTTGTCGAATACTTCATTTCTCGGAACTCGTCTATATAAATGTACGTTGACAATATATTCTCCTGGGATAATACCTCTAATAGTTACATGTTCTACATTATGTCTAACTGTTAATTGTTCACCTGTGGGCGTAATAATTGTATCATTTGCCCTTCCCAGATCATCTCTATCTAGGTTCATTAAACCCCTGTCTTTTTGTTTAAAACCTACGATTGTTCCTGCGGGATCTCTAACCCACGTATCTACATCATCTTCTGAATTTGCTGGCCAACCAACAGTAATTATAAATTCAGCAACTATTTCAACATTAGATTTTTTAGCAACTGGATTTATTAGAATAAATGCTAACACGAAAAGAAAAACAAATCCTACTAAGGTATTGAATAATAAATCAATAAATGCGATTTGAGAACCGTAAGTTCTAGTCCGTCGTGCGTTTGTCATCCAGGTACCTTTCGAGGTCTTGCTGAAGTCTAAAGTACTGGAATTTTAACAGGGTACTACTTATTAAACCTGTTAGTGTAGTATATAAAGCAGTCGACATTCCAACTGCCATATTTGCCAGTGCTTGTTGGACTGAAGACACGTCTGCTATGTTTATGCCTATAAATGCACCCGCCAGCATTAGGATAAAACCAGCAACTGTGCCTATTAGACCCATAGTTAATAATACATCTGATGCAAACCATCCTGACTCATGACGTCCGTTAATATTTTTAACTTCGTCTATTTCACCATTAACCCATCTGCTTAATAACCATGATTCATAACCGCAGTGAACTGTCATTACGTAAAAAATAGAAAGTATTAAAAATGATAATTTGGTTTTATCATTTGCCCATAAAATGTTATGTATATCAAATATAAATAAACCGATAGTAGTTATTATTAATAAACTAAAAAACCACCACCATTTTAAAAATATTGAGTGTTTTCGAATAGTTAATGTATCCATCATGTAAATATTTATCTGATTTTATTTAACTGATTAAAGTATAAGATAAATAATATGCGTTAATACTAGTATATTATAACAATAGGGAGGATATATGAAAAACTTAGTAGCTGGTGTTGTTTTATCTTTAGCAATGATCGGTACTGCATATGCAGGAGATTTTGATGGAGATTATGGAGTAGATTTAGGAGCATCTGTTAGTACTCGCGGATTGACAATTTCACGAGATCGTGAAAGTAATCTTCGAGTAGAGTATTTGCGAGGTATTCCAGGATTTACAGCAGGAGGTAGTTTATTTTATGATCGTGATAGTTCTAATGCGAATATTATAGGTATTGGTTTTCGTGCAGATCACGATTTGGGAGCAGGTGTTGAGGGTGGACTAGGTTTTGGTAATATTTCCCTTGGTACTGACGTAGGGTGGAATTGGACTAATTCTGATTTATTTACAGAAACAGAAATTAGATATACCTTAGCTGGTATAGGTGCTTATACTACCCAATTTTTAGATGTTGATGATTTTAAATATAATGGTATGGATTTGGGTTTAAATTATACTTTAGCACTTTCTGATAATATTTCAGTAGTTCCTAGTATAGAGATTCCATATGATGATGATTGGAATAGGCAAGACGCAGTAGCACAACTTTATTTTAAGGTTACTTTTTAAAATAATATAAATAAAATTTCTTATGGCAAAAGGAAAACAAAATAAAGTATTAATGGTACCCGAAGACTCTCCTAAGAGTTTTGGGTATAGTTACACTGTTGAAAAAAGTAAAGCTATGTTGCGAGGGAATACTAAACTACGAATGAGAAAGTATGATCCCTCGCAACGTAAGCATGTTTGGTTTATCGAACGTAAATTACCTTCGCATACAAAATAAATTACATAGAGTTCTTTTTTTCTTGAATTTCAGCTCGACGTGTCTTTGCTAATTTTCCAAGATTACCAAGTGCCTTGCGAGCTCTTGCAGCCGCAGCCTTAACACCTTTACCGTCAAATGTTTGGGCTTCGGTAATATAATTATTAAATGCTTGTACAATTTCTTCGTGTATTGACATAATTTCTCCTTTTTAAATTTTTAAACCTGTTGTTCCTTCAATATATGTTTTGGCAAAATTAGTTTCAGTTTTTGCCATACCTATTACAGAATTAATATTGATGGTAATTTTAGCTTCAGCATCTACAGTCATCATGTAAGCGCCAAAACCTATTCCTTCAGGTGTATGTATTAACATAAGAGGTTTAGATACTTTATAAACAGTATCGGTTTCTTCTTCATATTTTCCGACAACCTCTTCACCGGAAGATAACTTGAAGCTCACTATATCGCCTTTTTTAACAGGGGATTCTATTAACATTAAAAGTCCTTATTGTATTTCACAAAATCCAGCACTACACGCAAGTTCGTGTGATGCGATTGTCATGTCTGATTTTTCATATTCTGTAAGTTTTGACCAATCAACTGTTTTTGGCATTTTCTTTAATAATGATTTATATTCATTTTCATTACAGTCTTGATAGGGTGCTTGTGCATAAGAATGTTCAGAGTGAGGAAGAAAACTTACTCCACTCATTCTATCAAAATTTTCATAAACCCATGCACCAACAGAAAACCATTCGTCCTCTTTAACAGAAATTGTTACAGAAGGTTTGTGTTCACACCAATTTTCTTGATATATTTTCCATAATTCCAGTTGTTCAAGTGCAGATGTATCACTACGGAATATTGAAGATTTATCTACTTTAACGGGAAATGAAAATACAGAAGTATGACTAGGATTCATTGTGTCGTCTTCTACAGGAAATCCTTCAGCTGTCATCATCCGTGTAAGAGGATCTTTTTTATCTCCTCGCACAGTACGAATGTAGAAAGGATTATGTCTTGCGTGTATACCAGATGCAGCGTCTACTAATTGACTAACTGTTCCGGAAGGTTTAACACATGTTACAGCAACACTTTGTTTAATACCTATTTTTTTTGCAAATTCAGCATTAGTTTTAATTGCATGTTCCCGTAGTTCTTGAAGAAGTTGTTGAAGTCCGTCTTTTTTGCCATTTGTAAAAGCACAATCCATAATACCTGTAAGAGATACTCCTAATAAACGTTCTTCTTCACAATTCTTTTTCCAAGCAGCAGAAACATATTTAAAATTTGTAAGAGTAGATTGCATTGTTCCTAGCATTGTTGCAAGCCGAACTTTTTCTAAAAGAGTTTCTTTAGTATCAGTAGGACGGACAACAACTTCTGATAAATTACAAAATTCTCGGCTTCTTAAAATTATTTCAGAGCAAGGATTTGTTCCAAAATCCCAACCTTCTGTTTCTCGTCTACCATTTAATGAAGCCCGTTTAATTGCACTTTCTCGATTAAAAATACCGCGTTCACCTGATTTAGATTCATAAAGAGATTTCCATTCATCCATAAAAACACCAATGTCTGGTTTCTCTGTATAACATGCAGAATTGTTTGCAAGTCTTCGTTGAGGTTCTGCATTCCACCACTGTCCCATTTTTGCACTACGCATACGATCATCTGATACATTGGATAAACTAATTAATGCAGATCTACGAACGCCTCCTACAACTACAACTTCTGCAATTTTACATACAATGTCATGACATTCTATAGAAGATAATTTTCGTCCTGCTGCACTTCGAAATATGTTAACTACAAAATTAAAAAGTGATTCTAAAGGATCTGGTCCAGATGCTCTTCCTCCAAAAGTTTTAAGAGGAGCCCCTGCGGGTCGTACCTTAGTTAAATCCCAGCGCGGAATTTGTCCAATGTATAACATACCAATAAGTTCTTTAAGACCCTTAGCCCAACCTAGTTTACTATCTGCAATGGTAATTGTTGTGTCGGTATAATGAAACTCATCTCCAATTATCGGAAGTTGGGAAACAAATTGACGTTCTACACTGAAACCAATCCCAGTACCATTCATTAATATATAAAGAATTTCATCAAATGCATGAACTCGATTTATTGCAACATACGAACAGTTATATCCAGCAATATTTTCTCGTTTAAGTGCTTCGCCTGCAGTCATGAGACAACGCATCGAAGGCATTATTTGTAAATTTAGTACTCCATTTTCTAACTCATCTCTAATAGCTTTAGTTAGTTTATACTCATGCATTTCGTTTAAATGTTCAGCAAAAAAATCAAAATACCTTCCTACAGTTTCACTCCATTTTTCTCTTCGCTCTTTCTCAGGTAACCATCGAGAATAACGTGAAAGATGGATAAATTCTTGATACTTCGTTGGAAGGTAGTTATTCATTTGTGCTGCGGTCATCTTTATTTTCCTTTAATATTATTTGTTAGATATTTACTATTATTGTACTCGTACGGAGTAGTTTATGAATTTGCGGAATTCAAGCCAATTCAACAGCTTTGAGAAGAAGCTTTTTTGAATCATTAAGCTGCTTGCTTGTTTTTAACTCTAAATGTAAGAGTAGATTGATCGTCACCGGGCATGGTGCTAGTATAAGACACTGCCACAGTTTCGTCTGTAGCATCACCATTTTCGTCTGTTAATGCAGTAGAAAATACAATATTATTAAGGTATGTTTCGTCACCTGTATAATGGAAATCGTCTGCAAACTCAATGTCTTTAGTTGAGCCGTGAATATCAATTGACAGTGTACCAGACCGCATAGTATTATATGATTGACTAGCAAGAGTATAATCAATTTCAAAAGATTGATTAGTTACTTGAGGAAGTTTAAATAATTTTATAGCGGCTCCAGTTGGCATAGACACCGAATGATCGGACCCCCAAGTCCAATTAACAGGACCTTCAACTTCTGGTATATAAGGTGAATTTGTTAAGTATGTTTGATCGTAAGATAATACTGCTGTTCTAGAAAAATAATCATTTTCACTTACGTTACCTACTTTATTAAATTTTATAATGCTTACTCCTCCCACTCCATCACCACTTCCATCGTTTCCTACTGATACAAACCTATTATGTGAACTAACATTGTTTATACCTTGTTGAACCCAAATTCCTTGAAAATTAATTCTTTCAAAAAAGCAGTGAGTTATTGTATTCTTAAATGGACCTGTTTTTTGGCCTGATGCCCCTAGTACCATATCAACACCAAAAGTAAATCCATATCCTAAATCTTTAAATGTACAATCATTCCATAAATTATCACTTATGTCCCAATTGCTCATTACACCGTAACTATATCCTTGTATGTTAACAGTGTCAAAAGTATTACCTGAAGATTCTACGTCACCACTTAAACTATTAAGTTCCATGCCCATATCAGATGAAAAGTCTGTAGGTATTGATTCACCTGATACCCATGGCCCTGAAATCTTTATATTTTTAAAAGTGCTATCTCTACATGATTGTAATACTAAGCCTCTTCCTAAAGGAACAGTAATATCTAATGTTAAGTTTTCTATTCTTAAATGCCTTGCTTGATTTAGATAACTTGAACCGCTATCATCATCTCTAGTAGTTTTCTCAGCAATACCGCTTGCAAGTTCATTTTCTGTTTTAAAGAGAGGACCAGCAGTTGATTTTCTAATTATAGTTTTGTCTACGCCTGCACCCACTATCGTAACAAAAGGTGGAAGATAAATGGTACTAGTTACTGAATAAATTCCAGGATCTAAATATAATGTTACGCGACTTATTTCTGAACCAATAGTTGCAGCGTTCATATAAAGTTGATCAATTGCTTGTTGCAATTTAACAGTGGCATCATCTAAAGCAATGCCAGTAAGTCCAAATGCTCTACCAGTTACCCAATCATCTAATCTTGCTTGTAAAGTTCTAAGATGAGGTTTAGTAGGAGATTCACCTGTAACAATATATGGATCACCTGTGCGCCATCCATATGTATCTATTAATGAAAAAAGATTATCGTGCTCTGTTAGAATTTTTGTATTGCCCACATCTGGAGCACCTTCTGATACTGCACCATTTCCGACATAAAGTTCCTGAGTGTCAATGGCCCAACCAAATTCACCACTAGATAATTGAGGTAAACCAGAACCTGTATTTTTTTGACCTCTACGAATTTGTATTTTTGAAATTTGAACTACGGCCACTTGTTTGTTCTCCTACGTTATTTAAATATATTTATCGTAATATTCATAAAGACGGTCATACCATTTATTTTTCCAATAAGTGTACTCATCAGGCCAAAGATCAAATTGTTGATATGTTTCTCCTCCAAGTTCTACGCTGTCGTCGCCTCTACTGCACATAAACACATGTCCCTCTTGTAAATTAGTATTAAACATTTCATTGTGTGCTTCAGAGTAAGCTACTAGTTGTAAGAAATAATCGTTCACCCATTCTAATTTTTTAGGCTTATTAGTTTGCTTAAAGTCCATTATACAGGGTTGATCTTTATACAAACCAACAAGATCTGTTGTTCCTGCATACATTTGAGGTATATAAAGAGAAATTTCAGACCCCCATATCTCGTTTACATTAACAAGTGCATTATCTCGCACTTCTTCAGCCATTTTGTGTGCTTTTTTTGCAAAAGGATTACTTCCTGCTGTAGGCCACTCTCCTGTAGCTATATATTCTTCTAAATACTTGTGCATTCTGGTACCTACACCAGCTGCTTCGGTAGTAATTTGTTTGGCTTTTATTTCGCCGACTCTTTTACGCCAAGCAATTAAATGAGTCTTATCTTTAGTAGCATCAAGTATTGTAGTAACAGATGATACTGCTTTTCCGTCTGGAGTAAGGTATTTTCTTTTACCTTCTACACTTTTTCTTTCAATAAGTTGGTAGTTATATTTTTCCGTAATTAGATGCATGAGTGTCCATGTTTAATAATACTATATATTATATAGTACAAATTATTGTTTGTCAAGGGGTTTTTTAAGTTTGTAGCGAAGCGCCAGGATCTGTTGCTCTTTTAGCCATGTTACTAACTACATTACTATCAGGAGCAGCGTCTGCTTGAGGTACATCAGAAACAGGTTGGCTAGTTTTAGGTTCAACTCCTATTTCGTTAAAGTTTTTCACCATAGTTTTGATTCGAGGATCAGTCTCGTAAGCTGCTCTAAATGTAGGATAGCTAAACGCTTCACCACCTACATTTTGCATGAGTTTATTAAGATCTAAATTTCGAGAATTGGGTTTTATATTTTCTTGGCTAGGTTTATCAAAGTGTAAGAAAACTGATTGATTTTTACTGTCAGCACTACTAATTACTAATCTTAAGATTTGAACTAGTTTGCTAGGTTCGTCTGCTTCAACTATTTTTTTTTTGGACTTAAAATTGTACCAAGTCTGCGTGAAAGTTCAATTGATTCACGTTTTGCCCGACCAGCTTCTTCAGCACCACCAGCTGCTGCATCAGCGGCTGCAAATTCATCGCCAGCTTCTTGGTCTACTGTTGGCTCCATTTCTGGCTCGCCTGCTGGCGCCATACCTTCAGCACCCATAGGCTCGGCTACTGGACCACCTTCACCTGTTAACATACCAACACCTGTTGTAAGTGCAGTACGAGTAGTTTCCATTGTATCATAAAGTGATTCAAGTGCAGGTTTTACTGTGCCTACAAAACCATCTGATTGTTCAATTCCTAGTTCGTCGCGAATTGCATCTGCTAGTTCTAACATAGACTCAGTTTGCATTTCAGCAGTATCTTCCATCCAACCAGTAACTCGATCAACCATATCTTTAGCAGCCATTACTAGTTCTGCTTCATCTTCTTTACCTTCTGTTACTTCGGAAGATTCAATAGCTTTTTCAGCACCTTCTGGCGGAACAGCCTCACCGTCTACAATCTTTACTCTCATACCCCATATTCTAGAATCAAATGAATCTTCACCTAAAGCAATAGCTATCCTCATTGCTTTGGTATCATGGGCAATTGCTGCGGTTCTTTTTGCATTACCTACAATAGAGCTTATAGTTCCATAAGCAGCTAAAGCCAATGCTACAAGTCCTATTGCAATAACAGGAAGCCCTACTTCATTTAGTTGCTCTGATTCGTCTACCGTGTCGTGCTTGTGAGGCTTTTTGCCTCCAGCGTGTGAATGGAAAGTTCCATCATCATGCTCGTGTTCTTGATCTGCATCTTGATCTGCTTGAGTTGCTTTTCTCTTATAAGGACCTTTTGGTGCTTTAATAGTAGGAACATCATCTTCAGTAGTTTTCTTTGCTTTCTTCTTTCGTCCTTTCTGAGGAATTTCTTCTTCGTCTGCTGCTTTTTCGTTCTCAGGACTAAATTCAACTAGCTGATCTTCACGCTCACTAATTTCACGATTTAAAATATCAAGGAAAAGTTTAGATTTTTGATAACCGTCATCTGTATGAACAGTATCAAAGCTCTCTGTAGTTTCTATTTGGGAAAGTTTTGTACGCACTTTATTACGTGCATCTTGTAGTTGTTCCAATGTAAATGAATCAACATCTATTCGTTTGCCATATAGTTTAGCTAAGTTTTGGTTTAAACTGTTAACAGTAACTGGTTTTGATATTTCATTTATATTCATTCTACTTTCCCTTAATAGATTTACTAATATACTTTATTTATGCTAATTGTCTAGAAAAGATAAAGCTGTTAAGGTTTTCCTCTGCACTTAAAGTTTTATCTTTTGCCACTTGATAACGGGTTCTTGCAATTTCTCGTTTAAAACTATCCTTTGTGGTTTTAAGACTGTGCTTGTAAAATACACAATCATTATAATTTTTTTCTATAATATGGTCTAATTTTTGTATTTCTTCAATAGGATCATCACCTTTGGCTAGATTTTTTGCAAGGGCAATTGCGCTAGTTTTAGAAAATACTTTAGCAACTACAGAGTTTTGTTTACAATTGAAAATTACGTAGTTGTCTTTTTTCCTTCTTATAGCATATCCACCTATACGGATACTATTTCCTTTTGCATATGGAAAAAGTGAAATATCTAAATTAGAATCTATAATATCGTCTAAATCTTGAAGGATTTTTGCATTAAAGTTCATTGTTTACTACTAAAATTGTATTTTTATACTTAACCTTACTTACCATACTTTTACGAACTAGGTTTTCGATTATGAATTGATCTCTTTCTGAAAAAGTAGCCAATGTTCGTGGCTTGTCTAGTTTTTTTCTAATTGCTTTTTCTTCATTACTTAAATAAATTTTAAATTCTGAAATCAATTCATTAAGTTTCATTTATATGTTCCTTTAATCGTAGCTGTAAGAAGAACTAGCAGCTGGACGATTTCCTTCTCGTAGTAATTCAAATAATTTATTATGTTGTTCTATAATAGCTGTTTCTTTATCTTTTAATGCTTTCATATC
>Ga0310342_100001552_pt1 | contig 14338 bp, 7 predicted proteins | sample S15DNA20500_MG_FD_206155 | JGI IMG/M metagenome (GOLD analysis project Ga0310342, IMG submission 206155) | Marine microbial communities from station ALOHA, North Pacific Subtropical Gyre - S1503-DNA-20-500_MG | ecosystem: Environmental > Aquatic > Marine > Oceanic | place: Pacific Ocean: North... | reverse complement strand
CACATGGATGGTAATTATTACCAGCCGCCTTAACACAAATTATACCTGAATCTGTTAATTGTTCTTGTTCAACATCCTCTGAAGCATTTACATAAGGAAATTTAGTTGCTACCATTCCGTATTGTGCAAAGGCAGTAGTACTAAAAGATTGTGCAGTAATATTTTGATCTACACCTTTATAAAAGACATGAGTAATTGGACTTGGATACCCAGCACTCCAACCCCAACTTTGATTTACAATAGTTGGACGTTTAAATCCTGTATTGGGATCTATAGGTTTCTTTTCGTGCCAAACTCTAATAAGATCAAATTTGTCAGCACCGGAGATTTGGTTTGGAGATCCACCATAATGTCTTAAAGAATAAATTTTTGCATTCTTGGCCCAACCAAATGTTTTACCTGCGGCAATACCTGCTACGTGACTTCCATGCTGTCCTGCATTATTACCATCTGAAAATCCATTAGTATAATGTCCTGCTGGCATAGTTCCTGCAATACCTGTAGACGCATACCAATCTATTTGTTCAAATCTTGTATTACCTTGTGCATCTTCCCATTCAGGATGACCAAAAGGTTCAATCCCATCATCTTGAATAACAATATCAACACCTGTACCGTCTAAACTATATGTATAATCTGCTGAATATGTGTTACTTGATGAAGCAGAATCAAATTCTTTAATTATATGTCTATATAAACCCCAGTTTTTTGCATCTTGGTCATTGGATGTAGACCTATCAAACTGTGCAGTTTGTATTTCGTATGGTTCGTGTTTAGCAAGTTTTGGATCAGGTTCTGTTTCTACTACGTATATTCGTGGATCTTTTGATAGTTCTGATGCTTCAGCATCAGTTAGCATATAATAAGTAATTCTATTGTTGGCTTTTTTAGCATAAGCTACATCAACAGTTCTATCTGGAACATTTGCACTAACAGTAGCATCACTAGTTGTATCTCTTTCTAGTTCAGCTTCTATTTCTGCAATATCAATACCTTTTTTAGTAATAACTTTATATTCTTTTTCGTCAGCCATTAACCAATACCCACGTTTGTTGTCATAGCCCTATGAGCCGCGAACGGAAAATAAGCTATTCTATTCGGACCATTCATTAAACTTCTATTATTAGAGAAAAAAGTAGATGGTGTATTTTCGTCTGTTGAACCTTGAAACAATAAATCTTTAACAGCATTATCCTGCCACCATTTACGTAATTGTGCAGGTGTCCAACCTGGATTTAATTGTAGTAATAAACAACTCATTCCAGCAACTTGTGGTGTAGCCATTGATGTTCCACTAAGATTTAATACTGCTGTATCACTTGTATTTGTAGCACTAACTATATCTGTACCAGCCGCCCATAAATCAACTCTAGGTCCTTTATCACTTGAATTATTTGTAGCTTCGTCATTATTATGTAATTCACTGTCTAAGTTACCTACAACAACTGTATCAGGTCCAATGTTACCTGCACCTCTATTATAATATACAGGTTGTCCTGCGGAAATATTTCCTGAATCTACAGTTCTTTTAATATAATTATCATAATCTATATCTGTTGGATAACAAAGTTTTTGATATTGGTTTCCGGCACTTTTAAAGTAGTGTACACCTTCATCTTGCATTTCTTCAACTTCAACATTAAGCTGATAAAGATTTGCATTAAAGCGACCAAATCCGTCACCAATCATTCCGTAGTCAGCACTTTTAACACTTCCTACACTAGCCCCTCTAAATTGAATATCTCCTATTGAAGTAAAGTAGGATTTATAGCCCCAACTTGCACTTACTACTGTTGGTCTTTTAACTCCAGTTACTGGATCTGGTGCTTTAGCTTTATGAAATTCTTTAATAGCATCAAACCAATAACTTGAAGTAACTGAATCCATATCTAAACAGTATACATTGGCATTTTTAGCCCAACCATAATCTTTTCCTACTGCCGTTCCGGCACAATGCGTTGCATGATAACTTGATCCTGATGTATTAGTATAATCTTGAGTAGCTATGCCACTACAATTTGGAAGTGTATTCCATTGAAAAGGTACTAAACGACTAACACCATTTCTATCCTGCCATTGTTCGTGTGTATATCGAAATTTATTTTCTTGGTGTACATAATCAACACCAGTACCGTCTAAATGATAATCATAAGTTGTTCCTGCTGATAAGTCTTGTGCAACAAGAGTACCCCAAGGATTTGTTTTATCAACTTGTCTTACTAATCCCCAATTGCCTCTTGTTGTTGTAAAAGAATCTCTAGTCCAATCAGCAGTTTGTTCATAATCCATCCAGTCATCGTCCCATACAAGAGGAGTATTAACATCACCAATCCTAGGATCTTTTCTAAGTTTTTCTACTTCTTCGTCTGTTAAGGCAACTTCAAAGATACGTTTACTAGAAGGTCTAGTGTTTACATTTTGTACTTCTCTGTCAGGGATTATGTTACTGTCAACGTTAGAGTCTAACGTTGTATCACGGTTAAGGTCGTTAATTATTTCTTCTTTATCAAAGCCTTTGTGTAAAGAAACAACATAATGTTTTTCACTCATAGCTTCTCCTTACACTATAGTTAAGTTACCAACCATTGCCGCATGATTAGTACATTGATATACTAACGCACTATCACTTGTGTTATGTTGTGGTATAAAAGTTTGTGTTCCTGTTGTAGATCCTGTAACACCTTCTGTAAATGCCGCTCCGCCATTACTAATTCTAATTTCAAATGGATGACCTGCACCTGCTAGATTGTTAAAGATATATGTAAATCCTTTGTATAGTGTAAGATCGGGATTATCTACAGTTCCATCAATACCTGGTCCTGCAAATCTATATGCAGATGATCCGTTAGCAGTTACATCATATTCTATAGTAGGACCTGATGATTTAATTGTAATATTACCTTCTGCATCACTTGTTGTATCAATTCCAGTTCCACCACTAAACTTAATACCTTCATTTGTTGAAATAACTCTCATAGTTGAGTCATCAGCACCGATACTAAATGTAAATGGATCTGAAGTTGAAACCCAAGCTGTTCCGTCATGGAATACTAATTGTTTTGCTGAACTGTTATAAATTACATCACCAGCTTGTCCTACAAGATTTCCTACACCGTCAGCATCAAAGCTACCTATACGTAAAGGTGCTTTTTGTACTACAACGGCATTAGCCGCATCTAATATTAAATTACTTGCTGAAGTAATAGTCGGTACGCCTGCACCTGAACTTACGATATCATCTGCTGTTACTTTTGTAAAGACAGCATTAATACCAGTTAATGTGTCAGTTGTTTTGTTATATACTAATCCTGCATCACCACCAAATGTACTGCCGCCATCATTAAATTGAACTTGTGCATCAACACCACCTGGGGTTCCACCACCACCTGTTGCATTAATTGTAATACTATCAGCTGTGTCATCAGTTGTTAATGTTACATTTGTCCCTGCAACAAACGTTAATGTGTCAGTTGTTGTTTCTGCTACAACATTATTTTGTCCTGAAACTGCAATTGTTTTAAATGAAAATTCATTTAATTCACCTGTAGCCGCCGGTGTTACCCAACTTAATACTCCATTGCCGTCTGTTTGCATTAATTGGTTTGCACTTCCGTCACCATCTGGCCAAGTAAATGTTTTACTTGCTGTTACATCAGCTGGAGCCTTAAATGCCATGTAATGTGAATTGTCAGTATCATAATACCTAATTTCTTTAGAAGATGCTATTTTAACATCACCAGTAAAGTTAATTTCGTTTACACCGTTTGCAATTGAACCTGATACATTTAAATTAGTAGCATTAACAGTCGTTCCTGTTACTGACGTTGCTGTTAATGTATTTGTATTAGGATTATAAGTTATTGAAGCATCTGTTCTTAGTTGTTGACCATTACTGTCACCTGTAGCAACAAACGTTACAAATTGTGCCGCCGCTGTTGAGTTAGCGACTGTAGTAACAGTTGCCGCATCAACATTGTTTAATTGTCTTGGTTCCCATTTTGATGTAGAATCTTTGTAACTTAAAACATAGTCATCAACTGGAGCTGTAGTAGTTGTGTCAACATCATTTAAATCGTCAATATTAGTTGGTGCCGCAACGTTTCCTGGTCCCCAAGTTCCTGCACCTGAGTTATATGTTAATACCTGACCGTTTGTTGCTCCAGCTGTACCAACATCTACTAGATCTCCTATGTTACCAACTGTAATTGTTATATTACCTTCGGTGTCACTAGCAGTTGTAATACCAGTACCGCCAACAAATTTAACTGATTCATTTGAACTAATAGTTCTTAATGTTGAATCATCAGCGCCAACGCTAAATGTAAATGAACTTGTATCTAATTTCCATTTAAATGATGTAGTAGCATGATCGTAATATAAAATTTTGTTATGATCAACACTAGTTACTGCATCAACATCATTTAGTTGTGTTAATTTTGTTACACCACCAGCATCTGTTTTCCATTTCCAAGAAGTAGATGGATGATCATAGTATAAAACTTTACCATCATCATTTGCTGTAACAGCCTCAATATTTTTTAAGTCACTTATTATTTTTTGACCTAGATTTAAATTTGCACCTGTTTGTGCATTAACTCTTGAATCAACTCTAGCAAGGGTATAGAATAAGTTATTTGTTCCTTCAGCAATTTGATCTGTTGTTGTACCTGCTGATAGATATCCAACATCATTTGCAAAGGCACTTATAGCATTTGGTACTGTTGGAATAACTGGTTTATTTGTTAAGTCGTTATAGTCACCACTGAATGGATTGTTAAACGAAACATTATTAATTCTGATGTCTGTAGCATTAATTGTTCCAGCATTAGTAACGCCAGCACCACCTAAATCAAGGTTATCACCTACTGGTAATTCCTTAATTTTGTTGCTATCTAAAACGTCAACTATTAGTGGTATTCTATTCGCCATTGTTGTTTCCTATTGTACACATATTTATAGTGCCGCTATCCTTGTTTTAAAATCAGCAAAATCGGTACTTGCCGCGACTTCTGTTTTTAATGTTGCTAAAGTAATTGTTTCATTTTCCCCTGGTATCCAACCACTTAAAGTATCAAATTTTAATACTTGTCCGTTAATCACTGAACCAACACTTACATCTGTTAAACTATTTAAAGTAGTTGGTATAGTTGGAGTACCGCTTAAAACTGCATATGGAATAGTACTGTTAACAGCATCAACTAGTAATGTTGAGTCGTCACCAAATACACTTCCTGTTATATCAGTCTTTTGAGCTATTGTACCGTCGTGTTGTGCATATAGTTCTGTGAAGTTAGCATTAACTTTAGTAAAGGCTGTACGGATCGGATCTCCATCGCCCTTATTTGCACTAGTTCCTATGTTAATATTTTGCTGTGCCATTATACTCTTCCTACCACAACTTCGATAAGTCCTTCACCGCCGTCTGTTTTATCTTCTACTGCTTTACCTATTACAGTTCCGATTTCTGGAGTTGAACTTGCACTTGCAAATCCTTGTGTAGAACTTGTTACAAGCATTTGTCCTTTTTTAACAACTCCAATAGCTTTAACTTTTGTTCTACCTTGTAGTGCTATTGCTGTTACATTAGATCCTTCTAATTCTGAATTCATTAAGTATGCAGGATGTTCTGAAACAACACCAGCAACTCTATTATCGCCTCTAAGTCTTGTAACTGTTAATTCTTCTTCACCACCAAATATTAAAACTGTACCTGGTTCGTATTCTGCATCTGCTGTATAATTTTCTGCCAAGTCAGCATAACGTGCCTCTGTTGCAGTACCACTAAAGACTGTTGCGTACATAGTGTTATATTTTTTAGCCGCAGTACCAATATTATATGTATTATCAAGTTCAGGTTCAAATCCTGTTGCTGTTGCTTTAAGGACTGTTGCTCCATCGGCTACAAGAGCTATTTCACCTGCGCCAGTAAATCCTGTGTTTGCACCTATACTAATACCTGTACTTTGTGCATCTAATTCTCCTGGTGCTTCAATAAATGAACTGTGTATCCAGTCAACACCTAATCTTGATTCACCAGCTAGTGCTGAGTTTTGTTGGAAATTACCTTCTGATACTCCAGTTGCTCCAATGTTAAGACTTCCTGCCATGCTTACAGTTGGATTAGATACACCAACCGAACTCATAAATACTGCACCACCAGGTGTACTTAATTGAACAACATTCCCTGACGTATCTATAATTAAGTAAGAATCAACTTTAATTCCTTGTGAAGCTACATTTCCTAAAGCATCAGTTTTAACAATCTTATTAGCTTCACCTGTTGTTGTTATACTTCCTATTACACCGCCACCTTGTGTCACAATTGTTGAAAATGGAACTTCTGTAACATCACCTGAACTTGAATCTCCACTAGCATGACCTAATGCTGTTCCGTCAGCAATACTGCTTAATTTTGTATGACTTAATGCACCATTTTGTATTGTTACCCAACCGCTTGTTGATGTAAAGATACCACTATCAAAACTAGCAACACCTAAATCACTTTGTACAATTCCTATTTCATTTGCTCTTGTTGTTGCCGCATTAAGATTTAATTTACTTTGTGCTATTGCGGCCGCTGAATTTACATCTGCATTTACAATTTTGTCAGGTGCGTGTCTTAATTCTAATGTTGCACCAGTTTGTGTTCTTTCAACATGAAGTGTAACATCTGTAGCCGCGGCTTCTGTAGCCAATGCATATTCATCAAGTGGTCCTAGTTTTGCTTGAGCTGTTACACCGCCACCAGTATCAACAACATCACCTAAATTAAAATTACCACCTGATGTTAATGTGTATGTTAATAAGTTATGTGCTACGCCACCAATTGAAACGTTTTCAACATCAATAACTGTACCTGTTGCACTAGTACCACTTCCAGTAATAGTATCATTAACTTGGAAGTTACCACCTGATGCTGGTGCTGTATATAATCTGTATTTTCCTGTTGTTACAAGTAATTGTTCTGCCGCGACAGTATTAGTTTCAACATCTAATAATTCTGGAATTGTATCACCAGCCGCAATTAAGCCGTCAACATAACTTTTTGTTGCCGCATCTTGATTGTCTGAAGGATCTCTTAAGTTAGCAACTGTAAATGTTCCACCTGCATTTTGATCGCCAGTAAATGCTAAAACACCACTTCTAGCTAATGCACCTGGACCTATTTGATTACTTACAGCAACCCCGGCATGAGTGAATCCTAAACGTCTATTTACGTAACCTCTAACTGCTGACTCAGTTGGTACTGAATCAGTAGCATTGTCAGTCATGGCATCGTCTGCACTAAACTCACTAGCTACAACACCACGTTTAAATCCTAAACCATCTAAGTTACTTAATGCAATACTCGCCGCGAATGTAACAGTACCTGTACCTTGATCAACTGTAAAGAATCTACCTACTCTAAAGAAACCATCTTGGTCAGTACTTACATAGAATACTCTACCTTTATCACGTTCGTCAACTTCTTTTTCTTGATCAGCATTTTGTGATGGATCACCTAATGTTATATTCGGGAAGTTTGTAGTATTAAAACCACCTGTACCAATATCTAAGAAGTCGTGTCCTGTTGCTCTACAAGTTGAAATATTAATAGTAATATTTCCACCTTCTTCTTTTTGTAGTCCACATCTAAGAGTAACAATTGTTGTAGCATTTACAATCGTACTAACAATTCCAACTGGTGTTGCTGGAACGTTAATATCTGAGCTCTGAAGGTCTTCAATTTCAATTGTTGCAAAAGTCGTTCTATCAGTATAACTTTTAATAATATGAGTTTTACCATCCCAAGCAAAAATCATATCGCCTGCATTTAATCTATCAATATCACCTTGAGATGTTAATTTAGAAACAGCAAGAACAACGTCACCTGCTGTATTACCCATTGTTGTACCTGAGCCAGCAAATGTATTATTTGCCGCTTCGCCGTTATCAATAGTTACTTTAATATATTTGTATGTACTATCAAATGTAACAATTCTATCATTGGCTGGTAATGCACCACCAATACTATCTGTTACACTATAACCAATCGTTCTATATGTATTACCAATTGCTTCATCAAATGTAATTGCTGTACTTGGTCTTGTAATTGTAGTATCAACACCACTAATTCTAAAGTTTAAGTTATTTCTAATAATAACTTTTTGGTCATTTGTTAGAGCGGCAAGTAATCCTGATTTTGTAGTATTATCTTGTCCTGTTGTTGCAACATTTAATTGATAAACAGCTTCATCTCTAACTGAATTTTTATATGTAAATCCTGTAATGTTAGCTGAAGTACTTAGACTGTATGTAATTTTTTGTACTGAACCGCCACTAACGTAAGTATGTACTAATCCGCTTTTACCACTATCAAATACTATAGAAGTTGTATCAGGTACATCATAAATTTGGAATATGCCTGTAGATTTTTTACTAGCTGTATCTGGATATACTTTGTTTCCAAATGCACAACTTAAGGTAACATCTGCAACTCTAACATAATCTAGTTTACCCCAACCATGTGCTGAACCAAATGTAACTGTAGTTAAGCCAGTTGTATTGTCATAAACAAACCCAGTAACTGGAACCGATGATCCAGAGTTTGATGTTGTTACTTTTTTAGCTGTACCACCACTAACGTATGTGTGTTCAACTTTACTAGGTGGTAGGAAGAATCCTAATTTATCATTATCTGGTTTTGTTTTAACTGTATAAAGTCCTGGTGTTGTAGGTGTAGGATAAACTTTAACACCATAGCTACAACTAAATTTTAGACCATATAAATCAATTGAATCTGATGCCGATAATCCGTGTGCTGATGCTACAGTAACAGATAAAATACCTGTACCATGTGTATACGTTGCTGATGTAACGGCTATACGTGAACCAGCAACAAGATGTCCACCACTAACGTATGTGTGTGCTATAGAACTTGTACCTAAGTTAACTTCAAACGTATCAGCTGTTAAACCACTTGCTAAAACTGTAAATCCTGTTGAAGGTGTAACAACTGGATATGTTTTGTTTCCAGTATCACAACTTACAGTCATGTTTCTTATTTCTATTATATCATCAATAGCCATTCCGTTTGCAACTGCGGTAATTTCAGTTTGCACACCTGTAATTGATGTTTCTTGTACTGTACTAATTTCGTATCTAGCTCTACCAATTGCTCCACCATGATCAATTTCTATTTCACTCTTTGAATGTGGAACATATTCAACATCACGAACATATATTTTTAATGCATCAACAGGATGATCATATACAGCACCGCCATCATCATAAATTCTAGCAGTTTGGACCATATTTGTTGATGATGTAATTAAATCTGGTTCTTCATTTGGATCTGATCCTGCCGCAACAAGACCATATGTACCATAAGAGTTAGATCCGTTTAATGATCTAATATCACTACCATTATTAGCAAAATAAGCCGCTTCACAATAATATGTAAATTGTGAAACTAGTTCTGCAAGTCCACCGTTATTACAAATAGTACCATAACCTAAATCGTTAAGTTGTACCCAGTCATTAGCTAAGAAGCTTCTGTTACCTGATGTTTGTAAAGTAATATCAGTTGGCATAGGTTGTGTAAACCCGCCATTGTTCCAACCTGACGTTGGATTTAAAAGAAGTTTAGCAGTACCTGCCTCTTGGTCATAATTTGTAACTGCATCAACTTGGTATCTAATACCGTCAATATAAAACGGACATGGTACTTGTGGTTTCTTTAAACGTAAACCTTGTCCAACTAAACTTTGTACGTTTAGTGTAAAGTTATCATCTTTGCTGTTAACGACAGTAGTCATATTTCCAGCAAAACCGTCTACATATAAACCACCTCTAAATGCTTTTTTATTAATGCTTTTTGAAAAACTTGAATTTGTTTGTCCATAAGGTGATTTAGTTAAGATTGCACCAAATGGATCTAGGACAGCCATAAATCCGCCGTGACCTTCACAAGTTAAGTTTCTTAAGATTGTAGCATCGTTCATTAAGAAGACGTCTAAGTCTGTATTATTTTTTGCTGTACTTAATTTGTTAGTTTTATCAGTTAAGTAATGATATCCATATCCTGGATCATCATAGTCTGGTAAATTAGTAAGACCATTTACAACAACTTCTTTTAAGAAGTCTAATAATGTATTAACTTTAGTTTGTGCTACGGCTTCACCTTGTGTTGAGTCTAATACTTGTGAAGTAACAGTTTGTGTAGGTGTCCAGGCCGCATTAGTTAAAACAAAACCTAAAATTTCTTTCATTTTAAGTATTGCCGCACCTGTTTCTGTTTGTTGTCCTGAAACCTGTGATGTTGCTCCATCCCAATACTTGTCAGCATTAAGATGAGTTTTAGAATTTCCGCCCCATCTTAAATCAAAAACAAGTCCATCAAGAATATATCCCATATCCCTTTCACATTTTTGAGCTTGACTATTAGTAAGGAAGCTAGGATATGTTGTATTAATATATGAAAGAACTTCATCTTTAATAAATTCTTTGTTTAAAGTTATTAGTTCAGTTGCATTTGGATTCTGTTTAGTTTGTACTGCTATTCCATCAAATACAGGATCTCTATAAAAATGTATTGCCGCCCAAGGACTTTCTGATACTCCTGGTTTAGGTTTAATAATTACACGTCTAAATTCATCACCTTTTAATGAAACGTTATTGCTAACTTTAATTGGATAATGTTCAAAGTATGTTCCACTTTCTATATGAATAGTAATTTGTGGATCTTTAACTTTGTAACCAAATTCTAATTCTTCACCTAAAGTGTATGTTAGAGGTTCTAATAATTCTAATTCAATTGTATCATCAACTGCACCATTTGTATATTTTACAATTCGTCCAACTGCCTTAGAAGTTTTACCTCTTATAAGTTTACCTGGAATAAGATCATTGTTTAAAGGATTAGCTTGGTCACAATATCCTTGACTACCATTTGAAATAGTAATTTCCCAAGTACTACCTTCAACAAGTTGTGGAGCTGATTTATAACTAGGTCCAGTTATAAGAGCTGTAATGATATCCCATTTTGCTCCAACTGATGTTTGTCCAACAGCGTCAACTACTTGACCTGCGTCAATAACTTGTGAGTAAGTTTGTTGGTATAAAGTTGTTTCAGTTGTATTTGTTATAATCTTATTATGTAAAGATTTAGCAAATTGCTGTGCCGCAAGTGTTTGTGTCTGTTGTGTTGTTCTTGCTCGTTGTCCACTTACAGAACTATAATATCTATAACCAGCATTAATTGAATGATAGTTTGCAGTAGTACCATCTAAGAGATCTAATACAATACCGTCTAGGATGTAACCTAAATCTCTTTCACATAAATCTTTTGAATATACATGATCTGGATATGTTTGATTAATATATGCAATTGTCTCTGCAATAATAAATTTTCTATTAGCATCTGTTAATATTTTTACTTCTTCATAGCCACTACTGTTTTTTACGCCGGTTGTTGTTACTTGTGCTTTATTATTTCCTGCATTATAAGTAATGTCTTGTACATAAGGTCCAATGCCAGTTGGTGCAGTATCAGTTATTTCTTCAGCTTTAAGTGCCGCCGCCGAAACAGTTTTGTATGCATAGTTCCAAGCTCTACCTTCATTACCTTTAGGTACACCACGCATTGTGTCATCACCAAATGAACTTACATATAAGTTTGTGTGTGATGCGTGTGCAGAATTATCAACATAGTATTTTGATGCCGCTTGTAATGAATCAGGATTAGGAGTAGGTATTGTAGCACCTGTATATGTTCCTGTTTGTATAATTGCGTTTAGAATACTAACTAGTTCTGTTACTCTATCACCTGAACCTGTTTCACCATTGTTTGCTATAGTTTTCTGTGTAGTAACTGTTTGTAAAGATGTATATGCAGTATTTGTTAAGATAAAATCTTTAATAATATCACGTAATTTATCATTAACACTTACAGCATAAGCTATTTCACCTGCGCCTAATTGTGAACTAGCGCCATCCCAATAAATTTTACCTGTTCTAATTACTTCTGCATTACCACCAAACTTAATATCGTGTGCAATTGCATCAATATTATATTTTGTATCTCGTTCACATTTTTCATGTCTAGCTGTAGTATGTACACCTGGATTTTGTTGATCAAACCAAGCCATAACTTCATCAGCTAGGTATTCTTTATTTTGTGTTATAAGACTATGTGCATATGGTGATTGTGGAGTAGCACCTGCATGAGCACCTGGATGATCATGTAAGAGCAACGCTCCAGTCATTGTATCGCCTTCGCGTCTTACTACAGATTTTCTCGGTAATGCTTCAGTTGAAACCCAGTTGCCGGTTAATACACTATCGTATGCGGCATCGAACATTGTTTGTGTGCCAGTTCCACCCGACGCAACAATTTTTACTCTTGTACTATCATCGTTGTTTTGTGCTTCAGCTTCTGATGTATGAATACTTAATTGATCAGCTGTAACATATCTTAGATAATAAGTTGTTCCTGTTGATAAATTTGTAGCATCAGTTCCTGTTGAATTATATCTGTACGCAATACCATTTGAACTAGTTTCAAATCCGTGATTAGTTGCAATAATATCACCATTCGAAAATGACTCAATAGTAAATGTATAAGAATTAGCATTTGGTGGTTCATTACGTACTCTAACTTGGCCAGCACTTCCTGGTCCACCTGCTGAACGTAAATATCTACTGTCAGCATAGCCACGTGTAATAACTAAATCGTCTAATGTAAATGTTGTACCATGTGCTACGTTTAGAGCAGTTACAGCCGCGGAAGAAATATTTGGATTAGCAATAGCTTGGTTAGCCGCATTTAATGGTCCGCCTAATGCAGGAGTAATGTCTGTACTAATAATAGTTCCAGTATTACTAATTTTAATTTGTTCGTCATTTAATGAATCAACAGTAATACCTAAACCACCAACAATACTTTTCATTAGTATTTGGTCGCCAGCGGCATTTGATTGTGGTACTTTATATGCTCCTAATTGATCTGGAACATCACTTAATGATCTAAAAGATATTTGTCCGCCTTGTCCAAAGACAGCATAAAGTTCTGTAAAGTTCTCATTAGCTTTACGAAACGCCTCACGTATACTATCACCAGTACCGTCGTTACCTTCTACACCTATATTAACATTTTGTTTTGCCATTACTAAAATCCTACGGATTCACCGCAACCACAACTTGATGTAGTTGCAGGGTTTGAAATATCAAAAAATGATCCAAAAACTTCTTTCTTATAATTAATTGTTGATCCTATTAAGTACATTTGACTTAAAGTATCAATACAAAATTTACCATTTTCTAATTGTATAATCTCGTCTTTATCTTCAATAGTGTCAGACATAGTCCAGTCGTATTGCATTCCTGCACACCCGCCACCCTTCATAGATAGGCGTACAGCCGGTTTCTTCGTCTCTTTAAGCATATGATTCATCTGTTCTTTTGCTGAATCTGTCAATGTTACTATTGCCATAATTTTTCCTTTGTCCTATATATTTATCAATAAGTCTAGGATCCTAATGTAATTCTATAAATACTTTTATGTTTATAAGAACAGAACAAACGATTCAATACTTTATGCGTAAAGGTATAAAGGGCGAACACCATCCTTATAAACGTAAAAAGACCTTAGTAATATTTAAATGTGATAATTGTAGTGAAGAATTCACTAGAGATAAAGGCCGTATAGACCCTAAAAGGCTATGCGACGATTATTCGCACGTTTGCCCTAAATGTGATCCTAAAAGATTTGCTCAAAAACGAGGGGTCGAACAACGTAAAAGATTGAACTTAAGAGTAGATAGTATGATCGACATCACTAAACTATGATGTCGATCCACACTAATCTAAATTGTAATTGAAAATTATTCTGATTTCCAAATATTATAAACGCCCCATGCAAGAGCACCCCATAGTATAACACTATTAAACGGTACAATGCCGAGAATAACTAATAACGCCGCACCACCAATGATAATACCATTCCATGATGTGCGTTCTTCAAAACGTTCTTTGATCCATTCAAACATAATAATACTCCTTACAATGCTTTGTGTAGTTGATCGACTAACTTCGATTTAACAAGTCTACGGTCCAATTCAATACCTTGCTTTCTTCCTAAAGCTTCTAAATCTTTTTTAGTCATTTTAGAAAGTTGGGCTTTAGTATGTGATTTTGCTTTTTTTGAAACTCTCTTTCCAAAAGGTTTTTGAGGTGTCATTGTTTTTTTAGACCAATGAGTTACGTGATTATCAATAGAAACTGATGGGTCACGTTTTTCCTCTATAATCTTTGGTTTTTGAATTTCTCCAAAAAAGACTTCTTTAAGCCATTTAAACAT